>Ga0315902_10001450_pt1 | contig 38060 bp, 30 predicted proteins | sample LakEriMetagenome_9_FD_203523 | JGI IMG/M metagenome (GOLD analysis project Ga0315902, IMG submission 203523) | Freshwater fungal communities from buoy surface, Lake Erie, Ohio, United States - Buoy 12 MA117 | ecosystem: Environmental > Aquatic > Freshwater > Lake > Lake biofilm | place: USA...
CGAGGCGGTACCACGAGGCGTTGTCGAGCCCCCGCCAAGACAAGGTCGGGCCGTGCTCATCGCTCTCGCAGGTGTGGTTGTACACCACATCGATGATCACCTCGATGCCGGCGCCATGCAGCGCGCGTACCATCGCGCGGAACTCCTCGCGCACGGCCGCGCCGTCGACCGGCCTGTCGGCGGCCTCCGCCGCGCGCGCCGCGGCCGCATAGCGCGGCTCCGGGCAGAAGAACCCGAGCGTGTTGTAGCCCCAGTAGTTGACGAGGCCGCGCGCGGTCAGCGCCGGCTCGTCCATGTGATGGTGCACGGGCAGCAGACTCACCGCCGTGACGCCGATCCGCTGCAGGTGCGCGAGCGCGGCCGGATGCACGAGCCCCGCATAGGTGCCGCGCAGCGCCGGCGGGATCTCGGGATGGCGCTGCGTGAACCCTTTGACATGCAGTTCATAGAGCAGCAGGTCTTCGCGCGCATGACATGGACGGCGGTGAGCGCGCCAGTCCACGGCCTCGTGCACGACGCGTGCGAGCGGCGTACCGCTCGCGCGGAGCACGATCTCGCGTGTCCAGGGGTCGAGCAGGAGACGCTCGCCGTCGAAACGATGCCCCCGCTCCGGCTGCCAAGGACCGTGCGCGCGCAGACCATAGAGCAGTCCCGGTCCGGCGCCCGACAATCGGCCTCGCCAGAGGTCATCTCCGTGGCGCTGCAGCGGCAGGCGCTGCAGTTCTCGCTCGCCGGCGTCGTCGAACACGCCGACCTCGATGCGCTCCGCATGGGCGGAGAAGACCTCGAACACGACGCCGGAACCGTCCCAGCGCGCGCCTGACGATGCTGCTGCGGTCAAGGCCGCCATTCGAGGAACACCGTCGCGAGCGGCGGCAGCGTCAACGCGATGCTGTGCGCGCGCCCGTGGGCCGCGATCGACCCGGTCTGTGCTTCACCGAGGGGCGTGCCTGCATCGCTGCCGCCGTAGTGGCGCGAATCGGTGTTCAGCACCTCCCGCCAGACGCCCGCATGCGGCACGCCGATGCGGTAGCCCGGATGCACCGTCGGCGTGAGGTTGCAGACGACGAGCAGCACATCCGCCGCGGTCCTGCCATGGCGCAGGAAGGTGTACACCGACTGCTCGCGCGCACCGGCATCGACCCACTCGAAACCGCCCGGGTCGTCGTCGCGCTGATGCAGTGCGCCGCGGCGCCGGTATAGCCCGTTGAGATCGCGCACCAGACGCTGCACGCCGGCGTGCGCAGGATGCTCGAGCAGCTGCCAGTCGAGCGAAGCGTCGTGGTCCCACTCGCGCAGCTGTGCGAACTCGCAGCCCATGAAGAGCAGCTTGCGGCCCGGATGGCCGAACATGAAACCGAGGTAGGCGCGCAGGTTCGCGAACCGCTGCCACTCGTCGCCCGGCATGCGGCCGAGCAGCGAACCCTTGCCGTGCACCACCTCGTCGTGGCTGATCGGCAGCGTGAAACGCTCGCTGAAGGCGTAGACGAGCCCGAAGGTCATCTCGTCGTGGTGCCAGCCCCGATGGACCGGATCGCGGGCGATGTAGCGCAGCGTGTCGTTCATCCAACCCATGTTCCACTTGTGGTGGAAACCGAGTCCGCCCGCATGCACGGGCCGCGTGACGCCCGGGAACGCCGTCGATTCCTCGGCGATGGTCACCGCCTGAGGCCGATGCGCCCCGACGATCGTGTTGACCTCGCGCAGGAAGGCGATGGCCTCGAGGTTCTCGCGACCGCCGTGGACATTGGGCGCCCACTCGCCCTCGCGCCGGCTGTAGTCGCGATAGAGCATCGAGGCGACCGCATCGACCCGCAGTCCGTCCGCGCCGAAACGCTCCAGCCAGTAGAGACCGCTGCCGACGAGGAAATTGCGCACCTCGCGGCGGCCGAAGTTGTAGATGAACGTGCCCCAATCGGGGTGTGCGCCCTCGCGCGGGTCGGCGTGCTCGTAGAGCGCCGTGCCGTCGAAGCGCGCGAGACCATGCGCATCGGTCGGGAAATGTGCAGGCACCCAGTCGAGGATGACGCCGAGGCCGGCGGCGTGGGCGCGCGCGATGAACCGGCGCAGCCCGTCCGGTGCGCCGTGCCGCGCGGTCGGGGCGTAGAGCCCGGTCGGCTGGTAGCCCCAGGAGCCGTCGAACGGGTGTTCGCTGACCGGCAGCAGCTCGAGGTGGGTGAAGCCGAGATCGACGGCGTACGGGATCAGCGTCTCTGCGAGCGCATCCCAATCGAGGAACGGCTGCCGCGCATCGCCGCTGCGGCGCCAGGAGCCGACATGCACCTCATAGATGCTGAACGGTGCGTCTTGGGCGTTCGCACGCCGGCGTGCTTCGTCAGGCGGCACCACCGGCAGCAGGTCCGCCACGATGCTCGCGGTCGCAGGCCGCAGCTCGGCGCGGCGCGCACAGGGGTCCGCCTTCTGCGGCAGCACCGTGCCGTCGCGGGCGCGTATCTCGAACTTGTAGCGCGCACCCGTCCCGACGCCCGGCAGGAAGATCTCCCACACGCCGCACCCGTGGCGCAGACGCATCGGGAACCGTCGGCCATCCCAATGATTGAAGTCGCCGACGACGCTGACGCGCGAGGCGTCGGGCGCCCACACCGCGAAACGCGTGCCGGCGACGCCGAGATGGTCCATCGGCTGCGCGCCGAGGACCTCGTACGGCCGCAGGTGCGTGCCCTCGGCGAGCAGCCAGACATCGACTTCGCCGAGCGATGGCGGGAAGCGGTACGGATCCTCGATGAGGTCCGTCACGACATCGGTCTCGCCGGTGCGCCACTCCACCCGGAGACGGTAGGACTCGGCCTGCTCGCCCGGGATCACCCCTTCGTAGAGCCCGGCCGGATCGCGCAGACGCAGCTCGCCGAGATGCGCGCCGTCGTCCGCCGACACCGCCGATACCCGCGCCGCGCCGGGCAGGAATGCGCGCAGCACGCAGTTGCCCTGGCCGTCGCCGTGCGGCCCCAACACGGCGAACGGATCGCCATGTCGGCCCGCGCAGACGGCCGCCAGATCCTCTGCGGTCACGACAGCGGACGGACGCGCCAGATGCGCTCGGCGTACTCGCGGATGCTGCGGTCGGACGAGAACGCGCCCATGCCGGCGACGTTGAGGACCGCGCTGCGCGTCCAGGCCTCGCGGTCGCGGTAGCGCTGGTCCACGCGCGCCTGCGCTGCGATGTACGACGCGTAATCGGCGAGCAGCAGGTAATGGTCGCCCCCCCAAAGCAACGCGTGCACGAGGCCCTGATGGCGCGACGGCTCTTCGGGCGAGAACACGCCGCCCGCGATGGCATCGAGCGCGGCGCGCAGGGCGTCGTCGGCGGCATAGCGGGCCATCGGATCATGGCCTGCGAGCCGCAGCGCCGCGACCTCCGGCGTGCGCAGACCGAAGATGAAGATGTGCTCGTCGCCGACCTGCTGGCGGATCTCGATGTTGGCGCCGTCGTCGGTGCCGATGGTGAGGGCGCCGTTGAGCGCGAGCTTCATGTTGCCGGTGCCCGACGCCTCGGTACCGGCGGTGGAGATCTGCTCGGAGAGATCGGCGCCCGGCATCACCTGCTCGGCGACCGACACCGAATAGTTCGGCAGGAACACCACCTTCAGACGGTCGCGCGTGCGCGGGTCGGCGTTGATGGTGCGGGCGACATCGTGGATCAGATGGATCACGGCCTTGGCGGCTGCGTACGACGACGCCGCCTTGCCGGCGAAGATGACGGTGCGCGGCGGCGCATCGGCCGCCCACGGCGCACCGGCCGCCAGCGCCTGCCAACGCGTGACCACATGCAGCACGTTCAGCAGCTGCCGCTTGTATTCGTGGATGCGCTTGACCTGCACATCGAACAAGGACGATGGATCGACCGGCGTGCCGGTGCTGCGCGCGATGTAGTCTGCGAGACGCGTCTTGTTGGCCTGCTTCACCGCATGGAAGGCGGCGCGGAACGCCGTGTCGTCGGCGTGCACGCGCAGCGCACCGAGCCGGTCGAGGTCCGTCCGCCAGTCCGCGCCCAGGGCGTCGTCCAGTAGACCTGCGAGACCGCGGTTGGCCTGGGCGAGCCAGCGCCGCGGCGTCACGCCGTTGGTCACATTGGTGAAGCGCCCGGGCCAGAGCCGCGAGAAATCGCGGAAGATGGTCTGCACCAGCAGGTCGGAATGCAGCGCCGACACGCCGTTCACGCGGTGGCTGCCGACGATCGAGAGGTGCGCCATGCGCACACGCCGCTCGCCGTGCTCGTCGATCAACGACAGCCGGGCGATCATCTCGGGGTCGTCCGGGAAGCGCTCGGCGGCGTGGTCCAGCATCTGCTGGTTGATGTGGTAGATGATCTCGAGGTGCCGCGGCAGCACATGCTGCACCAGCGATACGGGCCAGGTCTCGAGCGCTTCGGGCATCAGCGTATGGTTGGTGTACGAGAAGGTCCGCTGCGTGATGTCCCACGCGTCCGCCCACACGAAGCCGTGCTCGTCACAGAGCAGCCGCATCAGCTCGGCGACGCCGATGGCCGGATGCGTGTCGTTCAGGTGGATCGCGACATGATCGGCGAGACCGTTGAGCGAACCGTGCTCGGCGAGGTGGCGTGCGAGGATGTCCTGCAGCGAAGCGGCGACGAAGAAATACTCCTGCCGCAGCCGCAGCTCGCGGCCCGCGGGCGTGCTGTCGTTCGGGTACAGCACCCAGGAGATGTTCTCGTATTCGTTCTTGAACATCGCCGCGCGCGCGTAGTCGCCGCTGTTGAAGGCGGCGAGATCGATCTGGTCGGGCGCCGTCGCGCGCCAGAGACGCAGCGTGCTGACATGCGCCGTGCCATGGCCCGGCACGACGATGTCGTGCGCGCGCGCCAAGACCTCCCCCGCGGGCTGCCAGAGGGCCTTGCGCCCCTCGCGCAGCACACGCCCGCCGAAACCGACGCGGAAGCTCGTGCCAGGACGCGGGAACTCCCAGGGCGTGCCGTTCGCGACCCACGGGTCGGGGTATTCGACCTGACGCCCGTCCTGGATCTCCTGCAGGAACATGCCGTGCTCGTAGCGGATGCCGTAGCCCATCGACGGCAGTCCGAGCGTCGCCATGGAATCGAGGAAACAGGCCGCGAGCCGTCCGAGGCCTCCGTTGCCGAGGCCGGGATCCGGCTCCTGTCCGGCCACATTCTCCAAGCGCCGGGCATGGCGGGCGAGCTGCCCCGCGACCGCCCCCTCGAGCCCGAGCGCATCCAACGAGTTGGTGAGGCTGCGCCCGATCAGGAACTCCATCGAGAGGTAATAGACCCGACGCGCCTTTTCGGTGCGCTCCTTCGCCTGGGTCTCGACCCACCGACGCGACAGACCGCGGCGTGCGGCCTGGGCGGCTGCGCACAGCAGGTCGCGGGACGAGGCGTCCGCAGGCGCGACCCCCACCTCATGCAGCAGCAGGTCGTCGAGTTCGGGGACGGCGGGCGACGGGTCAGGCATGACGGACGGTGACGAAGATGCGCATCTGCGACGCGGCGGGGGACTATCATACTTGGGTTCAGTCCCTCCGACCCGCCCCGCCCGACCCGCACCGGGAGAGTCGCCATGATCTCCAACGAACTCGCCACCAGCCTCGACCTGCCGCGACGCGCCGTGGCGCTCGTGCTCGCCGGCGGCCGCGGCAGCCGGCTGATGAACCTCACCGACCGCCGCGCCAAGCCGGCGGTCTACTTCGGCGGCAAGTTCCGCATCATCGACTTCGCGCTCTCCAACTGCCTCAACTCCGGCATCCGCCGCATCGGCGTGCTCACGCAGTACAAGAGCCACAGCCTGATGCGCCACATCCAGCGCGGCTGGGGCTACCTCAAGGGCGAACTCAACGAATTCGTCGATGTGATGCCGGCGCAGCAGCGGCTCGACGAGGCGAACTGGTACCAGGGCACCGCCGACGCGGTGCACCAGAACCACGACATCATCAAGAGCTTCCGCTGCAAGTACCTCGTGGTGCTCGCCGGCGACCACATCTACAAGATGAACTACGCCCTGGCGCTCGCCGAGCATGTGAAGCACGGCCGCGAGGTCACGGTCGCCTGCATCGAGGTGGCGCGCAGCGACGCCACCGCCTTCGGCGTGATGGCCGTCGACGAGGACGACATCATCACCGACTTCGTCGAGAAGCCGAAGGACCCGCCTGCGATCCACGGCAGGCCTGACCGCTCGCTCGCCAGCATGGGCGTCTACATCTTCGACACGGAGTGGCTGCTCAAAGAATTGGCACGCGACGCCCTCGACCCGGACTCCAGCCACGACTTCGGCAAGGACATCATCCCGAAGGCGGTGCGCGAGCGACGCGCCGTCGCGCACCGCTTCGAGGACAGCGCGGTCGGCACCCGCGAAGGCGAGGCGCCCTACTGGCGGGATGTCGGCACCATCGACGCCTACTGGGACGCGAACATCGACCTCACCGCCACCGATCCGCAGCTGAACCTCTACGACGACCGCTGGCCGATCTGGACCTACCAGCCGCAGCTGCCGCCGGCGAAGTTCGTGCACAACATGGGCGACCGTCGCGGCATCGCCATCGAATCGCTGGTGTCCGGTGGCTGCATCGTTTCCGGACATGTCGAGCGCTCGCTGATGTTCTCCGGCGTGCGCGTGCACTCGTACGCGCATGTGCACCTGAGCGTGCTGCTGCCCAACGTGCAGGTCGGTCGCGGCGCGCGCATCACGCGCGCCGTCGTCGACCGCGGGTGCATCATCCCCGACGGCATGGTGATCGGCGAGGACCCCGCTCACGACGCCGAGCGCTTCCTCTGCACCGAGCGGGGCGTCACCCTCGTCACGCGCGAGATGCTGCAGCGCCTCGGCGCCTGAGGCCGCACCGCACGCTCCACCGCCCTACCGGACCTGCCCATGACGACGACATCCGCCCCGCCGCTGCGCGTGCTGCACGCCGCCGCCGAGATCTTCCCGCTGGTCAAGACCGGCGGCCTCGCCGATGTGGTCGGCGCGCTGCCGCCGGCGCTGCTCGCCGCCGGGGCCGACGCGAGGCTGCTGCTGCCCGGGATGCCCGCCATCCTCGAGGCCGTGACCCGACCGCGCAAGGTCGCCGAGTTCGGACCGGCGTTCGGCGCTGCACGCGTCACGCTGCGCATCGGTCGGCTCAAGGTCGGCGCCGGCGAGCCTGCCGTGCAGGCCTATGTCATCGATGCGCCGTGGCTCTATGCGCGCGCGGGCGGTCCGTACCAGGGTCCGGACGGCAAGCCCTGGGACGACAACCTCCAAAGATTCGGGCTGCTCGGTTGGGTGGCGGCGCAACTCGCCGGCGGCGGCCTCGACCCCGCGTGGCGGCCCGACATCCTGCACGCGCACGATTGGCATGCCGCGCTCGCCTGCAGTTACCTGCGCATGAACCCCGGTGCCGCGGCGCGCAGCGTGTTCACCGTGCACAACCTCGCCTACCAGGGCCTCTTCCCGCAAGGCGACTTCCGCCTGCTCGGCCTGCCGCAACGGCTGATGCAGCCCGACGGCCTCGAGTTCCACGGTTGGCTGTCGTTCATGAAGGGCGGCTTGATGCATGCCGACCGGCTGACCACCGTCAGCCCGACCTATGCCCGCGAGATCACGACGCCCGAGTTCGGTTGCGGCGTCGAGGGCGTACTGCGCGAGCGCGCCGCCGACCTCTCGGGCATCCTGAACGGCGTCGACCCGCACCACTGGGATCCGGCGACCGACCGCAGCCTCGCCGCGCATTACAGCGCGGTCGATCTCACCGGGAAGGCGCGCTGCAAAGCCGCGCTGCAGCGGGAGATGGGACTCGCCGTCCGCGCCGATGCGCCGCTCTTCGGCGTGGTGAGCCGCCTGTCGGAGCAGAAAGGCCTCGACCTCGTGCTCGCCGCGTTGCCGGCGCTGCTCGCGGAGGGCGCGCAGCTCGCGCTGCTCGGCAGCGGCGAGGAGCCGCTCGAACAGTCCTTCGAGGCGGCCGCGGCGGCGTATCCGGGTCAGGTGGCGACGCACATCGGCTACGACGAAGCCTTCGCCCACCGAATCATCGCCGGCGCCGACCTCATCCTGGTGCCGTCGCGCTTCGAGCCCTGCGGGCTCACCCAGCTCTACGGCATGCGCTACGGCACGCTGCCGCTGGTGCGTCGCGTCGGTGGGCTCGCCGATACCGTGGACGATCGGGTCGGCTTCCTCTTCGAGGATGCGGAGGCCGGCGCGCTGACTGCGGCCGCCCGCCGCGCGGTGCTCACCTATCGCGAGCCGGCGCGCTGGCGCGCGATGCAGCAGGAAGCGATGGCCCGCGACCACAGCTGGGACGCCGTCGCCGCGCGCTACATGGCGCTCTACGAGTCGATGCGTCCGACGGCCGGTTGAAGGCCCTCACGCCGCAGCATCGCTCGGCGCGTCGTCGGCGTCACCCGCCTCTTCCATGCCCAATTCCTTGAGCTTGCGGGTGAGGGTGTTGCGGCCCCAACCGAGGAGCTTGGCAGCGTCCTGACGATGGCCGCTGGTGTGCTTGAGTGCGACGCGGATGAGCGTGCGCTCGAACTCGGGCGCGGCCGTATCGAGCAGCGGCGGGGCACCGCTGCGCTGCGCCTCGGCCTCGGCCCAGCGCGCGAGCAGCGCGGCCCAGCCCTCGCCCGCGGCGCCCGACCCGGCGGCGCCCGCAGCGCCCAGGATCTCGGCGGGCAGGTCCTCGGCGCGCACCTCGGTACCCGGTGCCAGCACGGTGAGACGCCGGCAAAGATTGACGAGCTCGCGCACATTGCCCGGCCAGCCGTAGGCCTCGAGCGCGGCGAGGGCATCGGGCGCCATGGTCTTGGCGTCCACGCCGAGTTCGGTCGCGGCCACGCGTAGGTAATGCGCCAGCAGGTCGGCGATGTCCTCGCGTCGCGACCGCAGCGGCGGCAGTTCGATGCGGATGACATTCAGGCGATGGAAGAGGTCCTCGCGGAAGAGGCCGCGTGCGACGCGGTCCTCGAGGTCCTGGTGCGTGGCGGCGACGACGCGCACATCGACGCGCACCGGCGTCTGGCCGCCCACGCGGTAGAACTCGCCCTCGGCGAGCACGCGCAGCAGGCGCGTCTGCAGCGCGGTGGGCATGTCGCCGATCTCGTCGAGGAACAGCGTGCCGCCGTCGGCCTGCTCGAAGCGGCCGCGGCGCTGCGAGTCGGCGCCGGTGAAGGAACCTTTCTCGTGGCCGAAGAGCTCCGATTCGAGGAGTTCCGAGGGGATGGCCGAGGTGTTGAGCGCGATGAACGGCCGCGAGGCGCGCGGACTGTGGTCGTGCAGCGCGCGCGCGACCAGCTCCTTGCCGGTGCCCGACTCGCCGGTGATGAGCACCGTCACCGCCGAGCGCGACAGCCGACCGATGGCGCGGAACACCTGCTGCATCGCCGGCGCCTTGCCGAGCAACTCGGTCGGACCGCTGTCATCGCCCGCGCCTGCCGCGGGGCGCTGCACGCTCTGCGCCGCGCGTCGCACGAGATCGACGACCTGGTCGATGTCGAAGGGCTTAGGCAGGTACTCGAAGGCGCCGCCTTCGTAGGCGGAGACCGCGTTGCCGAGGTCGGCGTGGGCGGTCATCACGATGATCGGCAACTGCGGCCGCGTCGCGTGGATGCGGCGCAGCAGATCGAGACCGGACTGCCCCGGCATCCGGATATCGGTGAGCAGCACATCGGGCGCATCGCTGCGCAGCGCCTCGAGCGCAGGCTCGGCGGACTCGAAGATGCGCGGCAGCATGCCGCCGCCCTTCAGTGCGCGCTCGAGCACCCAACGGATCGAGGCGTCGTCATCGACCAGCCAGACGCGCAGCGGACGCACGCTCATCGGGCCGCCTCATCGACGCCGAGCGGCAGCAGCAGGCTGAACACCGTGCGGCCGGGCTCGCTCTCGAACTCGATGCTGCCGCCGTTGCGGGTGACGATCTCCTGCGCGACCGCGAGGCCGAGCCCCGTGCCGTTGGCGCGGCCGGTGACGAGCGGATAGAAGAGACTGCTGCGGATCTCCGGCGGCACGCCGGGACCGTCATCGACCACATCGATGCGCACGGCGAGACGATGCCGAGCGAGACCGATGTGCACATTGGCGACCGTACGCGTGCGCAGCACGATGCGGCCGCGTTCCGCCGTGGCCTCGCCCACCGACTGCAGGGCGTTGCGCGCGAGGTTGAGCAGCGCCTGCACCAACTGGTTGCGGTCGAACTCGCCCTCGGGGACGCTGGGGTCGTAGTCGCGCTCGAGCACCACGCCGTGCGGCGCCTCGGCCTGCAGCAGGCGGAAGACATGCTCGCAGATCTCGTGGATGTTGAGCGGCGTCTTCTGCGGCGTACGCGACGGGCCGAGCATGCCGTCGACCAACGCGGTGAGACGGTCGGCCTCGTTGATGATGACACCGGTGTATTCGCGCAACGCCGGATCGGGCAGCTGGCGCTCGAGCAGCTGCGCTGCACCGCGCACACCGCCGAGCGGGTTCTTGATCTCGTGCGCGAGCTGGCGGGTCATCATGCGGCTGCCCTCGAGACGCGCACGGAGCTCGTTCTCACGGCTGATGCGCGCGCGGGGCGTGGCGTCGACGAGCTCCAGCAACAGCCGCCGCGAGCCGCTCACATCCTCGATGGGCGTGACCGTCGCATCGACGCTGCGCGCGTCACGCGGCGAGGCGACGGTGCGCAGCGCGATGTCGCCCTCCGCGAACACCTCGCCGCGCTCGCGTGCGCGCTGCAGCAAGGCCTGCAACGGCGCGGAGTCGATCAACAGCTCCGCGAGCATGCGCCCGCGGGCCTGGTTGAGCCCCGCTCCGAGCAGACCTTGCGCCGCGACGTTGGCGTGCAGCACACGCCCGGTGACATCGAGCAGCACCACGCCCGTCGCCAGCGCATCCAACAGATCCGAAGGATCGTGGAGCGCGGCGAAGGACGCGAACAGGCGTTCGACCGCCATGGCTGCGGCGGCGCCCGGCCGTCAGCAGCTGTAGTAGAGGTCCAGCTCGACCGGATGCGTGCTCATCCGGAAGCGCTGGACTTCCTGCAGCTTGAGGTTGATGTAGGCGTCGATCACATCGTTGGTGAACACGCCGCCACGGGTCAGGAACTCGCGGTCCTTGTCGAGGTGCTCGAGCGCCATGTCGAGCGAGTGGCACACCGTCGGGATGTGCTTCGCCTCCTCGGGCTCGAGGTCGTAGAGGTCCTTGTCCGCCGGGTCGCCCGGGTGGATCTTGTTCTGGATGCCGTCGAGGCCGGCCATCATCATCGCCGCGAACGCGAAGTACGGGTTCGCCGACGAATCCGGGAAGCGCACCTCGATGCGGCGCGCCTTCGGGTTCGCGACCCAGGGGATGCGGATCGAGGCGGAGCGGTTGCGCGCCGAGTAGGCGAGCATGACCGGCGCCTCGAAGCCCGGCACCAGACGCTTGTAGCTGTTGGTGCCCGCGTTGGTGAACGCGTTGAGCGCCTTGGCGTGCTTGATGATGCCGCCGATGTAGTAGAGCGCCGTCTCGGAGAGGCCGCCGTACTTGTCACCGGCGAACAGCGCCTTGCCGTCCTTCTGCAGCGACTGGTGGACATGCATGCCCGAACCGTTGTCGCCCACCAGCGGCTTCGGCATGAAGGTCGCGGTCTTGCCGTAGCCGTGCGCGACGTTGTGCACGGCGTACTTGAGGATCTGCACCTCGTCGGCCTTCTTGACGAGACCGCCCGCACCGATGCCGATCTCGCACTGGCCGCCGGTGGCGACCTCATGGTGATGCACCTCGACGACGAGACCGAGCTCTTCGCAGGCCGCGCACATCGCGTTGCGGATGTCCTGGAAGGCGTCGACCGGCGGCACCGGGAAGTAGCCGCCCTTCACGCCCGGCCGATGGCCCTTGTTGCCCTCGGGATACTGCGTGTTGCTGTTCCAGGCGCCCTGCACCGAGTCGATCTCGTAGGACGCGCCGTGCATCTCGTTCTTCCAGCGCACGCTGTCGAAGATGAAGAACTCGTTCTCGGGACCGAACATGGCGCCGTCGGCGATGCCGGTGCTCTTGAGGTAGGCCTCAGCGCGCTTGCCGAGCGAGCGCGGGTCGCGCTCGTAGCCCTGCATGGTGGCCGGCTCGATGATGTCGCAGCGGATGTTGACCGTCGACTCTTCAAAGAAAGGATCGAGGATCGCGGTGCTCGGGTCGAGCATCAGGATCATGTCGGACTCGTTGATGCCCTTCCAACCGGCGATCGAGGAGCCGTCGAACATCTTGCCGTCGCGGAACAGACCCTCATCCACGGTCTTGGCGGGGATGGTCACATGCTGTTCCTTGCCGCGGGTATCGGTGAAGCGCAGGTCGGCCCACTTCACTTCACGGTCCTTGATCATCTTGATGACATCGTTGGCGCTGCTCATGTTGGCTCCATCAGTCTGCCGGTTGAGGGATGAGCCAGTATGATGCATTTCCCGTGCCGTTGCACCGGAAAAACGATGAATCAGGTGTTTAGCAACAAGTCACCCTAGGTAAGCCCGCTAATTCTGCACTATTTTAGTGCATTAAGGCGCGAGTGCGCCGAACCGGTGCGTCATGGCGTCGGGGCAGACGCAACCGCCTGCTTCGAGACCACCCTCACCAGCGTCCAACGCAACGAGGACCCATCAGCCGGCGGGTTCGCCACCTTCTCCTCGCGCACCCGCAGTTCGTAGTCGAAGCCGGGCTCGAAGGTGAAGCCCTCGATGTCGCTGTAGAAGTACTGCCAGGGACGATCGGCAGCCTCGCGCACCTGCAGACACTCCATCGGACCCACACCCGTGCAGGGCTTACGCTCCGCTGCGACGAAGAAAGTCTTCTCGATGCCGACAGGCGCCGCCGCCGTGACCGGCGGAGCCGTGCCGCGGCTGCAAGCCGCAAGACCGATCATGACGAGCGCCGAAGCTGCGATGCGGATGTCCATGCGGCCTACGCTAGCAGATTCGCCGCCCGGGAAATGCGGTGCCGGACGAGGCGCTGCTCTAACATATCGGCGCGGGCGAACCGGAGGGGACATGTCGCTGCGTAGACTGAAAGCCTGGGAAGCCGCGGGACTGGTCGATGCGACCACCGCCGCACGCATCCGCGAATGGGAGTCGTCCCACGCGAGCCCGCTCGCGATGCGCGCGGTGATCGGCATCGCGGCGCTCGCCATCGGCCTCGGGCTGTTGTCGGTGATCGCCGCCAATTGGGACGCCGTACCCGGCGTCGTGCGTCTCGGTGTGCATTTCGCGCTCATGGTCGCTCTTGCTCTCTGGCTGTGGCGTCAGGCGTCGACCGGCGGCATCGCTGCGGAGGCAGGCCTCTTCGTGCTCGGCATGCTCGGCCTCACCTTCTTCGGCCACATCGGACAGGTCTATCAGACGGACTCGCCGCTGTGGCAACCGCTCACGCTATGGCTCGTGATGTTCGCACCGCTGATGCTGCTGCGCGGCACCGGCTGGCTCACCGCGCTGCTGTTGATGGCGGTGATGATCATGGCCGCATGGACCTTCATGTCGTGGACGATGGGTCTGCAGCCGCGCTTGGGCGCCGTCGACGAGACGGTGCGCATCGTGCTCGCGATCACCGCACCCGTGCTGCTCGCCGCGCTTGCGGCCTGGGCGCAGCGCCGCAGCAGCCGACAAGGGTTCTGGCGGCGTCTCGCCGAGCTCGCCTTGCTCTATGCCGCTGGCGGCGCCAGCATCGCGGCGATCGCCAGCGCCGACGGCCCGTGGCGCACCGATGAGGGATCGACGCGCCTGCTGTGGTCGGTGCTCATCGCTTCCGGCGTCACACTGCTCACGGCGCTGCTGGTGCGTGCCTTCCGTCGTGATCCCGAGGGCCGCGTCGTCGCGGACCTCTGGCTAGGTCTCGCGGCGATGCCGCTGCTCGCCTACGCGTTGTCGGGCAGCAAGATCGTCGCAGCGCTGCTCTTCATGACGCTGTGGGCCGGCATCGCATACACCGCATTGCGCGCCGGCTGGCGCGGCGCGTTCCAGGCCGCCGTCGGCATCATCGCATTCCGGCTCGTGCTGCTGAGCTTCGAACTGGGCGGCGACCTGCTGACGAGCGGCGCGGGCCTGATCGCGAGCGGTCTGCTGATCCTCGGCGTCGCCTGGCTCGCGCTCAAGATATCGAAACGGTTCGCGCCGCCCTCCGATCCTCCCCCGGCATCATCATCGTCGCAGGAGACATCCCCATGAGCCGTCTGCACGGAGCACTGCGTACCGCTGCGCTCGTGTTGCCGCTCATCGGTCTCGCCACGGCGTGGGCGATATCCCATCAACGCGGCGAGCGGGGCACGGACTGGGAAGTGCCGGTGCAGGGCTACGATCCGCGCGACCTGCTGCGCGGCCACTATCTCGTCTTCCAGTACGACTGGCCGATCGAGGACGAAGACGCTGTACCGGGCCCCGGCATGATGCTCTGTCTCGATGGGGATGCACCCACGCTCACCTCGGCCGAAGTGGTACCGCTGCAGACCCGCTGCCCGCGGCCCCTGCGCGCCGCACCCGGAGACACCTTGCTCGCCGGCAAGCTGTACATCCCGCAGGAGCGGGCGGCTTCCTTGGAGAAGCAGCTAGCCGATCCAGCGCTGCGCGGCATCGTCACGCTGCGCGTGCGCGAGAACGGCCGCTACACGCCGCTGAGCATCCGCTTCGAACCACGGCCGCCGCAGCCGGAACCGTCGGCGGCGGAACCCAGCACGGCATCCGCGACGACGCCTTGAGCGACCGCTACAGCAGCTTCTCGATCGGCAGCACCGACAGCACACCGAGGCCGATCGACTTCAACACGGTACGCCCGGGCTCACGGTGCAGCACGCGCGTCTCCTCGCCGTCGCGCTCCACCCACTCCAGCCGCCCCTCGGCATCGAGCCTGACCTCGTAGGCCAGGGCCGGGATCTGCGAGTCGAACAGGTCCGCGAGCTCCTGCGCCATGCGCGGCGAACGGATGACGAGTCCGAGTTCGGTGTTGAAGACGGCGGAGCGCGGATCGAAGTTGAAGGATCCGACGAAGAGACGGTCGCGGTCGACGGCGAAGGTCTTCGCGTGCAGGCTCGCGCCGGAGCTGCCGCGCGTCGCCCTCGCCGCCGAAGACCGCGCAGCGCTCGCACGCCGTAGTTCGTAGAGCTGCACGCCGCCCTGCAGCAGGCGCTTGCGGTACCGCGCGTAGCCCGCGTGCACGGCGCCGACATCGGTCGCCTCAAGGGCGTTGGTCAGCACCCGCACCGTGACGCCTTTGCCGGCCAATGCGAGCAGCGCCCGCGCCCCGTCCTCACCGGGCACGAAGTACGGCGAGACGATCAACAATTCTTTGGCAGGTTCGCCGTCCAAGGCGGCGCCCAACCTGCCGAGCAGCGTATCGCCCGCCGCCGTGCCACCGAGCCCCTTGCCGGGATCGTCCGCCACGAGCCGCACCGGCACCCAGTCGAACGCCAGACGACCGGCGGCGTAGTCCGAGAGCAGACGAGAATCCCTGACAGCGGCGGCGTACTGCGTCGCTTCCGCCCGTGCGCGAACCGTGTCCCCCAGAGCGGCGAGACGCGCACGGTCCTCGACCGAGGGCTTCTTCAGCACCCGCTCGGCCGGATGACTGGACCCGCTGTCCCAGAACGCCTGGAACGAGGCTGCGACCTCGTCCACCACCGGCCCGATCACCGCCACATCGAGGTCGATGAAGCCGGTGTCGGTGCCTGCATCGAAGTACTCATCGCCGATGTTGCGGCCGCCCACGACGCAGACGACCCCGTCGACGATCAGCGCCTTGTTGTGCATGCGCCGGTTGAGCCGCGCGAAGTCGCCGAGATAGCCCGCCATGCGCAGCTTGCGCTGCATGAACGGGTTGAAGAGCCGCAGTTCCATCGTCGGATGGTCTTCGACCGCCGTGAGCAGCCCATCCATGCCGGAGGTGTTGTTGTCGTCGAGCAATAGCCGCACGCGGACTCCGCGGTCGGCCGCGCGGCGCAGGGCGTCGAGAAGCAAGCCGCCTGTGAGGTCGTCGTGCCAGATGTAGTACTGAAGGTCGATGCCGCCGACCGCGGCATCGATGAGCGCGACGCGCGCCGCGAACGCATCGACACCGTCGCCCAAGGCGTGGACGCCGCTGAGGTGCGACGCGCGCCCGGCACGCAGCTTCTTGGCCGCCTCAGCGAGCGGTGATGTGGACTCGACGACGGGAGCGGACACCGTGCGATCCTCCAGCGGCGGCAAGGCCATGCAGCCGGAAAGGCTGATGGCCGCCGCCAACGGAAGCAACCGGTGGGCGAGCGTGGCAGCAGCCGTCTTCAAGCGGTGACAGGACACCGCTTGAAGATACTACGCCACACCCGCGCAGGTCGTGCGCGTCTGACGGTCAGCGTCCCTCGCGCTGACGCGCCGGCGCCGTGCGTTCCCCACGCGGCGCCGTACGGTCAGCCCCACCCGGACGCTGCTGCGGTACAGGCCGCTGCTGCGGCATCGGACGCTCGGCGGCGGGCCGCTGCTGCGGCATGGGGCGTTGCTGCGGCATGGGACGCTGCTCGGGACGCTCGATCGCTGGACGCTGCTGCGGCATCGGACGCGACTCCGGCCGGTCGATCGCCGGACGCTGCTGCGGCATCGGACGCTGCTGCGGTGTGGGACGCTGCTGCACGCCCGGACGATCTGCCACAGCCGGACGTTGCTGCGGCGTCGGACGCTGCTGTGCACCCGGGCGATCCGCCACCGCAGGCCGCTGCTGCGGCGTCGGCCGCTGCTGCGCACCCGGACGGTCGGCGACGGCCGGCCGCTGCTGCGCACCCGCCGGACGCTGCTGCCCCGACGCCGGCAGCTTGTCGCGTACATCACGATCGCTGATCTTCGGGACGTTCTGCGGCACCTTGCCGCCGACGGCGGCGGCTCCCGCACCGGCGGCGGCCGGTCGCGCGCCCTGGTAGCCCGACTGGCCCTTCCAATCGGCGCGATCGTCGCGGCGCTCGCCGGGCTGCATGCCGCCCGGACGGCCCTGCGAATTGATCGCGCCGGCCGGCATCGGCCGTGACGGCGGCCGATAGCTGCGGTCGACATCGGTGCGCACCTTCGGCGACACCAGCTGCGGCCGCTGCGTATCGGCCACGCGCAGGTTCTTCTTGTCGTCGAAACGGTTGTAGTAGTTGTTCTGGTTGTTGACGTTGATGAAGACGTTGTTGTTGTTCACGCCGGGTCGCGTCCACACCGGCGGACGCGTCCAGCTGCCCGGACGGTTCCAGGCGTTCGGGTAGTTCACCGGCGGACGATAGCCGTAGCCCGGGCGATAACCACCGTAACCGCCGTAGCCGTAGTTCGGCCGGTAGACATAGCCGCCGCCGTACCAAGCGGAGCCGCCGTAATACATGCCGCCGTAGCCCCAGTTCGGATAGGGGTACGGATAACGGTCGTCGTCGTCGAAGGCGTTGGCGACGATCAGTCCCGCGGCGAAGCCGAAGATCCCGGCCGCCGCGACATCGCCGCTGGTCGGTCCGGACTTCGCCGTCGTCGTCGTGGTGGTGGTCGTCGTGATCGCCGGCGCCGCCGTCGCGGCAGGCTGGTAGACGGCCTGCGGATCGTACTGCGGCACATAGACGACCGTGGGCTCCGCAGGTTCGACGACCACGACCTTCTGCTTCTCGACGGTCTTCGTCGACACCTTCTGCTGCGGCGTCGACTTCAGCGAACCGGCGTCGACCGCCTGCGTGCGCAGACGCTGCACGGCGGCGAGCACCGCCGTCTGGTCGGTGTTCATCGCCGAACCGAGCTGCTGCGTCCAGTCGAAGTTCTGGCACATCATGTCGACCACGGTCGGGAACTGCAGCAGCGCGCGCGTGCTCGGGCCGAAGCCCGCCTTCTCCGCATCGGCGTCGAGCTCCTTGCCCGTGAGCTTGGTCTGCAGCAGGTAGTTGCCGCCGTCCATGACCTCCTGCGGATGGGTCGCAGCGGTGAGCAACGGACCGAGCAGCGCGTCGGGATACAACGCGATCGGTGCGAGCAGCTCTTCGAGCGCGGCCGGCGTCATCGCCTCGGGCGGTGCGGGCGGGGCGGCGACGCTCGCAACGGCGGGCGCGGCGGTCTCGACCGTGGTGGGCGCAGCGGCGGCTGTCGTGTCCGTCGCGGCGACCGGCGTCGCTTCGGCGGCAGGTGCTGTGGCCGGCGCGGCGGCGGTCTCATCCTTCTTGCCGCTGCAGGCGGTGAGCAGCGCGATGAACGCGACCCCGGCGACGCGTGCCGTCATCTGCGACGAGCGGTTCGATGGCGTGTCTTTCATGGTGAGGTCTCCGTGAGCGTGTTCAATAGATCCACTGGATGCGGCCGAGCCAGGTGTCGGTGTTGCCGGTGATGCCGCCCTTGTCGAGGTCGATGTTCCCGTAGCCGATGCTGGCCTTCCAACGACGCGTGGCCCACCAGTTCATGCCGAGCCACCAGCCATCCATCTCGCCGCCGTCGACACGGCCATCGGCGAGATCGACGCGGCCGACGCGGGCGACGGCCTCGAGCGCGCCCCAGCGACCCTTGGGCTGCACGCGACGCGCATAGCCGGCCTTGCGGTCGTACGGACGATGCTCACCGGAGAGCACCCATCCCGCCGTGAGATACCAACCGTCGAAGCGCGGCGAACCGAGCGACTCGCTGCGCACCGACGAGGTGATGTATTCACCGAGCAGCGAGTAGCCGCCCTTGGCCCACAGCACCTCGAGGCCGGTGTTCCAGGCGTGGTCGGCGTCGAGCATGCCGGTGTCGACGTAGTTCTTGGCGACGTTCGACGCCGGCTTGCCCCTGAAACGTAGTTTGTCGCCGTCGCCCGCGTAGTAGCGGACGCTCGCCGCGACATGCAGGTACTCGTTGCCCGACTCCGAGATCATCGGCAGCGCGGTGACGCGCGCGGTCGCATCCGTGCCGGTGCCCCAATAGCCGCCCACCGTCCAGGTGGCGCGCTGGTCCCGCATGGTGTTCGACAGCGCGATGCCGTTGTTGCGCGAGATGAAGAACGGGCTCAGCAGACGCTCGCTGTGCGGCAGGTTCGCGGCGTCGCCCACCATCTCGTAGGAGTGGTATTCCTTGATCTTGCCGACGCTGAGCTTGCCGACGCCGTCGATCTCGGTGGAGAGCATCACATCGGTGGTGGTCCACTTCGCATCGCTCGTCTTGTCGAAGCCCTTGTATTCGTAGCTCACCATGTAGTTCCACTTGCGGCCGAGCTCGAAGAATCCGCGCGCCATGAAGCGCAGCGAACGGACCTCGTACTTGTCCTCCTGCTCGCCGACCTGGGTGATGCTGTCGGCGTCCTGATCGAAGACGGTGTAGTCGGCGGGCAGGAACGCGAAGCCGAGCTTCACCGCGAACCGGTCCTTCGCGTCGACCACCTTGGCCTCGGCCAGCGTCTTGTCGGCGAGGTCCGGCAACGCGTAATGATCGGCTTCCTTCGCTGCAGCCTCCTCCTCCGGCGGCAGATCGGACTCGACGGACTGGCTGTACGCCGGTGCGGCGAGCAGCAGCGCGAAAAGAGGGAGGATCCGGGTTTTCATGGTCGTTTTTTCCGTCGAGGATGCGGTCAGAAGGAATAGCCGAGCGAGGTGGACATGCCCCAGTCGTTCGAGGGCGCGCCGGCGACGGCGCGGTTGTCGTAGCTGTCATAGAGCGAGAGGTCGAGGAACAGGTCCTTCACCATCTCGCGGCGCAGACGGATGGCCGCCTCACCGCGCACACGGCCTGATTCGCTGAGGCTCGGCAGCACCATCAGGCTCGCGGCGAGGTTCACCTGCGGTGAATCGAAGCGGTATATGTTGAAGGTGGTGCCGAGCTGCAGCTCGACGCTCTCGCGGCTGCTGCCGTCGACGAGCTGTTCCGATGCGGCGGCGATGCCTGCGCCGGCGCGCCACTCGGTGTCGGCGCGCTGCACGAGATAACGGCCGAAGCCGAGGCCGACGAGGCTGCGCAGGTCGAGCCCGAGCTCCTGGTTGCGCGTGAACGAGAGCGTACCTTCGCGGTACCAGCGATCGGCGAGGAAACGCTCCCGCGTGCCGACGAGCGCGGCGCGCTGGCTGGTGGGACCGTCGGAGCGGCTCGCGAACTGTGAATCGAGCGACACGCGCCATTGCTGCTGCGGGTCGCGCGACGCGACCGAGGCGCCGAGATTGAACACCTGGATGTTCTGCGCCTGGGTGAAGCTGTAGCCGACCGCGAGCGACCCGTCGAGACGCTGCGGCCAGGCGCCGTCCTCGAGGGCGGCGACGCGCACGATGCTGGCGAGCGGCAGCTCGAAGGCTGTGGATCCGGATGCGGTGCCCGCCGTGCCGCCGGCCGGACCGGACTCCAGCCGGACCGTGCCGGGCGTCGCGCCGCGCGCGGCGTCACGACCGACGACCCGACGCCCGTCGGCGAGTTCGAGCTGCAGCGTGCGCGAGGTGGTGAGCGTGGCGACCTTGCTCCACTCGATGTAGAGCGTACCCATGTCGTCGGTGGAGAACTTGAGCTGCCCGTAAGCGACCTCTTTGACCTCACCGGTGATCCGGTCCCCGTTGAGCAGGGTCACCACATCGGTCTTGGCGGCAATGGCCGGTCCGGCCGCGAGGCACAGCCACACAGCAGAGAACCACCTCCCCCGAGGGCCCCGTCTCCCGTCCACCCCGCCATCGTCGCCTCGTCGCGGAATCGTCCCAGTAGACCTTCGTATAACTCGACCGAAAACGGACAGTCCGCACGGCTGACGCACGCTAGAGTGCCGCCCCTCGGAACCATCTCCAGGAGAGAAGTGATGACCAAGCCCGTCAACCGTGGCGCACTGCTGCTCGCGGCCTGCTGCCTCGCGCCGACCGCCTCCGCCGCCGACTGGTCGCACACCGTCACGCCGTACCTGTGGGGCTCCGGGATGTCCGGCAAGACCGCGGTCGGCACCGCTACCCCTGCCGGCCCGCTGGAGGCCGATGTCGATGTCGGCTTCAGCGACATCCTCAGCAACCTCAAGTTCGGCATCATGGGTTCCTACCGCGGCGACCGCTCGGACGGTTGGGTGGTGATGGCCGACTACATCTATATGAGCCTCGAGGCCGACAAGCAGTCGAATGTCGGACCGGTGCTCGTCGACACCACCGTCGAGGTGCAGCAGACCGCCTTCGAGTTCGATGTCGGCTACCGCGTCAACGACCAGGTCACGGTGTTCGGCGGCCTGCGCTACAACGATGTCGACACCGATCTGGATGTGGTCCGCAGCGGCCCGGGCGCTGGCGCGAGCCGCGCGGCGAGCAAGGGCGATTCATGGATCGATCCCGTGGTCGGCGTCTCGGCGCGCTACCCCGTCAACGAGACCTGGTCGGTCGGCGTCCGCGGTGATGTCGGCGGTTTCGGCGTCGGCTCGGACCTCACCTGGCAGCTCATGGCGACCGTGAACTGGAAGGTGCGCGACAACCTCGAGGTGGTCGCCGGTTACCGCTACCTCGATGCCGACTATGAGGACGGCAGCGGCGCCGACCTCTTCAAGTACGACATGGTCACGAGCGGACCCGGCATCGGCGTCAGCTTCAAGTTCTGAAAGCGGCGCCGGCCCTGCGGCCGGCGCCCCTCCCCACGGCCGGAGTGCGGCCCTTATTTGCGGCCGATGCCGTGCGCGGCGTCGAGACGCTTGCGCAGGATGCGCGCCCAGGACGAGGCGATCTGGCTCGCCTCCTGACGGTTCACGACACTGTTGGTGAGCGTCATCATGCCTGTGCCCTGCGACTCACGGCGGTCGACCACGCGCGCGATCGCCTGGCCGGACTCGGAGTCCACGAGTTCCGCCACCAAGGTCATCTCGCCGGCCGAGATCGTGTAGGTCTGCGTACGACCCGGCGTCAGGGTGTCCGGCGCGTTCACATAGAGATCGGCGATGTTGGCGCGCAGACGCAGCACATCGGGACCCGCCTCGGTGACGACCTGATAGGCGCCGCCCTTGCCGAGCTCCTTCGCGAACTCCTCCTGCACGATCCGGGCGACGCCGCTGCGGATGTCCTCGCGTTCCTTCGCGGTGACCTTCATGCGGCTGCCGGTGCGGCTCGGGTCCCAGTCCTTGCGGAAGGACACCTCGACCGGGTCGATGATGATCTTGTTGTAGCCGGCGAGCGACGCGCCGGGGCGCGTGTACGCGAGGTCGATGCCCTTGACCTTGATCTTCTGCAGACCGTCGTAGCTCATCGCCTCCTCGAGCGCGGCGCGCGGCGACTGGGCGACGGTGACGGTCGGCATGAGGGCGGCGAGCGCGAGCGTCGCGCCCGAGAGGATGAGTGTCAGTTTCTTCATGAGGATGCTCCTGCAGAGGTTCACGGCGATTCTATCGCCCATCACTCCGCTCTGACTGCGGTCTTGAACCTTCGTTCAACCCCGGTATCGCCCAGACCGTATACGATGGGGGGTCTGCGCGTACATCCACCCTGGGGAGTCCACATGTCGCACCGTCGCTCGCTGCTGCCGATGATCGCCGCTTCCGCCGTCCTGGCCGCCCTCGCCGGCTGTGCCACGCCGCCGAAGCCGATGGAGCTCACCAACACCCTCGAAGCGCGCGCGACCGTCACCCAGCTCGATGTCGCGACGCGGCTCATGACCCTGCGGGGTCCGGCCGGCAACGAATTCACCTTCGAGGTCGACCCTGCGGTCCGCAACCTGCCCCAAGTGAAGGTGGGCGACGATGTCGTCGTGCGCTACTACGAGACCATCGGCGCTGCGATGCGCAAGCCGGGCGACTCCACCGAAGCCTCCATCGCGCTCGCCGACGGCGTGGCCGACCCCGGCGACCGCCCGGGCGCCGCCATCGGCACGCGCACCACGCTGCCGGTGACCATCGTGTCCGTCGACAGCAAGACGAACGAAGTGCGGTTCTATGGCCCGGACAAGCGCGTGCGCACCGTGGAACTCGAGACGCCGGAAGCGCAGGCCTTCGCCAAGAAGCTGAAGGCGGGCGACGAAGTGGTCGTCACCTTCACCGAGGCGCTGGCGGTGTCGGTGGAGCCGGCGCGCTAGCGCGCGGCGGTGAACGTCGCCTAGACGGCGGCCTCCAGACGGAAGCGGCGTACACCGGCGCTGCCAACGGAGGCGATCGTCGCCTGTCCGAGGGCATCGATCGGGATGCGAACCGAATGTCCATCGCCGCGGTCGCGACCTCCGCCGATCTCTCGCAGCTGCCATGTCTTGCCGGGCGTCAGGGCTCCGAAACCGACACTGATCGGAGCGCGCGTAGCGGTATCGGCGACCAGGTCGAACTCGATCGACCGCCCCTCGTCGCGATGCACCGCCCGACGCAAAGTGGCACCCGAGACCGAGACGACCGCAGGTCCGGACGGCCGTGAAGTCCAGGGTCGCTCGTACATCGCACGCATCCCGTCCACTACGTTGATGCGCGCATAGGCGATCAGCGCGTTCCCCGTCAGCGGGTCCATGTAGGTCATGCGTCCAGCGGCATCGACCGACCGGTCCTCGCGCGGATAGAAGAGGCCACCCTCGTCGACGGTCGGACGCATGAAGCGGTCAGCGTGCGCCAGCAGGGCCGTCAACCGCTCGCGGTCTCCCAACTCCGAGAGCCAAAGCGCTGCATAGCCGAAGGCGGGGGACCGATACGGGATGGCAGATCCGACCACCGTATCGGTCGCCATCGCGTGCAGCTCATGCGGCGGCCTGATCTGCAGCGTCCCGTCAGCGGTCTCCTTGAGCCAAAGCCGTGCGTACCGTCCCGAAACCGCACGGACCCTCTCGGGCATCCAGCAGTTGAGCGCGCCCAGCGTCCACGCGCTATCCGGCGTCGGATAGTCGATGAGCTGTCGCTGCCGCACCATCAGCGACCAGATGACGGAGTCGCGTCCGTCGATCACCCCACCGCGTGCGTCCCAAGCACGACGGTAGGACGCCAACATCGGATCGAGATGCTGTGTACCGTCCACCGCATCCCGGAACCGCACCGCCAGCAGCGGATACTGGTTGCAGACGACGAAGATGTTGTTCGGCTCGCAGGGGACGCCGAGGTCATGGAACTCCGCGAACTGCTCCACGATCCGTCGCTGCAGCGTGCCGTGGTCGTATGCGTAGGTCTCCGGTCCCTTGCCGTAGAAGATGGGGTCGTACCGGAAGGTCAGAGATCCTGCGGTGTCGTACTTGGTGTCGCCGAACAACATGCGGTACATCGCCACCATCGCGAGCAGATGGCCGCTGTACATGATGTTCTCTCGTACCACCGGATCGGTCCACGGCTCGCGCAGCGCAGCAAGTCCCGGATCGAGGCGCGGCCCGGACTGGCTGGTCGCACGCCAATAGGCCCAGACCTCCCGCCGTAGCATCTTGCCGATCAGCGCATCGAACGGACCACGCAGGGTCTCGGTGGCGGCGGGAAGATGGTGGTACGCCGCGAGACCCAGCGTGTATGCCATGAAGGCGAGCTGGTACCGATACGCGTCGAGCCACTCCTGACCCGGGTCGATGCTGCCCATGTGGCGCCACTCGCCATCCGGCATGGCGGCGAGGTTGAAGATGTGACGCAGATGCGCGGATTGCGCATCGTCCAGCGCAAGCTGCCCAGGCGACGGCGTACGCAGATCTTCGCCGCGGGCGCGCTGCGCGAGACCCGCACCCAAGCCCGCCATCGCTGCGGCACCCACCGCCAAAAACCCGCGTCGATCCATCATCGTTCACTCCTTCTTGGCATCACCCATCAGCGTGTCGATCAGGAAGGTCATGCGCTGTGCCATCAGCTCCGGTCGCTGCAGCGGATCGCTGACGCCATGGCCGCCCTCGTCGTCCTCGATCAGGTACGCCGTGGCGCCCACCTCCTGCAGCCGCGCAGCAAGCTTCCGCGCATGGCCCGGCCCCACCCGATTGTCCTCGGTGGACACCGTGACCAGGAACGGCGGATAACGGACGCCGTCCTTGACGGCATGCACCGGCGAATAGCTGCGCAGCACTGTCGCCATGGCAGGATCGCTCGGATCGCCGTACTCGTTCATCCACGCCGCACCCATGCCCATCTGCGGGAAGCGCAACATGTCGGCGAGCGGCACATCGCTGACGATGGCGCCGTAGAGATCCGGACGACGGGTGCCCATCGTCGCCGCCAAGAGACCACCGTTCGATAGGCCGAACACGCCGATATGCGCAGGACGCGTGAAGCCTGAGGCGATCAAGGACTCGGTGACCGCCGCGAAATCGTCGTAGGAGACGAGGCGCTTCTCGCGCATCGCTGCGCGGTGCCACTCAGCGCCCTTTTCACCGCCGCCACGGATGGCTGGCAGGACCAGCGCACCACCGCGCTCGAGCCACAGCTTCAGGGCCCGTCCGCCGACGGCGAAGTCGAAGTACCCCGGCGTGACGCTGATGCCGAACGCACCATAGCCGGTCATCAGCGTCGGCGTCGGCCCGTCCTTGCGCAAGGTCTTCGGGCGCAGCAGATAGTACGGAACGATGACACCGTCTTTGGCCCGCGCCTCGCGGATCTCGACGACATACTTCGAGGCATCGACCACCGCCGTCTCGGCGGAGATGTTGATCGACCCACCGTCGGCACGCCGGACATCGCTGCGTGTCGGAGTGAGATAGCCGGTGGTGGTAAGGACGATGTCGGATCCGTCACGGTCCGCATCGCTGATGCGCAGCGACTCGCCGGCCGCCGCGATGCGGGTCTGCCGCGTCCGCCAACGGCCATCGGGCCCGAGCTGCGCCTCGTACAAGCGGGGCACGAGATCACGCCACAGCACGTAGTGCACCGCATCGCGTGTGCCAGCGATACCGAAGTACTGATCGCTCAGGATGCCGTCGACCCCTGGAGCGGCGACCGACTGGACGCGAGCGACGCCGCGCGGCGCTGCCGCGTCGTAGGACAACAGGGTCTCGGCGGCGTAGCGACGTCCCTCGACCTCGGCATCCTCCGCCAACTGCACGACCAGATGTCGACCGGTCATGGTCAGCACACCGAAAGGCTTCAGCCGGCGCGGCAGGTCGACCTGCTCTACGCGCCCCGTCACATCGACGAGCTTGAGGTCGAAGGTGGAATAGTCGATCGCCCGAAGCAGCACGGCGCGCCGCTGCGCGCCGGTACCGACGGCCGAGACCTGGAGGATCGCATCGGTCGGCTCGGCGCGAAACACTTCGCGAGCGGCCGACAGCGGCTCACCACGACGCCACAGGCGCGCCGCCGCGGCCCAACCCGCTGCGGTCAACGGCTGCTCGCCCACCGTATGCGCGAGGACCACGGTATCCCTGTCGAGCCACGCTGCCATCACGCGTGAAGCAGGGACCCGGAACCCGTCGGCCACGAACTCGCCGCGGACGAGATCGAACTCACGGAGTTCCGCGTCATCGGCGCCGGCCGGCGATAACCGCAGCAGACAGCGGTCAAAATCAGGCGGCAGACAGGTCTCGCGCGGCGCATACCACTGCAGGACGTATGGCTTGCCTTCCCGCTCGCGCAGCGCGGCGATGTCGAGCACCGTGCGCCATGCACCGAGGGAGCCGTCGCGGGCACGAGGAGCTATCTGCAGCAGCCCGTGCGGATTCGCCGCATCCTGCGATAGACGTATCGCACGCGGACCTGCGAGGTACACAGCAGGCGTCGGCGTGCTGGCGACGAGGGACGTCTTCAGTTCCGCGAGCACCTGCGGATACACCGAGCGCGACTCCAAAGCGGTCCGCGTTTCGCGGGTACGCGCCCGTGCCCAATCGAGCGCTGCGGCTTCCCGCGGCGGTTCGAGCCAGGTCAACCGCTCTGAAGCGTCCATCCCGCGCAGGTGACGGTCGAACCAACCGATGGTGCGCAACGCGGCATCGACCTGGTTCTCGCGCTTGAAGAAGCCATGGCCCTCGTCGGGGTAGTAGCGGGCGTCGACCGGCTTGCCCAAGCGCCGCAGCGTCGCCACCACCTGCTCGGCCTCGAACTTCGGCACCCGGATGTCGTTGTCGCCTTGCAGCACGAGCAACGGCGCCTTGTAGCGGTCGAGATAGGTCAACGGACTCACGCGCTCGTAGACCTCACGGTCCTTGACAGGGTGACCGATCAGCCCTTCCTGATAGGCCCGCAGCGCGGGCGATCCGCGCTCATGCATGGAGGTCCAGTTGGTGATGCCGCAGACCTCGACGCCGGCCGCGAAGACATCGGGCGTGCGACCGAGCGCGATCATCGTCATGTAGCCGCCATACGACACGCCGGTGATGCCGACGCGCCGAGCATCCACATAACCGGTGTCGACGAGGAACTTGACGCCTGCGACATAGTCTTCGAGATCGCCGCCCCCGAGGTCGCGGATGTTGGCGCGCATGAAGTCGCGGCCGTAGCCCGTCGAGCCGCGCGGGTTCGGCGCGATCACGAAGTAGCCGCGGGCAGCGAGCGCAACGGCCGTCGCGTCGTAGCGGTCCTCGGTCTGGCCGGTCGGTCCACCATGCGCGATCACGACCGCGGCGGCACTGCCGTCGCGCGGGGCGTTGGCCGGCGTCCAGAGGATCGCGCTGATGAGCGTGCCGTCCTTCGCGGGATAGGTCACGACCTGCGTCGGCGGGAGCTTGGCGACCTCGGACTCCGCCATGCGCAGGATCGCGGTGTTACGGCCGCTCTTCGGGTCGTGGCTCCAGTAGGCGAGCGGCTCGGTACCGGACTGATGCGGGAAGACGATCCGACCGTCCAGGGTCTCGGCGGGCAGCTTGCCGAAATAGTCGGTGTTCATTCCGACCGGGAGCGGCAGCGTCTCGGTGCGTGCCGAGGCGATGTCGTGGCGCTTCACGACGCTGCGACCGTCGATGTTATCGAGGAACAGCAGCGTCTTACCGTCGGGGGAGAACCGCAGGCTGCGCTGCTCCCAAGGTCCCGGCGCGAGCATCCGCAGTTTCTGCGCGCGGATGTCGAACAGCGCCGCCTGTTTGCGGCCATCCGCGGTCTCAGTCGAGAGCGCCAACCAGCGCTCGTCGGAGCTGATGTCCGAGACCGGACTGATGGACGACGACGGCTTGCGGATCACCGGCTCCGCCCTGCCATCCGCGATGCGTATACGGTACAGCGTGTCCTCGACGCTGCCGGTGACGTCGGAGCGCCGCGCATAGACCGCACGACCGTCCGCAGAGAACGCCACCGCGGCCCATTGCCGATCCGGTAGCTTCTCCGCGGTCAGCGTGCGCTCCATGCCGGTCACGAGGTCCATCACCACGATCTCTGCCGAGGCCGCGGTCTTGGCGCGGCGCGAGAACGCCAGCTGCTTGCCATCGCGCGCGAACACAGCGCCGGTCTCGGAGGCGTCGGGCGTACGGGTGAGGTTGCGCGACGGACCGCCCGCCACGGGCACCGCATGCAGGTCGAACATCTCGGCGCCACCGAGGTCCTCCATGTAGACCGCCGTCCGGCTGTCCGGCGCGACGGTGATGCCCCAATGGCGCTCCTCCGAGGTGGTCAGCCGCCGCGGCGTGCCGCCCGCGGTATCCACATACCAAAGATTGAGTCGGCCGGTGACATCGGAGGCGTAGACGAGTCCGCGCCCATCCGGAGTCGCATCCGCATCCCAACTGTTCGGGATCGAGAACAGCGTCGCGACCGAGGCTGGAGCGGCCTGCGACATCGTCGGCGAGACGATCGAACGCGGATCCGTGACCGGCCGGGCCGGTGTCGGTACGGACGCCGCGAGGGCGTCCGCACCGGCCGCGGCACCGAGTGCGCACGCGAGGAGCGCGCCGCTCCACGCGAGCGGCGCGACACCGGCCCTGCGCGTCACAGCTTCAGATCCACTTGCAGACCGATGGTCCGCGGGCGGAACCGCGTCGCGGTCGGCAGTGCGCCAGGGACCTGCTGCGCCGCGCGCGGCGAGATGGCGCCGTCTTCGTCGGTCAGGTTGTCGACGAAGAGCTGCACGCCCCAGTGACGGCTCTCGAGCCCGAAGCGCAACTCCATCGTCGTCGTCGCATCGCCCGGCAGATACTGCGGCGGCCCGAAGGACGGGAAGTCGCGCTCCGAAGCGTACTGCACGCCGAAGCGACCGGTACCCGTGAGATCACCGAACACCGTGGTGGTGTAGTCGAGCGACATCGACGCGGTCGTCTTCGCGTGGTCGTCGACCGGGCTGCCGTCCTTGATGCCCGTACCGGGGACGGTGCCCGCGAAAACGGCATCCGAATAGCTGGCGTTGAGGTTCAAGCGCCAAGCTTCGCCCAGCAGTGTCGTCAACGAGGCCTCGAGGCCCTGCACATCGATGCCCTTCGAATTGATCAGACCGTTGAAGCCGGTAGCACCGAGCGGGATACGGACGGTCACGTCCTTCCAGTCGCTCTGGTAGATCGCGGCCTCGAAGGTGGCACGGTTATCGGCGAGGCTGGCTTTGGTGCCGAGTTCATACGTCCAGATCGAGTCGTCCGACAACGCATCCGGCAAGGGGATGCCGAGCGCGCCGCCGATACCCTTCGAGACCGAGGGCTGCAGCTGCCCGGAGCGATAACCCTTCGCGGCGCTGGCGTAGACGCGCCAGGCCTCGTTCGGACGCCAAGCGACGATGAACCGCGGGTTCGTGCTGTTGTACTTGCCCCCGGCCGGCGGCGTGGGCACGCCGGAATTCGCTTCCTGACCCTTCAGGTCTTCCCGCACCGAGCGCAGCCCGAGCGTGAGGTCGATGGGCGCCGACGACAACGACCAGGTCGCCTCGCCGAACAGCGCTTCGGAGGTGGCATCCGTACGACCGGTGTTGTTGAGACCGAACAGCGCGAACACGAAGGCGTCACGACGGATCGCTTCGCGCTTGTAGGCACCGAGAGTCCACTGCAGAGGACCGTCACCCTGCGAGGCGAGCCGCAGTTCGTTGGAGCGGACATCTATGCCGATCGTCGACTCGAGCGTACCGCCGAACAGCGCGCCGCGCTGGGGAAGCTCGAATGAGTTGTCCGCGAACGAGTACGCCAACTCCACCGGACCGAAGTCGTAGGTCGCCGTCAAGCCGACCAATGAGTACTCGATGACCGCGGCGAGACTCACACCCTGATCGGCATCCCCGCGGTCATCGGCCGTGCTGGTCCCGCCCGGTCCGTCCACCTTGTAATGCCAGTACGATGCACCGACCGACAACGCATCCGTGGGCTGGAACCGCAGCTTGGCACGATAGCTCGTGTACTCCAAGACATTGACGTTCTGCGCACCGGTGACCACGTTGTCGATCCAGCCGGGGAACTTCTCCTTGGTGCCGGCGAGCCGTAGCGCGAGCCGATCGTCGACGAGGGGGATGTTGATCATCGCCTTCGCGCCGCGGTTCGTTCCGCCATCGCTGGTGCTCGAGCCGGACAGCGACAGCTTCGCGTCCCAATCGTTGAACTCGGGATCGCGGGTCAGGATGCGCACCGTACCACCCATCGAGCCCTCACCGAACAGCGTGCCCTGGGGGCCGCGCAGGACCTCGATACGGTCGATATCCCACGCGCGTACGTCAGGATTGAGCGGCACCGTCACGCCCGTGAACGGCAGGTCATCGAGGTAGTAGCCGTTCTCGTTCGACCCCAGCGAGGTGGAGATGCCGCGGATGGAGAGCTTGTAGCTGCCGCCGCGGTCGTAGATGTTCACACCCGGCACTTCGCCGAGCGCAGCGCCGATGCTCGACACCCCGCGCTGATCCAACGCATCGCCGGAGATCGAGGTCAAGGCGATCGGCACGTCGATCTGCCGCTCGCTGCGCTTGCGCGCCGTCACCACGACCTCCTCCAGCGTCGTCGGTGCGGCGGCCTGAGCGCTGTCGGTACGCGCCGCATCCTGTGCGAGCGCGGTGCCGTTGCCGGCGACGAGCGCCATGAAGCCGCTCAGGAATCCAAGCCGCATCGAGGGCTTTCGCGTTCCGTCATTCATCGTCGTCTCCTGTGGAGGTGTCGTAGTGGAAGCCGACGCAGCGCCGGCGCGGATGACCAGATGGGGGGAGGTCTCGACCGTCCCTTGAAGGCCCGTGTCCCGGAGCAGGATCCCGAGACCCTCGGCCAGCGAATGTCGCCCAACGAGCGCATTGGCCCGTCGGCGCGAGGCATCCTCGTAGCGGAACACCAAGGTGACGCCCGCCTGACGGGCGAAGGCCGTCAGCGCGCGATCCGCGCGCTGCGCCGGGATATCGAACAGGATGAGGTCGCGAGCCTCCGCGGTGACCGACGGGGACGGCGGCGATGACTGGGCGACCCCCTGGACCGATGCCATGCAGCAGGCGGCCAGCGACAGCCAACGCGCGGTGCTCCGAGCAGACACTATGACCCCCATCTATGTAGTGACAATCCAGCAGGACGTTTCCGCCATGCGCCCCGACATTCTTTTCGCGCTTCGGCAGATGCGCTTGACCCGCGGGAGTAGGCGCGAGATGTTATCCGTCTGATGGATGCGCCATCCCAGCTCGAAGCGGCCTACGAATCTGTCCGTCGACGGCTCTCGGCGTTGCTGCGCCGTTTCGTCGGCCCCGCCGATGTCGAAGACATACTCCAAGAAGCGTTCTTGCGGTGTTACGAAGCCGACGCCGCGACGCCGATCCAGCGACACCGGAGCTATCTCTACCAGACCGCACTGAACCTCGCCCGCAACCACTGGTCGCGGGCCGACAAGCGCGCGTTGTCATCGCTCGACATGCTGGTCGCCGAAGACGAGCCGGTGAGCGAGGTCGACATCGAGCGCGAAGCCGTCGCGCGGGAACGCTTGGCACTTTATTGCCGCATGGTCGCGGAGCTCCCGCTGCAATGCCGGCGCGCTTTCCTGCTCAAGAAGGTCTACGGATTGAGCCAGCGCGAGATCGCGAAGTATCTGGGCATCAGCGAGAACACCGTCGAGAAACACGTCGCGAAGGGTCTGCTCGTCTGCGCGACACGCATGCGGGAACTTGAAGCGGCGGACGACCGGCCGAGCGGTTCGCGGGAGCGCCGATCGCATGGCTGAGACCCCGATGGCCAAGGTCGTGCGGCTCAGGCCGAGAACCGAGGTGGATACCGATGCCGCCGTCTGGCTGACCCGTCTCGACCGCGGTCTGTCCGACAGCGAGCGTGGTCAACTGGAGCTCTGGCTGGAGACCGACCCGCGTCATCCCACCGCACTGATGGAACTCGCGAAGGCCTGGGACTCCCTCGAAACCCTCGGTGCGTTGTCCGGACTCGTCGAACTGCCCGACCGCGAAGTGGTGGCGGCACGCCGCCGACGGCGGACCGCAGCCTTCGCCGCCGTGAGCGTCACGGTGGGCCTCGTTGCGCTCGCCGCATGGCGTGCCTTCATCATCGATGCGCCGCCCCGGTCGTCCGATCCCGTCGCGATCGCGGGCGAAGCTGCCGTCTGGAGCGTGTCGGCGTCGACCCGCATCGGTGAACGTCAAGTGCTCGATCTCCCCGACGGTTCACGCGTGTCGATGAACACCCAGACACGCCTGCAGGCGCGACAGGACGGTTCATCGCGGAGAGTGGAGCTGCTCGCGGGCGAGGCGACCTTCGAGGTCGCCCACGATCCAGCCCACCCGTTCATCGTACACGCCGCTGAACGCGACATCCGCGCCGTCGGCACCGTGTTCACGGTCCGTGCAAGGTCGAAGGATTCCGTGTCGGTTATCGTGTCTCAGGGTCGCGTCGCCGTGACCGCCGCACCGAGGCTCAGGCTCGCTGACATCCCCGCGCCGTCGGCGCCGAGCACGAGCACTCGGCTACTCCAAGCCGGCGAGCGGTATGAGGCCAGCCGGGCGACGGTGCAGACCACGCGCATCTCGGCCGAGGACATCGCCGATGCACTCGCTTGGCAGAACGGCATGATCGTGTTCCAGGGCGAACCGCTCACGGAAGCGTTGGACGAGATCTCGCGCTATACCGATGTGCGTTTCGAGTTCGACGATCCGACGATCGGCGGAATGCGTGTCGCGGGCGTGTTCCGCGTCGACGATCTGCCAGGCTTCATCGCAGCGCTGCAGGTCAACCTCGGCGTCACCGCGACTTCGAAGCCCGACGGCACCTGGCTGTTGTCGCATCCCACGACGGGTTGAGCGAGCCGACCGCGCTATACGAGCGCCAGCACCGCGAACCCTTCCTTCCGCGCGGCGTCCGCGAGGCGGCGATCGGCCGTCACGAATTCCAGCGAGGTGGGTCGCATCTCCGCGGCGATGACCGCAGCGGCGAGCTGCACCGCGTCGGCAGCACGCAACGGGTGCACGCGCAGCAGACGGATCGCGCACTCGCGCAGCACGTCGCCGGCATCGACCTCGTGCCATGCGGAGGCCAGCGTCGCGAGGTTGTCGAAGGCACGGGATGCGCCGACCGCGTCCAGGGCGCCGTCGCGCTCCAGCCGCGCGAGCGCCGACGCGCACTCGATACGCGTCCCCCACCAGACGATCATCACGGGATCCGCGGTGAGCGAGGCGCGGGCCGACGCGGTCGTCGCCTCGCTGACGATGAGCGGCAGCAGCGCCGACGAGTCCCAGAACTTCATCGCCCTTCCCGACGCTCCTCGAGCAGAGCCGCGACGGCCGAAGTGCCGGCGATAGGACCCGGCAGTTCGCGCTTGAGGAACTCCGGCGACAGGACACCCCGACCAAGGCGCAGCACACCGGCGCGTTCGAGCCGGGCCAGCTGACCTTCGGGATCACCGCCTTCGGTGATGCCGCTGACCGGCTCCAAGCGCGCCACCGGTCGACCGCGATCGACGATCAACAGCGGCGCCCCGCGCTGCACGCCGTCGATGAGCGCGCTCAACTTGTCCTTCAACTCCGAAATACTGGCCTTTTTCATATGGCCATTATAGCCACGAATGCGCGCGAGGGGCATGGCCTGGTCTCCGACCGCCGATGGCACGGAAGGATGACCCACGGTCGGCCGATGAGCACGCCGCGTTTCTCGCTGGTTCGCTGGAAATCCGCTCTGGTCAGACGGCAGCGGCGGCCGCAGCGCGCCCCCTGCCCCACACATACACCGCCATCAGACACAGCAGGCCGCTGAGGCAGCCGGTGAGGATGTAGGGCGCGGACGGCCGCCATATGTCGAACAGCGTGCCGCCGACGATGGCGGCCAAAAATATCCCAACCGAGCCGCAGAGCGTGAACACGCCGATCACGGCGCCGCGTCCGCGCACCGGCGCCACCTGGCCGACCAGCGCCTGCGAAGCGAGGATGCCGCTCATCTCGCCGACGCCGAGGAACACCGCCGCCACATACATCGCCGGCCGGAACGGATCGTCCTGCAGCCCGAACCAGACATAGCCGAAGCAGGCGAGCGCCGAGGCGACCGCCATGAACAGCACTCGGTCGATGCGGTCGATGAAGCTGATGACCGTCACGGCCCACAGCGTCGCGGTGATCTGGATGACGACGAAGATGCCGCCGCTGCGCTGCATGGCCTCGGCGGGCGACATGCCCTGCTCCTTGCCGGCCTGCACCATCCATAAGAAGAAGAACGCGCTGATGATGGAGAGCGATGCACGCGATACGGTGGCGGAGGCATAGGCGAGCCGCACACGAAGGTCGCGCGCGGCCGCGATGCCGACCCGCAGCGTGGCAAGCAAGGGCTCACGCTCCTCGAGCTGTCCCGGCGCGCGGCGCGGCAGGCCGCGCAGCACGATCACCATCGGGATGAGACACAGCACCGCCACCGCCCAGTAGGCCGCGCGGCCGGCCTCGATGGGCGTCATGCCCTGGGCGAGGAAGATCTTCGGCAGCTGCGAGGCGAGGCCGACCAGCGATGCGACGCCGAGGCCGTTCAAGAAGAAGCAGATGCCGACCAGCTTGCCGCGCGAGGTCTCCCGCGGATAGTCGGCGATCACCGCCGACAGCATCGCTGCGACGAGCGAGGCGCCGCAGGCGGTGATGAAGACCATCGCGTAGAGCGTCCAGTCGAAGCGCGCGAACGGGAACAGTGCGTAGCCGACCGCAAGGATCGCGAAGCCCATGCCGTAGATGATGCGGCGTCCCAGCCGGTCCGACGCCGCGCCGATGAGCCCCGACAGCAGCAGCGCCGGGATCTCGCTCACCACATCCATCGACGCGCTCACCCGACCCTGGATGTCGTCCGGGATGTCGAGCATCGAGTTGAAGAGGTAAGGCCGCAGGTTGCCGACCAGCGTCAGCAGGCCGATCGAGAAGAACGCGGTGCCGAGCAGCGCGTAGAAGTTGGAGCGCTCGATGCCGGGCGCGAGTTCCCAGATGCCGACGCGGGTGCCTGCGGCGCTGCGGTCGGCCGACTCGTCCTCTTTCGGCGTGGTCATCAACCCTCCCCCTGCCGGGAGGATGCTACGCGCGGGTGGTGAGCCGCAACCCCACGGCGCCGATCAACACCAGGGCGATGCACACATATTGGATGGCGCCCAGCTTCTCATCGAACGCGAACATGCCGATGGCGGCGGCCGCGACGATGCCCACACCGGCCCAGATCGCATACGCGACGCCGACCGGCAGCACCTTCATGGCCGGCGCCAGCGCCCAGAAACAGGCCGTGTAGCAGGCGATGGAGAGCGCGCCCCAATGCCAGCGCTCGAAGCCGTGGGAGAGCTTCAGCAGGAAGGTGCCGGTGATCTCGAGCGCGATGGCGAGACCGAGGTAGACCCAAGCGTTCATGGAGATGAGGATATCGCGACCGCACTCTCGTCTCATGCCAATATCCGGGCGTGGACCGACCCGACCCGCAAGCGACCTGCACCACCCCCGACGGCCTCACCGTGCTCTACGACGGTGCTTGTCCGCTGTGCCGTCGCGAGATCGGCGTCTACCGCGGCCTGACGCCGACCGAGCCGCTCGAGTTCCGCGATATCAGCGATCGGTCGGCGGCGCTGCCGGCGCCGCTGCCCGCCGGTCTGTCACAGGCCGACCTCCTCGCCCGCTTCCATGTACAGCATGCCGATGGCCGTATCGAGAGCGGCGCCCGTGCGTTCATCGCCCTCTGGGAACGGCTGCCCTATTGGCGCTGGTTGGCACGCCTCGGACGGCTGCCCGGCATGGCGTCGCTGATGGAGATCGCCTACCGGGGGTTCCTCCGGGTGCGGCCGACGATGCAGCGCTGGGCGGGCAAGCGGGGATGACGGGATTTCCTGCCCGGATGTCGGCTGGACGCAAACAACGATGTCGCATCTGAAGCAGTTTTAGGCATGCCTTCCGATACCCCCGCGCGGCCATGAGGCCGGGCAGCCGCAGCCGCCGCACCGGCGGAGCCCGTCTTCCGCAGCTCCCGTGGACGCGGGTGGTCAACCCCTACGCGCCGATGGAGATCCTCTCGGCCGACCAGATCGAGGCCATCCACCTCACCTCGCTGCGCATCCTCGAGGAGATCGGCATCGAACTGATGTCGCCCGCCGCGCGCGCCGCCATGCGTGCGGTCGGCGCCGAGGTCGACGAGACGACGGGCACGGTGCGGCTCGACCGGGCGGTGGTGGAGCGCGCGCTCACCACCACGCCCGAGCGCTTCACGCTGACCTCGCGCAATCCGGCCAAGCAGCTGCAGATGGGCGGGCGGGACATGGCCTTCGGTCTCGTCGCCGGGCCGCCGTTCGTGCACGACTGCGAGCGCGGCCGTCGCGCCGGCAACCTCGCCGACTACCGCGACTTCATCAAGCTCGCGCAGCACTTCAACGCCATCCACATCATCGGCAACCAGGTCTGCGCGCCGATCGAGCTGCCCGCCAACTCGCGCCACCTCGACACCTACCGTACCAACCTGGTCTATTCCGACCTCAGCTTCCATTGCACCGCCATCGGCGCGGGCCGCGCACGCGACGGCATCGAGATGATGGCGATCACGCGCGGCCTGACGCCCGAACAGATGGCGGACAGCCCCGGCGTGCTCACCATCATCTCGGTGAACAGCCCGCGGCGCTTCGACGAAGCGATGGCCGACGGCCTGATGATGATGGCCAGCCACGGCCAGCCGGTCGTGATCACGCCGTTCACGCTGATGGGCGCGATGGCGCCGGTGTCGCTCGCGGCCGCGCTCGCGCAGCAGAACGCCGAGATCCTGTTCGGCCTGACCCTCGCGCAGGCGGTGCGGCCCGGCGCACCGGTGATGTACGGCGCGTTCACCTCCAATGTGGACATGCGCTCCGGCGCGCCGGCTTTCGGCACGCCCGAGAACACCAAGGCCAACATCGCGAGCGGCCAGCTCGCGCGGCGCTATCGCCTGCCCTACCGCACCTCGAACGCCAGCGCCTCCAACGTCGCCGACGCCCAGGGCGTCTACGAGACCGAGATGTCGCTGTGGGGTGCGGTGCTCGGCCACTGCAACCTCGTGTACCACGCCGCCGGCTGGCAGGAAGGCGGCCTCGTCGCCTCGTTCGAGAAGCTGGTGCTCGATGTCGAGATGCTGCAGATGATGATCGAGTTCCTGAAGCCGATCGTCGTCGACGAAGCCGAGCTCGGCTTCGAGGCGCAGCAGCAGGTCGCACCGGGCGGGCATTTCTTCGGTGCGCCGCACACCATGGCGCGCTACGAGCACGCCTTCTACCAGCCGCTCGTCTCCAACTGGCAGAACTACGAGAACTGGCAGTTGGGCGGCGGCAAGGACGCCACGCAGCGCGCCACCGACATCTGGAAGCGCGCGCTCGAGGAATACGAGCAGCCGGCGCTCGATCCCGCCGTCCTCGAGGCGCTCGACGCCTACATCGCTCGCCGCCGCGAGGCGATCGGCGGCGGAGAGCCCTGACCCGTCCGGCACGACGTGCGCTATTCCGCCTTCCGACTGTTCGCTGAAGCGCTCCGCGGCAACCGCGGCTGGCGGCCGGCGTGGCGCGATGCGGCGCCGCGCAGCGCCTATGACGCCGTGATCGTCGGCGGCGGCGGCCACGGCCTCGCCACCGCCTACTACCTCGCCAAGGTGTACGGTCTGCGCGACATCGCGGTGCTGGAGAAGGGCTGGATCGGCGGCGGCAATGTCGGCCGCAACACCACGATCATCCGCTCGAACTACCTGCTGCCCGGCAACACGCCGTTCTACGAGTGGTCGCTCAAGCTCTGGGAAGGCCTCGAGCAGGACATCAACTACAACGCGATGGTCAGCCAGCGCGGCGTGCTGAACCTCCACCACAACGACGCACAGCGCGATGCCAACGTACGACGCGGCAACGCCATGCGCCTGCAGGGCGTGGATGCGGAGCTGCTCGATGCGAAGGATGTGCGCCGCATGCTGCCCTTCCTCGATTTCGACAACGCGCGCTTCCCGATCCGCGGCGGCCTGCTGCAGCCGCGCGGCGGCACGGTGCGGCATGACG
>Ga0315902_10001453_pt1 | contig 38032 bp, 51 predicted proteins | sample LakEriMetagenome_9_FD_203523 | JGI IMG/M metagenome (GOLD analysis project Ga0315902, IMG submission 203523) | Freshwater fungal communities from buoy surface, Lake Erie, Ohio, United States - Buoy 12 MA117 | ecosystem: Environmental > Aquatic > Freshwater > Lake > Lake biofilm | place: USA...
AGCAGATCGCTGCTTCGATCTCCTCAAATCCGAGCCGCGTCACCCTTCGCTCCATTTCAAGAGGATCGGCAGGTTTTGGTCGGCGAGAATTGGATTACGTTTTAGAGCTTTAGCAGTTGAGGACGTTGGAGATGACTTGATTTGGGTGTGGATTGGTAGCCATGCAGACTATGATCAACTGCTCCGCTCGAAGGCCTAACATCAAGATGCAGCGGACGGGCGGTCAAGCATGCCTGTTGAATGCATTGAGCAACTTCCCGCCGCTGATCTGGAGCGTAAGCCGCATCGGTGGCCAGGGCAGGGCAAGAGGAGGAAAGCAAGCTTGTTGAAACCATCCATTCTGAGAAGATGCGACGATCCACTGAACCGGGATAGCCAAACCCCAATTCGCCAGAAAACCCCGAAGACTCAGAAAAAGAACTTCACTCCCACCTCGAAACCGTTCTGATCAATCGCATAGGCGGTATTCGGGGACTCCCCGTTATCGCGGGCTAGATACAAATAGCGCCAAGAGAGATCGAGCTGGGTGGAATTGCCAATGGCATAGCCCACACCCGCCTGGGCATTGCCGGACATGTCCACCGCGCCGTTGGTGCCGAAGCCGCCCAGATCGCCCCGGGCGAAGAGACGCAACTTCGGGCTCAGAAACACCTGGCCCCGCAGACCCAGCAAGGGCTGGGCGATGGGGCTGCCAAAACTGAAGTCTCGGGAGCGCAGGGCCAGGGGGCCTTCGAAGGTGCTGGTGGTTTCCAACCCCAGATCCAGCACGCGCACACCGGCATAGGGAATCACGGTGACCGCGCCCGGGGTGCCGATCGCCCGTTCCCGCTCCCCGAAGCGGTAACGGAGGGCGAAGTCGTAGATGCCCTGGGTGACGGCAAGCTGCGTCTTCAGCGTGCGCGTGGGCACGGGCAGATTCGGGAAGAAACGGCGGCTCCGCTCGAAGGTAGTGGCGGTCCGCGCGCCCAGGCCCACGTAGCTGAGGTCGGTCTGGAAACCGATCCGGTTGTACTCCACGCTGCCGCGGAGGAAAAAGATGTCGGTGAGGTGCTCCAAAAGGGCGCCAAGCCCCACATCGGTGACAGCGGTGAAGCCCGGGACCTCGACCTGCTCGGGCAACAATCGTTGTGGGAGCCTTCCCCGGAGCCCTTTCACCCGATCGGGGATGGTAAGGCCAGGCAGCTGTTCGCGCAGATCATCGAGACGGCGGGAGAGCGGCTCTGGGATCCGGTTGCCTCGGCGATGGCCGCGCAGACCAGGAAGATCCCGTTCGGTCGCGGCCCGTGTGACGGAGGTGGTGGTGCGCAGCGGCGTGAAACCGTAGAACTCCAACGTGCCCCCCCAGGGAGAGGGGACCGGCTCCGCGGGGGCGGGGGCTTCCGGCGACGCCTGAGTCAGCTCAGACCCCGGATCTGTCGGCAGGGCATCGGGCCCCTGGGCCTCGGACCCTTGGGCGTCGGGGCCGGAGGCGTTCGCTTCCGCCAGCGTGATCGGCTCAATTCGCGGCGCCGGGCTCGGCCTCCGTTCCGAGGCCCCCGCGGGCGGGAGCGTTAGGGCCGGAAGGATGGCGGTGGCCCCGAGGAGAACGGTCCGAAGCATGGGCGGCGGGGCGGGACGGACCAGGGGCGCGGCCAAGAGTAGCGATCTGGAGGGGGGATCGCCATCTCAAGAGCGGTGGACGCGCTGTGCGGAATGGCCCCCTGGCCCCCGGAGGCGGCGGACATCAAGGAGCACCGCCCCAAAAAAAAGCCCTGGTGGATCCAGGGCTGGAGGGTTGTGGCCGGGGCCGCCGCGGGCGCTCGGCGTTCAGTTGACGCTCCAGACGCCACCGGCGATCTTCACCAGGGGGGAGACGATGGCGGTGCTGCAGAGGAACCAGGCGAAGGCGGCGCCACCGCAGCCCCCGAGCCAGAAGCCACTGGCGAATTCCGCCCAGCCAGCCTTGGTGAAAAGATCGGCGGGGGGGTTGTCGATGGTGGCGTCAGGGGGCTGCACGTTGGGGCCCCGGCCGGCGGTTCCATAGATGGAGAGGCACACGGTCAGGATCGACACCAGGCCGATGGTGGCCAGCAGGCCGGCGGTGTTGGCGTATTCCGTGAGCCGCAGGGGGCCGGTGAGGGCGAAGGGGCCAAAAAGGAAGAAGCCGTGGGCCATGCCCACCTCCAACCCGCGCCGATTGGGCGAGAGGGAGGGGCGATAGGCCGGCAGGGCGTTGAGGAAGGCCTTGGTGAAGTAGCTGCTGTTGACGGGAGTCGCCAGGTTGCCGACGCAGGGGTCGGCCACGGGGGTGACGGTCATGGCGGTGGGGGGAAAGGGGTGCTTGCGGGGAATGGCGACGGCGACCGGATCAGTCGCGAGCCTCAATCACGTTGAACAGCAGGGCCATGGCCACGGCGGGGGCCAGGATTCCCACCAGGGGGACGAACACGGAGGGCATCCAAGCGGCGGCGAAGCTTCCAGTCATGGCAAGGCCAGTAACAACCGCCGGTACTGTAAGGAGGCCTTTCCGCGACGCCCCCGGGCACAGGCTGGGGGTGACATAAAAGTTCAGCAGCATGAACCGCTCAGCAGCATGAACACCTCCCTGCTTGGGGTCCCCGCCGCCACGATCCTGGCGGCGGGGCTGTGGATGGCGGGCCGCCGGCCCCGTCCCCTGCTCAAAAGCACCGACACAAGCGCGGTGGCGGCCCTGAACCGGGCGCGGAACACCTTGGTGTGGGAGGCGCGGCAACACCCGCCGGAGGACGCCGCGGCGGCGGGGAGCCCCGCTGGGGAGGGCGGCGAGCTGGTGGCGCCGAGGGCCCTTGCGACGGTCGGCGCGACGGCGCGGCAGCGGGGCGATTGGCTCCGGGAGCTGAGACAGGCTTATCAGGCGGGAGGCTGCCGGAGGCTGGAGGCCATGCGGCTGGCCCGGGCCTGGGGGCACCGAGAGGCGCTCCCGTTGCTCCGGCTGGGGCTGCGGGATCCTGATCTCCGGGTGATGCGGGAGGCGGCGCTGGCCATGGAGGCCTTCCGCGGCAAGCCCAGCCCCGCGCCAGCGAACGGCGGGACGAACGATCAGGCCGGAGCGCCGCCCCGCAACGTGGCCCGCACCCGATAGATCGGTCGCCCCTGGCTTTCGTGGTAAGTGCGCATCTGCAGTTCGGCGAGCAGACCGAAGCAGAAGAGTTGCACGCCGCTGAGGATGGCGAGCACGGCCATCAGGAGCAGGGGCCGGTTGCCGATGTCGGTGCCGAGGAGCAGCTTTTCGCCCACCAGCCAGAGGGCGAGCCCCAGGCCGATGCCCAGGGTGATCAGCCCCGCCAGGCCAAACACATGCATCGGGCGGGTGAGGAAGCGCTTCATGAACCACACCGTGAGCAGGTCCATCAACACGCGGAAGGTGCGATCGATGCCGTACTTGCTCTTGCCATAGCGGCGGGGGTGGTGCTGGACGCGCACCTCACCGATGCGGGCCCCCTCGATGAAGGCCAGGGCCGGCAGGAAGCGATGGAGCTCGCCGTAGAGGTTCATGTCGGCCACCACCTCCCGTCGATAGGCCTTGAGTGAGCAGCCGTAATCATGGAGGCGCACCCCGGTGACGTTCGCGATCAGACGATTGGCGATCAGGGAGGGCAGAAGGCGGTTGATCGCGCCGTCCTGGCGCTGGTGACGCCACCCGCTCACCAGGTCGTAGCCCTCCTCCAGGGTGGCCAGCAGCAGGGGGATGTCGGCGGGGTCGTTTTGCAGATCGCCATCGAGAGTGACGATGATCGGGGCGCGGCTGCTGTCGAAGCCGGCGGCCATGGCGGCGGTTTGGCCGTAGTTGCGGCGCAGGAGCACGGCCACCAGCTCCGGCACCCGGGAAGCCAACTCGCGCAGCAGCAGGGGGGTGGCATCCCGCGATCCGTCATCGACGAGCACGAGTTCGAAGGAGAGGCCCAGGGGCCGCAGGGCGGATAGAACCTGATCCACCAGCTGCTGAAGACTCCCCTCCTCGTTGTAAAGAGGCACCACCACCGAAAGCTCCAGGGGGGCTGGCGGGCCGGGCGGCGGGGGAGCGGCCTGGGCGGCGCCATCGGAGCGGGTCGAACGAACAGCGACAGGGTCCGCCATGGTGGCGCTCGAGGGGACGGACTGCCCTAGGGGGGCAGGGGACTGCCATCATGACCGCGCGTCACCCGCCCGGCCCCCCGCAGGGTGAGGCGGTAGTGGGTGGCCACCGGGTGGGCGTTGCGAGGATTCAGATCATCCACCCCCAGGCCGTCGCGGCCGTGCTCCTGGCCGGAGCTGTGCAGATAGCGCCCCCCGCCCAGGTGGAGGCCCACATGGGTGCAGCGCTGGGGGGTGCCGAAAAAGATCAGATCACCGGGTTGGAGCAGGGAGGTGTGGCCGGGTTGGACGGCCACGGGTTGGCAGAAGCGCTCCTGGAGGTAGGCATCGCGCGGCAGCCAGAGGCCCACATGGGCGAAGGCGGTTTGCACCAGGCCGGAGCAGTCAAAATCGGGCCCAAGGGTGCCGCCCCAAAGGTAGCGGTTGGGCACGGCCAAGGCCCGCTCGGCGAAGGCGAGCACGGCGGGGAGGACGGCCTCGATGGAGGGCTGATCCCAGGCGCGGGGGGAGGGGGCGACGGGGGCGGGCTGGCCGTGCTGGAGCAGATCGTCCACGTTGAGCCAGCAGGGGTAGCCATCCTCCAGGAGCCTCACGCGCAGGCGGGAGGTGGGGGCGTCGGTGGCGAGCTCGAGCACCCGCGGGTAACGGCCGGCGGCCACCTGGGTGGCCAGGCCCGGGCCCCGGGGGCGGCTGTAGGCGTCCAGCGGCGCGAGCAGGCGCCAGAGGCTGCCGGGAGCGGGTGGGGCGAGGAGGGGCGAGGGGGCTGTTCCTAATGTCGCCATCGCCGAGGGCGTGAGGTGATGGCGTTCTACCGCGCCGATGGAGCGATGGAGCAGCGGCTGGCGAGGCTGGTGGCGGAGCTGGAGGCGGAGGGGAGGCCGGGGTTGGGTTCGCGGCTCTCGCTCACCTGGGTGCGATATCCGGCCCCATTGCGGAGCTGGAGCGAGGAGAGCTGGGGCTGTCGGCTGGAGGAGGCGGGCACGGGCGCCCACTGGCTGGGGGGCCAGCCGAGGTATCCGGCGAGCGTGGTGAAGCTGGTGTATCTGGTGGCGGCGGAGGCCTGGATCCAGCGGCAATGGCTCGGCTCCACCGAGGAGCTGCGCCGGGCGCTGGCCGACATGGTGCGCGACTCCAGCAACGACGCCACGGGCTATGTGGTGGATCTGTTGAGCGGCACCACCAGCGGCGTGGAGCTGCCGCCGGGACCCTTCGCCGAGTGGAGCTGGCAGCGGCAGGTGGTGAATCGGTGGCTGGTCGAGCTGGGCTGGCCGGAGCTGGAGGGGTGGAATGCCTGCCAGAAAACCTGGGGGGAGGGTCCCTACGGGCGGGAGCGGCAGAGCTACGGACACAGCAATGAACATCGCAACCGGCTCACCACGGAGGGCACGGCGCGGCTGCTTCAGGCGGTGATGGCGGGGGTGATGGTGTCGCCGCCCGCGAGCCGGCGGATGCGGGGGCTGTTGGCGCGGTCGCTGGATCAGGCCCAGCGGGCCGCCGACCCGGAAAACCAGGTGGATGGCTTTTTTGGAGAGGGGCTACCGGAGGGCGCGTCGCTGTGGAGCAAGGCGGGCTGGATGAGCCAAGCCCGGCACGACGCGGCCTACATGGAGGCGGAGGGGCTGGCGCCGACGCTGGTGGTGGCGTTCAGCGAGGGGAAGCGCCGCGCCAAGGACGAAACGCTCCTGCCGGAGATTTGCCGGCGGCTGATGGGAGGATGAGCCGATGGGACAGGAGTTCAAGGAAAGGGCCGCATTGGCGGCCGAGCTGAGGGCCAAGGCCTTCAGCCTGAAGCCCTGCGGATCGGGCTCGATCCCCACATGTTCACTGAGGGTGTGTACGGGGCGCTCATGGACCAGGGGGTGCCTGAAGGGGCGTTCACCCTTTCGCGGCGGATGGCACCACCAGTCTTGACTTCAGCACCGGTGGCGGGGTGATTGGAGCTGGCGGCCATGAACCTGTGCGACAGGCGGCCTTGCGGTTCTTATCGGAAGCTCAAGAGTGCATTCAAGCGGGGGAGAAGGCCACCACGCACCCGCTGCCCGCGGACGGCCGAGTGATCTTCCATTGTCTCCACCTTAATGGTGTGTATTCCCACGAGGCAAGCGCAGCCGACCTGTATGTGGGAGAAGACAACTGATCGGGGATCTTTTTCGCCGCCCACAACACCATTGCTGAGATGAGAAGGGTGGAAGGCGTGCAAGATTTTCTCGATCATGGCGCCCATGGCTTTCTCGATCTGGGCTGAGGCTCCGTCCTGGCGGGTGGAGTGAGGTGACCAGGCGAGGGCAGCGTTAGCTGAAAGGAAATTCTCTCGACTTGGAATCAGATTGAACGACCCCATAACGTACCGCGATCCAAAAGGCTACTGACCCCCTCAGGCTTGTACACGCTAGAAAAACAACCCAGACGGACGTCACTTGACTGATCTCGCGGATTCCCAATCAATTACTACGTCTTTTGGGAAAGGAAAACGCTTCGAAGCGAACAGGAGGCTGATGATCATAGAGTTGATCCACGTCTTTTGCCGGATTGAAAGCCCCCAGCCACTCCCTCAATCACAACCCAACCCGCAAGAGTGTTGACCAGCCCCCACCCCCATAACCCATGACACTCCCCCGATGGCTCTGCTGGGTGGGAGCGTTGGCCCTGGGCTATGGCGGCCTCTGCTTGGTGATGGCCTTCGCCCAGCGGTCGTTCATCTATTTCCCCCAGCCCGCCGCTGATCCCTCCAACCAGCTGGAGCAGCGGGTGGAGGGCAGCCTGGTGCGGGTAGCCCAGCGGACCCATCCAGGACCCCGGGCGCTGATCTACTTCGGGGGCAACGCCGAAGACGTGTCCCTCACCCGGGCCGAACTCGCCGCCCTCCTTCCCGATTCCGCCCTCTACCTCCTCCACTACCGCGGCTACGGCGGCAGCGAGGGCACCCCCAGCGAGGCCGCCATCCGCGCCGATGCCCAGGCCCTCTATGCCCACGTGGCCCAACGGCACCCCACCATCACCGTGGTGGGTCGCAGCCTCGGGACAGGGCCCGCCGTTCACCTCGCCGCCACCCGCCCCGTCCACCGCCTCGTGCTGCTGGTGCCCTTCGACAGCCTCCTCGCCGTTGCCCAGGCCACCATGCCCTGGCTGCCCGTTTCCCTCCTCCTCCAAGATCGCTGGGACGCGGCCGCCGAGGCGCCCAAGGTGCAAGCGCCCACCACCCTCGTCGCGGCGGCCGACGATCAGGTGGTGCCCGCCCGCCACGCCCAAGCCCTCCACCGCGCCTTCCGCCCCGGCGTCGCCACCCTCAGCGTGGTGCCGGAGCTCGACCACAACACTCCCCTCCTCGCCTCCGCCGCCTTTCGCGAGGCTCTGCGGGGGCGCTGATTCCATCACAATCTGTGTCTTGGCATGGGACAGCCTCCAGCCATCGCTACAACGAGAACAGTGTTGTGAACGCATCTCCCCATGGCTCAAGTCGCCAGTTATCAGATCCTCGTGTACGGCGGCCCAGACGGCTATCAAACCAATCGGGCCCAGATCCAACTCTCCGATGCCGCCGGAAAGGTGTTGGCCTGGCTGCGCTTCAACGACCCTGGCATGAGTTTTGAAACCGATTCAGACAGCAATGGCGTGATCAAAATGCATCTGCCGTCCACCATGTTCCAAAGTGTTCTAGACATTCTCCGCAACGAAAAGCCCATCCAGATCTATTTCGCCCAAGGTCGCGGCTTCTTTGGCACCTTCACCAGTGAACCCGTCGGCGAAGGCGAGTGAGCGTTCATCCCAACCCCCTGCCGCTGGTTCTCGCCCACACCCTCCTCCTCGCGGCGGCCCCCTCCATCGCCAAGCCCACACCACCGGAGGCGCCCCACATCCTTCACCTCACGGATGTGCACCTCAACGCCAGCTCCCCCACCACCTCCTACGGCCAAGACACGGGCACCGTGCTTTGGAGCGCCGCCGCGGCCAAGCTCCGATCGATGATCGATGGCCCCAAGCCGCCCTCCTTCATCATCTTCACCGGCGATCTCTCCGCCCACTACAACTGCGGTCCGAAAAGCTGCTATCTCCCCCCCGACCAACGGGCCAGTCACAACAAGAATCTGCGGGTGATGCTTCAAGACCTCCGCGATCTGGTCAGCCGCTCCAAGATTCCCCTCTTCTTCATTCCCGGCAACAATGATGCCCTCGCCGGGGATTACTTCTCCTTCGCCGATCGCAGCCAACGCACCGCCCTCGATCTGGTGCCCGAAGTCCCCAATCCCTACCCCGCCCTCCACACCGCCAAGCGCTGCGGCGAGCCCCCCTGCCTGTTGACCGATCCCCATCCCACCCTGGGCTATTACGCCGCCCGCCCCATCCCCGGCCTGCGCCTCATCGGACTGAACACCATCCTCTGGGGCTCCACCTACACCTCGGTGGATGGCATCAGCCAACAAGACGCGGGCAACAGCCAAATCCTCTGGTTCGCCGACCAGCTCCAGCGGGCCGCGCAAGCCGGGGAAAAGGTGTACGTGCTCATGCACATTCCCCCCGGCGTGGATGCCTATGGCGCCTCCCATGGCTCAGCCAAACCCCTGATGTGGGCTTCCCTCCCCGCGCCAGGCATGACCTGGCAGGATCAATTTCTTGGCGTGGTCAACCACCACTCCGCCAACGTGGCCGGCCTGTTTTATGGCCACACCCACATGGATGAAGTGCGCCTCCTCTACGACCGCACCGGCACGAACGTGCGCGAAGTGGCCATCAGCAGCCCCGCCATCACGCCCCAGGATGCCAACAATCCTGGCTTCAAGAAAGTCTTCTACGACCCGAACAGCAAAGAACTCACCGACTTCATCACCTTCTACACCACTCCTTCAGCCACCACCTGGGGCGACGCCAGCTATCAATTCTCCCGGGTGTATGGCTGCGGCCCCGAAACCATCCTCTCCTGCCTGGCCAGGCAACCGCTCGCTCAGATCAACGCCAAGATGGCCCCCATCTTTCAAGTGAAGAACGGCACGGCCACCTATCCCACCGAGCCCGGCATTCCCGTCACGTTTGACCAACAGGTGCCCTCGCCGGTTTCGAGCCGAAAGGCCGCCAGCACGCCGTAGGAAAAAACCTCGCCAGGAAGCCTGGATCGCGCGAGAAGACAGGTTGTGGAAAACGGAGAGGGAGGGATTCGAACCCTCGACAGGAGTTGCCTCCTGTAACTCCTTAGCAGGGAGCCGCTTTCAACCGCTCAGCCACCTCTCCAGCGGCTCTAAAAGCTTAACCCCACGGCCCACCGCCGACACGATCCCGATCGCGCCAAGGCCGCCCTACTCACCACGGAAGATCCGCTGCACCCGCCGGCTGTCCACATGCACCAGCAGGTCGTAAGGGATCGTGCCCGCCCGGGCCGCCACCTCCTCCGGCCGCAGCGTCTGCCCCTCGTAGGCGCCGAAAATCACCACCTCATCCCCCACCGCCGCCTCTGGCGCCGCCGACAGGTCGATGGCCATCGAATCCATCGACACCCGACCGATGATCGGCGCCCGCCGCCCCTGGATCAGCACCTCCCCCCGGTTGGACAGGCTCCAGGGCACCCCGTCGTTGTAGCCAGCCGCGACGATCCCCACCCGCCGCTGGTCCGTCTCGATCACATAGGTGCCGTTGTATCCCACCCGCTGGCCCCTCGGCAGGGTGGCCACCTGCACCAGCCGGCTCACAAACGCAAGCGCCAGCTGCAGATCCAACCCCTCCCCCACCGCCGCCGACGGAGCGATTCCATAAAGCCCCAAGCCCAGCCGCACCATCCCGTAGCGGGCCTCCGGGAAGCGCACCGCCCCCGAGGTGGCCGCCGCGTGCACCACCAGGGGCTCCTCTCCCTCGGCGCGGATCCGCGCCACCACCGCGTCAAACACCGCCAGCTGGCGGCGGGTGTCGGCATCCGCCGCCGGATCATCCGCCGAGGCCAGGTGGGTCATCACCCCCGTGAGCCGCGCCACCCCCGAACTGCGCAACAGCCGCGCCACCGTGAGCGCCTCCTCCGGCGCCACCCCCAGCCTCCCCATCCCCGTCTCAATCTCCAGGTGCACGTCCAGGCTCGCCCCCATCCGCCGCAACGCGTCCACCAGCGCCAGGGCGAAGGGCAGGGAATACACCACCGGGGTGAGCCGGTGGCGCACCGCCTTGTCCACCTCGTCCCGATCCATCAGCAACACCAGGATCGGCAGGTGCACCCCGGCCCGCCGCACACTCGCCCCCTCATCCGCCGCCGACACGCCGATCCAATCCACCCCGCTTTCCCGCAACGCGCTCGCCAAGCGGGCCAACTCCGTGCCATAGGCCCAGGCCTTGAGCACCGCCAACACCGCCACGCCCGGCCCGCAGAGCGCCCGGAAACGGGCGATGTTGTCCCGGATCGCCCCCAAATCCACCACCAGCCGCCGGGGCGCCATCGACTCCCACAGCTCACAGGCCAGGGCCGTCAATCCCGACGCCGACGGGCCCTTCACCAGCAGCAGGTCGCCCCGCTGAGCCAACTCCCGCAGCTCACGCCGCAACGCCAGCGGATCCCCCACCTCCAGCACGGGCGCCTCCGGCGCCGCCCGCCGCCAGCCCGCCACCGTGGCCTCCCGGGCCCGATGGGGCAACAGCAGCAGGTGGGTGAAGCCCCGCTCGGCCGCCACCTGGCCAATGAGGGCGTGCTCCCGCTCTTCCAGCTCCCCCAACTCCCCCATGCCGCCAAACAGAAACATCCGCTTGCCCGTGGCTTCCGGGATCGCCGCCACCGCGTCGAGGGCCGCCTGCACCGAGAGTGGATCGGAGCTGGCCGTGTCGTTCACGATCGTCACCCCCTCCGGCGTGCGCCACGTTTCCATGCGGGTGGGGCCAAAGGAATAGTCGTGCAGGGCCTGGACGATCGCCGCCGGCTCCACCCCCAATCGGGCCGCCGCCGTGATCGCCACCAGCAAGTCGTCCACCAGCGGGGCCGAGCGGGTGCGCACCGGCACGCTCCTGGGCTCCTCCTCACCCGCGAACGCCAGGATCAGTCGCAGGCCGTTGGGGATCGGCTCCCGTGCCAGGATCCGAGGCCACTCCTCCCCCGGATGGGCCACGGGGCAGGCCAGGGGGATCGCCTCCAAAATCGGATCCCGGGGCAGCAGCACCCACTCGGGCGCCGGCGTGCCTTGAAACAGCCTCAACTTCTCCCGCGCCGTGCCCTCCCGGCTGCCAAACGCCGCCACATGGGCCAGGCCCACATTCACCAATATCCCGATCTCCGGCCTCAAAATCGCCGCCAGCTTCCCCATCTCCCCCGGCGCCGACACCCCCGCCTCAAACACCCCCAGCTCCGTGCCCGGCGGCGCCCGCAGCACCGCCAGGGGCACGCCCACCTGGCTGTTCCAGCTGCCGGGGCTCGCCGCCAGCCGATAGCGGCTCGCCAGCACCGCCGTCAGGGCATCTTTCACGATTGTTTTGCCGTTGCTGCCGGTGATCGCCACCACCTTCCCGATGTGGCGCCGCCGATACCAGCCCGCCAGCTCCTGCAACGCCGCGAGCGGATCCTCCACCACCAGCGACGGCCCCTCCGGCGAGGCCGAGCCCCGGCGCCGCACCACCAGGGCCGCACCCGCCGCCAGGGCCGCCCCCTGAAAGGCGTGGCCATCGGCGTGGCGCCCCGGCAGGGCGAAAAACACATCTCCAGGTCGCACCCGCCGGGAATCAATCGCCACGCCACCGATCGGGCCAGCGGGGGCCGGCCCATCCGCCTCGCCGCCCAGCAGGGCCGCCAGGGCCGCCGGATCCGGATAGGTGCCGGTGACCTGGGACACCGAATTCTCGCCAGAATTCCCTCTAGCATGGCTTAGCCGAGCGGTGGCCATGGGCCAAGTTCTGGTTCTCAACGCCTCCTACGAACCCCTCAACATCACCACCTGGAAACGGGCGATGGTGATGGTGCTCATGGGCAAGGCCGAGGGCCTGGAACACGATCGCCAGCGCCTCCTGCGACCCAACCTCCACCAACCCACCGTCATTCGCATGCGGCAGTTTGTGCGGGTGCCCTACCGGCAGATGCCTCTCACCCGCCGCAACGTCTTTCAGCGCGACAACCACCGCTGCCAGTACTGCGGCACCGGGAGTGATCCCCTCTCCATCGACCATGTGGTGCCCCGCAGCCGGGGGGGCGCCGACAGCTGGGAAAACGTGACCACCGCCTGCCTCGACTGCAACGTGCGCAAGGGCAACCGCACCCCCCGCGAGGCGGGCATGCACCTTCAGCGGGATCCCCATCGCCCCTTGAGCAGCCTCACCTTCGAGGCGCGCCGCCGCATGGGCGATGGCCGCAACCGGGAATGGGAGAAATACCTGATCGGGGCCTAGCCGCCCACCCCCGCAGCCTGCAGGGTGAGGTCTTCCAGCTTGGCGCTCTGCTCGGCGGCGATGCAGCTCTCGATCACATCCTCCAACGACCCCTCCAGCACCGTGTCGAGCGTGAAATTCCGCCCCAGCCGGTGGTCCGTCACCCGGTTGTCCTTGGCGTTGTAGGTGCGGATCTTCTCGCTGCGATCACCACTGCCCACCTGGGCCCGGCGGGCCGTGCGCTCCTGATCCGCCGCCTCCGCCAGCTCCCGCTCCAGCAACTTGGCCCGCAGGATCTCCAGCGCCCGCTCCCGGTTTTGCAGCTGGGAGCGCTCCTGGGTGCAAAACACCCGGATCCCTGAGGGCTTGTGGAACAAATCCACCGCCGTTTCCACTTTGTTGACGTTTTGTCCGCCAGCCCCCCCGGAGCGGGCCGTGCTGATCTCCAAATCCTTCGGATCGATCGTCACCTCCACCGGATCAGCCTCCGGCATCACCGCCACCGTGGCCGTGGACGTGTGCACTCGCCCCTGGGATTCGGTGGCCGGCACCCGCTGCACCCGATGCACCCCCGCCTCAAATTTCAACCGGCTGAACACCGCGTCGCCCTTGATGGAAAGGATCAACTCCTTGAAGCCCCCCAGCTCGGCCTCCGAGGCGCTCAGGGTTTGCACCTGCCAGCCATGGGTCTGGGCGTAGCGCTCGTACATCCGGGCCAGATCCCCCGCCCAAAGCGCCGCCTCGTCCCCACCCGCGCCAGCCCGAATCTCGAGCATCACACTCCGCTCATCCCGCAGGTCGCTTGGCAGCAAAGCCAGGGTGAGGCGCTGGCGCAACGCCGCCAACCGCTCCTCCAACAGCCGTGATTCGTCGGCGGCCAGGGCCGCCATGTCTTCCTCCTCTGGCGTGCTCCGGGGCTGACGCAGCAGCTCTTGCACCTCCCGTTGCTCCCTCTCCCACTGCCGCAGCTGGTGGGTGTCGCGCACGATCGGCTCCAACCTTGCCCGCTCCCGCGCCAGCGACTGCAGCTGGGCGGGATCGGAGGCGACGGAGGGATCCGCCAGCTGCCTCTCCAGGGCCTCAAAGGCCTGACAGGTGGACGCGAGACGGTCGTGGAGCAGGGCGGGGTCCATGGGTGCAAACGGTGGGCCGGCTCACCGGGGCCGGCGGGCTCAGGGCATGTCCACCGGCGCGGGGCCCGATCCTCGCGGGGTCAGGACTCTTTTGTCGTCTTGGTGGCTGACTCGGCTCCGCCCATGCCGTACTTGCGCATGAAGCGGTCGACCCGTCCCTCGGTGTCGAGGATTTTCTGGGTGCCCGTGTAGAAGGGGTGGTTGCCACTCCAGACATCCACGTGGATCTCCGGCTGGGTGGAGCCAGTGGTCATGACCACTTCCCCGTTGCAGATCACCTTGGCGTCGGGATACCAGGTGGGATGAATGTCGGCTTTGGCCATGACTTTTAACGCTTGGAGAACTGGGGTGCTTTGCGGGCCTTCTTCAAACCATATTTGCGCCGCTCCTTGGCCCGGGGATCGCGGCTGAGGTGCCCTTCCACCTTCAAGGGCTTGCGGTTGTCGGGGGAGAGGTCGCACAGGGCCCGGGCCGCGCCCTGCTTGATGGCGTCGGCCTGCCCCGTAAGGCCTCCACCGCTCACGTTCACGAGCAGGTCGTACTGCCCCTCCAATCCGAGGGTTTGCAGGGGAGCCCGCACCGCAGCCAGGTAGGCCGGGTTGAAATTAAGGTAATGATCGCCAGGCCGGCCGTTGATCGTGACCTTGCCCTGGCCAGGCACCACCCGAACACGGGCCACGGCCGTCTTGCGGCGACCCGTGCCCCAATACACAACAGGAGAGGAAGAACTGGTCATCTCAGGCGGCGGTGGAGGGGAGGAGGGACAGGGGCTGGGGCTGCTGGGCCGCGTGAGGATGGTCGGGGCCCCGGTACACCTTCAACTTGCGGAAGAGCTGGCGGCCCAGACTGTTGTGGGGGAGCATTCCCTTCACCGCTGTCTCGATGATCCGCTCAGGCAGGCGGGCCTGCAGATGAGCGAAGGATTCGCATTTCATGCCACCTGGACGGCCGGAATGGCGCTTGTACACCTTTTGGGTGGACTTGTTGCCGCTCACCCGCACCTTCTCGGCGTTGATCACAACGACGAAATCACCCGTATCTAGGTGGGGGGTGAAGGTGGGCTTGGTTTTCCCCCGCAACACCTGGGCCACCTCGCTAGCGAGGCGCCCGAGGGTTTGATCGGCGGCATCCACTACGAACCATTGGCGGTCGAGGGAGTCAACGGAAGGTTGGGTGGTCTTGTTCATGGCGCCAGATGGATTGCGCGTGATGGATGCCGACAGCCGACCGCGTCTGAAGGGGACGGCTGGACCCGAATCGTGGTTGGGTGGGTCAGACGGGTGGAACACCCATGGGCCCAGACGATGCAAGCCGTTGTCGACCCTACAGCAGCGACAGGCCCTCCGCCTCAAGGAAAGGGAGGCGGAGGATCGTTGTGCTCCAGCAGGAAGCGCGGTTGGGAATCATACCAAGCCGCCTCCGGGAACACCGGCTCCGGGTAGCCCACCCGCAACAGACAGAGTCCCTGGGGAGGGGCGGCTTCTTTCACTTCCTCCCGGGCCCGACGGCGCCAGCGGTCCACAAACGCCTCCACCTCCAACCTGCCTTCCCCCACCGCCACCAGCTGGCCCATGATCAGCCGCACCATGCCGTAGAGGAAGCCACTGGCCTGGAGTTCGGCGACAATCAAATCCCCCTCCCGACGCAGCTCCACCTCCTGCAGGGTGGTGCGGGCATGGGAGCGGCGACTGCCCGCCCGTTGGAAGGCCGAAAAGTCGTGTTCCCCCACCAACGCGCCCAGGGCCCGGGCCATGGCCCCCTCCTCCAGGCGCACCTGGTGGCGGTGCCAGCTCCAGGGGGCGAGAAAAAGGTTGGGCAGCCGGGCGTTGTGGATCGTGTAGCGATAGCGGCGGTAGCGGGCTGAAAAACAGGCGTGCCAGTCGTCCGCGACGGGGCTGGCCGCCCGCACCCGGATGGTGGACGGCAGGCGACCATTCAGGGCTTTGGGCCAGCGCTGGGGAGGAATCGGGCCGATGGCGTCGAAGTGGACCACCTGCCCCGCGGCGTGCACCCCACTGTCGGTGCGGCCAGCGGCCACCACCTTGGCCGGTCCCCCAGGATCAAGCTGGGCCAGGGCCTCCTCCAGGGCTTCCTGGACGGAAGGATGGCGCGGTTGTCGCTGCCAGCCCTGGAAGGCGGCCCCGTCGTATTGGAGACAGAGGGCAATCCGTCGCCGGGTCACGGGACCCGGAATCAGACCAGCTCGATGATCGCCATCTCCGCGTTGTCGCCGCGGCGCCGGATGGTGCGAATGATGCGGGTGTAACCCCCTTGACGATCGCCGTAGCGGTCTTGGGCCTTGTCGAAGAGGGCATGCACCAGCTGCTTGTCATAGATGTAGCTAATGGCCCGGCGGCGGGAGGAGAGGCTGCCGTCTTTGGCCAAGGTGATCATCCGCTCGGCTTCATCGCGGAGCGCCTTGGCGCGGGCCTTGGTGGTGGTCACGCGCCCCTCACGGATGAGTTGGGTGGTGAGACCACGCAGCATGGCTTTGCGTTGGTCGGCGGGGCGTCCCAGCAGGGGGACTCGGCACTGGTGTCGCATGGGGGGGAGGTCTGATCAACAAGGGGAGGCCGGAGCGACCTCAGGCGGAGGTGCGGCTTTGGGGCAGGGAGATGCCGATGCGCTCGAGGGCCTCGATCACCTCATCGGCGGATTTGGAGCCGAAGTTTTTGATCTCCAGCAGGTCTTCATAGCTGAAGCCCATCAAATCAGAGACCGAATTCACCTGGGCCCGCTTGAGGCAGTTGTAGGCCCGCACCGAAAGATTCAGCTCTTCCAGGGGGATCTGGGCCTCGGCGGAGGGCTCGGGCTCCAGGCCCGGCTCATCCATCACCGTGAGGGTGGCCAGGGGCTGGAACAGGGCGATCAACTGATTGGCCGCCTGGGCCATGGCGTCGTCAGGGGTGATGCTGCCGTTGGTTTCGATCTCGAGGCGGAGGCGCTCCCGGGCCGATCCGCCTTCACCCACGGCGGTTTCATCCACGGTGTAATTCACACGCTTGATCGGCATGAACACCGCGTCGATCTGAAGCAGATCAATGGCGCCGGTGTCTTCCTGGTGGCGGTCGACGGGGCGGTAGCCCACCCCACGCTCCACATGCACCTCCATTTCCAGGTTGTGTCCCGCGGCCACGGTGGCGATGAGACGCTCCCCATCGATCACCTGCACCTGGGAGGAAAATTGCAGGTCGGAGGCCTTGACGGTGGCGGGGCCATTCACCATCAGCCGGCCAATCTCCACCTCACGGCTGCGGCTGTTGACCGGGATCGACTTGCAATTCAGCAGGATGTCGAGCACATCTTCCCGAACGCCGGGGATGGTGGCGTATTCATGGTTGACCCCGGAGAGGCGCACGGCGGTGATGGCGCTGCCTTCGAGGCCACCGATCAACACTCTCCGCAGAGCATTGCCGAGGGTGGTGGCCTGCCCCCGGTCGAGGGGACCAATCAAAAAGACTCCCGTCTGGCATCGGTCGTCAGAAACCTGATGCTCAACCCTGTCGATCTGGTAATGCAGCACGGCGATGGAAGGAAATCTTGGGACGAAGGGATCGAAGGGTGATCAGACGCGGCGGCGCTTAGGCCGGCGGCATCCGTTGTGGGGCAAGGGAGTGACATCCCGAATCAGGGTGATCTCGAGACCGGCCACCTGCAGGGCCCGGATGGCGGTTTCCCGGCCGGAGCCAGGGCCCCGCACCAACACCTCGATCTGACGCATCCCCTGCTCCAGGGCACGGCGGGCGGCCGCTTCCGCCGCCGTTTGGGCGGCGAAGGGGGTACCTTTGCGGGCGCCCTTGAAGCCACTGGCCCCAGCGGACGACCAGCTGATCACTTCGCCCGCCGTGTCCGTGATGGAAACGATGGTGTTGTTGAAGGTGCTCTGAATGTGGGCGACACCATTGGGCACATTGCGCTTGGCCTTTTTGGGTCCGGTCTTCTTGGCGGGCTTGGCCATAGGGGGGAGACTGCGGTCGCGGGACGGATTCGGTGGAGGGGGGCGGGACGGGGGAGCAAGGAGACGGGGGCCCGGGGCGGGCAACCCGATTACTTCTTCTTGCCAGCGACGGTTTTACGTGCGCCCCTACGGGTGCGGGCATTGGTGCGGGTGCGCTGACCACGAACCGGCAGGCCCATCCGATGGCGACGCCCTCGCAAACAACCGATGTCTTGGAGGCGCTTGAGGGCCATGCCCTCTTCGCGGCGCAGGTCGCCCTCGAGGGTGAACGCCTCCGCGGCGGCGCGCAGCTTTTGCACGTCGGCATCGGTGAGATCCTTCACGCGCACATCCGGGCTCACCCCAGACTTGGCCAGAATCTTGCGCGAACGGGTGAGGCCGATCCCGTACACGTAGGTGAGGGACACTTCAACCCGCTTGTCGCGAGGAATATCAACGCCGGCAATCCGAGCCACGGAAAAAATGTGCAGAGGGCATGGAGGCCCCAAGGTGGGGCGAAATGGACAACCCCGTGGGGGTTGGGACGGAGGAGAAGCGGGCGGAGATCAACCCTGCCGCTGCTTGTGCTTGGGGTTGGCGCAGATCACCATCACCCTTCCGTGCCGACGAATCACCCGGCACTTTTGACACATCCTCTTGACTGAGGCACGCACCTTCATGGTTCGCGGTGCTCCGTTTTGACAAACAGTGATGGTATCACAGCAGTCAACGACTCAAGACAACAGGGAGGCGATGCGGGCGGAGATCTCGTCCACGGTGCCGCTGGCCTCCACCGACCGCAGCAGGGATTGGGCCTGGTAGTGGGCGATCAACGGGGCGGTCTGGTCGCGGTAGACCTCCAGCCGGTGGCGGATCACCGCCTCATTGTCATCGGCCCGTCCCCGGCCAAGAAGCCTCAGCAACAGCTGGGGTTCCTCCAGCTCCATCAACACCACCAGCTCAATCGACTGGCCCAGCTCGGCCAGGAGCCCATCCAAGGCGATGGCCTGGGGGAGATTGCGAGGAAAACCATCCAGCAACCAGCCGCCTGAGTGGGCTTCAAGGCGATGGCGCACGATCGCCAACACCAGGTCGTCACTCACCAATTCGCCGCGAGCCATCACGGCTTCCGCCTCCTGGCCCAGGGGGGTGCCGGCCTGCACCTCCGCCCGGAGCAAGTCGCCGGTGGAGAGGTGCAACAGGTGGTGGGAGGCCGAAAGGAGTTGGGCTTGGGTGCCTTTGCCGGCCCCCGGGGGGCCGAGAAACAGCAGGCGGTTTTTCATGGAACGTTGGCGCTACGCGACGTAGGTCGTGGGTCCACTGGAGGGGGTGAAGGCTTGGGCCTCCGCCGCCCCCTCGTAGCGGAGGGAGATCACGTAGGTCTGAACCTGCTTGGCGGTTTGGATCGCCACCCCCACAAGGATCAGCAGGGAGGTGGCACCGATGCCCTGGAAGGTTTTCACCTGGATGGCCCCCTCAACGGCGGAGGGAATGATGGCGACGGCTCCCAGGAAGAGGCCTCCAAGGAGTGTGAGCTGGTTTTGCACATTCGAGAGGTAAGCCGCCGTGGCCGAACCCGGCCGAACCCCCGGAATGGCGACCCCGCTGCGCTTCAGGTTGGTGGCGATGTCGAGGGGATCGAGGGTGAGGGATGTGTAGAAGTAACTGAACGCGATGATCAGGGTGAAGAACAGCAAGGCGTAGATCCAGGGCATGCTGCTATTGGGGCTGAGGTAGCCCGCCAGCTGGATCAACCAGGGCGTTTTGGTCCAGGTGGCGATCTGCAGGGGGAGGAACACCAGGGCCGAGGCGAAAATGATGGGCATCACGCCACTGGCGTTGAGCTTGAGGGGCATGTAGCTCTGCCGGGCTGGCAAACCACCCGAACCACCAACCTGGTGCTTGGCACTCACGATGGGGATGCGGCGACTGCCCTCCTCGACAAAGATGATGCCGATGATGGTGGCCAAAAAGACCAGCAGGAGGATGATGATCCCCGTCACCGTGCCCCGGTCGCCGGTTTTTGCCTGGGTGATGGTGGCCCCGAGCGCCCTCGGAAGGGTGGCCACAATGTTGGCGTAGATCACCAGGGAGGCACCCTGGCCGATCCCCCGTTCAGTGATCACCTCGCTGATCCACATGACCGCCATGGAACCGGCCGCGAGAGCCAAGGCGGTTTGGAGCACGAATTGCCAGGGAGGCAAGCCGGGAAGCGCGTATTGGCGGAGCACCAAAGAGAGGATCACGCTCTGGATGATGCCCCACACCAGGGCGGTGTAGCGAGTGATCTGGGCGATTTTGCGCCGACCGGCCTCGCCCTCATTTTTCTGGAGGTCTTCCAGCTGGGGCAGGGCCGCGGTGAGGAGCTGGAGAATGATCGAGGCGTTGATGTAGGGAAGGATCCCCAGGGTGAAAACACCAAGGGTGGCCAAGCCCCCGCCGGTGAAGATATTGACAAACATCAAGAAATCACCGCCCTGTCGCACGAACTGCTCAAAGGCGGTGCGGTCGATGCCAGGGACGGGAATGAAGATGCCAAGCCGCTCAAGCAACAACAAGCCCAGGGTGATGAGAACCCGGTCGCGCAGTTCTTTCGACTGGGCGATTTTGCTGAAAATTTCTGTGGCGCTTGGGTTGCGTCCCCGGCTGAAAACCATGGTGTGTGCGCTGAATTAACCGAGGAGAATGTCGCAGCTGCCACCTGCGGCCTCGATTTTGGCACGGGCGGAGGCGGAGAAGGCGGCGGCACGCACGGTGAGCTTCACCGAGAGATCCCCACCACCGAGCACCTTGAGGGGCGATTTGGCGCCGGTCAACACCCCTTCTTTGATCAGGGTGTCGAGATTGACCTCTGTGCCTGGCTTCAAGCCAGCCAGCTGACCCACGTTGATCACAGTGTAGATGGTGGGATTCACCAAGGGGAAGTGCTTGAGCTTGGGCACCCGGCGATAGAGAGGCATCTGGCCGCCTTCAAAGCCGGGCCGGGTGGAGCGTCCTGAGCGGGACTTCTGACCCCGCATGCCAAAGCCGCAACTGGCGCCCTGGCCGGCGGCGATGCCGCGGCCCTTGCGGGTCTTTCGGCGTCGGGCACCGGGTTGGACGGTGAGGGCGCTGAGCTGGTAAGTCATGGAAATGTCCTCAGGAATAAATCTGCTCTAGGGGGATGCCCCGTTCTTTGGCCGCCTCTTTGTGGGTGCGCAGGGCGGAGAGGGCTTCCATGGCGGCTCTCGCGTTGTTCAAGGGCGTTTTGGAGCCTAGGCGCTTGGCGAGCACGTTTTTGATCCCGGCCAGTTCCAGCACCGTGCGGATGGAACCTCCGGCGATCACCCCCGTACCTGGAGCCGCGGGGCGGATCAGCACACTGGCGGCGCCGTCACGTCCACGACTTTCGGTGGGCACGGAATTGAAGCGGGTTAGGGGAACCTTCACCAGGTGCTTCTTGCCGTCGGCCACGCCCTTGCGCACGGCCCCGATCACGTCGCCAGCCTTGCCCACGCCGACGCCCACCTGACCGCGTTCATTGCCAACGATGACGATGGCGCGGAAGCTCATTTTCTTGCCTCCTTTCACGGTCTTGGAGACCCGGCGGATCTGCACCACCCGCTCCTGCCATTCGGTGTCGCGCTCCTGGGGGCGGCGATCGCCGGAGCCGCGGCGGCCGCCGCCGCGCCGCTCGCCCTTGCCGCCACGGCGCTCCTGCTGGCCTTCCGCCGCGGGAACGTCGGAAGCGGCCGGGATTTCATCCGGGGCAAACTGCTGGTCGTTGGATTCGGTCATGGTGAGGAGCGGTGAGTTCAGAATTGCAGGCCCGCTTCCCGGGCGGCGTCCGCCAGGGCCTTAACCCGGCCGTGGTAGAGGTTGCCCCCCCGGTCAAAGACCACTTGGGCGATGCCCTTGGCGAGGGCGCGCTTGGCCACCAGCTGGCCGACGGCGACGGAGGCGTCGCGGGTGGCCGAGGTCTGGAGAGAGGCGCGAAGATCCTTGTCCAGGGTTGAGGCGGCGCAGAGGGTGCTCTGGGCCTCGTCGTCGATGACCTGGGCGTAAATGTGGTTGTTGGAGCGGAACACGGCCAGCCGGGGCCGGCTGGCGGAGCCACTGAGGGTGCGGCGCAGACGCCGGTGGCGCTTTTGGGTTTGTTGTTTGCGGGAGAGGGAGGCCATGGGGGGTAGGAAAAAAAGAACAGGTGGGGAAAACCCTATTTCTTACCGGTCTTGCCGACCTTCCGCAGAATGCGCTCGCCCTCGTATTTGATGCCTTTGCCTTTGTAGGGCTCAGGCGGGCGGATGGCACGCACCTTGGCGGCCTCGTTGCCCACCAATTCCTTGTCGGCTCCAGAGACGATCACGGTGGTGTTGTTTTCCACCGTGAAGGTGACGCCCTCTGGGGGCTCCATCTCCACGGGATGGCTGTAGCCGGCGCTCACCACAAGCTTTTTGCCTTGCACCTGAGCGCGGTAGCCCACGCCAACAATTTCGAGCTTGCGGCTGTAGCCCTGGCTGACGCCCTCGATCATGTTGGCCACAAGGGTGCGGCTCAACCCATGGCGCTCCCGGGAGCGGCGGGCCTCACTGGTGGGGGAGACCTGGAGATGGTCACCGTCCTGACTGATGGACACGCCATCGGGGAGGGTGCGGCTGAGTTCGCCCTTGGGCCCCTTGACGGTGACCGAGAGTCCCGCGAGGTTCACGGTGACCTTGTCGGGAATGGGGATCGGGGCCTTACCAATGCGTGACATGACAGATTCTCCAGATCAATAGACGTAGCAGAGCACTTCTCCACCCACGCCCTGCTTGCGGGCGTCCCGGTCGGACATGATGCCCTTGGAGGTGGAGATGATCGCCACTCCCAGGCCGCCGAGCACCTTGGGAAGTTGACGGGTGTTTTTGTAGATGCGCAGGCCGGGCCTGCTCACCCGTTGCAGGCGACGGATGGTGGGAAGGCGATGCTTGCCGCTGTACTTGAGTTCAAGCACCAGCTGCTTGCTCACCCCTTCCCCCTCTTCGCTCACATTGGCGATGAATCCTTCCTGCTGGAGCACCGAGGCGATGCTGCGGCAGAGGCGGGAGGAGGGGATGCGGGTGTTTTCGTGACGCTTTTCACTCGCATTGCGGATGCGGGTGAGCATGTCGGAGATCGGGTCGTGGTTGGCCATGGTCGTTTCCGGATGAGGGCTCAGTTACCGCGGAACGGCATCCCCATTTCGCGTAGAAGGGCGCGGCCCTCTTCGTCGTTACGGGCGTTGGTCACGATCGTCACGTCCATGCCCCGGATGGCGTCGATCTTGTCAAAGGAGATTTCAGGAAAGATGATCTGCTCCCGAATGCCGAGGGTGTAGTTGCCCCGGCCGTCAAAACTCTTGGGGCTCACCCCGCGGAAGTCGCGGATGCGAGGCAAGGCCAGATGGATGAGGCGCTCCAAAAAGGCGTACATGCGGTCGCCACGGAGGGTGACGGCCACACCGATCGGCATGCCCTGGCGGATCTTGAAGCCAGCGATGGCCTTTTTGGCCCGGGTGACCACAGCCTTTTGCCCGGTGATTTGGGCGATTTCGGCGATGGAGGCCTCAAGGGCCTTGGCGTTTTGGGCCGCCTCACCGAGGCCACGATTGACGGTGACTTTCACCACCTTCGGAACCTCGTGGATGTTGGAGAGCTGAAGATCCTTGAGCAACTTGGGCTGGATCGTCTCCCGGTAGCGCTGTTTGAGAGTCATGACGGTGGGGGGAGGGTCTTCTGGTCGTGGTCAGAAGGGGGCTGGGAAGCGGGGGAGTGGGGGGGAAAGAGGCTGAAGGGTGGGGTGACGGCCATCAGTCGAGGACTTCGCCGGTCTTCTTGAGGCGGCGTTTCTTGTTGCCGTCCTTGTCGACGACAATCTCCACGCGGCTGGCCACCTTTTTGCTGGTGGAATAGAGCATCACATTGGAGGCGTGCACGGAGGCCTCCTCGGTGACGATGCGGCCGCTCTCCCCTTCCTGCGTGGGTTTGACATGACGGGTGCGGAGGTTGATGCCTTCGACCACCACGCGGTTTTCATAGGGCAGGGTGCGAATCACCTCTCCGGTCTTGCCCTTGTCCTTCCCGGCGATCACCTGAACGGTGTCGCCCTTGCGGATGCGCATTTTGACGCGCACCTGGGGCTTGGAGCGCGGCGTTGCGGTGGCCATCTCAGATCACCTCCGGAGCGAGGGAAACAATTTTGGTGAAGTTGCGCTCCCGCAGTTCCCGGGCCACAGGTCCGAAGACTCGGGTGCCTTTGGGGTTGTTGTCGTTGCCGAGGATCACCGCGGCGTTGTCGTCAAAGCGAATGGAATTGCCGGTGTCGCGCCGGAGGGTGGCTCTGGTGCGCACCACCACGGCCTTCACCACATCCGACTTCTTGACCCCCATGTTGGGCATGGCATCTTTGACCGCCGCCACGATGACGTCACCGACGTGGGCATAGCGGCGGTTGGTGCCGAGCACCCGGATGCACTGGATGCGCTTGGCGCCGCTGTTGTCGGCGACGGTGAGGAAGGTTTCCTGCTGGATCATGGTTGGCTCTCCTGGCTGGCCGGGGCCGCCGCGGCGTGGGTGTTGACGATCACCTCAGACACCGCCCAGCGCTTGGTGCGGCTGAGGGGTCGGGTTTCGGTGATACGCACCCGATCGCCGACCTTGCAGCTGTTGCTTTCGTCGTGGGCTTTGTAACGGGTGGTGCGGCGAACGGTCTTTTGATAGATGGGGTGAGGGAAGCGGTTTTCCACCGCCACCACCACCGTTTTGTCCATCTTGTCGCTGACGACGGTGCCGACCCTTTCCTTGCGTGCCATGGGAATCAGGGGGTTGGGGAGGCGGCGGAGCGCTGAAGCTCCTGACGCACCGTGAGCAGGTGAGCCAGCTTGACGCGGGCCTCCTTGAAGCGGTGCGGGTGCTCCAGCCGACGGGTGGCCTGCTGGAAGCGGAGGTCGAAGAGTTCACGCCGGATGGCGTTGATCTGTTCGGTGAGTTGGGGCTCGCTGAGCTTGCGAGCCTCGGCGATGTCGGGTCGGGCCATGGTCAAGACTCAGCGGCGGAGGCGGGCACAGGAGCGGCTCCGGTGGGGGAGGCCTCCTGGAGGTCGGCCTCGGAGACGAACTTGGTCTTCAGAGGCAACTTGTATTGGGCCAGTCGCATGGCTTCCCTGGCGATGGCCTCGGTGATCTCGGCGCCGCCCATTTCGAAGAGAATGCGGCCCGGTTTGATCACGGCCACCCAGAATTCAGGGTTGCCCTTGCCGGAGCCCATGCGGGTTTCGGCTGGCCGCATGGTGACTGGCTTGTCGGGGAAGATGCGGATCCAGATCTTCCCGCCCCGCTTGACGTAGCGGGTCATGGCCCGACGGGAGGCCTCGATCTGGCGGGAGGTGATCCAGCCACACTCCTGGGCCTGCAGGGCGTACTGACCGAAGGCGATGGTGGTGCCCCTGGGGGCATCGCCACGCATGCGGCCTCGCTGCTGCTTGCGGAATTTGACGCGTCGTGGACTCAACATGGTTTAAGCCTCCCTCACTCCTCGTTGGAGCGATCTTCGAACTGTTGGGGGCGCCGATTCGCCCGCCGCTTGGGAGCGGCCCCCACGGGCGCCTGCTCCTGTTGGCCGGGGAGCACCTCCCCTTTGAAGACCCAGACCTTGATGCCGAGCACCCCGTAGGTGGTGCTGGCCACCTTGGTGGCGTAATCAATGTCGGCCCGCAGGGTGTGAAGCGGCACCCGACCTTCGCGGGTCCATTCGGTGCGGGCGATCTCCGCGCCATTGAGGCGTCCGGCCACCTGGATCTTCAGACCCAGCACCCCAGCTCTCTGGGCGCGCTGCACGGCCATGCGCATGACACGGCGGAAGGCGACACGCTTTTCCAGCTGCTGGGCGATGTATTCCGCCAGCAGAAAGGCGTCAGCGTCGACGCGCTCCACCTCGACCACGTTGATGCGCACCTGGCGGTTGGTGTCGCCGAGGGTTTTCTGGATGCCGCCGCGGAGTTCCTCAATGCCACTGCCCTGCCGTCCGACGAGGACACCCGGGCGGGCGGTTTTGAGTTCCACCTCCAGCTGATCGGCCTTGCGGGCGATGAGCACGTCGCTGATGCCAGCGGCGGCGTATTTCTTGTGGATGAAGGTGCGGATCCTGTCGTCCTCCCGCAGGAGGGTGGGATAGGTGCGGCTGGGGGCATACCAGCGGGAGCGGTGTTCCTGGGTGATCCCCAGGCGCAGGCCGGTTGGATGGATCTTGTGTCCCATCGGTCGGAGGTCCTCGGGGGTCAGGCGGTGCGTGGAGCCACAGCGATGCTGATGTGGCAGGTTTGTTTCTTGATGGCGTAGGCCCGTCCCTGGGCGCGGGGACGGAACCGCTTCAGGGAAGGACCCATGTCGGCGTGGGCCTGGCTGATCACCAGGGTGGCCGGATCGAGGCCGAGGTTGTGCTCGGCGTTGGCCACGGCGGAGCGCAGCACCTTGGTGATGGGTCCGGTGGAGCGGTAGGGCATGAACTCAAGCAGGATCAGGGCGTCGCGGTAGCTGCGGCCCCGAATTTGATCGAGCACCCGGCGCACCTTGGAGGCGGAGCCGCGGATGTAGCGGCCGTGGGCGAGAGCTTGGGTGGTGGTTGCCATGGATCAGCGGCCTCCCTTTTTGTCTTTGGTGTGGCCCCGGAACGTGCGGGTGGGGGCGAATTCGCCGAGCTTGTGGCCCACCATCTGCTCGGTGACGTAGACGGGCACATGGCTCTTGCCGTTGTGGACGGCAATGGTGTGACCGATCATCAGCGGCAAGATGGTGGAAGCCCGGGACCAGGTTTTGATCACGGACTTGTCTTCAGCGGCGTTTTGCTTTTCAACCTTGCGAAGCAGGCTGTCGGCAACGAATGGACCTTTTTTGAGTGAGCGTCCCATGGCGGATCAGGCGGGGGGCAAAGCGGTGTGAGGCATCAGGAGTCGCGGCCGCCACGGCTCCGCTTGGAGGTGCGGCGACGTTTCCGGAGCACGAACCTGTTGCTGGGCTTGTTGCGCTTGCGGGTTTTCAAGCCGAGGGCGGGTTTGCCCCAGGGGGTGACGGGCCCTGAGCGGCCGATGGGCGCCCGGCCCTCGCCACCACCATGGGGGTGGTCGCAGGGGTTCATGACGCTGCCGCGCACTTCGGGGCGGCGGCCCAGCCAGCGCTTGCGGCCAGCTTTGCCGAGGCTGGTGTTGCGCTGCTCGGCGTTGCCCACCTCCCCAAGGGTGGCGTAGCACTCGCGACGCACCAGCCGCACCTCCGTGGAGGGGAGCTTGAGGGCCACGTAGTCGCCCTCCTTGGCCACCACCTGGGCGCTGGCGCCAGCGGTGCGCACCATCTGGCCGCCCCGACCGGGATAGAGCTCCACGTTGTGGACGCTGGAGCCCAGGGGAATGGCGGAGAGGGGCAGGGCGTTGCCGGGTTCGATGGGCACTTCAGGCCCGGAGATCACGGTGTGGCCCACGCCCACGCCCGCTGGAGCGAGGATGTAGCGCTTTTCGCCATCCACGTAATAGAGGAGGGCGAGGCGAGCGTTGCGATGGGGGTCGTAGTGGATGGCGGCCACCCGGGCGGCCACGCCGTGCTTGTCACGGCGAAAATCCACGACGCGGTAGAGGCGCTTGTGGCCACCGCCGCGATGGCGGCAGGTGATGACCCCCCGATTGTTGCGGCCCTTGAGGCGGTGCTTGGCCACCACAAGGCCGCGCTCGCGGCGCTTGCCGGAAGAGAGTTCGCTGAAGTCGGTGAGCACCAGGGTGCGGGTGCCTGGGCTGGTGGGTCGGTAGGAACGTATAGCCATGGTGATGGGACCCCTCAGGACTCAGGGAACAACGGGATGGACTGACCCTCGGCCAGCCGCACGATGGCCTTCTTCACCCGGGCGCGTTTGCCCGCGAAGCGGCCGACCCGGCGGGTGCGCCGGGGTGGATTCATGGTGCTCACCCCGATCACCTTGACGGAGAAGAGGGATTCCACGGCGGCCTTGATGTCGGGCTTGGCGGCGCGGGGGTCGACTTCGAAGGTGTATTGATTGCCCTCGAGCAAACGGGTGGCCTTCTCGGTGATGAGCGGGCGCCGAATCACATCGGGCAGCCGCTCGGAAAAACGTTCAGCCATCGCTGTAAACCTCCTGAATCTTGGCCAGAGCCCCCTCATTGAGCACCAGCTTCTGGGCGTTGAGGAGATCGAACACGTTGAGCTGATCGGCGGCGATCAGCTTCACCCGCTCCAGGTTGCGCACCGAGAGCTTGAGGGTGTCGCTGGCGCCATCGATCACCAGCAGCACCCGGGTGTCGGGTGTGAAGCCCAGACGAGCCAGGGCGGCGGTGATCTCTTTGGTTTTAGGCGTGGTGAGGGTGTCGCCAAAACCCTTCACCACGGTGATGTCGTCGGTGCGACTCATCAGGGCGGTGCGGAGGGCGAGGCGGCGCTCCTTCCGGTTGAGGGAAAGGGAGTAGGCGCGCGGCTTGGGGCCGAACACGATGCCACCGCCGGGGCGGAGGGGGGTGCGGATGGAACCCTGACGGGCCCGTCCGGTGCCTTTCTGCTTGTAGGGCTTGCGACCACCCCCCGCCACTTCGGCGCGGGTGAGAGTGCTGGCCGTGCCCTGCCGGGCATGGGCCAACTGGCGCACGACGGCGCGGTGCAACAGATCGGGAGCGGTGGTTTCCTTGGCGACCCGGAGGGTGAGCTCGGCTTGGCCGCTCTCTTTGCCCTGCCAGTCGCGGACGACACATGTGGCCATGATCAACTCCTCAGGACGCGGCTTGGCTGCCCACCCGGCGAGCCGGGCGGATGTCGAGCAGGGCGCCGGGCTTGCCGGGCACTGAGCCTTTGACGACGAGCAGGTTGCGGGCGGCGTCCACCTTGAGGATGGTGAGCCCGCGGGTGGTGACGGGCTTGCCGCCGTAGCGCCCCGCCATGCGCTTGCCGGGATAAACGCGGCCAGGGGTGGTGCCCGCCCCGGTGGAGCCAGGCTCCCGGTGATTTTTGGAGCCGTGGGTCATGGGGCCGCGGCTGAAGCCGTGGCGCTTCTGATAACCGGCGAAGCCCCGACCGATGGTGTCCCCGCGAACGTCCACCTTTTGGCCGGCCTCAAAGTCGGCCACCGTGATGGTGCCGCCGAGCTCGAAGCCCTCCAGCACCTCAACGCGAACCTCACGCAAGTGGCGGAGGGGTTCGGCGCCGGAGCGGGCGAGGTGCCCCTGGGCAGGCTTGTTGACGAGCTTCGGACGGACATCGCCGTAACCAAGCTGGACGGCGCTGTAGCCGTCGGTGGCGGGGCTTTTGATTTGGGTGATGCGGCAAGGGCCCGCCTCGATCAAGGTGACCGGAACAGACCTGCCCTCGTCATCGAAGAATTGGGACATGCCCAATTTCTTCCCAAGAATGCCGATGGACATTGGCTGAGGGGAGAACGCCAGCTGGATGGATCCTGGGGCGACGGATCGGCAAGCGAACCGGGGCCCAAGGGGGGAGGGAGCTGACTTCGGGGCGTGGCGTGGAGAACAAGCCGGAGCTTGCTTCCGGTGCTAGCGAACGAATCAGCGGGCTGGGACTTGGCTGAAGCGAGCCGGAAGGCGCGGATTCAGGCAGTTTCCCGGCGGCGAGACAGCGCCGAGGCGCTGGGGGCCGCACTGGCCTGGAGGGTTGCCCCACGGGCAGCCCTGTGCTGTTGACTGGAGGCCCGGCTAGCGGTCGGGCACAGAGAAACGGCACAAGATGGGAGCGTAGCGCATCACTGAACCCCCTCCCACCGGGGCGGAATCGGGAAGGAGAAGGCCAAGTCGCGGCGGGTTTTGTCAGACTCTTGCCCACCTGCGCTGTTGTCATGCCCCTCCTGCTCACGGGCCAAGGATTCCGAAAGGAGTTGGAACAGGCCGGAGCCTTGGCGCTGTACGTGCCCCTGGAGGGGGGAAGCGAAACCCGGCTGCTGCGGCGGCTGAGGGCCGCTGGCTACCGGGCCCATCTCACCTCCGCCCGGGGGTTGGGGGATCCGGAGGTGTTTCTGTTTCAACTCCATGGGGTGCGCCCCCCCCACCTGGGTCACCAGAGCGTGGGGCGCGGGGCCGCCGTGGGGGAGGTGCAGCGGATCCAGCCCCAATTGGGCCACCTGCTGGAGGGGGATGGACCGGTGGTGCTGTGGCTGTTGGAGGGGCAGGTGCTCTCCTCGGCCGAGCTGAACGCCCTGGTGGCCTTGTGCCAGCGGGAGCCGCGGCTGAAGATCGTGGTGGAGATGGGGGGAGCGCGGGCCCTGCGCTGGCAACCGCTCGTGGAGGTGGTGGCGGCCTGATCCCGATCGCGCCGCCCCAATGACAGCGTCCGACCGTCTCGCCCTGGTGTGGGGCATCGCCTTTTTCGCTGGAGCGGCGGGCCAGGGGCTGAGTCGACTCAGCGGAGTGCCCGCGGTGGTGGTGTTGCTGGCGATTGGATTGGGGATCGGCCAGGCCGGCCTGGGGCTGATCCGCCCCGAGGACCTGGGTGAAGGCTTGAAACCCGTGGTGGGCCTGCTGGTGAGTTTGGTGCTCTTTGACGGGGGCCTCACGTTGCGGCTGGCCGGGAGCGACCTGAGGCGCTCGGTGAGCCAGCTGGTGCTGATTCGCTCGGTGTTGGGCCTGGCGGGCGGAGCGGCGCTGGCTCATCTGGTGGCGGGCTTGTCGTGGCCGCTGGCCCTGGTGTTCGGGGCGATTGCCCTCTCCACCGGGCCCACCGTGGTGAATTCCCTGGTGCGGCAGATGCGGCTGTCGCCACTGCTGGGCCAGGTGTTGGAGGCGGAGGGGTTGATCCTGGAGCCCTTTTCAGCCGTGTTGGCGCTGCTACTGCTCCAATCGGCGCTGGGGGAGGTGGGCAGCTGGCGGGAGCTGGTTCCCCGGTTGGTGCTGCGCTTTGGCGGGGGCGTGGGGGCGGGAGCGCTAACCGGCTGGCTGCTGGCGGAGCTGCTGCGGCGCACGCCAGCGGAGGAGGGCGGCAGCGGTCTGCGGCTGCAGCTCACCTTGGGGTGGTTGTTTCTGTTGTTCAGCGGCTGCGAGGCTTTGCTGCCGGAATCCGGCCTGCCGGCGGCGGTGAGCGCGGGCGTGATGGTGGGCCGCAGGCTGGAGGGGGAGGTGAAGGAGCTGGAGGCGCGCATCGGGGAGTTGGCGCGGCTGGCGATCACGGTGCTTTTTCCCCTCCTGGCGGCGGATCTGTCCTGGACGGAACTGAGCCCCCTGGGCCTGGGCGGGGTGGGTGCGGTGGGCGCGCTGATGGTGCTGCGCTTGCTGGTGGTGCAGCTCGCCTCGGTGGGTTTGCCCCTGGATGGCGGCGAGCGTCTCCTGCTCGGCTGGGTGGCGCCGCGGGGCATCGTGAGCGCGGCGGTGGCCAGCCTCTTCGCGCTGGATCTGGAGGCCGCCGGCGACCCGGAAGGGGGAACCCTCAAAGGGCTGGTGTTCCTAACGATCCTGCTGACGGTGGGGGTTCAGGGCACCACAGCCCCCTGGCTGGCCCAGCGGCTGGGGCTGAGCTTGCCGGCGGAGGAAGCGGAGGAGCTGGGGTGAGGGGTTGGGCGGAAGAGCGGCGCCCGGGAGACCTGATTCGTGGTCGCCCCTCGATGGCGAGCCGCATGGGAGTGGCGGGTCCGCGGCCGCGAAGCGGCTTCCACAAGTCAGCGGGCCCGACCATTCAGTTCTGGCCGGACCATTGAGCTCTGGCCGGACTGATGCCGCCGTCGCTCTGGGAAAGGGTTCCACATCACATGGGGGATCTATCAATAGGGGTTGGTTCTCATCCGAGGCAAAGGTTGGCCACGGATGGGAAAGATGGGGCTGGCGATTGCCCTGGCGCACCTGACTGTTGGTCGGGACACAGACAACTTGGTCGTGGGGAGTAGCGGCCAGACACCAGGGTCATTCTTGTCGATACAGGCCTCCAAGCGAACGACTGGGCCGCTTCATGCCAACGACGGAGCATTGCCAACGACGGAGCATTGAACTTCAGCCAGTTCTTGGGCAGGAAGACGGGGCTTTACTTCGCGACGCATACTACAATCAAGGCTGAGCGTGCTGTCTCATGCCAGCACAAATGGTCACGTTGACCAGATGAAACGCAGCCGCCGTCCCCATGAAATTTGTTGATTACGTCCCACCCGTAGCCCTCACCGCTGTGCGTCGGTTGCGATCAGGCTCTGGCAGAAAGCAATACGCAAGCCACTCCGAGGCTGTGGCGGATTGCGCCGCGCGCGCCGACGCAACCGCTGACAGCGCCGGCGTGGTTGTCGCCAAGACCCAGCGGTATCGCGATGAGCTCTTGCGAGCACGCCATTCCGCGCCCATCACCGCGACCAATGCCTACAGTCTTTGCGCCCTACTTGCCGTTCTCGATCAAGAGGTCGTCCATGTGCTCGATTTCGGTGGCGCCGCTGGCGCTCACTATTTCCTGACACGGGCCATTCTGCCCTTCTCTCGCGGGTTGAATTGGACCGTTGTGGAAACTCCTGAAATGGTGGAAAGGGCCAGGCCTGTTCTCTCCAGCGACGAACTCAGCTTTTCCTCCAACGTGCTGGAGGCCGCAAGTCGGCTGGGGCGAATCGACCTCCTCCATACCTCAGGGACCCTGCAATGTGTTGGGAATCCCCACGACGCGCTACAGACACTGCTGTCTGTTTCCCCCCAATTCATCCTGTTCAATCGGCTTGGATTGACCACGGGCGACCATGATGTGATCACCGTCCATGAGGCATGGCTGAGCTGGAACGGACCAGGCCCCATGCCAAGCGGCATCGCGGATCGGAAGATTCGCTCTCCGTTTGTCTTTCCAAGGGAATCTGTGTTTATGGAGCAGCTCGGCAAAAACTACGAGATCGTGATGACATTTGAAGACGCAAGCGGGGCTTTTCCTGTTGGCCAAGAGCCCATCAAAGGGCTTGGCTTACTGGCCAAACGCAAAGCGTGAGGTTTGGCAACACCCTTGACTCCTCCACCTTTTCCGCCTTCTCGAGGCTGGGAGCCCGGGTTCGTTCGCGGCGACGGAAACACCTTCCTCTTTGTCCGCGCGTGGACAAAGGACATCGCCGCCTCCATGCCCGAGCCACTCCTCCCACCCTACGGTGGTCGCTGAATCAGGCCCTTCCCATCCCTCGCGGCGCGACCCACAGCCCAGCCCCGCCGCTCAGCCCGGAGGGCGCCCTGGCCAGCGGCCGCTGGGTGAAATGGATCGGTGGCGCCAGCAACCAAGACATCCCGGCGATTGAAGACCTGGCGGGGATCTACACCCTCGCTGGCGTGCATTGCCTCGATCTGGCCGCCGATCCAGCGGTGGTGGCCGCCGCCCGCGGGGGAATCGCCTGGGCTGTGGAGCGGGGCGCCCGCCGGCCTTGGCTGATGGTGAGCCTCAGCGATGGGGCCGATCCCCATTTCCGCAAGGCCTGGTTTGATCCCAGCCGCTGCCCCCCCGACTGCCCCCGCCCCTGCGCCCGGGTCTGCCCCGCCCTCGCCATCGCCGACGCCGAGGGGGTGATCAGCGAGCGCTGCTACGGCTGCGGGCGCTGCCCGCCCGCCTGCCCCCTCGGCCTGATCGAGGAGCGCCAGACCTTCCTGGCCCCAAACGACGTCGCCCCCCTGCTCGCCGCCCTCCAGCCCGACGCGGTGGAGCTACACACACAGATCGGCCGGGGGGAGGACTTTGCCGCCCGGCTCCGGCAGGTGCTCAGCGCCAACCTCCCCCTACGGCGGCTAGCGGTGAGCTGCGGCCTGGAGGGGAGCGTGGCGGAGGGCCTTCCGAGCGATGCGGCGGCCTTGGCCCAGGAGCTCTGGCACCGCTACGGCCTGCTGCGGGCCGCCGGCCTACGGCCGCTCTGGCAACTCGATGGTCGCCCGATGAGCGGCGATGTGGGCGCCGGCACCGCCCATGCCGCCGTGGCCCTTCTGCGGGCCGTGGGCCCCCTGGCCCCACCCGGTCCCCTCCAGCTGGCGGGAGGCACCAACCACCACACCCTTCCCTTGGTGGAACGCCTGCCCCCCTCCGCGCCCCCCGTGGCCGGGGTGGCCTTCGGCAGCGTGGCCCGCCAGCGACTCCAATCCCCGCTGCTTCAAGCCCAAAGCCAGGGCCAGCGCCTCCTCGATCTCCCCCACCTGCTGGAGCCCGCCCTCGACCTTGCCCGCGCCCTGGTGCTTCCCTGGGGCCAGCGCCGGCAACCCCCTACCCTGCCGACCCCGCGGGACCGCTAGAAAGAGAACGCGTGATCGCCAGGCGGCCCTGCACAGCGTCCCCCCCCTCCCCAACCCCTCCCTGGTTTCCACCCAACGGATCACCGACGATCTGGAGCGCCTGCTGGAGGTGCTCCCCGAACGGGTGCGCGGGGCCCTCGACCCGGCCGAGCGCCGGGAACAGCTTCTGGAAGTGGTGCTGGATCTGGGGCGCGTCCCGGAGGCCCGCTACCCCGGCCGGGCCATCGCCCTGGGCGACACCGCGGTGGAGCGGCAGGATCTGGCTGGGGTGCTGGAGCGGATCGGACGCTTCGGGGAAGACAACCGGGCTGGCATCGAGCGCACCCTCCACCGGATCAGCGCCATCCGCAACCGCACCGGCGAGGTGGTGGGGCTCACCTGCCGGGTCGGGCGGGCCGTGTTTGGCACCGTCACCATGGTGCGCGACCTTCTCGACACCAGCCAATCCCTGCTGCTGATGGGTCGGCCGGGGGTGGGCAAGACCACCGCCCTGCGGGAGATCGCCCGGGTGCTGGCCGACGATCTTCTGCGGCGGGTGGTGGTGATCGACACCAGCAATGAGATCGCCGGCGATGGCGACATCCCCCACCCCGCCATCGGTCGGGCCCGGCGCATGCAGGTGGCTAGGCCCGAACTCCAGCACCACGTGATGATCGAGGCCGTGGAAAACCACATGCCCGAAGTGATCGTGATCGATGAGATCGGCACGGAGCTGGAGGCCCAGGCCGCCCGCACCATCGCCGAGCGGGGCGTGATGTTGGTGGCCACCGCCCACGGCAATGAGCTGGCCAACCTGATCAAAAATCCCACCCTCAGCGATCTGGTGGGGGGCATTCAATCGGTGACCCTGGGGGATGAGGAGGCCCGCCGCCGCCACAGCCAGAAAACCGTGTTGGAACGGGCCGCCGAACCCACCTTCCCCCTGGCGGTGGAAATGCACAGCCGCCACCGCTGGCTGGTCCACCGGGAGGTGGCCGCCACCGTCGACCTTCTCCTGCGGGGGCAAGTCGCCCGCCCCCAGATCCGCGAGGTGGGTCCCGACGGCCAAGTGAACATCCGCGACGCGCCGCCCAGCCGCCCGGCGCCGCCGCCCACCCGCATGAAGCCCCCCCTGGTGGCCGACCCGCCAGGCCCGCCCCCGGCACGGGGCCTGGCTCCCAAGCCCCTGCCCGATCCCACCGCCCCAGCCCCCCACCTCCTCCGCCAGTCCACCCTGCCTCCCCTGCGCCTCTGCGGCGTGGGGGTGAGCACGGGCCAGCTGGAGGAGGCGGCCCGGGCCGGCCACCTGCCGGTGGAGGTGGTGGCCCGCCTGGAGGAGGCCGACGCCGTGCTCAGCGTGCGGGGCCAGCTGGGGCAAGACCCCGCCATCCGCCGCCACGCCCAGTCGCTGGGCCTGCCCATCCTGGTGATCAAAACCGACAACCCCCACCAGCTCCAGCGGGCCATGGAACGCCTCGTGACCCGCCGTTCCGAGGAGGGGGATCTCCCCCCGTCCACCCCCGAGCCGGGCCATGCCCCCCGCCTGGATGACGCCCACGCCGCCATGGAGGAATGCCGCCTGGCGGTTGAGCGGGTGGTGCTTCCCCAGGGCCGACCCGTGGAGCTGCTCCCCCGCAGCGAGAGGGTGCGGGCCATGCAGGCGGAACTGGTGAGCCGCTATCGCCTGCGCAGCGCGGTGTTCGGCCAGGGGGAGCGGCAGCGGCTGCGGGTGTTCCCCGCCTGAGACGCTCCGCCGGAAGGATGAGTTGACGAAGCACCGGGCGCTGTGGGTTACTGGCTGAGTGCTGATCGCCTCAGCCACCATTGGGCCGTCGCCAAGCGGTAAGGCAGCGGGTTTTGGTCCCGCCATTCCTAGGTTCGAATCCTAGCGGCCCAGTTTCATCCCCCTCACTTCCGGGTGCCCCTGCCCCCCCTGCTGGTCTTCGACTTTGACGGCGTGCTGGTGGACGGCATGGCTGAGTACTGGTGGTCGGCCCGCCGGGCGGCCCTCCGGCTGGCCGAGCTCTCCAGCTCCCCGGAGCCCGCCCTCCACCTCCCGGAAGCGCCCCCCCCCGCCTTCAGCCGCCTGCGGCCCTTCATCCACAAGGGGTGGGAGATGGTGCTGATGGCGGCGGAGCTTGGTCGGGCCGATGTCGACGTGGACGCCATCCTGGCGGCCTACCCGCGGGCCCTGGCCGCCGCCCGGGAGCGCTGGGGTCAGGGCGAGGAACCCTTGCAACAGCTCCTGGAGGACGTGCGCCGCGAGGCGCTCAGCCACGACCGGGAGGCCTGGCTGGGGCGGCACCGCTTCTATCCCGGCGTGGTGGAGCGTCTGCGGGGGCTGGAGGGGGAGGGGGCGAGCTGGGTCGTGCTCACCACCAAGGGGGAAGCCTTCACCGCCGAGCTGCTGGCTTCCGCCCGGCTCCAACCCGCCGCTCTCTACGGCCACGAGGCGGGCGGCAAGCCCGAGGTGTTGCTCCGCCTCCTTCAAGACCCCCCTGGATCCCGACCCGGCCCTCGGCCCCTCTGGTTTGTGGAAGACCGGCGGCCCACCCTGGAGCTGGTGCGACGCACCCCCGGCCTGGATTCAGCCCAGTGCCTGCTGGCCTCCTGGGGCTACCTGGCTCCGAACGACCAGGCCGGGCTGACGGAGTTGGGCATCGGCTGGCTGACCCCCGAGCTCTTCGAGGCCCCCTTGGCACACTGGCCGGTTCAAGATAGAGTACGGGCGTACTAAATCCAGTCGGCTGAGACGCTGGCCGTCCAAGGTGGCACTGGCTCTTATGAGTCCGCACCATGGCCCAGGGGGACGCCCCAACCCCCACCACGTCCGCCTGACGCCATCGCGGCCTTCCCCATCGTTCCGTCTCACCATGCCAGCTGACACCAAGGCCGCTTCCACCAACGGCCTCGCCGCCAAGTCCGACACCACTACCATCAGCGCCGCCCTCCCCTCCAACGCCCCCGCCTCCGCGGCCCATCCCGAGCGCGACAAGGCCCTTGGCCTGGTGCTCAACCAGATCGAGCGCAACTTCGGCAAGGGGTCGATCATGCGCCTGGGGGATGCCTCCCGCATGCGGGTGGAAACCATCTCCACCGGGGCCCTCACCCTGGATCTGGCCCTCGGGGGCGGTTACCCCAAGGGACGGGTGGTGGAGGTGTATGGCCCGGAAAGTTCCGGCAAAACCACCCTCACCCTCCACGCCATCGCCGAAGTGCAGCGCCGGGGCGGGGTGGCCGCCTTCGTGGACGCGGAGCACGCCCTGGATCCGGTCTACGCGGCGGCCCTGGGGGTGGACATCGAAAACCTGCTGGTGTCCCAGCCCGACACCGGTGAGATGGCGCTGGAAATCGTCGACCAGCTGGTGCGCTCCGGCGCGGTGGACATCGTGGTGGTCGACTCCGTGGCGGCCCTGACGCCCCGGGCGGAAATCGAGGGCGAGATGGGGGATCTGGCCGTGGGCAGCCAGGCCCGCCTGATGAGCCAGGCCATGCGCAAAATCACCGGCAACATCGGCAAATCCGGTTGCACCGTGATCTTCCTCAACCAGCTGCGTCAAAAGATCGGCGTCACTTACGGCAATCCGGAAACCACCACCGGGGGCAACGCCCTGAAGTTTTACGCCTCCGTGCGGCTGGACATCCGACGCATCCAAACCCTCAAGCGCGGCACCGAGGAATACGGCATCCGCGCCAAGGTGAAAGTGGCCAAAAACAAGGTGGCTCCTCCGTTTCGAATCGCCGAATTCGACATCCTCTTTGGCCGGGGCATCAGCACCGTGGGCTGCTTGCTCGACCTGGCGGAGGAAACAGGCGTGGTCACCCGCAAGGGGGCCTGGTACAGCTACGAGGGGGACAACATTGGCCAGGGCCGCGACAACACCATCGCCTGGTTGGAGCAAAACCCCGCCCAGCAGGCCACCATCGAGCAGCTCACCCGCCGCCAGCTCACGGAGGGTTCAGAGGTGACGGCCAACTCCATGCGGCCCCTCGCGGCGGCGGGGGCCAAGGCGGCCGCGGGTGGCTCGAGCCCGGCGGCGGCCGAAGCCGCCGTCGAACGGGAAGAGGTGGAGTGAGCCGAGATCGGTTGACCAGGGAAAGGGGATGGCAACACCCCTTTTTCTTGACAAAGATTCTTGCCAAGACACAAGATAAATGAAAGCCAGCGAAAGAAACCAGCAAAGATCTAGCCATGACCCAACTCAATGCATCGCCCAATCCAGTCTTTGTGGCTCTTGAAGCGGGAGAACCCGAAAGAAAAACGTACCCGTTCAGAGCTCGGGATGCGCGAATGGCCAAATGCAAGCCCGTTCACCCTACTGAGGGAGCAGAGATGCAGCGCTGATTTCCTCTTGTCCTTAGGGATCGGGAA
>Ga0315902_10001454_pt1 | contig 38014 bp, 28 predicted proteins | sample LakEriMetagenome_9_FD_203523 | JGI IMG/M metagenome (GOLD analysis project Ga0315902, IMG submission 203523) | Freshwater fungal communities from buoy surface, Lake Erie, Ohio, United States - Buoy 12 MA117 | ecosystem: Environmental > Aquatic > Freshwater > Lake > Lake biofilm | place: USA...
CAAACCAAACAAAAAACACCCGCAAAAACCCTTACTAAAAAACCCCTCTCCGTCGATAGCGGGGTGCAAAGATATATATCCTTTACCTTACTTTCAAAGATTTTTGAAATCTTTTTTTTGAGAAAAATATTAATCATTAAAAATGAGCACATTAACAAAGTGTTAATGGATTATTAATTCCAGTAAGATCTTGTTAAGATAGATTTATCTAGCAAATGTGCCCTTGGAATTTGGATGAAATCACCACTTAAAATAGGAAAATCGACTGAACTTTCAATATCGTTGATAACAACACATCCTGTAAAGGGTGTATTCGGTTCTGACGAATTCCAATATGCACATATGGCAGAAGACGCAACAAGCATTGCATCTTCTTTGGATGTTACTTCTCGATTTGAGTAGAATACTACAGGTATTCTAGACAAGAAAATACCCACTCGATCCTCAAATATAATTTTATCAGTATTCGATAATTGGCTGTAGAATGAAATATGCTTCGATAACCAAAATCGATCATTTAAATTAATTTTCACCCTTTCAATTGGATTGTATACTTTTTTCGTTTTGTACATCCATAAACGAAGGGATAGTGACAATACAACAACAGTTATAACACCAACTAACTTGGCAAATAAGTAGTAACCACCATACATTAACATTGGTATACTGACTAGCAGAAAGAAAAATAATAAAATCCAGAATAAAAATTTCTTCATTTTTTAAAAAAAACGTGTAAAAGTAAAAAGGTCCTATAAAGGACCTTTTGAAACAGATAGCTTAACTTTCTACCCACTTATCATTTCGCATTTCTCCGCGAATGGTTACATTTTTCGTTCGCGCATAGTCCTCAGCAGCTAGTAACATTTGTTCTTTAGTGTCGCGTCTCACTAAAATCGCACTACTTCCCTGTGTCTTCACTTCTATATAGAATCCGTCGCGCAGTCTTGCCGGCCTTGTTGGTGGTCTTCCCATTTGTATGGTTATTTAAAATCTTTCTAAATATAACACGAAAATTGGAGATTTGTTGCTTTTTATGAAAATTTAAGATTCCGATAGCACTAAAACTTAAAGATCGCTAACGTCATCTTTCGATTTATAATACACTCCATCTGTTTCATAGCATATTTCAACTAAATCCCAACAAATAAGCATTACAAGTAATTTGTCGACTTTTTTTAAAGGTAATTTTGAAAGCCTGTAAAGCTTGCTCAATGTTACCTCTCCATGCTCGTAAATTAATTTCAATATCAATAACTCATCATCGTCAAATTTTTCAGGTTTTGACGTAGGTTTTTTCTTTTCAATCCAAACCCTCTCCAAAATTTTATTCACGGCAACGGTATGATCTTTCACTCGAATATAAGGCTTCCATCTACCTTCATCATCTTTTGCCTTATGCGGTGAATTGCATGATAGAGGCACTTGAATTTCCAGAATCAAACGAAAATCTTCTTGCAAAATCTCTGATGTAAAAAACACTTCTGGTTGACAAAACATCTTTGATGCTCCCTCAATCATGCGTAATTCTTCTTCAGGATGACAACCAACAATTTTCCTATTATCCTTGACGCCTATTAATAATCTACCACCAGATGTATTTGCAAAAGCACACAATGTTCTGGCTATTTTTTTTTGATCATCAATACGGAACTTAAAGTCTTGATTAACGTGTTCGCCTTCAGATATTAAATCAGCTAGTGTAGACATTTAAGTATATTATGTTGGAGATTAATAAAATTTAGAGTACCGATCTAAAACAACAGTACTAAAATTAGCTATTCCAGATTTCCCAAGACTTTAAAGCCTGTTCTTTGAGCATTGATTCACCATTCAAAATTGTTGCACCATGTTGTTGTGCCTGCTCCAAAAACCTTGTTTTTTTGGGATTATAAATCAAGTCCACGACCAAATGATCTTGTGTTAAAAATTGAAAAGGAAAATCAACACATTCCTCGATTTTAGGAAATGTTCCTAAAGGCGTGCAATTAACAATCACTTTACAAGCATTGACCATATGTTCATTTAGATCACTATAAGAATATTGTTTGTTTCCAGATGGATTTCTTGAAACATGAATAACATCTAATCCAATGGATTTAAAAACAAACTCAACAGCCTTCGATGCACCACCAGTGCCCAGCAATATAGCCCTCTCATGCATGTTGGTTAAAAAAGGTTTGATGGATTGATGAAAACCAAATGCATCGGTATTGTGACCAATTCTTTTACCATTTTTAAATTGAATTACATTTACAGCACCAATTAATCTGGCCTCTTCTGACAATTCATCTAAAAAAGGAATAACAAGTTCCTTGTAGGGTATTGTAACATTCAAACCGGAAATCTTTTGTTCAAAGACTGATTCAATTTCCTTTATTTCTGGTATTTCAAAGTTGGAATAAACCGCAGTAATATTGTTCTCGGAAAAATAATTTTCGAAAAAAGCTTTAGAGAATGAGTGCCCTAATGTTTTTCCCAATAAACCATAGTTAAGCATTGCCTGATGATCTTTTGGATTTAATGAAGTTCAAAATCATTGGAAGCACAGAAATAAAAATAATACCAAGACAAACAAGATCAATGTTTTTACGAATCCATTCTATGCCGCCTAACATATATCCCGCTAGTGTCAGACTAAAAATCCATAAGAATCCACCTATTAAATCAAAAGTGAAAAACTTTCTGTAATTCATTCTACCGACGCCAGCAGCAAAAGGAGCAAAGGTTCTAACAAAAGGAACAAATCGCGCCATAATGATTGCCTTGACTCCATTTTTTTCAAAAAAGGCTTCAGTTTGATCGAGGTATTCCTTTTTTACTAACTGACGACCATTGATTTTCCAATTAAAAACTCCCAATCCAAGTTTTCTGCCGATCCAATAATTGCAATTATCTCCTAAAACTGCTGCTATATATAATGAAACAAGCAGATACATTAAGTTCAAGTCACCTGATGCTGCAAACAAACCAGCTGTAAACAAGAGTGAATCTCCTGGTAGGAAAGGCATTGCAACTAGTCCTGTTTCAATAAAAATTACAGCAAACAATATCACGTAGACCGCTGTACCATAGTTATCAAATACCCAAGGGAAATCTAATTTGACAATGTGTTGAAAGAGTTCGATCATTTTATCTTGATTTAAACTTTAAAAGATGACCAAAGGTAGCTAATTTGAAATATATCATGGAATTCAATCATTTCACTTTTACAGAAACGATCATTTGAAACTTAGCAACTAACTCATTTTTAATATTGAAGGCACTTACATTAATTGATTCATTCACTCGTTCACCGGTTGATTTACTTTTTAAAATGGCATTTCGAACCAATTCACCTTCGTTGCTTTCAAAAATAACATCTGATTCTGCTCTCTGAATAAATTCAGCATGCATGCCCTTAAATGCGAAGGATACTTTAGATCCGGACAATTCAGCAAAATAAAATGCGTGAATACCTCCTGCAATATCAGCTCCAACTGCAAGAGCACCAAAGTACATTGATTGCAAATGATTGCGTGTTTTTCGACGTAATCTAATACGAACCTTCACAGTTGTGTCATCAACTAAAAGTAATTTTGGCCGAACGAAGCCAACCATTGGGATTTTGAATAAACCCAAAAGAAGCAGCATCCAACGCATTTTTTTCAACGAAATTTCTTTATTTGGCATTGTATTCCTCTTGTAGCTGTTGAACTATTTCCTTGATTGGTCGAATAGAATTTACATATTCTATGGAAGGACCAGCGCACCAAACTGTCTTATAGGTTGAACTAAATGCTGCTTTTTGCAAGCTTTTCATTCCCCTCATGAAAACCAATGCTTTCACCCACTTTTTCAATCGCTTGTTTTTATTTAAAAGTCGTTCTAACCAATTTTGTGATGTGCCAATCTTTTGAACGTAAGGTGTATTAATGACAGTGCATGGAGTGCCTGACAGTTTCGTTGTCATTACAATATCTTTGGAACCATAATCGACACAGGCTTGCTTGTATTCCTGTGACACTCCTGCTTCATCTGATGCAATAAAAATACTTCCCATTGAAACTCCCGCAGCGCCTAGTTCAATCATTTTATGAATACCATCTCCTGTACCGATTCCCCCTGCAGATATTACTGGAATTCCGCAGGCTTCAACAAGTTCTGGAATTAATTTTTCGAATGAAATATTTCCTGCATGTCCACCGGCCTCTTTGTTCACAGCAATCAATGCATCGGCTCCAAGTGCCTCCACTTTTTTAGCATATTTCACGTCAGTTACATCACAAAAAACTTTTACTCCGGTTTTATGTGCCTCAATTATTGTCTCTTCAGGAGATCCCAATGATGTAATTATAAAATCCACTCTCTCTTCGCAACATATTTTCAATTGTTCCTTGTACAAGAAATTAGATTTATTTACAATTAGGTTAATTCCAAATGGACCTTTGATCTCTTTTTTAATTTTCCGAATTGCATTTCTTAATGCATCAGTGTCTCGGTAATTTAATGCAGGAATGGCGCCCGTTATTCCTGATTTAACTGCTTCAATAATCATCTCTTCATTCGAAACCAAAAACATCGGAGCAATAATTACTGGAAATTCAATTCCCAACATTGTGCATAAACCTGGCACTAGTTCCTTATTTTCCATAGGATAAAAATAGTATTTTTTACTATGTATGCACAATAAATATAGTGTCTTTCTTTTTTTTCAATGAACAGAATAAAGAGCTCAAGCGTTACTTTTGTATTATGACAAAATCACAAGCTTGGGTGCACGCATTGCGTCTTCGAACACTACCCCTTTCTTTATCAGGAATTATACTTGGTTCATTTATAGCGAAATACAATGGTCACTGGGATATTTTTATATTCGTTCTTTCATTGTTGACTACTGTTTTGTTTCAAATTCTTTCTAACCTTGCCAATGACTTAGGTGATAGTTTAAAAGGAACTGATAATGCGCAGAGAATTGGACCAATGCGCTCGGTACAATCTGGATTAATTTCTGCGAACGAAATGAAAACAGCTGTTATATCTTGTGCTGTTTTAAGTCTGTTTACAGCTATAGCACTCATTTACTTAGGCACAAAAGAACTTCCTTTAGAACTCATTTATTTTTATGGAGCGTTGGCTATTGCATGTATTTTGGCTGCTATTACCTATACAATTGGAAAGCGAGCTTATGGCTATAATGGACTAGGTGATATTATGGTGTTCATTTTCTTCGGAATAGTAAGTGTGATGGGAGTTTATCCACTTTACGCAAAAACAATCGATTGGACACTGCTACTTCCAGCCTCTTGTATTGGTTTATTAAGCAGTGCTGTTCTCAATTTGAATAATATGCGTGATATAAAAAACGATGCAGATTCAGGCAAACGAACACTTGTCGTTTTAATGGGGTCTAATCTAGCTAAACTCTACCATAGCTTGCTCGTAATTGGCGCATTGGTCTGTCAAATTATTTTTATTATAAACACAGATCATGCTGGTGCTTGGATTGGAATTATTCCAGGGATTATTCTTTTATTGCATGTTCGAAAAGTTATGGCCACGAAAGATCCCAAAGAGTATGATCCAGAATTAAAGAAGGTTGCACTTTCGACATTTGGAATAAGCGTTCTAACTTCTATTGGATTATTAATACTTTAATCCATGCAGGTTCACATTCAACATTTACCTTTGATTTTCAAACGACCCGTAGGCACAAGTCGTGGTGTAATGAACGTGAAAAATAGTTGGGTCATCGAAGTCCAACATGATAACTTTAAAGGCAAAGGTGAAATTAGCATTATCGAGGGCCTTTCTCCAGAATATGTAAGCTTCGCCCAATTCGAACAAACTATTCATGAAGCAAGTGATTTTTTTGAATCCTGTTTTTCTGATGAGCATCCTAAACGGAACTTACCTTTGGCATTTCGCGAGAGATACCTCCTCTACCCCTCTATAATTTTTGCATTTGAATGCGCTCTTTTAAATCTTTTTCATGGTGGAACGGATTTGTTATTCGACAATTCATTTTCTCGCGGTAATAGAGCCATTCCAATTAATGGTTTGGTTTGGATGGGTGACGAAACGTTCATGCAAGAGCAAATTGAAGAAAAAATCTACCAAGGATTTACTACCATAAAGATGAAAGTTGGGGCAATCGACTTCTCTACAGAACTTAAAATTTTAACATCAATTCGAAAGAAATATTCCAAGAATGAAATTACTTTGAGAGTAGATGCAAATGGCGCATTTTCAGCAAATGAAGCTGATTCTATATTGGAAAAACTTGAAAGTTTAGATTTACACTCTATCGAACAGCCCATTCAACCTGGTCAATGGGATAAAATGCGGAATCTTTGTCTCAACTCAACCTTAAAAATTGCCTTGGATGAAGAGTTGATTGGGATTCATACAAAAGAAGAAAAAATCAAACTGCTGGAATATATTAGACCACCTTTCATTATTTTAAAACCTAGTTTACACGGTGGTATTTCTGGAACACAAGAATGGATTTTACTTGCAGAAGAGCGCGGAATTGCATGGTGGATGACCTCTGCACTCGAATCAAACATTGGACTGAATGCGATTTGTCAACTTGCCGGAGAATATAACAATGAACTACCACAAGGTTTGGGAACAGGGTCGCTTTATGAAAATAATACTCCTACTAAATTGATTGTAGAAAAGGGGTTCATAATTATTAACACTCAACACTATTCAAATAAATAATCGAGCTTAACATAATTAAAGATGAATTTAAATTTGATTGCCATTTTATACTGGAAAAGACTGTGCCGAATTCAGGAGTTTGACTTGAGGAATCAAAAGCACCGACTTTTGGTTGTGATTTTTTGGATAATTATCCTTTCATCAATAACTGCTTCATCCGTTTTTCTAGTAAAATACAATCAAGAAAAAGCAAAATATGATCACAATGAAGCTGTAATAGACGATTTTGAAGCCAAGTTTGCCTTAAATCGTTGTCTCGAAAACCTAAAAGAAGAAGCTCAAACTCTTCAAGAATACTACCAATCAAAAAAGGAAAACTTGACTTCCTTTATTGAAGCAGATGTTCACTCCAAAAAATTCAGTGGAAATGAAATTTTCAAAACTTTTCAAAAGGTATTATCTCACGTTGTAAACAAGGATTTTGATATCGAATATACTTCACAGGATTTAGCCATAATCGATACAATCCAAAAGCATCATCAAAAATGGTTGAGCAATCCCGAATACAATATCCCATACCCTAATAATCACGTCTTGCGTAACGCGTGGGTATTTTTGAACTTAAGACAGGCATTGGTGCCATTTTTTGAAGACACAGTGCGGTATGATCAAGGTGTAAGTTTTCAGAACATAGTTTATGAACTTGACAATGCCACTTTGAAAACAGATAACTTTGAATACACTGACTCTATGGGATCCATCATTTTAATACATGACATCGATTTGGATAATTTATCAACTGAAAGTGCAAAAATTATATCAAATAATTTACCCGAAAAATATCAAATTGAAAACTATTTTGAGACTCAACATATACGTTCGGATCCTTCATACAATGGAATACGATATGTGCAATCCTATCTCATCGATCCTTTTCGTAAACTGACATTTTTCAATCCGGAAAATTTTAACCCAGAAGAATTAAAATCTAACTTACAATGGGCAAAAATCACAAATGACAATATTTTGGATGCAGGATACCGAAATCTATTATTCATCCTCTCAATAATCGGTGCTAATTTAGTCTTGATCTTTATTATTCGAATAATCAACTGGATTCAAAATGGTCACTAGAACAAAAAAAGATAAATGCGGCACCTAGAGAAACATAGCATCTCGAACGAATGAAACTTTCCGCAAGATTGCAAATCCTGCGGAGCATTAATAATGTTAAAAATCAATTCCTTTCTATAGACAAAATCTATAGGTCCGCAGGATTTGAAATCCTGCGGAGAAATGGAAAAAGGAATCAATAACGATCGCGTTTACCAAACCACGTCTTCTTACCTTTCTTTTTCGCTGCACCCACTTTTTGTTCAACTGAAGGTTTTGGTTTTGAAACGTGTCGTTCATTTTTTGGTGGTCTTTGCTGACGCTCCTTTTTGATGATTTCAAAAACCTCCATCGGATAAGGATGATTGTCCACAACGGGAATAGACTGCTTCGTCAACTTTTCGATGTCTTTCAAATACGCTTTTTCTTCGAAATCACAGAATGAAATGGCATTCCCAATATTTCCTGCACGGCCAGTACGACCAATTCGATGCACATAGGTTTCCGGAATATTTGGTAATTCATAATTGATCACCAATTCCATTTCTTCTACATCAATTCCACGAGCAGCAATGTCAGTAGCCACAAGTACTCGAATGGTTTTGTCTTTGAAATTATTCAGTGAACGCTGACGGTGATTTTGTGACTTGTTACCATGTATAGCATCCGACTTTATACCGTTCTTCACCAAATATTTCGCTACTTTATCGGCTCCATGCTTTGTTCGTGTAAAAACTAGAACTGATTGTGCAGTTTGCTCTTGCAATACATCAAACAATAAATTTGGCTTGTTGTTTTTATCCAAAAAGTAGATCGTTTGACCAATAATTTCTGCTGTTGATGACACTGGCGTCACTTCTACTCTTTTTGGATCTTGTAAAATTGTACCTGCCAATTGAAGAATCTCAGGAGCCATTGTTGCAGAGAAAAACAAGTTTTGTCTTTCATCGGGTAGAGAACGAATTAATTTTCGAACATCATGGATAAAACCCATATCGAGCATACGGTCTGCTTCATCTAAAACAAATATTTCAAGATCGCGAAGGGAAATATAACCTTGTGTCATTAAATCGAGTAAACGACCCGGTGTTGCCACAAGAATGTCCACACCACTTTGAAGCACATTAACTTGAGGATTTTGATTTACGCCGCCGAAAATAACAGTACTTTTTAACTTTAAATTTCGGCCATAAGCATTTAAACTTTCACCAATCTGAATGGCCAATTCTCGTGTTGGCGTTAAAATAAGTGCTCTAATTTTCCTTTTACCTTGGAAAGAATGATCATTCAGTTTTTGTAGAATTGGAATTGAAAATGCGGCTGTTTTGCCGGTACCGGTTTGTGCGCAACCCAAGAGATCATGACCTTCTAATACCAATGGTATAGCTTGTTCTTGTATGGGTGTGGGTGTTTTGTAGCCCTCTTCTTCGATAGCCTGAAGAATGGGCTGAATAATGTTTAATTCATTAAAATACATGTATTGATAATTGTCAGAAAATTATTTTGATTGACAAAAGGAGATTCTGTTGTGAGGTACAAAGGTACGGATAATACTGCCAAGAATCGACTGAAGATGTTACTTTCGCTGAAAAGCAACGTTCTTGAAAGAAAAAGCGACTATGAAAAAATCAATTCTACTCCCTTTCCTCATTTTATTTTTTATTGGATTTGGACAAACTCAGAAAGTCGAAATCTTTTTTGATATAAACGTATCAACATTAACGAGTTCATCAATTCAAAAACTTGAATCGGTTGTCGAAAATGGCACTAAAATTGAGATACAGTCTGTTACAGCCTACACTGATTACACAGGCAATGACTCCATCAACAAGGCGCTTGCCAAAAGTCGTATGGAAGTTGTTTCAGATTACTTAATTGAACGTGGATTTCCGATTTCAGAGATGAATTTTCCAGGAGAAACATACCCAAAAAATGCAAAGAGGACTAAAGATTTAGCACACTGGAGAAGGGTTGATATTGAATACGCCATCATTAAATCTGAAGAAATACTGTTCAATGGAATAGCAATCAACAACTCAACCCAAGGTACATTGGAACCAATCCCACTGCACATCGAATTTTACAATAATTCTGGCACACCGAAAGAATATTCGATTCCCGAAATGGAGAAACTTTACGATTTTTTGAATTCAAATAAGCAAGTTAAAATCTTTATACGTGGACATGTTTGCTGCATGGATGACTACAACATTTCTTTTTTGAGAGCAAAAACGGTAAATGATTACCTCATCAAACGTGGGATAGATCCTGCTAGGTTGAAATTTGAAGGATTTAGTAACAGTCAACCCTTAGTCAATCCAGAAGTCACGCCTGAAGACCAACAGCGCAACCGAAGAGTAGATGTTATTTTCACACTAAGATAAACTGTCAACGCAGGCTTAGGGTAAAATAGAAAGGCGAGCCCTAGGCTCGCCTTTCCCAAGAATTATTCAACTACAACTATTTTAGAAGTTTAAATATTTCAACATTTCCCGCTTCATTTACACGGATAAAATAAGTTCCATTCTTAAACTCAGAAGTATTGTACACAAAGGAATCAGAATTGCATTCTGTCTCGAGAATGAGTGAACCAAGAAGATCAAAAATTTGGATTTTTCTATTTTCTGCTGAACTAAACTCAAGCTTAATTTCCTTATCAAAAGGGTTGATAAATTTTGTATCATCTTTCAATTGCTCAACAATTCCCATCGCAGCACTATTCAAATAAATTTGATCCGAAATGCTAATAAATTGACTGTTAGGAGACTTCATCATACAATAGATAATAAGATTCGTTGTTACAACGCCAGATGAAGTTCCACCGGTAGAATAACCAGTAGTATAGGTTGCAATTGAATTGCCAGTCGAGTCAAGCAAAACCCATGTCACGTAAACACTGTCAATACTTCCATATGTATAACCTGAAATATAAGCCGAATCAACAATTGACATCTCCAAGATACAATCTGAAACCCACTGTGTGCCCAAGGTATCAACAATCAAGGAGTCTCCATAACTTCCATTATCAATTACAATTACTGAATCGGAAGGACTTGGGTTCCAATTTGATATATAAACGTATCCAGAAGCTGTATAAACACAACCATTTATGGTGTCACTTACTACACTAAAATAAGTGCCCTGACATAAATTTGAAATTGTATTAGTTCCTGAAACCCCATTTGACCAAGAAAAATTATGTGCTGTTCCTCCTGTAACATATACAGTAGCATATCCATCACAAGATAGACTATCATAAGACGGGTATGTACTTATGTAAGCATAAAATCCCGCACATGGATCTTGGGTCGTATCCGCTGAACCACTCGCTGCATATACGCATCCATTTGCATCTGTAACAGTGCACATATACGTCCCGTCGCAAACATACGTCAGTGTGTAAGTTGAATCTGTATATGAAGGATTATTCCAATTAAAGGCATAGGGAGCAGTTCCTCCAAAGATACTTAAAGTCGCAGCCTCATTACAAGTCAGACTGTCTGACGCTGCTGTAACGTTCATTGTTGTGTAAAATCCACTGCAAGGATTCCCTGAGTTTCCAATTGAATCAGTGACATTACCTTGTGAAGTGTAGACACAACCATTTGCATCTGTCACAACACATGTGTATACCCCACTGCACAACGTTGAATCAATGCTCCCTACAATTCCTGGAGAATTCCAAGAATATGTGAATGGAGATGTACCACCAAATATTGAAATCGATACACTACCATTGCAGTTCGTAGAATCTGTTGACGGCAATGTAGACATACTTGCAGAAAAACCAGCACAAGGATCTGACGACCCGGATCCTATGTTGAAAGTGTAGGTTTGATTTGAAGCAGAGGAATCTGAATAAGTCACAGTATAAACGCCCGGACACAAACCAAAGAGATAGTATCCACCTTGTTGTATTACGTTTGATGAGTCACTCCAAAAAATGGAAGTCGAAACTACACTTGAACTATCAACAAATTGCACTGATCCGTCACAACTTGAAGGGGAAGACGTATTAGAGGTAATTACAGGTTGAGCAAAAACAAGTGCAGAGCTTAATAAAAATAGTAGGAGGCTCGCAATTTTTAACATTGGGGTTTTCATAATAGTTTTTTTTTAAAAAGACGCAAATATTGAGTAGTAGGTTGCATGGGTAAGTTTAAGGAATTATCCTTTTCAACCCCACTCTTTTTCGAGAAATATCCACTTCCATAACTTGTACCTTAACATGTTCATGTAGCGAAATAAATTTTGAAGGATCATCGACATAGGTTTCCGCCAAATTTGATTTATGAATCAAGCCATTTTCTTTTATTCCAATGTTCACGAAAGCTCCAAAAGCGGTAACATTCGTAACGATTCCTGGCAAAACCATGCCAATTCTCAGGTCTTCAATCCTTCGAATCGAAGCATCAAATTCGAGTACTTTTGCTTTTTTTCTTGGATCTAGGCCCGGTTTCTTTAATTCCTTCAACAAATCTTTGAAAGTAAAATTATCTATGTCAGGGAAATCTGCTTTTCCTAGAGTTTTGATTAACATATCATTCCCGATCAAATCTTTGACATCGACTTTCAACTTTTTAGCAAATGCCTGAATATGCTTATAACTTTCTGGGTGAACGGCGGAGTTATCCAGTGGATTATTCCCATTTTTCACTCTTAAAAACCCTGCTGCCTGCTCATAGGCTTTATCTCCCAATCTTTTCACTTTTTTAAGCTCATCACGCGAATTAAACCCACCATTTTCTTTTCGAAACTCAACAATGTTTTCTGCAAGAGATGGTCCAAGACCTGATACATAGCTTAATAAATAAGAAGATGCTGTGTTTAAATCAACTCCTACTGCGTTTACAGAAGAAATCACTACATCATCTAAGGCATCCTTTAAATGTGTTTGGTTTACCTCATGTTGGTATTGGCCAACACCAACCGACTTCGGATCAATTTTCACAAGTTCAGCAAGTGGATCCATAAGTCGCCTTCCAATGGATACTGAACCTCTTACTGTTACATCGTAATCAGGAAATTCTTTTCTTGCAATTGGACTGGCAGAATAGATGGATGCTCCATCTTCACGAACTACGAACACCTCCACATCCCTATCAAAACGAATGCGCTTTATGAGACTTTCTGTTTCCCTGCCTGCAGTTCCGTCTCCAATTGCGATGGCTTCTATCTTGTAAGATTGAACTAATTGGGCGATTTTCGCTTGTGCTTGACTCCCTTCATTTTGAGGCGGATGAGGATAGATTGTTACATTATTTAATAGACTCCCGGATTCATCCAAACACACCACCTTACAACCTGTTCGAAATCCCGGATCTATGGCCAAGATGCGTTTTGATCCAAGTGGTGGTGCCAAAAGTAGCTGCCTCAAATTTGTTGAAAACACATTTATTGCTTCTTTGTCAGCTTTCTCTTTTGCTTCATTTAGTATTTCATTTTCAAGCGATGGCCCCATCAAACGTTTATAAGAATCTTTGCATGATTCTGCTACTATTGCTGCGCAAGCATCATTTCCTTTGACAAAAAATCGCTCAAGTTGTTCAATGGCTTCTTCCTGCTCAGGTTGGGCCTTCAAATTAACTATACCTTCCTTTTCTGCCCGGTGCAAAGCCAAAAAACGATGAGAAGCACATCTATTCAAAGGCTCAGAAAAATCAAAATAATCCTTATACTTAGAACCTTCCTCTTCTTTTCCCTTCACCAATTTTGATTGCAAAACTGACCTGCGTTGATAAAGTTGGCGTATTCTAGCTCTCGCAGATGCATTTTCATTGATCCATTCTGCAATAATGTCTTTTGCCCCATTAAGAGCCATTTCTTCATCAACCACCTCTCCTTTTAAAAATCGCTCGGCCATTTGCTCTGGATCCCCTCCTCTTTGGGACATGATCATTTTAGCCAATGGCTCTAAACCTAATTTACGAGCCTTGTCACCTTTTGTTTGTCTTTTCTGTTTGAATGGCAAATAAAGATCTTCTAACATATTACTCTCATAACATGATAAAATTTTATCCTTCAATTCAGGTGTCATTTTATTTTGCTCTTCGATAGAAGAAATTATTGTTTGCTGTCGGGCAGTAATTTCATCATGTTTCTTCGCAAGATCGCGAATTTGAGCAATTTGAACTTCATCCAAACCACCGGTCATCTCCTTTCGGTAGCGCGAAATAAAGGGCACAGTTGCTCCTTCTGACAACAATTTCAGTGTATTATTTATTGCTTTTTGCAATAATCCGGAATTGGATTGAACAAATTCTTCTTGCTTCATTGATTCAATTTTTAAAGGTCTAAATCTCGCAATTAGAACTGAATTTTCCATGAAAGGTGAGGGTGAACATTCAGTATTAATTGCTCAATATTTGGCTGACTGAACCCATTTCATTAATTTGCACATTCTAAATTACGCGATGAAATATTTTTTCAGGTCCACAATTGCCTTGTTTTTCTGCAGTTTTATGTTGCAAACAAGTATTGTTGAAAAAGGAAAAGCGAGCTACTATTCTTCAAAATTTGAAGGTAAAAAAACCTCATCTGGAGAAATATTCCGCCAAGACAGTTTAACAGCAGCGCATAAAAAATTGCCTTTTGGAACGAAAGTACTCGTTCGAAATTTAAAAAATGATTCTACAATTGTTGTGAGAATCAACGACCGATTGAGTCAAAAATCCAGTCACCTTATCGATTTGACTTTAAAAGCAGCAAAAAGATTGAATTTCGTGAAAGATGGGATTACTTCAGTATCAATAGAATATAAAACAAAATGAAAAAAATAATTTACATCAGCTTAATTGGTTTAAGCACAGCCTGTGGAACAAAATCAGCAGAGATTTCTTCTAAACCTCAGCAGGAGCCTAAAGTAGTTGAACAAGAAAAAATGGATAGCCGCCCAATGGTAGCTTTTCCAAATGGAGAAATTGCGGAGGGGAATTCACTTTACACCAACAATTGTGCTAAATGCCATGAATTACCTGAAATCCCCTACTATTCAAAAGAAAAATGGCAAAAAATTGTTCCATCCATGGCAAGAGAAGCTAAACTTGACAATATACAGGAGAGTAAAATCATGGCATATGTAAATTGGAAGTTGCAACAATAGTAATTTGAGACGAAATACTTTCCTTCGTATAATGACGGGAACTTTTGCAATTGGCAATGCCGTTTGAACTTCTTGAACCTTTGAACTTCTTGAACTCTTGAACTATCAAGACAAAAGATTTTTAGATGAAAGACAAAAGACTTGAACGTTCATTTGAACTCTTTGAACTGCTTTGCACCACAAAGACACTAGTTTATTGAAAATTAAAATCCCTTTGTTAAGACACAAAGAAGGCTCTTTTACATTATCAAAATCATGCATTATTAGCTCCAAAAGCCATCGGCTTTTTCTAAATTTGTGCCTTCAACATCTTGAGAATCACAATTAACCTTACGCCCTTGTGGTAAAATTTTTTATTTCATCACTTCAACTCTTGAACTCTTGAACTATCAAGACAAAAGATTTTAGATGAAAGACTTGAACCGTTCGTTGAACGCATTGAACATTTGAACTTCTTGAACTCTTGAACCTTTCGTTGAACGCATTGAACTTCTTGAACATTTGAACCGTTTAGCATGGCTATTCTTGAACCTTTTCCCTATTTTTGAATATGTTTTCAAATCTCACCATACTTGATGCTTCAACTGTTTTAGCTGGTCCTTCAGTAGGAACTTTTTTTGCTGAACTAGGTGCAAGAGTCATCAAGATAGAGAACAAGCAAAACCCTGATGTTACACGCTCGTGGAAACTTCCTTCTGAAGATCAAAACGCAACTGTTTCAGCCTATTTTTCCTCGGTAAATTACAAGAAGGAATACATCTCCATAGATTTAAAAAATGAGTTGGACTATCAACATTTTATTGACCTAATAAAGGAATCGGATATTCTACTATCTAATTTTAAGTTTGGTGATGAGGAAAAATTGAAAGTGACAGATTCGATCCTTCGAAGTTTCAATCCAGCTCTAATCATTGGGAAAATAAATGGATTTGGTTCAGAAAGCGATCGCGTTGCTTATGATTTGATTCTGCAGGCAGAGACAGGATTTATGTCGATGAACGGAACCATTGAAAGCGGACCGATTAAAATGCCTGTGGCTATGATTGATGTTTTAGCTGGTCATCATTTGAAGGAAGGTTTGCTTTTGGCCATCATGGAACGAGAGAAAACAAGGTTAGCGAAAACTGTGACTGTCTCACTTTACGATGCTGCAGTTTGCAGCTTAATGAATCAAGCCTCCAATTATTTGATGGGCAATCATGTTCCAAAACGCCAAGGAAGTTTACACCCGAATATTGCACCGTACGGTGAATTGTTTTTAACAAAAAACCAGCAACTGATAACTTTTGCAATTGGCAGTGATACACACTTTAAGAAATTATGTTTGGAATTAAGTCTCCCAAAACTAATAGATGATGAAAGATTTTCTTCTAATCAGCAGCGTGTTGAACACAGAGGCATTTTAAAAGAACTTTTGCAGGAAAAAATCAGTGAAAGAGCAACAAACGAATTACTTGAAAATCTTTTAGTTCAGCACGTTCCAGCAGGAAAAGTAAACGATTTAAAACAGGTTTTTGAGCAATCGGAAGCTAAATCATTGATTCGTGAAGAGCAAATTGAGAATGTTTTGAGTAAAAGAGTAACCTCCATCGCATTTAAATGGGAATAGAAATTCGAGAACCTCAAACGGAATCAGAATGGCTAGGCTATTACGATCTTCGCTACCGAATTTTGCGAGAACCTTTGGGTAAAGAACGTGGAAGCGAGCGCAATGAAGGGGATGCCGCAGGAATTCACTTTGCTTTATACGATGGTAAACTTTTAAAGGCGATCGCTCGACTGGATCAATCTGGGGATAAAATTACACAGGTTCGGTTTGTTGCAGTAGAAGACAATCAGCAAGGAAAAGGCTATGGTCGATTAATTATGCAGGCAACTGAAGATCAATCAAAAGCAGGGGGAAACTTTAAAATGATTCTACATGCGCGAGATTATGCTGTTGATTTTTACTTAAAACTCAATTATAGACTGATTGAACCCTCGTATAAGCTTTTTGATGTTTTACAGCATTTCTTGATGGAAAAAGAATTGTAACCAATGGAGTTCTCAGATGAAATAACAACTTATATTGCCCAATTTCCCGAAGAAACTCAGACTTCACTCAACGAACTACTCGCCATTATTCGTGAAACAATTCCTCTTGCCAACGAATTAATCAGTTACAAGATGCCAGCCTTTAAACAGGGAAAAGTTATTGTATATTTTGCAGGCTATAAAAATCATATTGGTTTCTACCCTACTTCTCAACCGATTCAGTATTTTCAAGAAAAATTAATCGGATATAAATCATCAAAAGGAGCAATTCAATTTCCCCTAAATCAAGCTCTTCCAAAAACCTTAATACAAGAAATTCTGTTGTACCGATTAGAGCAAGTCAACAGATAGAATAAATAAAGTGGCCTATTTACGATTATTAAACCTTGCACAAATAGCCTAGGTTACCAACTTTAAGAAAAAATCGAACTAATTCTTCTTCGACTTTAAGCGTTCCTCTATTTTTTTTGTGATGAGTTGAAATAAAAGTTTCGCTTCTTTCTCATCTAATTTTCTTCCCAACCGAATAATCTTTCCTTGGTATTCAAAATCAATTCGTTCACCTCCCCTTACCCATGGTGAGGCTTCCCAAACTGATTGAAATGATTTTTCCTTCGGCTGATAAAGTGCCATTTTCTTTATATTCTCAAAGTAGTAAGGGATAGACCTTCCATAATTCCGGATTGATTTTTTATAATGCAACGCTGCCTCGTCAATTTTAATTAATTCTTTACCCCACAAAATCCAAAAAAATGACCTCGCTACTTTAAATGCATAATACCCCCAAAAACAAAGAAACACGAACAAGATGACACCTTCCTTGTCGGTAAGATCAAAAGTAAAGTATGACCACGTTATTGTAGCACCAATCACCATCCACATTGCGAACCAAGATCCCATTAAACCCTTCACCCATGTCGCCTCTTGAGGATATATAACAATCGTAGTTCGTTGCTTATCATCAATAAAACTGATGCGCTGACCAATCCATTTCATGGCGCGAAATTACCTATTATTTAGAAATAATTGTGCACAAAAAAAGGTGACCGAAGCCACCTTTCATTGAATTCCTTTCGAAACTTATTCCACTACTAAACGCTTGACAAGTTTATCGTTGTCTACAGTTAATTCAACAATATAAACTCCTGACTGCAATGTGGCAGTATTTAATTCAATGTTCATCATTCCTGACATTGAACCATAATTTTTAACTGCAAGAGTCTTGCCCGAAACATCGATTAATTTCATCGCAATTTGACTTTCTTTTACAAGGTTTAAAGCAACCACGGCAAAATCATTAGCAGGGTTTGGATAAACTTGCATTGTTGCATCTGGTTGAGCAAGCAACTCAGTTACAGATGCAGCTGAATAGAAGTCTTAAATCATTTGAAATAGCGAAAATCTTGTCCTTTCTTCAAACCAATAACTGTTTCATAAATCAAACGAATGGTGTTTTCAATATCTTCTTTACGAACGGTTTCAACAGTTGTATGCATGTAACGCAATGGCAATGAAATCAATGCACTCGTCACTCCTTCATTTGAATATGCAAATGCATCCGTATCTGTTCCAGTTGCTCTTGATGCCGCTGCCCGCTGAAAAGGAATCTTGTGTTTCTTAGCTATATCAATGATGTGTTTTAACAGGTTATTTTGTACCGCTGGACCATAAGTCAATACGGGTCCATCACCGGATTTTTGATCGCCGTTTTCAATTTTATCCACCATTGGTGTAGCAGTATCATGGCACACATCCGTAATTATGGCTACATCTGGTTTTATCCGTCGTGCAATCATTTCTGCACCTCGCAAACCAACTTCCTCTTGCACTGAATTTACTATGTACAAACCGAAGGGTAATTTCACTTTATTTTCCTTTAGCATTTTGGCAACCTCAGCAATCATAAAACCGCCAACTCGATTATCTAAAGCTCTACCCACATAACGGTTTTTATTCAAAATCATGAATTCATCTTCGAATGTCACCACACAACCAACATGAATACCTAACTTCTCAACATCTTCCTTTGTGTCACATCCACAATCCAGAAAAATATTTTTAAGACTTGGTGTTTCTTCTTTTTGTTGACGCATGTGAATTGCAGGCCATCCAAAAACCGCCTTCACAATTCCTTTTTCGGTATGAATATTTACGCGTTTTGAAGGTGCAATCATATGGTCCGAACCACCGTTCCTGCGTAAATAAATAAATCCGTCTTTTGTAATATAATGAACAAACCATGAAATTTCATCAGCATGCGCCTCAATTACCACCTTATAATCCGCTTCAGGGTTGATAACACCAACCACTGACCCGTAATTATCAGTAAAATATTCATCTATATAGGGTGTCAAGTATTCTAACCATAATTTTTGCCCATCTGATTCAAATCCCGTTGGACTTGGATTGTTAAGGTATGCTTCTAAAAACTTTTCTGACTTGCTAGTAATTACCTTTTTCATTTTGTTGTTCTTAAATTTTAATGAGATAAATTCATCATCGCATCAATGTAATATTTCCTTTTATTATGGATTCTGCACCATCAACACACACTGCCTTCAAGTAATAATCATAAACATCTGGATCGAGTTGTTTTCCTCTAAATGTACCATCCCAACCAATTGTTCGATCAGTTGATTCAAACACCATCTCTCCCCATCTATCGAAAATTCTGAAAAGCATTCCTTCAATCAATTGTCCACGCACAAACAAAACATCATTTTCATTGTCCCCATTAGGAGAAAAGGCATTTGGAATAAATATAAAAGGTTCGCCACAGATAAAAGTAAATGCCTTGACCAAAACGGTATCTGATTTGACACAAACACCATCCGACACTGTCAATTGAAATAAGGTGGTTTCATTGATTTCAGCACTTGTGGTTTGCATAGTGGTATTCGTGACAGCACCCGTTGGACTCCAAGAATACTGCATACCTGAAGGTTGACCTGTCAAGGTAACTGTTGAACCAACCCCCACATTGTATTCCGAAGATGACGCAATAACAGAACCATTCGGAATTGTTCCTACTGCAATAAAAATAGAATCTTCTACCACACAACCATTTGAGGCAGAGGCCGTCACATAGATATACTGAGACACACTAGGGTTTACTTGTACTTGATTTGAAGAACTCGGAGTGACGATTAATGAATCCGGTCCCCAGGTATATGAAAAAGTGATTGAAGGATTCGAATTGAATGCATTTATGGTCGAAAGATCCCCAATACAAATTGAGTCATTTCCTGATAGCTCGAGTGAAGAACTTATAAAGGTCACCTCCACACTATCAATTTGATAACATCCGGGGTTTCCTGCCATGACATAATAAGTTGTGGTACCAGGTGGAGTAATTGACAGAACAGAATCTGCTAGATTTGTATTCAGTGTATCTGAAAAAGTAGAAGTAGTAGACCAAATGAAATAATCAGCTGTACCATTCGAATTAGCTGTTAATTGAACAGGAACAGGTGAACATAGCTCTACCATTGACCCGGCATTTATTTGAATAGAATCTGTTACCGTAATTGTTATCTGTGCAGTATCCGTCAATAAACAAACACTATCCGTAACATATAAATAGATATCGTAAACACCAGGTGTATTGTAAGTTATCGAGGGATTGAAAATCACAGAAGATGTATCACCATTTCCAAAATCCCATAAATAGCTGTCGGATGTTGTAGAAAAATTATCCAGAACAACATTGAATGTGGAGCATCCTATTGTTTGATCTGCCGAAAATTGTGCATTCGGAATTAATTGAAAATCAAATTTGAAAACAATATTGTTACAATTTGTACTCAAATTATCATTTGACCAGGCGCCAGGCGACGTAGGAAAATCAGAATGTCCTCCACAACCTCCGCAAACACATTGATAGACAATACCATTTTTATCGAAACGAGAAGTTCCACCATCTACATGTTCGTCTGCCAAATTTCCGCCTAAGTAAGAACCGTACAATATTGAATTGAAACTCTTGTCTATAACCAAAAGATAAAAATCAAAACCATCAGCTGGATTTTGAAGAAAAGCATTTGATGTTACTGGCATTCCGCTGAGTGGAGTACCTTGTAAAATGTTTGCTCCCCAGCCGGAAATATACATGTTCCCGCAAATATCAACTAAAAAGGCCGATGGAGAAATATTCGCTGTGACACCGCCATTTCCAAAAACAGTTGAATTTAGATTTGTTGTCAAAGTAGGATCCAACTTTATTACGTATTGACTACTATTTGGTATTATGAAAGATGCATTGACAACTGGAAAGCTTCCTCCCTCAGATTGTCCGAGAATAAATACATTATCATTTCGATCTATTTCAACAAAAAAGGACTGATCATTGTTAGATGTGCCGATGTAAGAAGCTTTAGTAATTGCAGAAGCTGACGGATTTAACTTCACAACAAAACCATCCGTTTTACCTCCGTTATAATTTGGCTTCCAAGAACCTAATGTAGCAGAGAGATTTGACGAACTTGTACCACCCGCAAACACAATATTGGCGCTTGAATCTATTTTAACAGAATAGCAAGCATCATTATTGCTTCCCCCATAGTAACTCGACCACAATAAACTTGATAAATCAGATGAAAGTTTAAAAATAACACCGTCCTGCATTCCTGCATTTGCGGGCTGAAAAGCACTTAATACAGGAAAATCTGTTGAACGCGAACAAGAAGCCACCAAGCAATTCCCTATAGAATCCAACATGATCTCTCCCCTGAATTGGTCTCCATAATTTGAAGTAAGAGAATCATAGGCAGCAACAGAGCTATAGTCTCCTGATGATATTTTTGTATTCACACCATCATTTGATGTTCCGCCTATATAGGTAGAAGCTAATAAATTGTATCCATTGGCACTTAACTTGGCAACATAAATATCAGTTCCTTGATTCGTAAAATAAACGCCGTTGTAGTAAAAATTTGAATTCGCCACACCCCCGGCATGATTCGTTTGATACCCATTAACAATCGGAAAATCGGTACTGGAAGTCGCTCCATAGATGTAGAGATTGTTTTGCAAATCGCAAATCAAACTATGGGCAGTTTCAGTTCCTTGGTTGGCATCTCCTCCACCAAGATAAGTAGACCAAAGCATATCTGATCCATCTTGTGAATATTTGGAAATAAAAACATCAGTAATTCCATATGTTGGATTAACAGGCAATGAGAAATTTGAGGATATATCATAGGCCGCGCTATCTGGCATGGGATAAGCATTTCCATAGACAATTCCGCCTGAATAGGCTGTGCCATCGTATCCGTACGTTGCAGTCATACCAAAATTATCACTTACAGACCCTGAATAAGTTGAAAAAACAAGAACTGGATCTATAATGAGCCCATAAGACTTATCATAATTTCCAAGTTTAAATGTCACCCTATTCGCTTTGATTTGAAATTCACACTCAACCTCGATTACCTTTCCATTGATAATTTGATAGGAATAAGGCTTTTGTTCTATAATTTGTCCTAAATCAGTCTCAACAACTAGATTATTGTCCTTTATTTTCAAGTTATTTTGACCTTCAAAATTCAAGACAAGAGGAGATGGATCGGCATTTGGCTGAACATGAAATTCATATTTTAAATGAAATTTATCTTCAATTAGTTTCAAATCGATTCCTTGATATAACTCTCGCAATATTGCCTCTTGATAACCATGAACATCTGAAGCCCAATGAGTCGAGTTGTTACCTATAAAATAATTGAAGAAATAGTTTGACGGTGCAATTTTTTCTATGACAGATACCTTATTTGATCCTTCAAAGTTGAGGTGCACAACCGTTTGTTTTAAAATTGGTGCAACGTCTTTGGATGCAGCCGGATCATTGTGTATTTGTCTTAAAGCTGAAAAATCCTGCAAATGAAAGACAAATTTATTTTGCTGAATCCACAAATTCCCTCCGCTAAATGGCGCCTTGAATAAAACTGACTCTGGCCACTGTCCCTTGTTCTCAAGAAAATTAAAATGCTTGTCATGAGGATGCAGTATTTCTTGTGAAATACTAACTAGCTGAAAAAATAGACTGACTATCAATAAATATGACCTTATCATCCTAACAAGTTAAGGAACTAAAATAGGTATTTTAAAGTGTATTTATTAAAAAATTCTTTTGTTTTTAGCTAAAAATAGTGAACAAAGTTTTGGGATAGACTCAGCTTCATCCTTTAAAATTCGTTACTTTCGTAAAGCTTGAAATTGACAATAATTACACATTGAAATGGAGAATAAAAACCGCATAACATCGCTATTTAAAATAGAATTTCCAATTATACAGGCAGGAATGATCTGGTGTTCAGGTTGGCGACTTGCATCCGCAGTTTCAAATGCTGGTGGACTCGGTATTATTGGATCTGGCTCAATGTACCCTGAAGTTCTCGAAGAACAAATTTTAAAATGTAAGGCGGCAACAAACAAACCTTTTGGTGTCAACCTTCCGATGCTCTATCCCGATATAGACAAACACATTGAGACGATCATAAAGCACAAGGTCCCTATTGTTTTTACCTCTGCTGGTAATCCAAAAACTTGGACTGCTCATTTGAAAGCACATGGAATAACTGTGGTTCATGTTGTGTCAAGTTTAAAGTTTGCGTTGAAAGCGCAAGAAGCTGGTGTAGACGCTATAGTTGCTGAAGGGTTTGAAGCTGGAGGACACAATGGTCGCGATGAAACTACAACGATGTGTTTAATTCCACTTGTTGCGACTGAGCTAAAAATACCATTGATTGCTGCTGGCGGAATTGCTACGGGCAGAGGTATGTTAGCAGCAATGAATCTTGGAGCTGATGCAGTTCAAATAGGAAGTCGTTTTATAGCAACGCCAGAATCTAGCGCACATGAAAATTTTAAGCAAACAGTAATTCATACACCAGAAGGTGGAACGCAGTTAACTCTAAAAGAATTGACCCCTGTTCGATTGATAAAAAATGAATTTTATCAAAAAGTTGAAAAAGCATACGAAAATGGCGCAGACACAAAAGAACTTCAACAACTTTTAGGCCGAGGTCGGGCTAAAAAGGGAATGTTTGAAGGCGACCTTACAGAGGGCGAGTTGGAAGTTGGACAAATCTCTGGTATTATAAAAGAAATTAAACCTGCGGCTGAGATTGTTGCTGAAATAATCACTGAATACAGACTTGCAATTAAAGAACAACAAACAGAAAAATTCTCATTCTAATGATCAAATTCGATCGATTTAAATTAGCCAACGGTCTTACCGTTTTATTCCACAAGGATGCAACAACACCACTAGCCGTAGTAAATACTCTGTATGATGTTGGCGCGCGCGATGAATCTGAAGACAAAACTGGTTTTGCTCACCTTTTTGAACATTTAATGTTCGGAGGATCAGTAAATATTCCAGATTTCGATGCTCCCTTGCAAATGGCTGGCGGAGAAAGCAATGCTTTTACGTCAAATGACATTACGAATTACTACGATGTTTTGCCTGCAAAAAATATTGAAACTGCACTCTGGTTAGAAAGTGATCGCATGCTTTCATTAGCATTTACTCCAAAAAGCCTTGAAGTTCAGCGCAATGTAGTTATTGAGGAGTTTAAGCAACGTTATCTCAACCAACCTTATGGAGACGTTTGGCTGAAACTTCGACCGTTGGCATACAAAGTTCACCCCTACAAATGGGCAACAATTGGAAAAGAAATCAAACACATTGAAGATGCCACAATGAATGATGTACGCGGTTTTTTCAAAAAACATTATGTACCTTCAAATGCCATTCTTTGTATTGCAGGAAATTTCGAATTAGATACTATTCGCTCGTTGACGGAAAAATGGTTTGGAGATATTCCCGGAGGAATAAAACCTGCAAGAGTCTTGCCAGCTGAACCATCTCAAAATGAATACCGAGAAGAAACAATAGAGCGCAATGTGCCAGCAGATGCTTTCTATTATGCGTTTAAAATGCCTGAGCGAAGAGATGAAGGTTATTACTTTGCAGATGTTTTATCCGATGCTTTGGGCCGTGACAAATCATCACGGTTATATATCTCTTTGAAAAAGGAAAGTAAATTGGTTTCCGAAATCAATGCCTATATCACTGGTTCTTTGGACAACGGACTTTTAATGATCTCAGGAAAATTAAATGAAGGTGTAGCCTTCGAAGATTTGGACAAAGCGCTTTGGTCTGAATTGGAAAAATTAAAAAACACAGCAATCGAGGAGATGGAATTGCACCGATTGATGATTAAAATCCGCACTGCACGTGAATTTCAAGAGCAAGGTCTTCTAAACAGAGCAATGAACCTGTGTTTATTTGAACTTTTAGGTGATGCAAATGGGGTCAATACTGAACATGAAATTTATCAATCAATTCAACCTGAATACCTCCAAGAAACAGCTATCCATTTATTCAAAAAAGAAAACTGTTCTTTACTCAAAGTAAAATCTGTCAAGCATGCTGAATAATACAATTACTCTAAATAGAACAATCGCGCCAGTTCTCCAACAAATTGATAAAATCGATTTTGTTAAACCACTTGTCTTTGATATTGCTGGAACAACAAAACTATTTCATATGAAAGAGGTTCCAAATGATACCAGTCGCTTGGATCTCTATTTTGATGCAGGTACTGCACGCGGAGAAAAAGGAATTGCATCTTTTGTAAATGGATTATTATTGTCTGGCACCAACACTAAAACTTCTGTAGAAATTAACGGCGAAATTGACGCATTAGGTGGTTTTTTTGAATCTGGTATTTCTTCTGAAAATGCAGTTCTATCGGTTTATGCTTTGAAAGAAAATCTCCTCCCAATTTTGAAAATACTCGTGGATGCAATAGACCATCTTGCATTTCAAACACACGAAGTAGAGGAAATCATCAATGACCGAAAACAAAAGTTTAAAGTCAATATGGAAAAAGTCAGTTTTCTAGCACAACGAGAATTCCAAAGTAAGCTCTTTAACAACTCATTGTATGGTCGAATAACGGATGAAAAGGATTTCGATCTAATTGAAGTTGAAAACTTAAAGAAATTTCATAAAAAACATTACCTAGAAGGTTTACAGAAAGTGGTAATTATAGGTGACTTAACTGATGCTGACATTCATTCAACAATTGAATTAGTAAGACAATGGTCCCTTTCGAGTAATGGCACTTATGAAAAAGATCTTGAAAATTTACCAGGAGAATTTCATGTTGACAAAACGGGGGCTGTGCAATCCGCTCTCAGGATTGGAAGAATTTTATTCAATAAAACACACGAGGATTATCATGATTTTATTTTCCTCAACACAATTTTAGGAGATTATTTTGGCAGTCGATTAATGTCCAACATTCGTGAAGACAAAGGTTATACATATGGTATTGGTTCAATGGTCGCAGAACTGCATGAAACTGGCTATTTTCTGATTGCAACAGAAGTTGGGAAAGATGTAAGGGAAGCAACCATTGTTGAAATAAAAAAAGAACTTAAGTTATTGCAAGAGAAACCGATTGGCATTGAAGAAGTTGAACTAGTGCGAAATTATTTACTTGGGCAATTGCTAAAAAGTGCTGATGGCCCCTATTCCATGGCAGATCTTTACCTGAGTGTTGAACCATATGGATTAGAACTAGATTTCTATAATCAGGCAATTGAGTCTATCAATTCAATAACACCAAAAAGGATTCAAGAATTGGCGAAAAAATATTTGAATTGGGAAGACTTTACAATTGTTTCTGCTGGTTAGCAATCCTTTTAAAAAATTTTGCGTCTACACTATATAGAATTGTTCATCGTTATTGAATTGAATGCTTAAAAAATACCTGTTGATTTTGATACTTTTTGGATGTCTCATGCATTCAAGAGCATCCCATGTCATGGGTGGAGAAATTACATGGACTTGTCAAGGTGGCAATTATGTTTTCACATTGATCTTTTATCGCGATTGTAATGGCGCAGACGTAAATTCGGTTTCAGAGACAATCCGGGTATGGAACCATCCGACGGTCACTTCGATCACACTTCCATTTGCATCACGAAATGATATTTCACCCTCTTGTAATCCTGTCGCTGGATCTCCTTCTCCACTTGTTTGTGGCTCCGGGACATCTGGCGGAAATGGAATTGGAGCAATAGAAAAAGTTGTTTATCGAAGCGCACCCATTGGATTAACTGGAACACCTCCAGCGCAGGGATGGGTATTTACCTATGAAAACTTTTCACGAAGTGGAGCAATAACTAACATTGCAAATCCATCAAGTTATGGAATTACGCTTGCTGCAAAAATGTTTGCAAATCCATTCAGTTCGAATAGCTGCAATGATTCTTCCCCTGTTTTTTTACAAGAACCTTATTTCGTAAGTTGTGCAGGTGAACCATATGTTTACAATATGAATCCAGTGGATCCTGACCTCGATTCAATAGCAGTGGATTTTGGCATTCCTTTTAATAATTTTCCAAGCGGCAATTACACACCACCAACCAACCCAATTCCAGTTCCATTTGACACTGGATTTTCATATAATTCACCGACTCCAAGTCCGACAATGAGCCCCGGAAGCATAGCGGCACAAGTAAATAACGTCACCGGACAATTATCCTTCACCTCTTTTTTAGCTGGTAATTACGTTGTGAAAATTACCGTGAAAAGTTATCGTCATGGAATTTTAATCTCGGAGGTCGAGCGAGAAATGCAACTGGTAGTAATGGCCTGTAATTCAACCAATAATGCCCCTTTAATCACTCCTCCATTTTCAGCTGGAACGAGCTACACAACAACGGTAAATGCTGGAGCTCTCGTCAATTTTAACTTGAGTTCTTCTGATTTGGAATTACTTCAAGATGGTTCTCCACAGCACAATATTCTTTCAGCTTCGGGTCCAATGTTTGGCACCGGATTATCGAGTACCACAGGTTGCGCTATCTCGCCGTGTGCAACATTGAATCCTTCCCCATTAATTTCCGGAGTTCAAGGAGTTTCGACCAATTTTAACTGGCAAACGACCTGTGATCATCTCATAGGAGCAGATGGAAACGCATTAGATTTAATTCCATATAACTTTGTTTTCAGAATTCAAGATGATTACTGCGATGTGCCTAAAGTAAGTTATGCAACCGTCACGGTGAACGTATTGAATCCAGGAGTAATTCAAGCAACAAAAATTAATTGCATTCAAACCGATGCGTCTGGTAATGTAACGATCAATTGGAACGCTGCGACAGATCTTGCAGGAACTTTCGTTTCTTACGAAATCTATTCTGTTCAAAATGGATTAATCGCAACCCTACCTGCATTAGGGACAACAAGCTATATCGATCCTCTTGTAACACAACAAAATGATTATTACATCGCTGTTGTATCAGGTTGTAATGGCAATACAAAAAGATACAGTGACACAATCTCCAATATTTATTTGAATCTCAACAACCCATCAAATGGCACTGCTATTTTAAATTGGAATGATCCTTCTTCAAGCGCCTTAGCCGGAATGAATGACTTTTATTACGTCTACCGTGAATATCCTTCTGGAACATGGAGCTTAATTGATAGCGTAGCTTATGGAAACTCTTTTTATACTGATACAATTGAAATTTGTCAGGCATTTTTAAATTACAAAATTGTTTTGGGCAATTCTCCATGCGATTTTACTTCAAATACTATTGGAGATGATTTCGAAGACATGTTGACGCCAGATATTCCCATTATCAGCGCTGTAAGTATTGACACATTAACGAATAATCTGACTTTAAATTGGAACATAAATAGCCAATCTGATACATATGGCTATGTTGTCTACACATACGATGCTGGTGGATTCCTAATAGAATTAGATACTGTATGGGGAATAGGCAATACCAATTATACGTATTCTCCGAATGTTGATCTCGGACCACTTTCTTTCACTTTAGCAGCCTTCGATTCTTGTTTGACATCTTCTGTAACGCCAACCTACCAAACATCTGCAAAAGCTGACGTGCACACAACCGTTTTTCTTCAATCGGAGTTGCTAATCTGCACCAAAGAAGTAAAGTTGGATTGGTCTGCTTATCAGGGCTGGACAAATATCGATGCAACAAATCCCATTCAATATGTTGTATTTGGTAAAAAAGATGATGGAAATTGGGCTGTTTTCGATACGACGGTATCAACTTCAATTACAGTTTCAGTGGAAGGATTGTCAAATTATTGTTTCTTCATAAAGGCAATATCACCAGACAATCTTGAATCATTCTCGAATAAAGTATGCCTTGCCATTATTGCGCCAACTCAACCTACTTATCATTATTTAAAAGTTGCTACTATTAATGGGGAAAATGTTCAACTTCAACATTCTATTGATATTTCAGGAGGAGTCACTGCTATCTCCTTCGAAAGAATGAATGAAGCTGGACTGTTTGAAGAAATTGCTCAATTGCCCGTTACGTCAAATTTAATCACATATATAGACACCAATGTAGAGGTCCAAAAATATAGTTACACCTATCGCACTCGCATTGTAGATAGTTGTGGTAGCCTAGGTGTTACATCGAATATTGCCAGAACCATTTTACTTTCAGTACAAAAGGACGAAGTGAGAATGCTCACTTATCTCAATTGGAATTCATATGGTGATTGGGATGGAACAGTTGTCGCTTACAGGATTTATCGCGATCTTGGAAATGGCTTTAATGGGCCACCGCTTGCTCTTGTACCACCAACACAATTTACTTATCAAGATGATCTAAACAGTACCGAGTTTAATGGAAAAGTCTGTTATTATGTGGAAGCGCTCGAAGGAAACAATCTATATGATGATCCTCAAAAAAGTGCTTCACAAATTCAATGTGAGGTATTTGAACCTATAATTTATGTTCCGAATGCATTTACACCTGAGGGAATCAATCCTATTTTCATTCCCGCAATTTCCTATATGGACCCATGGGATTATCGTTTTACAATTTTTGATCGATGGGGACAGGTCGTATTTCAAACGAATGCTCCTCTTGAAGGTTGGGATGGAACCATAGGCTCAACGGGAAATATGGCCGTTACAGGAACTTACATCTACATGATCGAAATGCATGATGGCAATAATGTAGAAATAATTAAGCGAGGGTTCGTCAGTTTGTTGAAGTAGAATTTACATCATCCTTGCACATTTGATTATTTTTACCATGTGAAGCGAATTCTCCTCATACAAACCGCATTTCTTGGTGATGTTATTCTAGCAACCCCAGTTTTAGCAGAATTAAAAAGGTTATTTCCAACTGCCCAAATTGATGTGTTAGTTAAAAAGGGAAATGAAGGATTATTGCAAAACAACCCGCATTTAACTTCCGTTTACACTTTTGAAAAGAAAAAAGGAAAATTCCGCGAAATAATCCGACTAATTAAATTATTCAAGAAATCCCACTACGATTTAGCGATCAATATGCACCGCTTTGGAAGTTCTGGTTTGCTTACTATATTGTCAGGAGCTAAGGAAAAGATTGGTTTCTCAAAAAATCCATTTTCATTTGGTTACTCTAAAAAGTTCGATCACAAAATTGGAGATGGCACTCATGAAGTAGAAAGAAATTTAGCCTTAATAAAGGAATATGGCGCTGTCTCTGTTCGACGTCCAGAACTTTTTCCAAGTCAAAACCACTTTGATAAAATTGAAAAATATTGCCAAGAAGACTATTATTGCATGGCACCAGCTAGCGTATGGTATACAAAGCAATTGCCTGTTGAAAAATGGATTGAAGTAATCGCTAAAAAGGCAAAAGAAGGGAATATCTATTTGATTGGTGGAAATCAAGATCGAATGTTGTGTGACTCAATCATAAAGGAAGTAAAAGATAAGAATGTAATTAATTTATGCGGTGAGTTGAATTTACTGGAATCAGCAGCACTTATCTCTAAATCCAAAAGATCTTTCGTGAATGATTCAGGACCTTTGCACATTGCATCAGCGATGAATACTCCGGTAACTGCATTTTTCTGCTCAACGATTCCTGAATTTGGATTTGGGCCACTTTCAGAGGATGCGACAATCCTTCAAACAAAAGAAAATTTATCATGCAGACCATGTGGGTTGCACGGTCACAAATCTTGTCCAGAAGGGCATTTTAAGTGTGGATTTGGAATTGAAATTTAAAGGAGAAACAATTTGTCTCCCCTTTAAATTATCTTTTAGTCAACTATAACGCGTTCTAGATATTCTCTTTCTTCCATGAGGATTTTCACAAAGTATACACCTCGAGCAACATCCTGTAAGTCAATCATATCATTGATTTGAGATGAAATAGTTTGAATCAATTTACCATCCTCTGAATAAACGTCTATCTGATTGATTGTAACATTATCATCATGAGAAATATAGAAGATACCATTTGAAGGATTTGGATAAACTTTCAAATAAAAATCAGCTAGATATTCATCTACACCAGCACAACTCTCAACCGTGATCATAACATTATCAGTATTCGAACATGAATTCGGAGTTGTTACCTGAACAGAAATGATTTGACTACCAGCTGTCGAGGAAGAATACGCATATGTTTGCGATGTAGATCCGGATGGTGTCCATGAATAAGTAGATCCCGTATTTCCTGCATCCAATGTAACAGATGATCCAGTGCAAATAGTTGTATCATTCCCTAATTGAACTGAAGGAATCAATTTAGGCGCTGCTGTTGCACTGGCACTATTACTTTCACAACCATTTACAGTTTGATACACGGTGTAAGAACCAGCAGAATTGGCCGTTATTGAAGGTGTTACTTCACTAGTATTCCATGTTAAACTTCCTGTATACCCACTTGCAGTCAACAGGGAGTTTCCGCAATTGTTTTGAACTGAAACAATTGGCTGCGCTGGTGTTGGGTTAACAATCATTACAACTACATCAGAAGTATCCAAATCATCTACCAAACAGAATCCTCCAGTCAACGATAATACAACAGAAACCTGGTCACCATTATTTAAATTAGACCAACTAAATGTTGAATTATTGGTTCCAACATTCAGCCCATTCACTTGCCATTGATAAGAAGGGACTGAGTTTCCATTGTTAGATATTGCTGTAAATTGAGCCGTATTTCCCTGACAAATAGTTGTTTGATCCGCCGTAACAGATACATTGGCTGCAATATTTGGATGAACAATAACTGTGTAATTATCATTATAATCCAATGAGCAACCAAAAGTTGGATTTGAAACAGTTATAACCGAAAGTGTTTGGTTCACCGAAACATTATCAATCGAAATGGTAAATGGACTAACAGTTATCGGCAAATCGATTATTGTTGAATTATTAATACTATATGTCAATACCTCACCAATGTTACCTGCTATCGTATAGAAGGCTGTCCCACCAACACACATATCACCAGCAGTTGCCAGAATTTGGACCGCTGGAGCATTTACTGCAACATTCAATATACCTTGTGATGAACTACCGCAAACATTTGATGCTACAACTGCAATTGCACCACTTGAACTTCCGAAATCTATCACGGCTGAAGATGTTGGAGTTCCACCCGATACAAGTGTCGCACCTAGAGGTAGAGTCCATGTATAATTCGCACCTACAACAACATTTGTTACAGAATAATTTTCACCTGTCGAATTCGGACAAACAACATTTAATCCAGTTAACACAGGCACTGCAGGAATTCCATTATTCACTGAAACGTTCAAAGTTGCTGGAGAACTTGTGTTACATGCATTAACTGCTGAAACTGTAACCTGACCATTCTGCCCAAGTAATCCTGGAGTTACAGAGATACTTGTGGTTCCCTGACCACTGTTGATTGTCCATCCAACTGGCACACTCCATAAGTAAGACAATGCATTTGACTGACTGCTTATTGAATATATTAATCCACCATTCGATTCACAAACTAGTGAAGGACCTGTCACCGCGGAAGGAGTAACTACAGACGACGGATTAATTGTACCTGTTGAAATTACTGAACTTGTGCCGCATCCATTAGAAGCCGAGACAGAAACACTTCCATTTCCAGTGCCAATCGTCACTGAAACAGACGTAGTTCCTTGTCCACTTATTATTGACCAACCAGTTCCAGTAACAGACCAATTGTAAGTAGTTGCACCTGAAACGGCGGAAATACTATAAACATTACCCGATGTTCCGGAACATTGTGTAATAGGAATATTAATTGCTATTGGACTTGAAGGAGCGACATTTGGTGTAATTGCTCCAGTGGAAGAAGCTCCACTAACACCACAAATATTCGAAGCAACAACGACCACACTGCCAATACCATTGCCAATGGTAACTGTTGCCGAGGTTGTTCCTTGACCACCTGTTATTGACCATCCACTTCCAGATACACTCCATGTGTAACTTGTTGCCCCACTCACCGGAGATATGCTATAAATATTTCCAGTACTTCCAGCACATTGATTAATAGGTAACGTAATTGCTGCAGGTGAAGAAGGTGGTGTGCTAGGAACGATTGTACCTGTTGAAATAGCTAGACTTGAACCGCAGGCATTTGAAGCACTCACTGATACTGTTCCCGGGCCTGAACCAATTGTTACAGATGCAGAAGTTGATCCCTGCCCTGCTGTAAGTGCCCATCCAGTTCCTGCAACAGACCATGTGTAACTTGTTGCCCCACTAACAGCTGAAATACTGTAAATATTCCCTGTACTTCCTGCACATTGATTGACAGGCTGAGTAATTGGAGACGGCGCAGATGGTGAAGTCCCAGGAATAATTGTACCAGTTGAAGTTGAGGAACTTGAACCACAACTATTTGATGATGTTACAGAAATACTGCCAGGTAAAGAACCAATGTTGATTTGAACTTGGGTTGTTCCTTGACCAGATGTTATTGACCAACCAGCACCAGTCACAGACCAGTTATAACCAGTTGCGCCTGCAACAGCCGGAATTGAGTATACATTACCGCTACTTCCTGCACATTGGGATGACGGTTGAATGATATTAGATGGTGCCAATGGAACTGTTGAAGGTATGATTGCACCCGAAGATGTTGATGAACTGGAACCACAACTATTTGAAGTGACAACAGAAACAGATCCTGTTCCAGTACCTATATTAACGGTAGCGGATGTTGTTCCTTGTCCACTTGCTAATGACCAACCTGTTCCAGAAACTGTCCATTCATAACTTGTTGCTCCTGCAACGGCAGAAATACTGTAAACGTTACCAGTACTCCCGGCACATTGGTTTATTGGAGTATTTATAATAGATACTGCATTTGGAATAGCATTCAATAAAACTGCAAGCGTTGAAGCATTGGTTGCACCACAAGTATTTGATGCTATAACACTAATTTCTCCTGAAATAGATCCAAAATCAATTACAACAGATGAAGTACCTTGACCTGAAACAATTGTAGCATCTGATGGCGCACTCCAAACATAATTAGTTGCTCCTGCTAACGAAGAGATAGAATAAGTATTTCCTGTTGAATTTGCACAAATAGTTGAAGAACCTACTATAGCACCTGCAGAAGCTCCAAGTGTACCATTTAATAATGTAACTGTCGATATAGCATCAATCGCACAAGGGGATACTGCTGCAACTGTATAAGTATAAACCTGTCCAATGCTACTCCATGTTCCTCCTACTTCTGGCGTACCACCCAATGCTGCAAAAAGTTCTGCATCCGTTGGTATGGTTCCTTGACATACTGTTAATGTTCCACTTGTGCCTGCGTTTGGCAATGCTTGCTCTGTTACATCTACTGTTGAGGTCGCATCTGCACATCCAGAAACTGTTACTGTATAGGTGTAGGTTCCTGCTCCGGCCAATGTCGGTGACCAAACACCTCCTGCATCAGGTGAACCTGTTAATGCCAAATAAAGATCTGAAGCCGCAACAGTCGTTCCTTGACAGATAGTGAGTGAGCCACTGACTCCAGCATTTGGTGCAGTAATTTCTGTAACAACAACTTGCGCTGTGGCATTCGTTACACATGGTGATATAGCTTCAACTGTATAAGTATACGTTCCTGCACCTCCTATTACCGGTGACCATAAACCTCCTAATTCTGGTGAAACTGTTAATGCTGAATTAAGATCAGATTCCGTAACAGTCGTTCCTTGACAGATATCTAATGTTCCGTTCGTTCCTGCATTAGGCTGTGCTTGTTCGGTTACAGTAACACTTGCTGTAGCATCTGTGCATCCTGCTGCTGTTAACGTGTATGTATAAGTTCCTGCTCCAGCTAAAGCAGGCAACCACGTTCCGCCAGATTGCGGTGTACCCGTAAGTGCACCAAAAAGTTCTGCTGCACTTACTGTTGTTCCTTGACAAATTGTAAGGGCGCCATTTGTTCCTGCATCAGGTGCTGTTTGTTCTGTTACGGTAACTGTCGAAGTCGCATCTGTAGCGCACGGAGCTGTTGCTGCTACTGTATAAGTGTACGTTCCTGCTCCAGCCAAGGTTGGTGACCATGTTCCGCCAGATTGCGGTGTGCCCGTAAGTGCACCAAAAAGTTCTGCTGCACTTACTGTTGTTCCTGCACAGATAGTCAATGTTCCGTTCGTTCCTGCATTTGGCTGTGCTTGTTCTGTTACCGTAACACTTGCTGTAGCATCTGTGCATCCTGCTGCTGTTAACGTGTACGTATAAGTTCCTGCCCCAGCTAATGCCGGCGACCACGTTCCGCCAGATTGAGGTGTGCCCGTAAGTGCACCAAAAAGATCAGCTACCGTTACCGTTGTTCCTGTACAGATAGTCAATGTTCCGTTCGTTCCTGCATTAGGCTGTGCTTGTTCGGTTACCGTAACACTTGCTGTAGCATCTGTGCATCCTGCTGCTGTTACCGAGTATGTATAAGTTCCTGCTCCAGCTAAAGCAGGCAACCACGTTCCGCCGGATTGAGGTATGCCGCCTAAGGCTGCAAAAAGTTCTGCTGCACTAACTGTTGTTCCTTGACAAATTGTAAGGGCGCCATTTGTTCCTGCATCAGGTGCTGTTTGTTCTGTTACGGTAACTGTCGAATTCGCATCTGTAGCGCACGGAGCTGTTGCTGCTACTGTATAAGTATACGTTCCTGCCCCAGCTAAAGTCGGCAACCACGTTCCGCCAGATTGAGGTGTGCCCGTAAGTGCACCAAAAAGATCCGCTGCCGTTACCGTTGTTCCTGCACAGATAGTCAATGTTCCGTTCGTTCCTGCATTAGGCTGTGCTTGTTCGGTTACCGTAACACTTGCTGTAGCATCTGTGCATCCTGCTGCTGTTACCGTGTATGTATAAGTTCCTGCTCCAGCTAAAGCAGGTAACCACGTTCCGCCAGATTGCGGTGTGCCCGTAAGTGCACCAAAAAGATCTGCTGCACTTACTGTTGTTCCTTGACAAATTATAATTGCGCCATTTGTTCCTGCATTTGGTGGTAGGATAAGATTAATTGCTTGCGTTGCAGCAGCACTCGTTCCACAACTATTCGTTGCAGTTACACTCACATCTCCAGATGTAACCCCAAAATCTACAACAACGGAAGTGGTACCTTGACCCGAAGCAATCGATGCACCAGAAGGAACACTCCAAATGTAACCAGTTGCTCCTGAAACTGAGCCAATAGAATACGTATTGTTTGTAGCATTTTCACAAAGTGATGTTGCGCCTGTTATTGATCCAGGAGCAGCAGGTGCGCTATTCAACGTAACTGATGCAATTGCAGCAGCGCTTGTTCCACAACTATTCGTTGCAGTTACGCTCACATCTCCTGATGTAACCCCAAAATCTACAACAACGGAAGTGGTACCCTGTCCCGAAACAATGCTGGCATCAGATGGCACAGTCCAAGTGTAACTCGTTGCTCCTGAAACTGAGCCAATAGAATACGTATTGTTTGTAGCATTTTCACAAAGTGATGTTGCGCCTGTTATTGATCCAGGAGCAGCAGGTGCGCTATTCAACGTAACTGATGCAATTGCAGCAGCGCTTGTTCCACAACTATTCGTTGCAGTTACGCTCACATCTCCTGATGTAACCCCAAAATCTACAACAACGGAAGTGGTACCCTGTCCCGAAACAATGCTGGCATCAGATGGCACAGTCCAAGTGTAACTCGTTGCTCCTGAAACAGCTGCTATAGAATAAGTATTGTTTGTCGCATTTTGACAAAGTGAGGTTGCGCCGGAAATAGAACCTGGTGCAGTAATTGAATTGCTTATTGTGTTCACGCTGGCAGAAACACTCGGGTTACAAGCTATATTATCAATTTTGTGATTATCAGAAACAAAGTCTCCGGTATTCCAAACACCAATATACGAAGATGTTGTATAAGTTGCATCTGTAAAAGTTCCCTTGGAGACACCATTAAAGAAAAGTTCGAAATTATTATCAGAGGAACGAATCACTTTAATTGTTCCGTTCATAGTATTGGAAGGTAACGTAGCACTTATTAATTGTGTTGGTACTCCAGAACTTATTTTATTGAGTCTCAAAACATCTGTACCATCCAAATAAATATAATAACCATTCGTTGAATTAAGTGCCGTCGTTTGGGCTGTCAAGAAAAAACGAATTTTCTGACTAGAACCACCTGCGTTCGTTTGAAAGATATAATCAAATTCCCAAGATCCATAGGCTTGGTCGCTGGCAGTGGTAATTCTATCATCTGTCGAACCATTATTACCTTGCAGAAAATTTACTGAGGATTTAAAATCGCCGGATTGGACAGTCCAAGTTAAGTTAGACGTGTAATTTCCGTCATTAAAATTATCGGATAAAGCGCCTGATCCACAAGCATTACTTACAGAAAGAAAATAAGTTCCTTCATCAGCAAGTGTTACTGAAGGAATCGTTGGGTTTTGACTTGATGATGTAAATCCATTTGGACCCGTCCAACTCCATATTGACCCACCTGAAGCATTACCACTTAATGTTACGGAACTGCCTATACAAGTAGGATCAGGTGCTGCAGAGGCAGAAATATTTGTCGGTGGTAAAGTCTCAATAACCACATTTAAATTAGATGACGAAGATGCCCCACAAAGATTGGTTGCAGTTACGCTCACATCTCCTGATGTAGATCCAAAATCTACAACAATGGAAGTTGTACCTTGACCTGATGCAATCGTCGCTCCTGCAGGAACACTCCATGTATAACTCGTCGCGCCTGAAACAGCTACTATCGAATAAGTATTGTTTGTAGCATTTTCACAAAGTGAGGTTGCGCCTGTTATTGATCCAGGAG
>Ga0315902_10001456_pt1 | contig 38002 bp, 39 predicted proteins | sample LakEriMetagenome_9_FD_203523 | JGI IMG/M metagenome (GOLD analysis project Ga0315902, IMG submission 203523) | Freshwater fungal communities from buoy surface, Lake Erie, Ohio, United States - Buoy 12 MA117 | ecosystem: Environmental > Aquatic > Freshwater > Lake > Lake biofilm | place: USA...
TCAGCGTCAGCGTGAAGCCCGCCGCCGCCAGCCCGCCAGCCATCGCGATCGCCGCGCCGCCAGGGCCGTTGAAGAACACGGTCAGGCCGCCCAGCAACCCAAGCGCCCCGCCCAGCGCAGGCATGAGGAAAGCGAGGTCGTCCTTGTGCGCCAGTACTTCGCCCGAGAACAGCCGCTCGACGCTGCCAAGATGTTGGATCGCGGTCTGGTAAAGCAACCAGCCCGACGCGGCGATCAGCAGAATGGCGAACACGCGCCGCATCAACATACCGGCGCATCACGCGCCGCCCCTGGTCCAACGTGGGCTGGAGACTAGCGCGCCTTGCTTAATGACGGCCCGTCGCGCGGGCGCAAATCGCGCAGGAGACGGAAAGCATCGCTTAACTAACCCAGTACGCCCCTGAAAGACGCTGACCATACCAGGATCGCCACGACGATAGACGCCCACCCCGCATTCACCGTGGCGCGCGTCGGACGCGCATGGCTCGCCGCTTCGGCGTTGGGCGCTCGCCGCGCCGTCCATTCGCGCCAGAAGAAATAGAGCCCCTGTCCCGTGACCAGAAGCGCCACCAGCCAGACGGCCAGCGGATGCAGCAGGATCATCGCCAGCGCCGTAGCGATCAGCACCACCGCCTGTCCCGCGATCCAGCCGCGCCGGGCCGCATCATCGCGGTCCTTCCAGCGCTCGATGGCTGTCTCGTCGGCAGGCTTGGTCGGCTCGCGCGCGTCGCCTTCGGCCTCCGCCGCATCGCGGGCGACCTTCTCCGCCATGCCCTCGATCTGCGAGGTCATGCGGTCGAGCATCATCTCCATGCGGATCTGGCGCACCAGCGCAAATGCGCCGAGCAGCCAGAACAGGCCCGCGAGCCGGATGATCAAGCCGAGAAGTCCGTCGGAGAACGCCTCGGCGTCCATGCGCCCTTACAGATCGAGCAGCAGGCGTTCCGGGTCTTCCAGCGCTTCCTTGAGGCGAACGAGGAAGGTCACCGCTTCCTTGCCGTCGACGATGCGGTGATCATAGCTCAGCGCCAGATACATCATCGGCCGCGCCACGATCTTCCCATCAACCACAACCGGACGCTCCTCGATGCGGTGCATGCCCAGCACGCCCGACTGCGGCGGGTTGAGGATCGGCGTCGACATCAGCGAGCCGTAGACGCCGCCGTTCGAGATGGTGAACGTGCCGCCCTGCAGGTCGTCCATCGACAGCTTGCCATCGCGCGCCAGCGCACCGAGTCTGCCGATCTCGGATTCGATGCCTGCAAGCGTCATCGTGTCGGCGTCGCGCACCACCGGAACGACGAGGCCCTTGTCGGTGCCGACCGCGACCGAGACGTTGTAGAAATTCTTGAAGATGATGTCCGTGCCGTCGATCTCGGCATTCACGCTCGGGATCTCCTTCAGCGCCGCAACGCACGCGCGCACGAAGAAGCCCATGAAGCCCAGCTTCACGCCGTGCTTCTTTTCGAACGCGTCCTTGTGCCGTTTCCGCAGCTCCATCACCTGAGACATGTCGACGTCGTTGAACGTCGTCAGCATCGCCGCCGTGTTCTGCGCTTCCTTCAGCCGCCGCGCGATCGTCTGGCGCAGGCGGGTCATCTTCACGCGCTCTTCGCGCGGTCCCAGTTCACGCGGCGTGTGCACAGGCTCTGGCGCACGCGCAGCTGCCGGCGCCGGGGCAGGGTTCGAGGCGACATAGGCGAGCGCATCGCCCTTGGTCGCGCGTCCGCCCTTGGCCGTGCCCGGAATGTCGGCAGGGTTCACGCCGGCTTCGGCGGCGATCCGGCCAACCGACGGCGCGACCTTGTCCGTCGCCTTGGCGACCGGCGCCGCGGATGCAGACGGCTTGGCCGTGGCGGCGGGCTTCGCGGCGGGCGCAGCAGCTGGCGCCGCCGAAGCCGTGGCGCCTTCCGTCAGGCGCGCAATGACCTTGCCGATGGAGACCGTCTCGCCTTCCTTGACGAGATGTTCCGTGATCACGCCCGCGGCGGGGGCGGGCACTTCGATGGCGACCTTGTCAGTCTCGATTTCGGCGATCGGGTCGTCCTGTTTCACGGCCTGGCCGGGTTTGACGAGCCAGTTGGCGAGCGTTCCCTCGGTCACGCTCTCACCCATTGCGGGCACCTTGATGTCCATGACGTCTCCAGGTCGCTGTATTCGCCCAGCGGGCGAGCCTCGAATTTGGGCGTGGTGTAACCCCGTTGCATCCCCTTGGGGAGGGTAAAATGTGAGGTTTCCGAAGCAAGTTTGCCGCCTCTGGGCAAATTGGCCGGCCGGGGGCCTGAGGCCGAGCCAGTGACACGCCGGCCCCCCGTGCAGGGCCGCCGCGAGGGGCTAGCGGCCCTGGATTTGCGGGCGATACGGAAGCTGCACGCGGGTCAGGTTGGGATTGAAGCGCGACGGTGTCCGGAAATACTTGTGCAGGATGCGCCGGTTCAGCCAGCTGCGATCTGCGTCCGGGTTGGGGCGCTCGGCCGGCGGGACGCCTTCTTCCCAGCGCACGATGTAGTCGCTCTGCTGCACATCCAGCGCGCGCGCATCGACCTTGCCCGAACGCACGGTGCGACAGATCGCATAGATCTTGTCGCGCGATCCCAGCGGTACGCGTTCGCCGGGATTCGGCTTCTTCACCTTGTACCAGACGTCCGTCTTCTTGCGGCTGCCGATGAAGACTTCCGTGTCCCTGAAGCCGTTCTCTTCCGAGTAGAGCGAGAAGAACAACTCCGGTGAAAACTGCCAGAACCCGTGACCGCAGAAATTGTTGGCCGGCGACACATGCAGGATCTGCCCACCCTCACGGCACAGCGCGATCATGTTCTTCAGCGCTTGCGGGACGTTGAACACATGCTCGGTGGTGCCAATGTCCATCACCGTATCGTACTCGCCAAAACCGTCCGGCAGCGGCTGGTTCATGTCGAACACGATGCTCGCGCCTTCATAGTCCGACCGGTCGATGGAATCGACTTTTGACGCTCCGAAAGCCGTCTCCAGCAGGCCCTCGCAATAGACCTGCTTCTTCCAGTCGAGCCTGGAGCCGTACCTGGCCTCCAGCACCGCCGGCTTTATGTAGAGGTTCTGGCGCCCGAGCGTGGCTGTGCGCCCGAAATCGCCGAACAGCTTTGCGTAGTCCAGGCAATGCAGGGCGTGCGCGTCGATTCCCATCGTCTTCCTCGTCCTTCCCACGCGCCATGCGCCGGGCCGCTGCATTCCGCAACAGGAAAATCGTGGGTTCCCCCGGTAGGACCTCGCCGTCTGGTCCGCGTCCACTTCCCCGGCTTTCCGTAACGGAGGACCCCGATCTCTGGGGGGAGGCCCCCCTCGACGCGAAGCCTGCCGATACCGGAATCTGGGTGAAACACTGGCGCCAGATCGGCGGGGAAAATGCAGCCCTGCAATCGCCCGCATGAAGCAAGGACGCATTCCCTTGTAGCGCCTGCGCGACCCGCCGGCCCTGATCGCCACCGCATGGAGCGACTGCCCGCTGATGATCATGGTGAACGGCAAACGCCGTGCGCGTTCGTCGAAACATGCGCCAGGGCTCACCACCGCCGGCGGTCCACCCGCATTCCCGCAACTGCCGATTGCCAGCTGTGGCGTCTACCCCGGAAGCGCCAGCTTCAGGGGACGCACCCGCTCATCCATTCTCCCGCCGCGCCAGGAAGGCGAGGCGTTCGAAGAGCTGGATGTCCTGCTCGTTCTTCAGCAGCGCGCCATGCAGCGGCGGCACAAGCTTGTTCGGGTTCTTCTCGCGCAGCGTCTCGACGTCGATGTCTTCCGACATCAGCAACTTCAGCCAGTCGAGCAGTTCCGATGTCGACGGCTTCTTCTTAAGGCCCGGCACGTCGCGCATCCGGTAGAAGGTCGCCAGCGCCTCGCTCACCAGCCGCTTCTTGATGCCGGGGAAGTGCACTTCGATGATCGACGACATGGTCTGGTCGTCGGGAAACTTGATGTAGTGGAAGAAACACCGGCGCAGGAAAGCGTCGGGCAATTCCTTCTCGTTGTTCGAGGTAATGATCACGACAGGGCGCACCTTCGCCTTGATCGTCTCGTCGGTCTCGTAGACGTAGAACTCCATCCGGTCGAGTTCCTGCAGCAGGTCGTTCGGAAACTCGATGTCCGCCTTGTCGATCTCGTCGATCAGCAGGACAGGGCGCACCGGCGCGGTAAACGCCTCCCACAGCTTGCCCTTCTTGATGTAGTTGCGAATGTCACGCGCGCGCTCTTCACCAAGCTGACCGTCTCTCAGGCGGGCGACCGCGTCATACTCATAGAGACCCTGATGCGCCTTGGTCGTCGACTTGATGTGCCATTCGATGATCGGCATGCCGAGCGCCCGCGCCACTTCCAGCGCCAGCATTGTCTTGCCCGTGCCCGGCTCGCCCTTCACCAGCAGCGGCCGCTCGAGCGCGATCGCGGCATTCACCGCCACCCGCAGGTCGTCGGTCGCGACATAATTGTCTGACCCTTCGAAACGCTTCTTCTCGGACATGTGGCAACCTCGGCTGGAACACTCGTTACGGTTAGAGCGGATTTGGCGCTTCCTGTGAAGGCGTCGCCCACGCCTCCGTCAAACCGCCGCTGGACCAAGCACGGACCATCCGCCCGCCGCGACGATAGCCAGCACAGCCCGCCCGATCTGATAGCCATGGTAGGCGAGCAGGATGACGAGTGTTGCCCCGACGATGCGCCTGCCCGGAGCAAACGCTGCGATGAGTGTTCCCGCGCTGAACAGGGCAAGGCCGCCCCAGAACGCTGCACCGAGCTCCAGCCGGCTGAACTCGCCGGTCAGCAGGGTCAGGGTGATCAGCAGCCCGCCGGCCATCCAGTTGGCGGCCAGCACGCCCAGCAGGACAAGCCGCCGGTGGGCCCAGAAGTGCTCATCAAGTGATTCCCCGGCCCTCAGGTCGCGCGGAAACACCAACGCGGCGGCGACGTAGAACACGCTTGCGATGACAAGCCCGAGCACCAGCAGCGCAAAGCTGAAGGGTGCAAACCGGAAGATCAGCCAGGCCTGATTCCAGAAGGTGGCGATGTCGACCGCGACGAATATCGCCAGCATGGGGGTCAGGTAGCCGAACCGGATGCCGCGCCGCTGGTGCAGCAGGCGGGCGAATCCGCCCACCAGTTCCGCCACCGAAAAACCGAGCAGCAGGCCGTAGAAGCTGAAGAAGAATTCGAATGGACTCATGGACCCGCCCCGTCAGTCAACTCTGGGAGGCGGGTTAGCCGCCCACAAGCAAAACTTAAGGAACGGCGGCTAGACCGGCCCTTCGGCCAGGTCCAGGCTCCGGCGGTTTCCGGGGCATGTACCCGGCCTGGAGGAATGGATGGCGCTGAAACTGTCGCTCAAGCCGGGCGAACGCCTGGTCGTGAACGGGGCGGTCCTCCAGAACGGAGACCGTCGTTCGGTGCTGCTGCTGCAGAACAAGGCGTCCATCCTTCGCGAGAAGGACATCATCCAGCCCGAAGAGGCCAATACGCCTGCCAGGCGGATCTACTTCCCGATCATGATGATGTACCTCGACCCGTCCGAGGCGAACAAATTCTATGACGAGTTCGTGCTGCGCCTGAACGAGTTCATGGGCGCGGTGCGGTCCACTGACATTCTCAAGGAATGCGTCTCGCTGTCCCGGGAGGTCATGGGGGCGGACTACTACAAGGCGCTCACAAGGTGCCGGAAGCTACTAACCTTCGAACAGGGATTGCTCGGCAATGTCGATCCAGGCCTACCAGAACGCGGCGCGGAAGACTGAAACGCCTCGTCAGACCGAGTATCGCGCCTTCGCGGCCGCGACGCGCGGCCTGATGGATGCGGCCAGCCTGCCCGACAGCGAGATCGGCCGCAAGGCCGAGGCGCTGGCGACCAACCGCCGCCTGTGGTCCGTGCTTGCGGCAGACTGCGCCGCCGACGGCAACTCCCTGCCGCAATCCCTGCGCGCGCAAATCATCTCGCTATCGCTGTTTGTCGATCGCCATTCCAGCGCCGTGATGCGCCAGGGCGCCGCGATCGACGTGCTGGTCGATATCAACCGCTCGATCATGCAGGGCCTTGCGCCGGTCCAGCTGGCTGCCGTCCCCGCCAAACCCTAATGCGCGTTTACCACGCGGTTTTGGTTAGGGTTTTCGAAGGACATTCCTTCACCGACCACACCTCTAATTAAGACCTCTAGGCTAGCCTCGTCTCATGTTGGCGCAAAATGCGCCAGCGGCCGATCAAAAGGATCGGTCTTCGACTCAGAATGGAGACGTGTGTCATGCTCAGCGTGAACTCGAACTATGGCGCATCCATCGCGCTGCAATCGCTCTCTTCCACAAACAAGGAACTTGGCGAAGTCCAGAACAGGATCTCGACCGGATTGAAGGTGTCCTCGGCCCGTGACAACGGCGCCGTCTACGCCATCGCCGAAGGCCAGCGCTCCCGCGTTTCCTCGGTCGCCGCCGTCAAGGACGGCATCGATCGCGCGTCCTCCACCGTCGACGTCGCCCTCGCGGCCGGCAAGTCGGTTGGCGACATCCTGCAGAGGCTCAAGAGCAAAGCTGTCGCCGCTCAGGCTGACGACCTGACCTCCGACCAGCGCGCCGCCCTGCAGGCCGACTTCACCAGCCTCCGCTCGCAGATCGACACCATCGCCAACGCCGCGCAGTTCAACGGCGCGAACCTTGCGCTGGGCGGCACGTCTCTCAACGTGCTGATCTCCGATCTCGGCGGTTCGGTCGCCGCCACCAGCGACGGCGTCCAATCAGCTGCACTGACGACGCCGGTCTCCGGCTCGGCGCTGATCGCTGATGTTGGCGACACCGCGGGCGACATCGCCACCGGCGACCTGATCACGTTCGCGCTGACCGACTCGGTCAATGCGGGCACATTCACGATCGCTGTTGAAGTCACCGCCGGCATGACCGTCGATGATTTCGTCGAAGCCGTGAACGCCAATTCGGGCGGCAAGATCTCCGCCTCGTATGACGATGCCGCTGGTCAGTTCACCTACCTGATCAACGACACCAACTACGACGATCTGGCGATCACGTCGGACGGTACGGACGCTGTCAATATCGGCGCGACCGTTGCAACCAGCACCGTCTCCAGCGCCGGCTCCAACACTTTCGCGGTGTCGGGCTCCGACTTCTCGCTCTCCGGCGCAATCCTCTCTTCGATCGCGTCGACCGACATCTCGACCTCGACGGCCTCGGCAACGACAGCGTCGAACGCCATCGATACGGCGATCACCGATCTCAACAATGCCATGGCAACGATGGGTTCGCAGGCCGCAGCCCTCGACATCCAGAACGAGTTCCTCTCGAAGCTCTCGGACGTCGTTGAACAGGGCATCGGCAACCTCGTCGACGCTGACCTGGCGAAGGAATCCGCCCGCCTCCAGTCGCTGCAGATCAAGCAGCAGTTGGGCGCCCAGGCGCTTTCGATCGCCAACCAGGCGCCTTCGCTGATCCTGTCGTTCTTCCGCTAACCGGGTTCGCCCCGGCCGCAGCAGAAGCTCCGGCCTGGCGTGCCGAACGTGGTACGCAGAAAAAGGGAAGGGCGAGGCTCACAAGCCTCGCCCTTCTTCTTTGTCGGTCCGCGTGCAGATAGATCAGTCGAGTCGAACAGCTCAGTCGAGGATGGTCACTTCGACGCCCCGGTTGATCGCGCGTCCCGCAGCCGTGTCATTGGTCGCCACCGGGCTCGCCTCGCCCATGCCGACCGACGAGATCCGCGCAGCGTTGACCCCAGTCGAGGACAGATAGGCCCCGACGGAGGCGGCGCGGCGCGCCGACAGGTCCATGTTGAACGCATCCGTCCCTTGCGCGTCCGTGTGACCCGCAATCTGGATACGCGTATCCGGCTGCTTGGCGAGAAACGCCGCCAGCGGGGCTAGCCGCCCCTGGGCGCCGCTGCCCAGCACGGCGGAGTTCGATGCAAACTGCAGGTCTCGCATGATCAGCGTCACGCCGAGTGCGGTCTTCTGCTGTTCGTAACCGGCGAGCTCGGCGAGCACTGCTGCAGTACGCTTTTCTGCTGCGAGGCGCGCCGCGTCTGCGGCGGCGCTGTCGGCGACTGCGCCTGCAGCCACGACCTGAGCCTGTGTCGCGCGCGCGTCAGCTTCTGCTGCCGCCACACGGGCGTCCGCCGTATCAGCGCGGGCGACTGCAGTTGCAGCTTCGGCTGCATTCACCTGTCGCGTCCGCGCTTGTGAGACAACCTCGGCCCGGTCGCGGTTCAGCGCTTCGATCTTGCGGTTGGCGTCAAGCTGGTCGCCGCGGGATGTCGCCAGCGCGACATACCCTTCGCCCATCCGAACGGCGTGTGTGTAGTCGTCGTCGTGGCGATCCATATAGGCCGCCCGCGCGTCGCGAAGTGCGACCTCGGCCTTTTCCAGGGGCGCGCGCCCGGACTCGAACGTCGCGGCATCCGCCTTTGCCATCCTCAGCGAGGATTCGGCGGCCAGCAGCCGCGGGCTCGGATCGGGCGCCGACATGCAGCCGCCCAGGGCGAGTGTCAGGGCGGCGATGCCGGCTACGGTTTTCAGTACGTTTTTCATGGTCATGATTCCTAGGAGACCAGCTCGCGACGGAGCGTCTCGATGCCTTTTTCGATTTCGGCGACCGTGCGATCTATACCGCGAAGCTTGATCTGCTCCTGGACGATCTCGGCATGCAGCAGAGCTTCCTCGGATCGCCACAGCGACTCCTCATCCCGGTTCTTGGCCTCAGCGTTGCGCGCCTCGCCGAGGCGCAGCTGGGCTGACTGATAGTGGTCGGGAGAGGCCGCCGTCGCGTCCGCCGGGTTCAGGGCGGCGATCTGGGTTTCGGCGCGAACGAGATTGTCGCGGGCCGGGTCCGCCATGGCTGCGGGCGCGCCGATGAGCGCACCGGCAAGCACGCCAGCGTAAATCGCATGTGGAATGCGCATATGGTCTTCCCTTCCGGGGAAATGCAGTCGCCAGGTTTTTCTGGGATATCCCCCTGTAACCCGGGCCGCTTGCCCCGGTTCCGAGAATTCGACGGCGAGCCGCGAAACGCGTTACGTGCGGAGTACTTTCTGCCTACCGGGCAGGTCGCGCGCGCCCGGCAAATCGTGCCGAGAGGTAAATTTGAATCAGTCTTTCATTAGCGGGCAGGGACCGGCGTTAACCGCCCGGCCCTCTGAAGCAACCAGATTTTCGCTTGCTCGTTAACCTTAACAGACTGGCACGACACTTGAAGCGACGGACCGGTCCAGGCGCGTCCTGGGCATGAACCAGTCTGCGCAGGAGCTTCGGCCATGCTGAGCGTCAATACGAACTACAGCGCCATGATCGCGCTCCAGAACCTCAACTTCACCAACAACGAGCTGGAAGGCGTGCAGAACAAGATCAGCACGGGCTTCAAGATCTCGAGTGCGCGTGACAATGGCGCAATCTACGCGATCGCCGAGGGCCAACGCAGCCGGGTCGCATCGGTCGCCGCCGTCAAGGATGGCATCGACCGCGCCAATTCAACCATCGACGTCGCGCTTTCGGCCGGCAAGTCGATCGGCGAGATCCTCCAGAAGCTGAAGGCCAAGGCCGTCGCCGCGCAGGCCGACGACATGACGCCGGACCAGCGCAGCGCGCTGCAGGCCGACTTCAACGCGATGCGCTCGCAGATCGACACGATCGCCAACTCAGCCCAGTTCAACGGCGCCAACCTCGCCGCCGGCAGCTTCAACCTCAACGTCCTGATCTCGGACCTCGGCGGTTCGGTTGCCGCCACGACCGATGGCGTCCAGACGCTCGCCCTGCCGACGCCGATCTCGGGCTCCGCCCTCATCACGGCGGCCAGCGCGGCCGGCGGCGACATCGCCGACGGCGACCTGGTCACCTTCGCGCTCACCGACTCAGTCAACCTCAGCACCTTCACCATCGCGGTTGAGCTGACCGCCGGCATGACGGTCGATGACTATGTCGAATCGGTCAACTCGGCTTCCGGCGGCAAGATCTCAGCCTCGTATGACGACGTGGCTGGCCAGTTCACCTACCTGATCAACGACACCGACTATGACGACCTCGCAATCACCTCGGACGGCGTCGACGCCGCTCCGATCGGCGCGGGCGTCGCCACCGCGGTCGTCTCGTCGGCCGGCTCGAACGTCATGGTCGTAAACGGCACCGACATGACGCTGGCCTCCGCCATGTTCTCGACCTTTGCAACGGTCGATATCGCGACCTCGGCTGCGTCCGCCACAACAGCTGCGAACGCGCTCGAGCAAGCCATCGTCGACCTCAACATCACGCTGGCCTCGCTCGGCTCGCAGGCGACCGCCCTCGACGCCCAGAACGACTTCCTCGCCAAGCTGTCGGACGAGATCGAGAACGGCATCGGCAACCTCGTCGACGCAGACCTCGCCAAGGAATCCGCCAAGCTCCAGTCGCTGCAGATCAAGCAGCAGCTCGGCGCCCAGGCCCTGTCGATCGCCAACCAGGCGCCGCAGGTCATCCTGTCGCTGTTCAAGTAAGGCCAGTCGAAGGCCCTGAAAAAAGGCCGTCCCCGCTGCGCAGGCGGGGGCGGTCTTTGCCATTCCGGGGGGCTTCTCAGCCTCCCGCGATGAACCGCCCCAGCGCTTTCAGCGGTGCCTGCTGCAGCAGGGGAATCGTCCCGTCCGCCATCGGCCCGACATTGATCAGCAGGTTGCCGCCGCGGCTCGTCATGTCGCGATAAAGGTCGATCAGCCCGGCGCCTGTCAGATGGTTCCCAGGCCTGTCCTCGCGATTGTAACCGAACGCCCAGCCAATGCCGCGGCAGGCTTCCCACTTCTTCGCGCCCATGTTTGCGCCCGCAGCGTACTCCACGGTGCGGAAGTCGCAGTGCAGCGGCTCGGGATTGTCCAGCTCGCCGCCTGCTTCTGCGATGCGCTGCTTGACCATCGCGTTGAACCCGTGACGCGCGACGGGATCACGCATCGCATCGAACATTGCACGCGAGGCAAGCCAGCGATCGTTCACCACCCCGTCCGGCACGGCGGCGTAGTAGTCGGTAAGCAGTGCGCGCAGATTGTCCGCCGAGGGCCAGGCAATGTCGTTCCACAGCACTGAAGGCTCGTAGCGCCGGATCAGCTCGCGCACCTGTGCGTCCGCATACGCACAATAGTCGTCCGACGTCGGTACACAGGCCAGCATGTCGCCGAAATTCGAGACCGGCGTGAAGTGGAAGGTCCAGTCGAGCCCGCCCGAATAGTAGACGCCGAACCGCATGCCGCGCGCCCGCACGGCGTCGGCCAGTTCGCCGACATAGTCGCGCTCGGAATTCCAGGCCGGCTTGTGCGGGTTCGCGACCTCGCTCGGCCACAGGCAGTAGCCATCATGATGCTTGGTGACGAACACGGCATAGCTTGCGCCTGCTTCTGCAAAAAGGTCCGCCCATGCGCCAGCGTCGAACGTCTGCGCCGCCGCCTCGAACGCCGGGCGGAAATCCTCATAGGGCTTGCCGCCATGCACCCTTGCATGGTGCGCCTCAGTCGGGCTGCCTGCCACGCGCATGGCGTTCCAGTACCACTCGGCATACGGCGACCACGCCATCGCCCGGTCATAGTCGGTCTTGAACAGCTCGTTGATCGGCGTCTCGGCCGGCGCGTAGGCCGGTATCGCGAACATCCCCCAATGGATGAAGACCCCCAGTTGCGGCCGCGCATACCAGTCGGGGCAAGGGCGGTCGAAAGCCGGGCTATCCTGCATCCTCGTCTCCCCTGATCACGTGTCGGGGAGCCTGCGCCCCTGACCACGCGGAAGCGCAAGCCCGCCCCGGGGCGGCAGGAGGCTTTGCTCATAATGCTGTCAGCAAGTCCGGCCTGGAAACTTTCCGTTAACGATTGTGAACCGACATTGCCCCTCGAATTGACGTTTCGTTCACCACGATTCGTCCACCGGAGACGGCCAAAATGGTCGACAGGATCAACAACGCGGCAGGTGTGCTGGGGGCGCTGAAGCACCTCCAGTCATCGGGCAAGGACCTTTCGGCGGCGGACACGCGTCTGGCGTCGGGTCTCAGGGTCGCGCGCGCCAGCGATGACGCCACCGCATACCACGCCGCCGCTGTCATGCGCGGGCAGGGCGGCACGCTCAACGCCGTCACGCTGAGCCTCAGCCGCGCTGAATCGATCTCCGACACCGCCATCGCCGGCGCCGAACAGGCGATGAAGCAGCTCGGCGCGATGAAGACCACCGCCGCCCAGGCGATGACCGACGGTCTCGACGACAACCAGCGCGTCGCCCTGCAACAGCAGTTCGAGACGCAGATGAAGATGCTGCAGACCTTCATCCGCAACGCCTCGTTCGACGGCGCCAATGTGCTGGACGGGTCGAATCCCAACGGCGTGTCCTTCATCGCCGATTCCGAGGCGACCCAGACCGTCACGCTCGAAGGCCGCAACCTCCTGCCGGGGGGAGGCGTCATCGTCGCGATGCCGTCAACCACGGCGCTCAACAACACGCAATCCGCCGCCGACACCCACAAGCTGATCAACCAATCCATCACCAATCTCGGCGACGAGCTTGCCGCGATGGGAGCCGAGCGCCGCCGCATCGAGGCGCAGAAAGGCTTCGTCGCCCGCCTCGCCGATGCGCTTGCCGCCGGCGTCGGGCGCATGGTCGATACGGACCTTGCCGCCGAATCCGCGCTGATCCAGGCGCTCCAGGTCAAGCAGGAGCTGTCCGCCTCGGCCGTCAACATCGCCAACACGGCGCCGCAGGCGCTGCTGGCGCTGCTGCGCCCGAACTGAACCCAGGTGCTCAACGCCCTCCAGATCGAGCAGGCGGTGGCGGCTTTCGTCACCTTCTTCGTGCTGATCGACGCGCCGGGCGTCGCCCCGATCTTCGCCTCGCTGACCGCCCCGGGCGGCTCCGCCTATGCCCGCAAGATGGCGATCAAGTCGGTGTTCGTCGCGGGCCTGATCCTCTTCTTCTTCGCCTTCGCAGGCGCCTGGCTGCTGGGCGCACTCGGCATCTCGCTTGATGCTTTCCGCGTCGCTGGCGGCGTGCTGCTGTTCCTGATTGCCCTCGAAATGGTGTTCGAGAAGCGCCAGGCGCGCCAGAAGAACCGCGCCGACCAGGTGCTGGCCGAGCAGGGAGCCGAGGACGATGCCGACGGCCGCCATGACGACGTCTCCGTCTTCCCCCTTGCCATCCCCATGATCGCAGGCCCGGGCTCGATCGCTACCGCCATGCTCTACATGCAGAATGCTGGCGCCGACCCGGTCGGCATCGGCATCGTGTCCTTCGCAATCGCTGCGAACCTCGTCCTCGCCGGCCTGATCTTCCTCGCCGCCGGTCCGCTGATCCGCATCATGGGCGACCAGATCGCCGGCGCCATCACCCGCATCTTCGGCGTCATCCTGTCAGCGCTTGCCGTGCAGATGATCATCGTCGGGGTGATTGGCGCGTTCGGCCTGCAAGGCGCCGACGCCATGGGTCACGCGGCGCTGCTCTGGGCGCCGCAATAACAGCGCGCTCACTGAGCAGGAAGGTTGGCTAAGTTCGCGACGCGCGGTTCCTTACCCCGGAAGGGGGAGGACAGGAGAGGGTCTCCTTCAACGCTTACAACTCAGCAGAATCCCGCCCGTCAGGCCGGATGTTCTTCCATCAGATACACCGCGCTCTTCCGCACGGGGCGGTTGCGGGTGAACGATTTCCAGAACGTCGTCAGCGCGACAAACGCCAGCAGCGCAAGGCAGGCTGCGATGCCGGCGAGCTGAAGCCTCAGCGCATTGGTCATCGGGATCGCCGTGCGAGCCGTGTCCAGCAGGTTGTCGCCGTCGAGATGCTCCAGCGCCACGGCGCGGTCGCCGCCGGCGGCGGCCACGAGACCGGCAGCGCGAAGGTCGACGCCATCCTGCACGCGGCTCACGATCGCAATGGCCGACCCGACCGACGTGTCATGCGAGATCTCGCGCAGGATGCGGAACTCGGCCAGCAGGGGCTCGAGCTTCTGCCGGTCGATCGCGGTCAGGAAAACGCGCTCGACCACGGCCTGGGCGTCGGACGTATAGCGCAGCTCATTGCCAAGCTCGGCGCTCAGCAGGCGCTTCACCTCCGCCACCGGCACGATCTCCTCGATGCGTTTGGTCAGGTAGAGCTTGAAGGGGACGGGCGACTGGGTGCGGGTGCGCAGGGTCGACATGGCGACCGATGCGCCCTCGCGGGCTTCAGGGTCCGCCAGGATCAGGCCGATGCCGGAAAGCAGGAAGGCAGGCACGTCCGTATTGTCGTCATTGGCCCAGCCGACGGCGGCAAGCGTGTGCTGGCGAAGGTCGCCTAGCCGGTTGGTGGCGACGCGCGGTTCGATCTCGTCCTCGATCAGAACAGTTGCGACAGCCGCGTTCACCTGCGGATCGTCCGCCGCGCGCGTCACCGCCACTGAAGGCTTGGCGGCTTCCACGACCGAAGCCGGGGCCGACGCGTTGAACATGGAAACAATCGACTTGGTTTGACGCTCGTATGCGTCCTGAACATCGTCCGGCAGGTAGGCGAGCGCGGCCTGCAGCATGGCGTCATCCCCGGCGACATCAGCCACTGCGATCCGAGCGCGCAGGGCCTCGCCGTCCTTGCCGTCCAGCATGGCGGGCGCGCCCAGCAGGAGGCCACGCACCCGCGCGATCTCGCGCTCTTCGAGGGCGGTGCGGACCAGGTCGGACCAGACATCGCGGGGGGCGGCGTCCTCGGTCAGCGAAATGCTCTGGAAGCGCTCGTCCATGGCCTGGCGCGTCGCAACGATGGCTTCCGGCGATGTCTGGAAGGCGGGGCGCTTGTCGCCATAGGCCTGCGAAATCAGGTGCGCCGCCATGAACGGCGTCGCGCACAGCGCGCCATTGAAAATGAGCGCGGCGTAGGCTGCGAATGGAATTCGGCGTTTGCGACGACGGTTCATCGGGCCGCTTCCGTAATCAAACCACGGTCGTCCGGGACAATGGTTCCGGCATTCCGCTTCCGCTCCCCAGCGACGATCCCTTTCTTTGCCGGTAGCCGCCAGAGATCAAGTGGGCAATACGTCTGTGGCATAAAAAACAGCGGTAAACGCATGCCAGACGTGCATGTTCCGAAACGATTTCGTCCTGACGCAAGAAGACTGATCCCAGCCTGACTTATGCCTTCGCGTTCAGCGCCACGCCGGATGCCTGCCGCGGTGTGGAGTTGCTGAAGCTGCCCGTACGTCCATATCCCGCGGGCCCGCTGCGCACGGCGGCGACCTCGGCAGCAATCGACCGCACCAGACCCTCCGTTACGGTCTTCGACGCCGCCAGCGCAATCGCGTGTGATTCGAGCGCCGCCTCCAGCGCCTTCGACGACTCCTTCAGCGCCGCCTTCCGGACAGATGAAATTCCGGCAAGCAAACCCGGGTTCGCCTTGATCCGGGCAACCTCAAGCCGCCAGGCGTGAACCAGCCGCTCCTTCTCGTCCCAATCTGCGTTCGCCGCGGACAAGCGGTGAGCCTGCACGGCCTCCGCCTCCGCCCCGATGAGCCGCACCAGCCGGCGGGTCATGGCGTCGAGTTGTTCCGCGCGCTCATCGATCTCGGCAGAACCCTGGGTCATTCGAGTCCCTGCATCTTGAGGATTTCCTTCAGAACCGATTCGGCGATGCCGACCCCGCCGCCCTTGGCGATCGCATCGGCATACTGGTCGATCAGCATTGGCCGGAAAGTCGCCTCGGCATTGCCGCCGCTGAAAGGGCCGTCCGTCTCCAGCCCCTGGAACATCGGGCCCAGCATTTCGGCGATGAACATGCGCTCGAACTGCTGCGCCACCTGTTCGGCCTGGGCGCGCGTCTTCACGTCGGCGACGTTCGGCGCGGCCTTTTTCTGGGCCAGCATGTCGGTGGGAAGGGCAGGCAGGCCCAGTTCGGCCATCACATCACCTCGATGTCGGCCTGGAGAGCGCCCGACGCCTTCAGCGCCTGCAGGATCACGATCAGGTCACGCGGGCTGACGCCCAGCGCATTGAGCCCGCCGACCAGTTCGCGCAGCGGCACGCCGCTGCCGCCGAGGATGGCGAGCTTGGCGACGTCTTCAGCCACGGCGACGTCAGTCTGAGGCACGACAACGGGCGGCGCGTTGGTGAAGGAGTTCGGCATGGCGACGCCGGGCGTCTCCTGAACCTGGATGGTGAGATTGCCCTGCGCGATGGCGACGGTTGAGACACGCACATTCTCGCCCATCACGATGACGCCGGTGGTCTCGTTGATGATCACGCGGGCGCGCTGTTCGGGCTCGATCTCCAGCCCCTCGATCTGCGCGATGAAGCTCGACATGTCGCGGAAGCTGGCTGGCCGGCGCAGGCGTACGGTGGCCGGGTCCATGGCGGCGGCGGCTTCGACGCCGACAAAGGCGTTGATCGCGCCGGCGATGCGGCTGGCCGTGGTGAAATCGGGATTGCGCAGCGAGAGGCGAAGTTCGCCCTGCGCCGCAAAGTCGAAGCGCAGCTCGCGCTCGATCGTAGCGCCGTTGGGCACGCGGCCATTGGTGGGGATGTTGCGCGTCAGCGACGTGCCCGAATTGCCAGATGCGGTGAACGCGCCCACGGCGACCGAGCCTTGCGCTGCCGCATAAGCCTGCCCATCGGCGCCCAGCAGCGGCGTCGCCAGCAGCGTGCCGCCCTCGAGGCTCTGCGAATCGCAGACCGCCGAGACGGTCACGTCGATCCGTGTACCATTGGCGGCAAAGGGCGGCAGGTTCGCGGTCACCATCACAGCGGCTGCGTTCTTGGTGTTGAGCGTCGCATCGCGGGTGTTGATGCCCAGCCGCTCCAGCATCGATTCGAGGCTCTGCTGCAGCATCGCGCAGTTGCGCAAGCTATCGCCCGTGCCGTTAAGGCCGAACACAATGCCATAGCCGATCAGCTGGTTGTCGCGCACGCCCTCGACATCGATGATGTCCTTGAGCCGCGTGCCGCCATGGGCTGGCGCGCCCAGCGAGGCGGCGGACAACAGGCAAAGACAAGCGGAAACGAGCGCGCGCATGGCATACCGGAATACGGGTGACGGGAAATCATCCGACCGTTCTGGCCGCAGCGTTCTTCAGGGGCGGAGGATGCCGTCGCAATCGGCAACAAAGCCTTAAGCGAAGTATCCGGCCGGGAAATGATGCTTAAGGGGGCGTTAACCATCTGGGCCAAATCTGCCGACCATGAAGGTCACGTCCACCTCGTCGACTTCGGCTTCGGCCTCCAGCAGCGGCGCAAAGACTGCGGCGGAAGGCTTTGGCGAACTGCTGAACATCGGCGGCGCTGCGCCACGCGCGGCCGCCTCCGCCGTGTCGGGCGCTGCTGGGGTCTCCAGCATCTCGGCGCTTATGGCGCTGCAGGGGATTGGCGGGCCTGAAGCCCGCGCCCGGGCGCTGCGCAAAGGCCGCCGCATGCTCGATGCACTCGATCGCCTGCAGGTCGCCCTGCTGGGCGAGGGACCGACAAAGCGCCATCTCACCCTGCTGCAGGGCGCGCTCGCCGAGCAGCGGGAGGCCACCGGTGACTTCGGCCTCGATGACACGCTCAACTGGGCGGAGGTCCGCGTCGCGGTCGAAGCGGCCAAGCTAGAACGGGCAAACGAGCCTGCCGTTAGGTGATGCTGCGCCGCAGCATCTGCCCGGCGAATGAGCGGATGCTCACCCCGACCGGCGCAGGAACCAGCTACTGCAGAAAATTGTAACGATTTCAATCGCCCGCCGCGTGTAGTCGGGCGTTTACGGGCTCGGACGGGCAGGATATACAGCGCGCCCATCGAAGTCGGCCAGGGGAGGCTCGCCATGGAGTTTGCGACATGAGTTCCAAGACGGCGACCTACCGCCCGACCGAGAACGAACCCTACATGGGCAAGAAGCAGCTCAAGTACTTCAAGGAAAAGCTGCAGGCCTGGAAGGACGAAATCCTTCAGGGCAACCGCGAGACGATCAACGGCATGCAGGAAAACGTGGCGCCGATTCCGGACCTCGTCGACCGTGCGTCCTCGGAGGCCGATCGCGCCCTCGAACTGCGCACCCGCGACCGCGAGCGCAAGCTGATCTCCAAGATCGACGCGGCCATCCGCCGGATCGAGCTTGGCGAGTACGGCTATTGCGAAGAGACCGGCGAGCCGATCGGCATCAAGCGTCTCGAAGCCCGCCCGATCGCCACCCTCTGCCTCGAGGCGCAGGAACGTCACGAGCGCAAGGAACGCACGATCCGGGACGATTGAGCGTCAGGACGGACCACGGCCTGCCGGCGGCTGAAACGCCGGCATGTGCCACTTCCACCTGATAGCCCCCGCGCGCACGGAAAAGCCCAGCGCAACGGCGACGCCGCTGGCCCAGGTCCAGTCCATGCCCATCAGACGCAGCGTCACGAAAACCGACGCGCTGACGATGGCCGGCGTGATGTAGAGTTCGCGGCTCAGCAGGATCGACGGGACGCCCGCCAGCACGTCGCGGATGATGCCGCCGAACGTCGCCGTCAGCGCCCCCATCACCACGCAGATCACCGGATCGACGCCCATCGCCAGCGCCTTCGCAGCGCCCACGCAGGCATAGACGCATAGCCCGATCGCATCGAGCCACAGCAGCGTCTGCCCATGCACGCCGCGCCCCCGCGTCAGGTACACCAGGATCGCGACGACCGAGCAGACGATCACGTAGCCAGCGTCCTGAACCCAGAAGACCGGAGCGCCGATCAGGAGATCGCGCAACGTGCCGCCGCCCACGCCCGTGATCGCCGCGAAGAAGATGAAGGTGACCACATCCTGCCGCTTCTGCGCCGCCATGAGCGCGCCAGAGGCTGCGAACGTCGCCACGCCCGCATAATCGAGCACCGAGAGAAGGCTGATCTCCATACCGGGAGACACAGCGCGAATTGCGCGCGTGCGCAATCGAGACCTGTGAACATTGAGCCAGGCCTCCACCTGTGCGCCCCCTGAAACAGCGCGGACAGGTGGGGGTCTTTCTCACCGCGCCCTGACGTGTGATCGTGCCGCATGCGCATCCGGCTCGCTCTCGCATGTATCGCCGCCGTGGCTGGCCTCACCGCGACCGGCCTCGCGCAGACCACCGCGCCCAAGGCAAAAACCGAAGCCCAGTTCGCCGGCGGCTTCCGGCCCGACGCCTGCCGCTGGCCCAAGGGCGCCCGCGCGAAACAGCTCTCCGCCTGCTGCCAGATGGATCTGCAGATCGACGCGCAGGGCCGCATGGTCGATGGCGATGGCGAGTGCACGGACGAAAGCTTCCTGGAACCGACCCTCCGCTGCCTCGCCGCGCAGGACTTCGTGCCGGCGACACGCAATGGCCAGCGCGTCGCCGACCAGCAGCATCTCGAATGGGAATGGCGCGCGACGACGCCTGCGGGCGAACTCTGCAGGAAGCTGAAGACCAGCTGAGCCTGCTGACGGGCGCGCCGCGAGCCGCTAGACAGTCGGGATCAGGGACGGAACAGGGGAGTGTTCGCGTGGAATTCGGGTCGAGTTTTGCGGGCAGCGGCGACGCTTCCCTTTACTGGTCGGAACTGGCGCGCAACTGGGCGTCGGCCTTCACCTTCCTCGCGGCGCTGCTTGCGGGCATATTCGGCCTGTTCCGCTATCTCCGCTCCGAGCGCATGCGCCAGACGGAGCAGGTGCGCGAGCTCTACACGAGCTTCTTCGAGTCCGACCGCTACCGCCGCATCCGATTCGTGCTGGCCAATCCGGAGGCGCCCGAGTTCGCCACGCTACAGGCCGAACTCGCGACCCCCGGCATGCCCAAGCCGCTCGAGAGTGAATTGATCGACCTCCTGAACTTCCTCGAATTCGTCTCCGGCCTCACGCGGCGCGGCCTCGTCGCCCGCCGAGACATCGACTGGATGTTCGCCAGCTATATCGAGCGCGTCGTCGCCGTCGATTTCGTCCGCGCCTATATCCTGCGCCAGGATTTCGAGGAGCTGTCGGCCGAGGCGCGCCAGGCTGAAAAGGCGAAATAGCGCGCCGCCGGGCGTTTCCACCGGCCCTCGACGCGCTTATGTGCAGGGGATCGCAGCAGCAGGCCTGTCCCCATGATCAACCGCTCGGCCGGTCCGGAAATCATCCGCCTGATCGACTTGCTGGCCAAGCTGCCGGGGCTCGGTCCGCGCTCTGCCCGGCGCGCCGCCCTGCACCTGATGAAGAAGCGCGACCAGCTGCTCAACCCGCTCGCCGCCGCCCTCGCCGACGCCGCCGCCAAGGTCGAGGTGTGCCGCCAGTGCGGAAATTTCGACACCGTGAACCCCTGCGCGGTGTGTGCCGCCCCGGGACGGGAGGGATCGATCATCTGCGCGGTGGAGGAGGTGGGCGACCTGTGGGCGATGGAACGCTCCGGCGTCTTCCGGGGCCGCTATCACGTGGTCGGTGGAACCCTATCGGCGCTCGACGGTATACGTCCGGAAGACCTCAACATCTCAGGCCTTGTGGAGCGGGCAGGCCACCCGGATGTGCGCGAAGTAATCCTGGCCCTGAATGCGACTGTGGACGGGCAGACCACCGCTCACTACATCACTGACAGGCTCGCACATCTTCCGGTGAAGGTGACACGGCTGGCGCATGGCGTGCCCGTCGGAGGCGAACTGGACCATCTGGACGATGGCACGATTGCAGCTGCGATGGCTTCGCGGCGATAGAAAGAACGGGTGGGGCGTCCCATGGTGAAACGCGAACATGTGCCTGTGCTGCTGACAGTGGCGGCTGTCGGCGTGGGTGTGGGCATCGGCATGTGGCTGATGCGCGACCAGATCAAGGCCGCAGCCCGCAACGCGAAGCTCGCGACTCGCCGCATCCGCGACCCGCTGGACGTGTTCGGCGCCGATGTGCCGGACGCCGCCTTCGAAGGCGTCGCCAACTACCCCTTCATGCCTGAAGGCTGGCGGCCCAAGCGCGGCGCGCGGGACTAGTCCGCAAACGCATTTCGCCCGACAGGAAGAATCGCGCGACCTTGTTCGCCCGCCGCTTGCGTGGAACAAACAAGGAACCTAAACTCCCGCGATGACATTGGACATCCTGCACATCGTTCTGGGGCTGATCGCGCTTGCCGCCGCCGCCGCCGCCTTCGTGTTCTCGCAGCGCAAGCCGCCCGAGACCGCGCATCTCTCCGCTGAACTGTCCGAGCGCCAGCGCGAGATCGCGGACCTGAAATCCGAACGCGATGACCTGCGCCGCCGCGCCGAGACGGCCGAACGCGCACAAGCCGCCGACGCCGCCAAGATGACCGAGCGCGACGCCTCCATGGCGCGCGAGCGCGAGAACCTCGCGAAGATGCAGAAGGAAAGCGAAGAGCGCTTCAAGGCCCTCGCCGACGCCGCCCTGCTCAAGTCGCAGCAACAGTTCGTGCAGATCGCCGACGAGACGCTGAAGAAGCACAAGGAAGGCGCCGAGGGCGAACTCGGCAAGATGCTGAAGCCGATCCACGAAAGCTTCGGCCAGTTCCAGAAGAAGGTCGACGAGATCCAGAAGATGAGCGCGGAAGACCGCGCCAAGCTGGAGGAGCAGATCCGCGGCGTCAGCGAAAGCGTGCGCAAGACCGAAAGCGCCGCCGGCAAGCTCGCCAGCGCCCTCTCCACCACGCGACATGGCGGCCGCTGGGGCGAGGAGACGCTCCGCAACGTGCTCGAGATGTCGGGCCTCTCGCCCTATGCCGACTTCACCGAACAGACCTCCTCCGACACGGACAAGGGCAAGATCCGGCCCGACGTCATTATCCGCATGCCCGGCGGGCGCGAGCTCGTGATCGATTCCAAGGTCTCGCTCGACGACTACCTTGCCGCCTCCAGCGAAAGCGATCCCGCAAAGAAACAGCAATTCCTCGCCAGCCACGCCGCCAAGGTCCGCGCCCACGTCACAAGCCTTGCGCGCAAGGACTACTGGAAGGGCTTCTCGGACCGCGTCGACTTCGTCGCCATGTTCATGCCCGGCGAGAATTTCTACGCCGCCGTGCTGGAGCATGACCGCGAGATTTTCGATTTTGCCGCCAAGAACTCTGTCATCATCGTCACGCCCTCGACCCTGATCGCGCTGGCGAAGGCTGTCGCCTATGGCTGGCGGCAGGAGCAGGCAGCGCTCAACGCCCAGCAGGCCGTCGAGCTTGGCCGCGAACTCTACCAGCGCCTCGCCAAGATGACCGAGCACATGGGCAAGGTCGGGCAGGGGCTCGACAAGGCCATCGGCAGCTACAACGACATGGTCGGCTCCTACGACCGCAAAGTCGTGCCCCAGCTACGCAGGTTCGAGGAACTCCAGATCCCGACCGAGGACCGCTCCATCGAGGCGCCGACGGAAGTCACCGTCACGGCCCGGCCTATCCAGGCCGCACTGGCCGACGCCACGCCAAAGTCAGACGCGCCTCTGCTTGAAGGCCTCGCGCCCCAGGCGGTGACCAGCGGCCGCCGCAAGTAAGTTACCCCCCGCGGCCCCCATCTTGCAGCACCTGCATGCGGGGGACTGTTGGAGCGGGGATGCCAAGGTTCACTGCCATCGAAGGCCTGCGAGCCTGGCTAGCCTGGGCCGTCGTCGCCTGGCACGTCGTCCAGTTCACCGGCCTTGCGCGCGCCGATGGCCCCATGACCTGGTTCCCGGCGATCGGCGATTCTGCCGTCATGGTCTTCGTCGCCATCTCGGGCTTCGTCATCGCTGGCCTCGTAACGGGCAGGGCCGAGCCCTATCCGCAATACCTCGTGCGGCGCGTCTTCCGGATCTTCCCGGTCTATCTCGTCATCCTGATGATCGCCTTCTTCGCCCTGCCGTTTGGCGTCTGGGCGGAGGATCATGCGCCATGGAAGGCGGATCCGCTGTTCTATTACGACGATGTGCTGCACGGGCATGTCGACACCCTCGCCGGCCGGCCGCTGCAACAGGCCGTCCTCCATCTCACACTGATGCAGGGCGTCATGCCCGACAGCCTCTGGCCCAATACATCCACCGCCATTCTCGGCCCGGCCTGGAGCCTGTCGCTGGAATGGCAGTTCTATCTCGTCGCCCCGGCCTTCGTCTGGCTCGTCGCCAACCCGCGCTTCCGCATGGCGACTGTTGCAGCCGTCGGCTTGATGGGCCTCGCGTGGCATTTCGACATTTTCGGGGACTACATCGCCCCCTCCTTCCTGCCTGCTGCAGCCTTCGTCTTCCTCATCGGCATCGCCAGCCGCCTCAACTTCGACCGCATTCGGACGATGGCGATTGGCCCCGAAGTGATCCCGCTCCTGCTGGCGCTCGGGGTCATCTATCGCGACGCGCTCTGGCTCGCGATCTGGGCCGCCATGCTCGTCTATCTCGCCCGCGCTGAAGGCTGGCGCTCGACCACCGGCCAGCCGCACCCGATCGCCGCCGCCATGGACAAGCTGTTCGCATCCCCGATCGCCGCCTATCTCGGCGCCCGGTCCTACTCGGTCTACCTCGTACACATGCCGATGATGATGCTGGTGGCCTGGCTGATGACCGGCAATCTCGCGCTGGCAGAGACCCCCGCGCGCATCATGGTCTGCGTGGGAACCGTGCTCGCCACGCTCGCCGCCTCCGACCTGCTTTACCGCTTCGTCGAGCGCCCGATGATAGCCCTTGGCGCCCGGCTGGCGCGCCGCCGCCCCACCGTCCTCCAGGCCGCAGAATGACCGCCGAAAACCGCCCTTTAGCTGGGCTTGCAGCCGCCTTTCACTTGACGTTCCCCGCGCCCGTCCATAGCTAGCCCTCATGGCAATCCGTCCCATCCTCACCGTCCCGGACCCGGTCCTCAAGCAGGTCTCCAAGCCCGTCGATGCGGTCACCGACGAAACCCGCGCGCTCATGGATGACATGCTGGAGACGATGTACGCCGCGCCCGGCATCGGCCTTGCCGCCGTGCAGATCGGCGTGCCCCAGCGCGTCATCGTGATAGACCTCGCCAAGGAGGGCGAAGAGCCAGCGCCGCGCTATTTCGTGAACCCCGAAATCCTCGAACTCGAAGGCGACAAGCAGGCCTACGAGGAAGGCTGCCTCTCAGTCCCCGACTTCTTCGACGAGGTCGAACGCCCCAAGCGCGTGAAGCTCCGCTACCTCAACTACCAGGGCGAGCAGATCGAGGAATGGGCCGAAGGCATGTACGCCGTCTGCATCCAGCACGAGATGGACCACCTGCAGGGCACGCTCTTCATCGACCACCTGTCGCGCCTGAAACGCTCCTACGCGATCAACAAGGTCAAGAAGGCCGCCAAGCGCAACGCGGCCTGAACGCGCCTAGAACGGCGCGACCTGATCGTAGAGCAGCTTGCCGTACTTGTCGCGCTGCATCTGGCTGATATCGCCGCGTCCGCCATACGAGATGCGCGCTTCCGCGATCTTGGTGTGCTCGATCGTGTTGTCGGCCGCCACGTCCTCCGGACGGATCACGCCCGACACCAGCAGTTCGCGAAGCTCGTTGTTGATACGAACCTCCTGGCTGCCGCCGATCACCAGATTGCCGTTCGGCAGCCTGTCCGTGATCACCGCGGCGACCGTCAGGTTCACCGTCTCCTGACGGTTCACCGACCCCGTGCCGTTGGAACTCGTGGTCGAGTCGAAGCCCACCGCCGGATCAAGCGAGACGCCCGAGCCGACAAGATTGCCTTCCAGCCCCGCCAGCGCCTGAATGCCGGCCTCGGTGTTCGACGTCCGGCTGCGCGCGGTGGTGTTGTTCACCTGTGCCGAATCCTGGATCTCGATGTTCACGGTGAGAATGTCGCCGATCTTCGCCGCACGCTGATCGTTGAAGAACGAGCGCGCGCCAGTCCGCCACAGCGAGTTCGGGGCCGCCGTTTCCATGTAAGGGGTCGGCAGCGGCATCGACACGCGGTTTGACCCCGCGATCGTCGCCGGGTTGTGGATCGGCGACATCTGCGGCGGCGCGACCACGTCGCCCAGCCCCGCGCATCCCCCCAGCATCAGCGTCGCAAGTCCCAGACCCGTCGTGAGTGTCGTCTTCATTGCATTCGCCTCAGTTGACCCGCGCCTCGCCGGGCGCATGCGCCACGGCTTCGATCGTCCGTTTGGAGTAGCTGTTGAGCACGCGCACGGCTTCGCCCTTCGCGGCTTCGTTCTGGGCGACGCCATCGACGGTCAGCTTCACGCCCGCCGTCGCATAGATCAGCGTCACCGGATCGCCCTTTCGGATCACCGCCGCGGCCTTGAGGTCCGCCGCCTGCAGCGGCTGCCCCGCCTTCAGGAGGCGCCGCGCCTCCATGCCAACCGCTGCATCAGGCTCGACGCCATTGCGCACCGGCCGCGCCGGATTGGCCGCCTGCCAGCCAAGGTCGCCATCGCTGATAACGCCGCCGCGCGGAACATCGCGCACCAGCACAAGCACCTGTCCGTCCAGCGCCTCGCCAGCGACCTGCTGCGCCGGATTGGCCGCGCGCGCCACATTCGCAGGCGTCGCATTGCCCGTGCGCGTGACCATCACCGGCGCATCCAGCGGAATGGCCAGCAGCACGCCTGCGCTCTTCGCGGTCGAAATCAGGAAGGCCGGATCGAGCGACAAGGTCTGGCCCGCAGGCGGCGCCGGCCCGATCAGAATGCCCGCAGCCTCGCCCGTCACCGGCGCCACATCGCCCAGCTTGATCCAGTCGCCGCTGACCTGCTTGACCTGCTTGACCTGCGCGCCCGCTGCGGGAGCGAGCGCGAGAAAAGCGAACGCGAGGGCGGCGATGCGGATCATGAACCTAGCGCAGGTTTGTCGTGGAGCGGAGCATCTCGTCGGTCGTCGTGATGACCTTCGAGTTCATCTCGTAGGCGCGCTGCGCCGTGATCAGCGCGGAAATCTCGGTTACCGCATTGACGTTCGACGTTTCGAGAAAGCCCTGCTGCACAGTGCCAAAGCCCACCGAGCCCGGCAGGCCACGATTGGCTGCGCCGGATGCAGGCGTCTCGAGGAATGAGTTGTCGCCGATCGCATCGAGACCCGCCGGGTTGACGAAGCGCGCCAGTTCCAGCGCGCCCACTTCCTGCGGATCGCTGCCATCGGCCATGATCACCTGCACAACGCCCTGGCGGTTGATCGAGATGCCCACGGCGTCCTGCGGCACGGTGATACCCGGCGCGACGATGAAACCGTCTTCCGTCACCACCTGTCCGTCCGCCGACAGCGAAAAGTTACCGGCGCGCGTATAGGCGTCGCGGCCATCGGGCAGCTGCACGATGAAATAGCCTTCGCCCTGGATGGCGACGTCGTAGAGGTTCTGTGTCTGCGTGATCGAGCCCTGTTCCGTCACGCGATAGACTGACCCGGCCTTGACGCCGACGCCCACCTGCACGCCCGTCGGCACGATCGTGCCCGCATCGGACGACTGCACGCCCATGCGCTCCACATTCTGGTAGAGCAGGTCCTGGAATTCGGCGCGCTGGCGCTTGAAGCCTGTCGTGTTCATGTTCGCGATGTTGTTCGCGATCACTTCGACATTGAGCTGCTGGGCCTGCATGCCCGTTGCTGCGGTGTTCAGTGCGCGCATATGCGCCTCCTAAGGTCGTCAGCCGATACGGGCCAGCTTGTCGATCGATGTCCCGCGCAGCTCGTCTGCCTGCGCGATCATTTTTGAAACGGACGTGTATGCGCGGCTGATCTCGATCATCTCGGTCAGCTCAAGCACGGCGTTGACGTTCGAACCCTCGATGACGCCTGCGGCAATCTGGGGGTTCGCCGCCGGCTGCGGCGCCTCGTCCGTGGCGCGCCAGAGGTTGGAGCCAGCGCGCTCCAGCCCACCCGGCGTCTGGAAGGTCGATACCCTCAACGTGCCCAGCACGACGCCATCCTGACTGATGGACCCCTCGCGCGAAACTGAGAGAGCCCCGCCCGCCGGATCGATCGTGACCGGCCCGCCGTCGCCCATCACAAGGTCGCCATTGCGCGTGATCAGCTGGCCCTGTTCGTCGAGACCGAAACGGCCATCGCGGGTAAACGCCTCGCCGCCCGCAGTCTGCACGACAAAGAAGCCTTCGTTCTCCAGGGCAAAATCCAGCGGGTTGCCCGTCCGCTCCAGCGATCCGGTCGAAAAGTCTCGCTGCAGCATCCACGCATCGGTGAAGGCGATGTCGTTGGGATTGTCGGACGCCGTCGCCGGCTTCTCTGAAAGCGGTCGCGAGACCACATGCTCGACCTTGAAGCCAGCAGTCGTCATGTTCGCGAGATTGTTTGCGGTCGTGTCCATCCGTCTCCGCAGCACTTGCTGCGCGGACAGGCCGACCATGAATGAATTGTCCATGGGCCGCCGTTTGTCCCCACGCTGCGCTTTGGCGGCGCTGGAGCCAGGCTGGGCTAGGTCCGCGTTTTCTGCGGCGGACGCTCGAATTGACTGCAACATGAGGGCTGGCGGTTAACGAGACATTGCCAGGTGCGGCTCTACCGGCAGCAACCGACCCGGCAGGAATTGCCCATCTCCACCAATCCTTAACCTTCCGGAGACGATTTTGCCGGGTAGCCCGGAGCGCCGGGTGGGACTGATTCACCGGGAACCTTGCCATGGCCAAGAAGGAAAAGGCGAAGAAGCCCGAAGCGCCCGAGGCGGATGCGCCGGCGGCCGACGGCGCCGAAGGCGCGCCAGCCAAGAAGAAGATGGCGGGCAAGACGCTGGTCCTCTTCATCATTCTTCCAGCGGTGCTGGTCATCGGCGGCGGCGGAGCGGCTGCGATGATGCTGATGGGCGGCGGCGCCCCCGCGGCTGCGGCCAGCGAAGCGGCCGAGGAAGGCGAACATGTCGAGGCCGAGGGCGAGGGCGAGCACGCCGCGGCGCCCGCCGAAGAGCACGGCGCCGCCCCCGCTGAAGGCGGCGAGCATGGCGAGGCGACAGGCGGCACGGCTGAGGACGCGGCCGCCGTTGGCCACACGCTACCCTGCGAGTCCGGCAACCCCTGCTATTACGCGATGCCCAAGCTGGTGATGAACCTTGCCTCCACAGGCGGCGCGCGCGCCGTGATGATGGAGCTGGAGCTCTCGCTGGAATCGAGCTCGCCATCCGCCTTCAACAAGGTGCCGGAGATGATGCCGCGCCTCAAGGACACGCTGAACTCCTTCCTGCGTGAACTGCGCGTGGAAGACCTCAACGGCTCGGGCGGCACCTACACGCTGCGCCGCGAACTGCTCAAGCGCTTCAACACGGTGCTGGACCCCAAGAAGATCGATGCGGTCCTCATCGAAGGCATGCTGATTCAGTAGGATTAGGAAACCAGTGGCCGACACAGAATCAACCGACGAAGATCTTGCCGCCAGCTGGGAAGCCAGCGTGGGTGGCGATCAGGCGTCCGCGGACGATGCGTGGGATGCGGCCCTGCCGTCTGGCGGCGGAGGCGGTCCGTCGGACGCGCCGCAGTCCATCGCACAGCAGTCGACCGGCTCCGAGCGTATCCTCAACCAGGACGAAATCGATTCGCTCCTCGGCTTCTCGATGGACGAGGAGAATGGCGCGAAGAGAAGCGGCGTCCGCGCCCTCATCAACTCCGCGCTCGTCAGTTACGAACGCCTTCCGATGCTCGAGGTCGTGTTCGACCGCCTCGTGCGCCTGATGACCACCAGCCTGCGCAACTTCACCTCCGACAACGTGGAAGTGTCGCTGGACGCCATCCAGTCGATGCGCTTTGGCGATTATCTCAACTCGATCCCGCTCCCGGCCATCCTCGCCGTGTTCAGGGCGAAACAGCTCGACAATTTTGGCCTGCTGACCGTCGACTCCAACCTGATCTATTCGATCGTCGACGTGCTGCTCGGCGGCCGTCGCGGCACCATCGCCATGCGTGTCGAGGGCAGGCCGTACACCACGATCGAGCGCGTCCTGGTCACCCGACTGGTCGAGGTGATCCTGAACGACGCCCGCAAGGCCTTCGATCCGCTGACGGCTGTCGACTTCGAACTCGACCGCATCGAGACAAACCCGCGCTTCGCCGCCATCGCCCAGCCCGCCAACGCTGCAATCCTCGTCAAGCTGCGCATCGACATGGAAGACCGCGGCGGCCGCTGCGAGCTTCTGCTGCCCTACGCCACGCTCGAACCGATCCGGAAAATGCTGCTGCAGAACTTCATGGGCGAGAAGTTCGGCCGCGACAACATCTGGGAAGGACACCTTGCCACGGAGCTGTGGTCGGCCCCCACCACGCTGCGCGTCGTGCTCGACGAATTCGAACAGCCGCTCGGCAAGATGATGAACCTGCAGGTCGGCGACACGCTGGTGATGAACGCGACGCCCGAGTCGAAAGCCCACCTGATGTGCGGCGACATCCACCTCACCACCGGACAGGTCGGCCGCATCGGCCAGAAAGTCGCCATGCGCGTCGAACAGCCGATCACGCATGCCGCCAAGAAAAAACTGATGGAGGCACGATGAGCCAGCTTTACGTCCTCGCCTTCGAAGGCTTTCTCGCCCTCCTGCTGATCATCGCGATCGCCTACTGCATCCGCCTCGACGGAAAACTGAAGGCGCTGCGCTCGGGCAATTCGCGCATGCTCGAGGCGGCGAAGGAGCTGCAGTCCTCCGTCATCCATGCCGAGAACGCGGTCACCGCCATGCGCCGCTCCGCCGACGCCGCCGGCCGTGAGCTGCAGACGAAGATCGACGAAGCCCGCGCCATGACGGCCGCCACGCAGGCGGCCGCCCAGTATCTGCGTGAAGAGCCGCCGCGCGACGCCGTCCGCCCGGTCGACTTCTCGCTCCGCCGCCGCAGCGTCCTCTAGGAAACCGTCATGAAGGCCATCACTCCCAAGGTAGGCGTCTTCTCAGTCGTGATCGCCGTCGCCGTCGGCGCGCTAGCCTTCAAGGGCGTCGATATCGCGCAGACCGCCTTCGCTGTGGAGGCGGACACGGCCCCCGCCGATCCGGTCGAAGAAACCGCGCTCACCACTGGCGTGGAGGAGGGCGCAGAAGAGGGCGCCGCCCCCGAAGAAGCGCCACCCGCCGCTGGCGCCGCCGCCCCGCCGACACCTGAACAATGTCTCACCGCGCTGAACTCAGCGGCTGAGGAGATGGGCCTCTCTTCGCAGGAAATCGTCGTCCTCCGCTCGCTCCAGTCGCGCCGTGAAGCCCTCGACGCCCGCGAAGGCGAGATCGGCACGCGCGAGGCCGCCGCCGGCGCCGCCGAAGCGCGTCTCAACGAACAGATCGCCGAACTGAAGGCACTCGAGACACAGGTCCAGGGCCTCCTTGCCCAGATGGACGAGAAGTCGGACGCGCGCATGGCGTCGTTGGTCAAATCCTATGAGAGCATGAAGCCGAAGGACGCCGCCGCCATCTTCAACGGCATGGAAGAGCAGCTTCTCACCGACATCGCCAAGTCGATGAAGCCGGCAACCCTCGCCGCCGTCCTCTCCTCGATGCAGCCCAAGCGCGCCGAGATGCTGACGCGCCTGCTGGCCAATCTCGCTAAGCCGCCCGCCAACCTCACCACGCCCACGCCAACCTCCGCGCCCGCCACACCTGCCGCGCCTCCGGCCTCGCCTGCATGAGCGGCCAACGCCCTCCTTTCGGTTGGGCGAGCGGTCTCTCCCTGATGGGAGCGGCCGCGATCGGCTTTGCCTCGCCTGCTTTCGCCGATCGCGCCGTGCAGATGAGCTTCTCGGAATCGCCGGGCTATGCGCGGATCACCGCAAAGTGGGCCGACGGCGATGCAGTGGCGCCCCGCGTCAGCGCGCGCGTCTCCAACCAGGTGCTGATCCTCTCCTTCGACGAGAAAGTGACGATCAATCTCGACAAGCTGAAGGACAGCCTGCCCAGCTGGGCCGCCGTCACCTTCATGGACCCCGACGGCATGACCGCCCGCATCGGCCTCAAGCAGACACCACGCCTTTCCGTCTCGACGTCCGTCGATCTCGTCGCCGTCGACCTGATCCCCGAATCCGTCAGCGCCAATCCGCCAAAGCTGGTCTCGCCGCTGGTCGCAAAGCAGGCGGCCCAGGCCGAGGCGAAACGCATCGCCGCCATCCCTCCGCCCGCGCCGATGGAGCCGCTCGAAGTCCGCGGCAGCCAGTCTGGCGAATCCTCCCGCGTCGCCTTCTACTGGGACAACAAGACCACCCACCGCGTCGTCTCCGACACGCCCGGCGAGCTCAAGCTGCAATTCTCCAAGCAGGCAAAACCCGATCTCGCCTATCTCCGCATCACGCCCCCGCCAAATCTCGCCAGCTTCGAGGGCGAGAACACGAACAAGGGCTACCTCGTCACTATCAGGTCGAAGGACCAGCTGCCGCTGAAGGCCTTCCTCGAAGGCGAGACGCTCGTTGTCGACATCTCGAAACCGCTGCCGCCCGCAGCCGTGCAGGACAAACCCGCGCCGGCGCCCCCCAAGCCCACCGCGAACCCGAAAGAGCAGGGCGGCGCCATCAGCCTCACGCCGCCGCCTGCGCTGCCCGCCGCAACCACGGCGCCTGAAACGCCCGCCTCCACCGCCATCGGCGGACCCGAGCGCGTCACCGCGCTCGTCCCCGCCTGGTCAGATCCCGCCCCGCGCAATGGCGTTGTGCTGGTCAGGGCGGCGCCGCTCGCCAATGGCCTGCAGCTGGATTTTCCCTTTTCTGCTCCCGCCCCCGCCGCCGTCTTCGCGCGCGGGCCGGTTGTCTGGGCAATCTTCGCCGCCAACGCCGATCTCAAGATCGACGCCGCAAGCCTCCCCGCCGGCTATCGCGCCCGCACCATGCGCGTCCGGAACGCAACGCTGCTGCGCCTCGAAACGCCCAAGGGCCTCAGCGTCTCCGCCGAGATGGACGAATCCGCCTGGACCCTGAAGATCGCCCCCAGCGCCACGCGGCCGCAGCGCTTCACCAGGTCCGAACGTCGCAATGGCGATGGTGGCCGCGCCCGCGTCGAGACAATGCTGATCGGCGCCGCCGGCATCGTCTGGTTCGAGGACCCGGTCATAGGCGATCAATTGGCCGTCGCCGTCTCCTATGGCCCATCCACGGCATCGCCGACGCCGCGCGATTTTGTCGAAGCCTCGCTCCCCGCCACCGCCCACGGCGTCGCCATCGCGCCCAAGTCCGACGACGTCCAGGTCACGCTCGAAGGCGAGCGCGTCGTCATCTCGATGCTCGCCGGCGCCCAGACCGCGCCCGAGGCGCCGCTGGGCGACATCGGCGCAGGGCAGGCGACCGCCAACCCCGCCTTCATGGATTTCGCCGCATGGGGGGCGGCCCGTGGCAAGCAGTACATAAAGCAATTCGAACAGCTTGAATCAGCCGCGGCCGTGTCTGATCCGGCCTCTCCCGCGGGCGGCGAGGCCGCGCTCAACCTCGCGCGCTTCCACATCGGTCACGGCCAGGCGCATGAGGCGCTCGGCGTCCTCCGCGTCGCGGTGTCCGAACGGCCCGAGCTTGAACAGAATCCCATCTTCCTCGGCATGCGCGGCGCCGCCAGCTACATGGCTGGCCGCCTCAAGGACGCCGAGGACAATCTCTCGCGCGGTGCGCTGCGGGGCGATCCATCCGCCGCCCTCTGGCGCGCCATGGTCGCCGTCCAGCGCCAGGACTGGGAGCGTGCGATCGAGCTCTTCCGGTCGGCAGAGAAGCAGCTCTTCCTCTACCCGTCCGTTCGTGGTGCGGATTTTTCCGCGTCCTGGGCCGAAGCCGCCATGCGCGCCAACGATTTCGACGCCGCTCGCCGCCACGCCAATCTCGCTGTTTCGAACGGTGAGCGCGAGACGAAGGAGCGCGGCCAGCTCGTGCTTGCCAATCTCAAGGCGGTGATGGACGGCCCCGCCGCGGCCTGGGCTGATCTCGACAAGCTCGCAAAGACTGCAGTCGAACCCGTCGCCGTCCGCGCCGAACTGCGCCGGCTGGAACTCGCGGTTCCCGCCAACAAGATGAGCGCCAGCGAGGCCGCCGCTGAACTCGAAGTCCTTCGCTTCCGCTGGCGCGGCGACGAGGTGGAAACTGCAACTGTCGGCATCCTGGCCGACCAGTACATGCGTGTCGGCCGCTTCCGCGACGCGCTCCTGCTTGCCCAGTCAACCGCGATGCGCGACGCGAATGCGCCGGGCGCGCGCGAACTGCGCCTCAAGCTCGCCGACTATTTCCGCCGCCTCTTTCTCAATGGCGAAGCCGACCGGCTGGATCCGATCCAGGCCGTCGCCCTGTTTTACGAATTCGACGATACGCTGATGCCGATCGGGCCCGACGGCGACCAGATGGTGCGCAAGCTCGCCCAGCGCCTCGTCGCCTTCGACCTGCTCGAGCCCGCCGGTTCCCTGCTTCAATACCAGGTCGACAACCGCCTCCGCGGCGTTGGCAAGGCCGCCGTCGCCGTCGATCTCGCCACGATCTATCTCTGGGACAAACGCCCCGACAAGGCGCTCGCCGCCCTCAACTCCACGCGCCAGCCGTCGCTGCCAAAGCCGCTGGCCCTGGAACGCCGCCTGCTCGAAGCGGCCGCGTATCGCGACCTCGGCCGCTTCGATCACGTCATCGAACTGGTCGAGCCGCTCGACGGCCCCGAGGCGAAATCACTGCTGGCTGACGCCTACTGGCGCGACCGCAAATGGCCCGAAGCCGCGCGCGCGCTGATTTCCATGTTGCCCCCCGCAGGACAGGTGACCGACAAACATGCCGACCTCGTCTTCAAGGCCGCCATCGCCGCTCGCATGGCCAAGGACAGCGCGATGACCGCGCAACTGCGCGCCTATGCAAAAGCCATGACGGGTAATCCCAACAAGGCCAGCTTCGACCTCATCACCGCCCAGTCCGACGTCTCAGGCGCTGGCCTCTCCGAAGCCGTCCGCCGCCTCGCAGACGCGCCACGCGTCGACGCCTTCGCCACCGCGATGAAGACGCGCTTCGAAGCCCCGAAGGCCGCGCCCGCGGGCTGACTCCGGACCGACAGTCCCCTTGGGCGCTTTGCCGAACCGCGCAGCGCCCAGGCAGGGCGCGGCAGTCGGCGCACAGTGTCGAGCGCAGCACAACCACACATCCCGAAAACCGGCATCGCTACCTGAACGTGCGCGCTTTTGAGGGATGCGGAACCCGGGCTCTTCAAGCGAAACCAGTCCCCTGTCCCACGGCAGGGATCGCGCCCTCACGCCACCTGCCCAGCCGCCCAGCCCGAACTCCACGCCCACTGGAAGTTGTAGCCGCCCAGCCACCCCGTCACGTCCACACACTCGCCCACAAAATAGAGGCCCGGCGCCGCCTTCACCTCCATCGTGCGCGAGGACAGCTCATCCGTATCGATCCCGCCCAGCGTGACTTCCGCCGTCCTCCAGCCCTCCGTCCCATCCGGAACAATCCGCCAGGCATTCACGGCCGCCGCCACCTCGCGCAGCTTCATGTCGGACAGATCCGCAAGCCGCATCGCGCCGAATGTCCGCGCCGCAATCTGGTCGGCCAGCCGCTTCGGCGCAAAGTGCGCGAGCGCCGTGTCTAGCTGCAGCTTCGGCCGCTCCCGCCGCTCGCGCTTGAGCTCCTCGAACACATCCCGCCCGCCCGCGAGATCAACGACGATCTCCTCGCCCTCGCGCCAGTAGGACGAGATCTGCAGGATCGACGGTCCCGACAATCCGCGATGCGTGAACAGGAACCCTTCCGCAAAGTGCGTTTTCCCGCAACTCACCAGCGCCTCAACCGTAACCCCCGCCAGTTCCGCCACCGGCGCCAGCTTCGGCTCCGCCAGCGTGAATGGCACGAGAGCAGGGCGTGGCTCGACGATCTTCAGCCCGAATGCCTTAGCGACATCGTACGCGTACCCGCTCGCCCCCATCTTCGGAATCGACTTGCCGCCCGTCGCGACCACGACAGACAACGCCCGTATCGCGCCTTGCGATGTCGCAACGCTGAACCCATCTCCCTCACGCGTGACCGCGCCGGGTTCGACGCCAAGCCGCAACTCGCCGCCCGCCTGCATGAGATCATCCAGCAGCATGTCGATGATCTGCCTTGCAGACCCGTCGCAGAACAGCTGACCCAGCGTCTTCTCATGCCAGGCGATACCACGCGAAGTGACGCGCGCGATGAAATCGTGCTGCGTGTAGCGCTTGAGGGCGGAGACGCAGAAATGCGGGTTCTGCGACAGGAACTGCTTCGGCGTCACATTCAGGTTGGTGAAATTGCACCGTCCGCCGCCGGAAATGCGGATCTTCTCGGCCGGCTTGTCCGCATGGTCGATCACCATGACGCGGCGCCCCCGGCGCCCGGCTTCGATCGCGCACATGAGGCCGGCGGCCCCCGCGCCGATGACCAGCACATCGCATGTGGTTGTCTGATCGCTCATCGTCTCGCGCCCGGTCAGCGCCACGGGTCGGCGCCAAAGCTGATAGGGCGCCGTTCGGCGCCCAAGACAAGACAGCTCGCGCGGTAGTCTGCTGGGCGCCCCGGCGCGCGCGATTTGGCCGTTTAACCCGTCTGCAATGCGGGTGTTGCAAGAGAGCTTGGCGCAAAGGCGCCAATGCGGCAAAAGACACCATGAAGAAAACGCAAATCGTTATCGTCGGGGGCGGCGCGGGCGGTCTCGAACTGGCCCGAAAGCTGGGCGCCAAATATGGCCGGAAGCGGCACGACATCATCCTCGTCGAAAAAAGCCGAACCCATATCTGGAAGCCCTTGCTGCACGAAGTGGCCGCCGGCGCGCTCGACGCCAATCTCGACGAAGTCGGTTACCGCAGCCACGGCTCACGCTGGGGCTATCGCTTCTTCTGGGGAGCGCTCGAAGGCATCGACCGCGACAATCGCCAGGTCATCATCGCGCCCTTGCTTGACGAGGACGGCGCCGAGGTCATCGGCCGGCAGACCATCAGATACGACTATCTGGTAGTCGCGATCGGCTCGGTGACGAACACGTTCAACACGCCGGGCGCCGCAAAGCACTGCATCCTGCTTGACGAGCGCGAACAGGCTGACCGCTTCCGCCTCAAGCTTCTCAACCAGTGCCTCCGCGTCTCGCGCGCCATGAGCGCAGACCCCAAAAGCGACGCGCAGGTCAAGATCGCAATCATCGGCGCCGGCGCCACCGGCGTCGAACTCGCAGCTGAACTCTACAACGCGGCCGTCGGCCTCAAACACTACGGCCTCGAAGTGTTCGACGAAACGCGCCTCGTCACCACCTTGCTGGAGGCGGGCCCGCGCATCCTGCCCGCGCTGCCCGAAAAACTCTCAGGCGCCGCGCGCGAAGAGCTCGAGCGCCTGGGCGTCAAGGTGCAGACATCCACGCGCGTCTCCGAAGTTACACGGGAGGCCGTGATCACCAGCGCCGGCGACGTCCAGGCGGATCTCAAGATCTGGGCGGCCGGCGTGCGCGGCGCCGACGTCCTCAAGGACATCGGCGGCCTCGAAACCAACGCCAGCAACCAGCTCGTCGTCCGCCGCACGATGCAGACCACGCGTGACGATCGCATCTATGCGCTGGGCGATTGCTGCGCCTGTCCGCAACCGGGCTCGGATCGGCCAGTGCCGCCGCGCGCGCAGGCCGCGCACCAGATGGCCGCCACCGTTTTCAAGAACCTGAAGAATGCGATGGCCGGCAAGCCGCTCGGCGAATTCAACTACCACGATCACGGCTCGCTCGTGTCGCTCAGTCAGTACTCAACCGTCGGTAGCCTCATGGGCGGCCTCATCGGCGGCAGGCTGGCAATTGAGGGCCGGCTTGCACGGTTCGTCTACGTCTCACTCTACCAGATGCACCTGCTGGCGATTCACGGCTGGCTCCGCGGCTTGGTCCTGATCGCAATCGGCCGCGTCAACCACGTCATTCGTCCGCGGCTGAAACTCCACTGAGCCTCAAGAACGCCCCCAGCCGGGTTGAAGACGCCCTCGCCGGTCGGCCGCCGGCATCGCCATGTGGTCGCCTGCACGAGATGGCCCACGCCCTGGTCGTGGACTATGCAAGGCGATCGGCAATGCGCACGAGGGTATCGCGCAGCGCCGTCAGCCGCTGGACCGCCTGGCCGCTACCGGCAATGTCGAGAGCCTGCGCAACGGCGCGAAGCTCTTTGGCGACAGTTTCGTTTCGGCGGTTCTGGTCAACGAGTGGCGCTGCCTGATCCAGCACAGCGATCAGCCGGCTCGACGCTGCAGCGGGCAGGGCGTTGTCCCTTGCCAGCTGGTCCATGTACGCGCGCGCAACCACAGGGTGCGCGGGCCAGGTGACCGGGTATTGCTGCTGTGGGTTCACCGTGCGGCCCTGCTCGGCCATGCGGGCGGCAGCGATTTCATTCGCCGACAGATGCTCGCTTGGTGTCAGCTCGAGCACGTCGAGGCCGCGCGCGATCTCGGTGCCGTAGATGCGACCTTCGTACCAGTAGATCGACCAGTAGCCTCCCAGCGTCTGATGATCGGCATTGACGGGCCCGCGATCGAAATACGCGATCTCGCGCGGCTTGGCCGAGTCGGTGAAGTCGCTGATCGAAAGCCCACCCTGATACCACGCCTGCACAAACAGGTCGCGCCCCGGCACCGGGAGCAGGGAGCCATTGTGCGCGACGCAGTTCTCCAGATCGGTCTGCGCCGCAGGCAGCTTGTAGTAACTGCGGAACACCAGCTTGCCGTCGACAATGTCGTAGATCGCGTTGGCGCCCCACGTCGCGGGATCCTGCACGCGGCAGCGCGGCCGGCCGCCGCCGCCCCACTCGTCGGTGAAGATCACTTTTGTGCCGTCATTGTTGAACGTCGCCGAGTGCCAGTAGGCGAAGCCCGCATCGACGACGGCGTCGATCCGCCTGGGCGCACGCGGATTGCTGATGTCGAAGATGATGCCGTTGCCCGAGCACGCGCCACCCGCAATCTTGCGCGATGGGAACAGCGTGATGTCGTGGCAGTGGTCAGTGCGGTTCGTCGTCTGCGTGCCTTCGCCATGATCGCCGCCGAGCCACAGGCCGCCGAGCTGGCCGCTTTGTCCGTCAGCGAAAACTGTCGGGCTGTCGATGATGCGAGCCTTCGCAGGGTCGGCCAGCGGGATCTCGATGACGTCGACGCGGAACAGGGCCGTGCGGCTGTCGCCTGGCTGGCCCATCACGCAGCCTGCCAGCTCGTCCTTGTCGCGTATGCCCGCAGTGCCGGAGTTATAGACAATAAGCCGTTGCTCATCTGCCGAGACAACGGAGTGGGTGTGCGAGCCCCGGCACGTCTGAACCTGTCCGACCTG
>Ga0315902_10001457_pt1 | contig 38002 bp, 32 predicted proteins | sample LakEriMetagenome_9_FD_203523 | JGI IMG/M metagenome (GOLD analysis project Ga0315902, IMG submission 203523) | Freshwater fungal communities from buoy surface, Lake Erie, Ohio, United States - Buoy 12 MA117 | ecosystem: Environmental > Aquatic > Freshwater > Lake > Lake biofilm | place: USA...
CAAGGTCAAGACGGTGGTGCAGATGGTCGCCATCCCCTTCCTGCTGTTCGACGGCGCCTTGTTCGGCGTGATCGACACGCGCATCTGGGGCACCTTGCTCATCTACGTGGCCGCCGTGCTGACCATATGGTCCATGGTGTACTACCTGCGCAAGGCGCTGCCCGAGATCCGGGCCAAGGTGAAGTGACCTTCGTGCCCGCGCCCGCGCATCAACCGGGGTCGCGTTGACCATTCCTGCCGCGGCTGGTCCGGCAGCCCACGACTCCCGCCGGGACGCACTCATCGCGTCCATGCCCTGGGTCTTCGTCGGCATCTGGAGCACGGGCTTCGTCGTGGCGCGCTTTGGCATGCCGCACGCGCCGCCGATGACCTTCCTGGCTTGGCGGTTTGCCCTGTCGGTGGCCTTGTTTGCGGTGTGGATCGGCGTGAGCGGCGCGCGCTGGCCGCGCGGGCGTGATCAGTGGTTGCACCTGGCCGTGGTGGGGGCGCTGCTGCACAGCAGCTACCTCGGCGGCGTGTGGGCAGCAGTCAAGGGCGGCATGTCCGCCGGCACGGCGGCCCTGATCGTCGGACTTCAGCCCTTGCTCACCGCGCTGTGGTTGTCCGGGCGCGGCGACGCGCAGCGGGCCAACCGCCGGCAGTGGATCGGCCTGGCCCTGGGCCTGGCAGGCCTGGTGCTGGTGGTGTGGCGCAAGCTCGGGTTGGGCGAGGCCAGCCCCGCCACCCTGGGCATGGCCGTGGCGGCGCTGCTGGGGATCACCGCAGGCACGTTGTGGCAGAAGCGTTTCGTGCAGCCCTGCGACGTGCGCACCGCGAACACCGTCCAACTCGCCGCGGCCTTCGCGGTGACGGCCCCGCTGGCGCTGCTGGAGTCCGAGGCGATGCGCTGGAACGCGCAGTCCGCCGGCGCGATGGCCTGGTCGGTCGGCGTGCTGACGCTGGGCGGCAGTTCGCTGCTGGTGCTGCTGATCCAGCGCGGGGCGGCCACCCGGGTGACCAGCCTGATGTACCTCGTGCCGCCGTGCACCGCCGTGCTGGCCTGGCTGCTCTTCGGCGAAGTCCTCACCCCGCTGGTGCTGGCGGGCATGGCCATCACCGCGGTGGGCGTTTGGATGGTGGTGCGCAACCCCTCCTGAACCCGCCAGCCGAGCCTCCACCTGAGCCCAAGCTACCCTACCCATCAAAGGAAGACGGAGTTCCCACCATGAGCCGACCCCATCGCATCGCCGTCATCGCCGGAGACGGCATCGGCCAGGAAGTCATGCCCGAGGGCCTGCGCGTGCTCGATGCAGCCGCTCGCCGCTTCGGCATTGCACTCCAGTGCGACGAATTCGATTTCGCCAACTGCGCTCACTACGCGAAGCACGGGCAGATGATGCCCGACGACTGGAAGGACCGCATAGGCGGCCACGACGCCATCTTCTTCGGCGCGGTGGGCTGGCCGGCCACCGTGCCCGACCACATCTCGCTGTGGGGCTCGCTGCTGAAGTTCCGCCGCGAATTCGACCAGTACGTCAACCTGCGGCCGGCCAGGCTGATGCCGGGCATACGCTCGCCGCTGGTGGATCGCCAGGGGAGGGCCCTCGCACCGGGCCAGATCGACATGCTGATCGTGCGCGAGAACACAGAGGGCGAGTACAGCGCCGTGGGCGGGCGCATGTACGAGGGCACCGACCGCGAAATCGTCATGCAGCAGACCATCATGTCCCGCCAGGGCGTGGACCGGGTGCTGAAGTTCGCCTTCGAGCAGGCCATGCGCCGTCCGCGGCGCCGGCTGACTTCGGCCACCAAGAGCAACGGCATCGCCATCACCATGCCGTACTGGGACGAGCGCGTCGAGGCGATGTCGCGCCTGTACCCCGACGTGCAGGTCGACCGCTTCCACATCGACATCCTCACGGCGCACTTCGTGCAGCGCCCCCAGCACTTCGATGTGGTGGTGGCCAGCAACCTGTTCGGTGACATCCTGTCGGACCTGGGCCCCGCGTGCACCGGCACCATCGGCATCGCGCCCTCGGCCAACCTGAACCCCAGCCGGCAGTGGCCCAGCCTGTTCGAGCCGGTGCATGGCTCGGCGCCCGACATCGCCGGCCAAGGACTGGCCAACCCGATCGGCCAGATCTGGTCGGCTGCGCTGATGCTCGACTTCCTTGGCCACCGCGATGCGCACGATGCCGTGCTGGGCGCGATCGAGGCTGCGCTGTCGGACACGCAGGCCCCGAAAACGCCCGACCTGGGCGGCACCGCTCGCACAGCGGATGTGGGCCGTGCCATCGCCGAACGGGTGGCGGCGGGCTGAGCCTCGCGCGTTGGTGCCTACCGCCCGAAGGTGGACATAGAATCCGCGCCCGAGCCGTGGACGCCGCGGTCGGGGCTGACATGGCATTGCAAGGCGTTGAAAAGCGTTGGAACGCGTTGGAAAGGGGTCACCCGTGAACAAGACCGACTTGATCGAACACATCGCTCAGCAAGCCGACATCTCCAAGGCGGCGGCGGGGCGGGCGCTGGAAGCCCTCATCGGAGGCGTGAAGACCTCTCTGAAGAAGGGTGGCAGCGTGTCGATCGCCGGCTTTGGGACCTTTGCCGTCACCAAGCGCGCCTCACGCACCGGCCGCAACCCCAGGACGGGAGCTGCCATCAAGATCAAGTCTGCCAAGGTTCCCAAGTTCCGCCCGGGCAAGGCCCTGAAGGATCACCTCAACTGATCAAGCCCGCCCATGCGGGCGGATCCGGCTAGAGCCGGGTGCTTAGCTCAGCTGGCAGAGCGGCGCCCTTACAAGGCGTAGGTCGGCGGTTCGATCCCGTCAGCACCCACCATCCCCCTCGCACCGGTCACCGGCCATGTTCGATTTCGTCCGATCCCACACCCGGCTGCTCCAGTTCATCCTGGTCATCCTGATCTTCCCGTCCTTCGTCTTCTTCGGCGTGCAGGGGTACACCAGCATGCAGGAGGGCGGCAACCTCAAGGTGGCCAAGGTCGACGGCCGACCCATCACCCAGGCCGAGTGGGACCGCGCGCACCAGCGCGAGTCCGAGCGGATGCGTCGGCAGATGCCCGGCATCGATGCCAAGCTGCTGGACACGCCGGAGATGAAGCGCCAGGTCCTCGACGGGCTGGTGCGCGAACGCGTGCTGCTTGCGGCGGCAGAGAAGCAGAACCTGTTTCCGGCCGACGAGCGGCTGCTGCAGAAGTTCCGCGCCGATCCGCAGATGGCCGGCATCCGCAACCCCGACGGCAGTGTCAACCGTGACGTGCTCGCCGCCCAGGGCATGACCAGCGAGATGTTCGCCCAGCAGCTGCGCCAGGACATGGGCATGCGCCAGGTGCTGCTTTCGGTGGGCGGTACGGCGGTGCCGGTGAAGGCGTCGTCGCAGGCTGCGGTGGGGGCCTGGCTGGAGCGCCGAGAGGTGCAGGTCCAGCGTTTCGATGTCAAGGATTACCTGGCCAAGGTCAGCCCCACGGATGCGGACCTGGAGACCCACTTCAAGGCCCGCGAGGCGACCTTCAAGCTGCCGGAAGAGGCCCGCATCGAGTACGTGGTTCTTGACATCGAGACCCTGCGCAAGGGCCTGTCGGTCACCGAGGAAGACCTGCGCCGCTACTACACCGAAAATGAGAGCCGCTACACCCAGGCAGAAGAGCGCCGGGCCAGCCACATCCTCATCAAGGCCGAGAAGTCCTTGTCTGCCGAAGAGCGCAAGAAGGCCCGCGAGAAGGCGGAGTCGTTGCTGTCCCAGGTGCGCAAGACGCCCGGCAGCTTCGGTGAGCTGGCACGAAAGAATTCCGACGATCCCGGCTCCGCCGCGCGCGGGGGCGACCTGGACTTCTTCGGTCGCGGCGCCATGGTCAAGGGCTTCGAGGACGCCGTCTTCTCCATGAAGGCTGGCGAGATCAGCAACCTCATCGAGACCGAGTTCGGCTACCACATCATCCAGATGACCGGCTCGCGCGGTGGCGAGAAGAAGCCCTTCGAAGCCGTGCGCGCCGAGATCGCCGTCGAAGTGACCCGACAGCTCGCCCAGCGCAAGTTCGCCGAGTCGGCCGAGAGCTTCACCAACACGGTCTACGAGCAGTCGGACAGCCTGCAGCCGGTGATCGACAAGCTCAAGCTGGAGAAGAAGTCGGCCACCGTTCGCCGCACCGCGGCGCCAGGTGCCACCGGGCCGCTGGCCTCGGCCAAGCTGCTCGAGGCTGTCTTCGGCAACGACGCCCTGCGCAACAAGCGCAACACCGAAGCCATCGACCTGGGCAACAGCCAGCTGGTCTCGGCCCGGGTGGTGGAGCACACGCCCGAGAGGATGCCGCCCTTGGCCGATGTGCGTGACCGGGTGCGCGCCTCCGTGGTGCAGGAGCAGGCGGCTGCGCTGGCCCGCAAGGATGGCCAGGCCCGCTTGGAGCAGTTGAAGAAGGACGCGGGCACCGCAGGGCTGCCCCCTGTCGTGACGGTCTCGCGCGACCAGACGCAGGGCCTGCCCAGGCCGGTGCTGGAGGCAGCTCTGCAAGCGGCGCCCTCTGGCCTGCCCGCCACGCTGGGAGTGGATCTGGGCCCTCAAGGTTTTGCCGTGGTGCGTGTCTCCAAGGTCGTGCCGCGCGAGGCCGCAGACCCCGCCGCTGCCACGCTGGGGCCCCAGGTGGTACAGGCCTGGGCTGCGGCCGAGACAGAGACCTACCTCGAGGCGCTCAAGAAGCGCTTCAAGGCCGAGGTGAAGGTGGCCGAAGCGGCGGGCGCTGCTTCCGCTCCCCGCTAGCCCAACCGGGGAGCGCTCAGGATCGGATGCCTATAATCCCGGATTTCCCGACGGTGGCTGTAGCTCAGTTGGTAGAGTCCCAGATTGTGATTCTGGTCGTCGTGGGTTCGAGTCCCATCAGCCACCCCATCTGATTTTCCTTCCCGGGACCTTGGCGCCGCGGCTTACATGCCCTGCTGGCACAAGCCGTACAGCGTCCGGACCGCAGCGCGAATGTCCTCGGCGCCCGTGCCCAGGTGTCGGGCTGTTTCCTTCGGAGAAAGCCCTCTGGCGAAGCAGGCCAGTGCAGCGCGCGCGATGGAGGCGGCAGGCGCACCTTCCTTGCGTGAAGGCTCCTCTGCCGCGGCGGGCCACAGGTGGCTCATCATGCGCCGGGCCAGGCTGGGCGGCAACGGCCAGTGGCCGCGGGCGATCTGCTGCAGCGCCTCCACCACCGACTCCAGGCGGTCCTCCTTGAGCAGGTAGCCCTGCGCGCCTCTGCGGACGGCGGGAAAGAGGTGCTCGTCATCGGCGAACAGCGTGGTCACGATGCGCAGTGCGGGGTGCTCCTTGAGTTCCGACAGCAGGTTCAGCGCCCCGTGGCCCGGCAGATCAAGGTCGATGAGGACCAGCTTGCAAGGCGGGCGGGCCGCGCCGCTGGCATCCGGGCCGAGGGTGGCCGTCAGTCCGGAGGCTGCGTCAGCCGCCTGGTCGATCTGCAGTTCGTCGCTGAAACTCTCCCGCACCACGCGGCACAGGAACTCCCGCGCCACGGGGTTGGACTCGATGACCGCCACCCTGATCGTCATCGCTGACCCTCAGTGGTTGACCAGCAGCACCTTGCCGCGCACCTGGCGGCTGCCCATGCGCGCGTAGGCGGCATGGATCTGGTCCATCGGCAGCCTGATGTCGATGACGGGCTTGACCCTGCCTGCGGCATACCAGTCCCACAGCTCGGCCAGCCCGCGCGCAAAGGCCTGGGGCTCCCGCCGCGCAAAGTCGCCCCAGAACACCCCCACGACAGAGGCCCCTTTGAGCAGTGCCAGGTTCCACGGCAGTGCCGGGATGCCGCCGCCTGCGAACCCGACCACCAGGTATCGGCCCCGCCACGCGATGGAGCGGAATGCCGGCTCCGCGAGGTCGCCGCCCACCGGGTCGTACACGACATCGGGCCCCTTGCCGCCGGTGAGCGTCTTCAGGGCCTCTCGCAGCGGCTCGGTCGCGTAGTTCACCGTTGCGTCGGCACCGATCTCCCGGCACAGCGCCGCCTTGTCGTCGGTGGACACGCCCGCGATCACGCGCGCACCCGCTGCCTTGGCGATCTGCACCGCCGCCGTGCCCACTCCGCCGGCCGCACCGAGCACGAGCACGGTCTCGCCCGGGCGCAGTGCCGCACGGTCCATCAGCGCGTGGTGCGAGGTGCCATAGGTGAAGGCGAAGGCCGCAGCGTCATCCAGATCCACACCGTCGGGCACCCGGCTGACAGCGGTCGCGCTGACGCAGGCATGGGTGGCAAAGCCGCCCACGCTGCCCAGGGACGCGACCCGGTCGCCGGCCTTCAGATGCGACACGTTCTCGCCCACGGCCAGCACCGTGCCCGAGAACTCGGAGCCGGGCACGAAGGGCAGGGCGGGCTTGAACTGGTAGCGCCCCTCCACGATCAGCAGGTCAGGAAAGTTCAGGCTGGCCGCATGAACGGCCACGGTCACCTCGCCAGCGCCCGGCACTGGGATGGGTTGCTCCACCAGGCGCAGCGACTGCACGCCCTCCAGGGTCTCGCACGTCCACGCCTTCATCTGTTGTCCTGACAGCCTGTGCATGGCCCCGATGATAGTGAGCCAGGCGGCCGGCGGTCGAATCGCTACGGTTCGGTTCGGTTCGTTTCGCTTGAGGGGGGGCTGCCTACAATGAGGCCGATGCGCATCCTCATCGCCAACGACGACGGCTACCTCGCTCCGGGACTGGCCGCCCTGGTCAAGGCGTGCGAGGGCCTGGGCCAGGTCGACGTGATCGCCCCAGAGCAGAACGCCAGCGGCACCTCCAACGCGCTCACCCTGAGCCGCCCTCTGTCGGTCTTCGAGTCCTCGCAGATGCCAGGGCGTATGGTGCGAGTGGTCAACGGCACACCCTCGGACTGCGTGCACGTGGCCCTGACGGGATTGCTGCCCCACCGACCCGACCTGGTGCTCTCGGGCATCAACAACGGCGCGAACATGGGCGACGACACCCTCTACTCGGGGACTGTCGCCGCGGCGATGGAGGGCTACCTGTTCGGCATCCCGGCGATCGCCTTCTCGCAGGTGGAAAAGGGCTGGGCACACCTGGAGGCCGCCGCAGCGGCCGCGCGCGCCGTCGTGGACGACGCGCTGGCTTCGATCCCTTCGGGCCCCTGGCTGCTGAACGTGAACCTGCCCAACCGGCCCGATGTGGCCACGCTGCCCCGCGTCATCACCCGGTTGGGTCGGCGACACGCAAGCGAGCCGGTCATCCGCCAACTGAGTCCGAGGGGCGACCCGCTGTACTGGATCGGGCCCGCGGGCGACGCCCGAGAAGCCGGGGAGGGCACCGACTTCCACGCGACCGCTGCCGGGTGCGTGTCGATCACGCCGCTGCAGGTCGACCTCACCGACCACGCCTCGCGCGAACGCTGGGTCGGTAGCCTGCGGGGCCGCCTGTCGTGACGCGCACGCGCAGGCCGGCGGGATTCCCGGCCTCGCTGCAGACCGAAGCCTCCACGCCCGGCCGCCCGGGCCTGCTGAGACCGCAGAAGACCCTCCAGGAGGCGGCCCGTGATGCTTCACGTGCAGTGCCGCCCTCTGGCCTGGGGCTGGACTCGGCTCAGGTGCGCAGCCGCATGGTCGAGCGCCTCAGGCGAGAGGGCGGCGTCGTCGAGCCTGTGCTCGCCGCGCTCGAAGCGGTTCCGCGCCACCGTTTCGTCGATTCGGCGCTGGCCACTCAGGCCTACGAGGACACCAGCCTGCCCATCGGTCTGGGACAGACGATCTCCAAGCCTTCAGTGGTGGCGCGGATGCTGTCCCTGCTGTGGCTGCGGCCGGGCGCCAGGCTCGCGCGGGGAGCAGACGGCCCGGGCGCAGGGTCCCTGGGCCGAGTGCTGGAGATCGGCACCGGCTGCGGCTACCAGGCGGCACTCATCAGCCTGTTGGCCTCGCGCGTGGTGTCCGTCGAGCGGCTGGGGCCGCTGCACGACAAGGCCCGCCGCACCTTGCGCGAATTGGGTTTCCATGACCTCACGCTGCTGCACCGCGACGGGCACGAAGGCTACCCCCCGAGCGCGCCTTACGACACCATCATCTCGGCGGCCGGAGGAGCCGACATTCCGACGCCCTGGAAGGAACAGCTGGCCGTGGGAGGCCGCCTGGTGGCCCCTGTTCACTCCGATGAGCATGGGGGGCAGATCCTTCGGGTGCTCGACCGTGATGCCGATGGCTGGCACGTCTCGCACCACGATGCCGTGCACTTCGTCCCCCTAAAATCCGGCACTCTGTGATGCCCCGCATGATGCATCTTTCACACCCAAGCGCCGCTGCCTTCCGCCTGGGGCTTGTTTCGGCCTTGTGCGTCGTGCTGGCAGCCTGCGGCAGCACCCGCAACCGCGCCCCGGTCGAGGAGCGCAGCACCGGTGTGCGACCTCCCGCTGCCGCATCGACGGGTGCGGTGGTCGCTGCGGCGCCTGCAGCCCCCGCGGCGGCTCCAGTGGCACCCTCGGGTGCATCCCCGGGCCGCGACAGCGCAGCGGCAAAGACCCTGCCGGGCGCCGAGAACGCCGGCAAGCCCGGGTACTACACCGTCAAGCCCGGCGACACGCTGATCCGCGTCGCCCTCGAGAACGGCCAGAACTGGCGCGACATCGCGCGCTGGAGCCAGATCGACAACCCGAACGTCATCGAGGTGGGCCAGGTCTTGCGCGTGTTGCCGCCCGGAGTGGAGCCGGGGGCCGCGGTGGCCCGGCCCGTGGCGTCGGCAGGGAAGGTGGAGTCCCGCCCCCTGGAGGCCGGCGCGCCGACTGCGCCGACAGCCCCAGCGCCGGCCAACCCGACACCCGCCCCGGGGGCTCCCATGGCATCGGGGCCCGCCGTGCCGGGTGCAACGGCAACGCCTCCGGCTGGCGCGCCTGCAACTGCGACGCGTGCGGATGACGAGCCGGCCTGGGGTTGGCCCGCCGCAGGCCCGGTGGTGGCCAATTTCGATGAGAGCCGCAATGTCAAGGGCCTGGCCATTGGGGGCAAGGCGGGCGATCCTGTACTGGCCGCAGCCGACGGGCGCGTCGTGTATGCCGGTTCAGGCCTGCGCGGTTACGGCAATCTGGTCATCGTCAAGCACAACAACGTCTTCCTCACCGCCTACGCCCACAACCAGACGCTGCTGGTGAAGGAGGACCAGGCGGTGCGCAAGGGACAGAAGATCGCCGAGATGGGCTCCACCGACGCTGAGCGCGTGCAACTGCACTTCGAGATCCGGCGCCAGGGCCGGCCGGTCGACCCCGCGCGCATGCTCCCCCCGCGCTGACCGCGCGATCCCCCTGACGCGGCTAGCGTTTTCGCGGAGTCGTCGTTTGACGCGGAGGCGATAGCATCCGCGCCTTGAAGAGCCGGCCCGTTGGCCGGACGAGTCAACAGGAGAGATCCGATGAAGGTTTTTGCGTTGAGCGCGCTGGTCCTTGCGGCCGCGTCCACCGTGGCCACGGCCCAGACGTCCCAAGGGGTCAGCAAGAACGAGATCCTGATCGGGTCCATCCAGGACTTGTCAGGCCCCATCGCCGGCTTCGGCAAGCAGGTGCGCCTGGGCATGATGCTACGCGTGGACGAAGCCAATGAGCAAGGCGGCATCAACGGCCGCAAGCTCAAGCTGATCGTCGAGGACTCCGCCTACGACCCGCGCAAGGCTGCCCTGGCCGCGCAGAAGCTGGTCAACCAGGACAAGATCTTCATCATGATCGGCCACATCGGCACGGCGCAGAACATGGCCGCCATGCCGATCCAGTTCGAGAAGAACGTGGTCAACTTCTTTCCCGTGACGGCCGCACGTGAGATGTACGAGCCTTTCCATCGGCTCAAGTACTCGTTCGCGGTCACCTATTACGAGCAGATGGCCACCATGGTGCCCAAGCTGGTCAAGGAGAAGAACGCCAAGAAGCCCTGCACCCTCTACCAGGACGACGAGTTCGGCCTGGAGGTGATGCGCGGAGGCGAGGCCGGCCTGAAGTCCATCGGCATGGACTTCGCCGAGAAGACCACCTACAAGCGCGGGGCCACAGACTTCTCCTCGCAGGTGGCCAAGATGAAGGCCTCGGGTTGCGACCTGGTGGTGCTGGGCACGATCATCCGCGAGACCATCGGCACGATCGCCGAGAGCCGCAAGACGGGCTTCAACCCGACCTTCGTGGGCTCCAGCGCCGCCTACACCGACCTGATCCACAAGCTCGGCGGCAAGGCGATGGATGGCTTCTACGCCGCCATGTCCACCCAGCACCCCTACCTGGACGAGGCCTCGCAGCCCATCCGCTTCTGGGCTAACAAGTACAAGACCAAGTTCAACGAGGACCCGACCGTGTTCTCGGTCTATGGCTACAACGCGGTGGACGCCTTCATCCGCGCTGCGGGCAAGGCCGGGGCCAACCTCAGCACCGACTCCTTCATCAAGGCCATGGACACCATGATCATCCCGCCGGACATCTTCGGCAGCGCCGAGGCGACCTTCGGCCCGAAGAAGCGGCTGGGCAGCGAGGTCTCCCGGCTGTCGCAACTGCAGGACGCCCGCTGGCGCGCGGTGTCCGACTACCCCAAGAAGTGAGTTGAGGGTCTGTCGGCTGCGACCGCGGCCCGGATAATCGGGCCGTGGATGCAGCAGACGACATTCTCGAGGTCGAGTCTCTCGACCTCGAGGGGCAAGGGGTGGCCAGACGGCCTGATGGCAAGGTCGTCTTCATCGAAGGGGCCCTGCCTGGCGAGCGGGTGACCGTGCAGGTGCACCGTCGCAAGAACCAGTGGGAGCAGGCGACCGTCAGGTCCCTGCTGCGCGAGAGTTCGCAGCGTGTGCGCCCCCTCTGCCCCCACTTCGGCTTGCATGCGGGAGCTTGCGGCGGCTGCAAGATGCAGCACCTTCACCCTGCTGCCCAAGTGGCCGCCAAGCAGCGCGTGCTTGAGGACAACCTTTGGCATCTGGCCAAGGTCAAACCGGATGTCGTGCTGCGCCCGATCGAAGGGCCTGCCTGGGGCTACCGCTGGCGGGCACGGCTTTCGGTGCGTCACGTCGTGCGCAAGGGCGCCGTCCTGGTGGGCTTTCATGAGCGCAAGTCCCGTTATGTGGCCGACATGCGCTCATGCGAAGTGCTGCCAAGGCCGGTCAGCGACCTGCTGGAACCCTTGCGCGATCTCATCGGGCGGCTTGACCAGCGCGACCGCATCCCGCAGATCGAGCTGGCCGTGGGCGATGAAGTCACGGCGCTGGTGCTGCGACACCTCGAGCCGCTGAGCGAAGCCGATGCGACGCAGCTTCGCCACTTCGCTGACAGCTATGCAGTGCAGTGGTGGCTTCAGCCCAAGGGGCCCGACACGGTCCACCTGCTCGATGAGGGACGCCAGGGGCCTGTGCTGGCCTATGCGCTGCCCGAATTCGGCGTGCGCATGCCCTTCAAGCCGACCGACTTCACGCAGGTCAACCCCCACATCAACCGCGTGCTGGTGGGGCGGGCGCTGCGGCTGCTCGATCCGCAGCCCGGTGAGCAGGTCATCGACTGGTTCTGCGGACTGGGCAATTTCTCGTTGCCACTGGCGCGCCAGGGAGCAAGCGTGCTCGGCCTGGAAGGGTCGCAGACGCTGGTCCGCAGGGCGGCAGACAACGCCGCGGACAACGGCCTGCAAGACCTGACGCGTTTCGAGGCCCGCGACCTGTTCACCCTGACTGCGCACGATCTGCTGTCCATGGGCAGGGCTCACCGGTGGCTGATCGATCCTCCGCGCGAAGGGGCCTTCGCCCTGGCCAAGGTGACGGCCGACTTGCATCAGGCTGGCGCGGACGTCCTCCCACGGCGCATCGTCTACGTCAGCTGCAACCCCGCCACCCTGGCCCGTGACGCCGGGCTGTTCGTGCACCAGGCGGGTTACCGCTGCGAGGCGGCAGGCGTCGTGAACATGTTCCCGCACACCGCCCATGTGGAGAGCATCGCCGTCTTCGAGCGGTCCTGAGCTGGCGCGCTCACGATCGGAAAACGAAGAGGGCTCCCGAAGGAGCCCTCTTGGCATGAAGCGTTTCTCGACGCCGTCAGTCGCGGTCGCCGCCGAAGATGCCCAGCAGGGCCAGCAGGCTCTGGAAGACGTTGTAGACATCCAGGTAGATGGCGAGGGTCGCGGAAACGTAGTTGGTCTCGCCCCCGTCGATGACCCGCTTCAGGTCCACCAGGATGAAGGCCGAGAAGATGCCCAGGCACAGCACCAGCAGGGCCAGCATCAGGGCTGAGGACTGCAGGAAGAAGTTGGCGATCATGGCCACGAACACGATGAGCGCGCCCACGGTCAGGAACTTGGCCATCCCTGACAGGTCGCGCTTGACCACCGTGGCCAGGGAGGCCATGGCCAGGAAGATCGCCGCCGTGCCGCCAAAGGCCGTCATGACCAGCGAGGCGCCGTTGCGCAGCCCGAGCACCTGGCCCACCATGCGCGACAGCATCAGGCCCATGAAGAAGGTGAAGGCCAGAAGCAGGTACACGCCCGTGGCCGAGTGCTTGGTCTTCTCGATCGCGAACATGAAGCCAAAAGCACCTACCAGGAAGAGGATCATCGACAGGCCTGCGCCCATCGCGCTGACGATGCCCGTGCTGACGCCCACCCAGGCCCCCAGCACCGTGGGCACCATGGACAGCGCCAGCAGCCCATAGGTGTTGCGCAGGACCGCGTTGCGCTGCGGCGCATCGGCAATGACAGCGCCTTGCGAGGTAAGGATTGGTTCGTTCATGCAGCCTCCATCAGATGGAACTCTCAGCTTGAGCACCTGTCGGCAGGCGCTCACGACATAGTGTAGGACGACCCCGAGGGCCCCAGGGTTTCCTGCATGGTCGCATGGGAATTGAGCCTCTGGGGACGGGGTGTCAGGCCACCGGGGCGGAAGATCGCCGACCAAGGCGAGTCCTGGCCCAGCATATACTTTGCAGGTTTAGCCGCACACACCGCCTCCCAGCGAAACTCGTCTTCGGTTTCCCCCTCGACGCGAGGCCTCCAGACACTTGGAGGCCCCGGCTGGGAGCGCGCAAACCGGAGTCTTTCTTGCTTCCCGACCTGCCTCGCGCCGTTCTCGCCCTCGCGGACGGCACCGTCTTCACGGGCACCTCCATCGGCGCGGCGGGGTCCACCGTCGGAGAGGTGGTGTTCAACACCGCGCTGACCGGCTACCAGGAGATCCTGACCGATCCCAGCTACTGCCGGCAGATCGTCACGCTGACTTACCCGCACATCGGCAATGTCGGCGTCAACTCCGAGGACGTCGAGGCGCGCCAGGTGCACGCCGCCGGGTTGGTGGTCAGGGACCTGCCGCTGCGGGCGTCGAACTTCCGCGCCACGTTGACCCTGTCGGACTACCTTCGCCGTGAGGGCACGGTGGCCATCGCCGACCTGGACACGCGCAGCCTGACGCGTCGACTGCGCGAGACCGGTGCCCAGAATGGCTGCATCCGCACCTTCGCAGCCGGGCAGGCCGTGTCGGACCAGGAAGTGTCCGAGGCCGTCGCGATGGCACGTGCGGCGCCCTCGATGGCCGGGCAGGATCTGGCCCAGGTGGTCACCGCGTCCGAACCCTATGGCTGGACGCAGACCGAATGGGCGCTGGGAACCGGCTACGGCGATGTCCAGGCCCCCCGTTTCCACGTCGTGGCCTACGACTTCGGCGTCAAGCACAACATCCTGCGCATGCTGGCCAGCCGTGGATGCCGCGTCACCGTGGTGCCGGCCCGCACCCCCGCGCATGAGGTGCTGGCCCGGACACCGGATGGCGTGTTCCTCAGCAATGGCCCCGGTGACCCACAGCCTTGCGACTACGCCATCGAGGCAGCGCGCATCCTGATCGAGTCTGGCCTGCCCACCTTCGGCATCTGCCTGGGCCACCAGATCATGGCCCTGGCCTCTGGCGCGAAGACCTTCAAGATGAAGTTCGGCCACCACGGCGCCAACCACCCGGTGAAGGACCTGGACTCCGGCCGCGTAAGCATCACCAGCCAGAACCACGGCTTTGCGGTTGACGAGCAAAGCCTGCCGCCCAACCTGCGCGCCACCCACCGCAGCCTGTTCGACGGGACGCTCCAGGGCCTGGCCCGCACCGACCGCCCGGCTTTCTGCTTCCAGGGGCACCCCGAGGCTTCCCCGGGCCCGCACGACATCGCCTACCTGTTCGACCGGTTCACCGCGCTGATGGCCGCGCACCGCCGGGAGCCCGCCCATGCCTAAGCGCACCGACCTCAAGAGCATCCTCATCATCGGCGCCGGCCCCATCGTCATCGGGCAGGCCTGCGAGTTCGACTATTCCGGTGCGCAGGCCTGCAAGGCGCTGCGCGAGGAAGGGTATCGGGTCATTCTGGTCAACAGCAACCCGGCGACCATCATGACCGACCCGGGTACGGCCGACGCCACCTACATCGAGCCGATCACCTGGCAGGTGGTCGAGAAGATCATCGCCAAGGAGCGCCCGGACGCGGTGCTGCCCACCATGGGTGGCCAGACGGCGCTGAACTGCGCGCTGGACCTGCACCGTCACGGCGTGCTGGCGAAGTACGGTGTCGAGATGATCGGCGCCAACGAGCACGCCATCGAGAAGGCCGAGGACCGCCTGAAGTTCAAGGAGGCGATGACCTCCATCGGCCTGGACTCCGCCAAGAGCGGCATCGCGCACTCGATGGACGAGGCCTGGGCCGTCCAGAAGCGCATCCAGGCCGACATCGGCGGACCGGGTTTCCCCATGGTGATTCGCCCGAGCTTCACGCTGGGCGGCACGGGCGGCGGCATTGCCTACAACCCCGAGGAGTTCGAGACCATCTGCAAGCGCGGTCTGGACCTGTCGCCCACCAACGAACTGCTGATCGAGGAAAGCCTGATCGGCTGGAAGGAGTTCGAGATGGAGGTGGTCCGCGACCGCGCGGACAACTGCATCATCGTGTGCTCCATCGAGAACCTGGACCCGATGGGCATCCACACCGGCGACTCCATCACGGTGGCCCCGGCGCAGACGCTGACCGACAAGGAGTACCAGATCCTTCGCAACGCCTCGATCGCGATCCTGCGCGAGATCGGGGTGGACACGGGCGGCTCGAATGTGCAGTTCTCGATCAACCCGGCCAACGGCCGCATGATCGTCATCGAGATGAACCCGCGCGTGTCGCGTTCCTCGGCGCTGGCCTCCAAGGCCACGGGCTTCCCGATTGCCAAGGTGGCGGCCAAGCTGGCGGTGGGCTATACGCTCGACGAACTGCGCAACGACATCACCGGCGGTGCCACGCCCGCGAGCTTCGAGCCCAGCATCGACTACGTCGTCACCAAGATTCCCCGCTTCGCCTTCGAGAAGTTCCCCGCTGCCGACCCGCACCTGACCACGCAGATGAAGTCGGTGGGCGAGGTGATGGCCATCGGTCGCACCTTCCAGGAGAGTTTCCAGAAAGCCCTGCGCGGCCTGGAGACCGGCATCGACGGCCTGAGCGAACGCAGCCAGGACCGCGACGAGGTGGTTGAGGAGATCGGCGAGCCGGGGCCCGAGCGCATCCTCTTCGTGGGGGATGCCTTCCGCCTGGGCATGAGCCTGGACGAGGTGCACGCCGAGACCGCCATCGACCCCTGGTTCCTGGCGCAGATCGAAGACATCGTCTCGACCGAGGCCCAGGTGCGCGCCCGCACCCTGGACAGCCTCACGGTGGCCGAACTGCGTCACCTCAAGCGCATGGGCTTCTCCGACCGGCGACTGGGGCTTCTGACCGGTACCCACCAGCACGCCGTGCGCGAACTGCGCCACGCCCTGGGCGTGCGCCCGGTCTACAAGCGGGTGGACACCTGCGCTGCGGAGTTCGCCACCCGGACCGCCTACATGTACTCCACCTACGAGGAGGAGTGCGAAGCCGAGCCGAGCCAGCGCCGCAAGATCATGGTGCTCGGAGGCGGGCCCAATCGCATAGGCCAGGGCATCGAGTTCGACTACTGCTGCGTGCACGCCGCGCTGGCCATGCGCGAGGACGGTTTCGAGACCCTGATGGTCAACTGCAACCCGGAGACCGTGTCCACCGACTACGACACCAGTGACCGCCTCTACTTCGAGCCGGTGACGCTGGAGGACGTGCTGGAGATCGTCGCCAAGGAGAAGCCCGAAGGCGTCATCGTGCAGTACGGCGGCCAGACGCCGCTGAAGCTGGCCCTCGACCTGGAGCGCGCGGGTGTGCCCATCATCGGCACCAGCCCCGACAGCATCGACATCGCCGAGGACCGCGAGCGCTTCCAGAAGCTGCTGCACCAGTTGGGACTGAAGCAGCCCCCCAACCGCACCGCCCGCACCGAGGAGCAGGCCCTGGCGCTGGCGCGCGAGATCGGCTACCCGCTGGTGGTGCGCCCCAGCTACGTGCTCGGCGGCCGCGCGATGGAGATCGTCCACGGCGACAAGGACCTGGAGCGCTACATGCGCGAGGCCGTGCGCGTGAGCGAGAAGTCGCCGGTGTTGCTCGACCGTTTCCTGGACGACGCCATCGAGGTCGATGTCGACTGCATCGGCGACGGCGAGCAGGTGATGATCGGCGGCATCATGGAGCACGTGGAGGCCGCCGGCATCCACAGCGGCGACTCGGCCTGTTCTCTGCCCCCCTACACGCTCAGCGCGGCGCTGCAGAACGAGATGCGCCGGCAGACCACGCTCATGGCCCAGGCGCTGAAGGTCGTGGGCCTGATGAACGTGCAGTTCGCCATCCAGGGCGAGGGCGAGCAGGCGGTGGTCTACGTGCTGGAGGTGAACCCCCGCGCGTCCCGAACCGTCCCCTTCGTCAGCAAGGCCACCGGTCAGCCCCTGGCCAAGATTGCCGCGCGTTGCATGGCCGGGCGGCGACTGGCGGATCAGCCGGAGGTCAAGGGCGAAGTGGTGCCGCCCTACTTCAGCGTGAAGGAGGCCGTGTTCCCCTTCAACAAGTTCCCGGGCGTGGACCCGATCCTCGGCCCCGAGATGCGCTCCACCGGTGAGGTCATGGGAGTCGGCCGCAGCTTTGGCGAGGCCATGCTCAAGAGCCAGCTGGGCGCGGGTTCGCGCCTGCCCGCTGGCGGGACGGTGGTGATCACCGTGAAGGACTCCGACAAGGCCCGTGCGGTGGCCGTGGCGCGCGACCTGCACGCGCTGGGCTTTCAGCTTCTCGCCACGCGGGGCACTGCGGCGGCCATCGCCGCGGCGGGGCTGCCGGTGCGCTCGGCCAACAAGGTGAAGGATGGGCGGCCGCACATCGCCGACATGGTCAAGGCGGGTGAGGTGCAGCTCGTGTTCACCACGGTGGATGAGACGCGCACGGCGATTGCCGACTCGCGCCACATCCGCACCGCGGCGCTTGCCAATCGGGTGACGTACTACACCACGATGGCCGGCTGCGAGGCCGCCACCGAGGCGCTGAAGCACCGGGAGGATCTGGCCGTGATGTCGCTGCAGGAGTTGCACTCCGCCCTGCATTGACAACACGCGTCTTGCGCGGCGCTCTGGGCATAACAAGCGCCGTAACAGGCGCACGCCCCTGCACTACACTGCGCGCCCGACGCCCGCCGCAGCATGCCCTCGGCATCCTGCGGCGGTTTTCTTGAACGACCGGATTTCCCTGCCATGTCCACGATTCCGCTGACCCGCCGAGGCGCAGAAAAGCTCAAGGAAGAGCTGCACCGCCTGAAGACGGTGGAGCGCCATGCCGTCATCCAGGCCATCGCCGAGGCGCGCGCACAGGGAGACCTGTCTGAGAACGCCGAGTACGACGCGGCCAAGGACAAGCAGGGCTTCATCGAAGGCCGCATCCTCGAGATCGAGGGCAAGCTCGCGGCTGCCCAGGTCATCGACCCTTCAACCCTCGATGCAGATGGTCGGGTGGTCTTCGGGGCCACCGTAGACCTGGAGGAGGAGAGTTCGGGCACCCGGGTGACCTACCAGATCGTCGGCGACGACGAAGCTGACCTCAAGCTGGGCCTGATTTCGGTGTCCAGCCCCATCTCGCGGGCGCTGATCGGCAAGAGCGAGGGCGATGTGGCCGAGGTACGCGCCCCGGGGGGCGTGAAGTCCTACGAGATCGTGGCCGTCCGCTACGTCTGAGACTTCTTTTTCGCGCTGGTCTGGCGCCTCTCGCGCCGCTTGACCTGGCCGCCGGGGGTCACCCGCTCGTTGCCCAGCACCTTCACCTTCTTGATGGTGGCGCGGTGATTGCCGCTCTTCGAAAACGACACGATCTTCACGATGCGCGGGCCGGGCTGACGGTCCTCCCGCTCAGGGCGCGGCGCGTCAGGCACGGGCCGCCACAGCACCAGCAGCTTGCCGATGTGCTGCACCGGCGCCGCACCCAGGCGGTCAGCCAGGGACTCCAGCGCGGCCTGCCGCGTGGCGCGATCGTCCGAGAACATCCTCACCTTGATCAGGCCGTGGGCCGACAGGGCCGCATCGGTTTCCTTGAGAAGGGCCTCCGTCACACCCTCCTGGCCGATCATCACCACGGGGTCCAAGTGATGGGCATCGGCGCGCAGGGCGCGGCGCTGAGTCGAACTGAGGGGCAGGGCGGGCATCGCGCGATTATCCTCGGCCCATGACGAAGCGTTCCCGCTCGAAGAAGGTCACACGGGCCTGGCTGCACGACCACCTGACCGACCCCTATGTCAGGCGGGCGCAGCAGGAAGGCTACCGATCGCGCGCCGCCTACAAGCTGCAGGAAATCGATGGCGCCCTCGGTCTGCTGCGGCCTGGGCAGACAGTGGTCGACCTGGGGGCCTCACCCGGGGCCTGGAGTCAGTACGTCCGCCGCCGTTTCGCACCGCAGGGCGCCGCCGCGGGCGAACTGGACGGAACGCTGATTGCCCTGGACCTGCTGGAGTTCGAGCCCATAGAGGGCGTGACCTTCCTCCAGGGCGACTTCCGAGACGAGGCCGTCGCGGCGCAACTGTCGCAGTTGCTGGGCGGCAAGCCGGTAGACGTGGTGCTGTCGGACATGGCCCCCAATCTGTCCGGCGTGCCGGCTTCTGACGCAGCCCGCATGGCCGACCTGGTCGAGCTGGCGGTGGAGTTTGCACTTCAGCACCTCAAGCCTCAGGGCGCCCTGGTGTGCAAGGCCTTCCACGGCAGCGGCTACAGCCAGCTGGTCAAGCTCTTCAAGGACAGATTCCGCGTGGTCAAGCCGATCAAGCCCAAGGCCTCCCGCGACCGGTCGGCCGAGACCTTTCTCGTCGGGATCGGTCCGCGTTCCGGCTGAACCCGAGCGCGGGCCTCTGACAGCCCGGGCGGGCTGTGCGCGAACCGCCACTTGCGGCCTGGGGCCACCCAGGGCGCTTTACCTCGTGGCGCCCTTGCGTGAACTACACTCGTCCCCACATCGGGAACGAGAGTGGCAGGGGGCATGGCGCCCCAGTGCCGCAGGTCTCGATCAAAGGAGTCGCGGTGAACAACCAATGGTTCTCCAAGGTGGCTGTCTGGCTGGTGATCGCCCTCGTGCTGTTCACCGTGTTCAAGCAGTTCGACCGTGGGGGCATGCAGGGCAACCAGATCGGATATTCCGATTTCCTGGAAGAGGTTCGCGCCAAGCGCATCAAGTCGGTCACCCTGCAGGAGAACCCTGGCGGCGGGACCGAGATCCAGGCGGTCACCTCCGATGACCGTCGCCTGCGCTCGACCGCCACCTACCTGGACCGGGGCCTGGTCGGCGACCTGATCAGCAACGGCGTGAAGTTCGACGTCAAGCCGCGCGAGGAACCGTCCCTGCTGACGAGCATCCTGGTCAGCTGGGGCCCGATGCTGCTGCTCATCGGCGTGTGGATCTACTTCATGCGCCAGATGCAGGGCGGTGGCAAGGGCGGGGCCTTCAGCTTCGGCAAGAGCAAGGCCCGCATGCTGGACGAGGCGAACAACTCCACCACCTTCGCCGACGTGGCGGGCTGTGATGAGGCCAAGGAAGAGGTCAAGGAACTGGTCGACTTCCTGAAGGACCCGCAGAAGTTCCAGAAGCTGGGCGGCCGCATCCCGCGTGGTGTGCTGCTGGTCGGCCCCCCGGGCACCGGCAAGACGCTGCTGGCCAAGGCCATCGCCGGCGAGGCCAAGGTGCCGTTCTTCAGCATCTCCGGCTCCGACTTCGTGGAGATGTTTGTCGGCGTGGGCGCGGCGCGCGTGCGCGACATGTTCGAGCAGGCCAAGAAGAGTGCGCCCTGCATCATCTTTGTCGACGAGATCGACGCCGTCGGTCGGCACCGGGGTGCCGGCCTGGGCGGCGGCAACGACGAGCGCGAGCAGACCCTCAACCAGATGCTGGTGGAGATGGACGGGTTCGAGACGAACCTGGGCGTGATCGTCATGGCGGCCACCAACCGGCCCGACATCCTGGATCCGGCGCTGCTGCGCCCGGGGCGCTTCGACCGGCAGGTCTATGTCACTCTGCCGGACGTGCGCGGTCGCGAGCAGATCCTGAACGTGCACATGCGCAAGGTGCCGGTGGGGCAGGACATCCGCGCCGACATCCTGGCGCGGGGCACTCCAGGCTTCTCGGGTGCCGATCTGGCCAACCTGGTCAACGAGGCGGCCCTGTTCGCCGCGCGGCGCAACGCTCGCGTGGTGGAGATGATCGACTTCGAGAAGGCCAAGGACAAGATCATGATGGGCCCGGAGCGCAAGTCCATGGTCATGCCCGAGGAGGAGCGGCGCAACACCGCCTACCACGAGGCGGGCCACGCGCTCGTGGCGCGGCTGATGCCCAAGACCGATCCGGTGCACAAGGTCACCGTGATCCCTCGCGGGCGTGCGCTGGGTGTCACCATGCAGCTGCCCGAGGGCGACCGTTACAGCATGGACAAGGAGCGCATGCTCTCCACCATCTCGGTTCTCTTTGGCGGTCGCATCGCCGAGGAGGTGTTCATGAACCAGATGACCACCGGCGCCAGCAACGATTTCGAGCGCGCGACACAGATCGCCCGCGACATGGTCACCCGCTATGGCATGACCGACGAGCTCGGCCCCATGGTCTATGCCGAGAACGAGGGCGAAGTTTTCCTCGGCCGCTCGGTCACCAAGCAGGTCAACGTGTCCGAGCAGACGATGCAGAAGGTGGACCTCGAGATCCGCAAGATCATCGATGAGCAGTACACCGTGGCTCGTCACCTGATCGAGGAGAACAAGGACAAGATGCACGCGATGGCGCGCGCTCTGCTGGAGTGGGAGACCATCGACGCAGAACAGATCGACGACATCATGGCGGGCAAGCCGCCTCGGCCCCCACGCGAGGGCTCGGCGCAGTCTCCGCGCAGCGGCGGCGACAGCGCCCCTCCGGTGTCTGCAGGCGGTGCTCCGGCGGCCGCCTGAGGTCTGCTGGCCCGTTTCCTGACGGCCCGCCTCGGCGGGCCGTTCCACTTGTCAGCCGCTGCGGCGCAGTCGGTCAGAATCCGGTCTTCAAGCTCCCGGCCTACAGAGAACTCACATGAGCAGGCGATTCTTTGGCACTGATGGCATCCGCGGCACGGTCGGTCAGGCACCGATCACGGCGGAGTTCATGCTGCGTCTGGGGCACGCCGTCGGTCGGGTCCTCGCGCGTTCTCAGCCCCGGCCACGGGTGCTGGTGGGCAAGGACACGCGCATCTCGGGCTACATGATCGAGTCGGCGCTGGAGGCGGGGTTCGTGTCCGCGGGCACCGATGTGCTGCTGAGCGGACCGCTGCCCACGCCAGGGGTTGCCTACCTGACCCGGGCCCTGCGGCTGGATCTTGGCGTGGTGATCAGCGCCTCGCACAACCCCTTCCAGGACAACGGCGTCAAGTTCTTCTCTGCGCGAGGCGAGAAACTGCCCGATGCCTGGGAGGCCGAAGTCGAGTCGGCGCTGGAGGAGCCGGCGCAATGGGCTGACTCGCCAGCCCTGGGCAAGGCCAGCCGAATCGACGATGCACGCGGGCGCTACATCGAGTTCTGCAAGTCCACCTTCGAGCCTGAGGTCTCGCTCAGGGGCCTGAAGCTGGTGGTGGACGCCGCGCATGGCGCGGCCTATCACGTGGCGCCTGATGTCTTCCATGAGCTGGGGGCCAAGGTCACCACCATCGGCTGCCAGCCCGACGGCCTCAACATCAATGCGGGGGTGGGGGCCACGGCACCGGCTGCCTTGATCGAGGCGGTGCGCGCCCAGGGAGCCGACTACGGCATAGCCCTGGACGGCGACGCCGATCGGCTGCAGTTCGTGGATGGCAGCGGCCGCCTCTTCAACGGGGACGAACTGCTCTATCTCCTGGCGACCGACCGCCAGGCCTCAGGGCAGGCGGTCCCGGGGGTGGTGGGCACTCTCATGACCAACATGGCGGTGGAGATCGCCCTGCGGCAGCGCGACGTCGAACTCGTGCGGGCCAAGGTGGGTGACCGATACGTGCTGGAAGAACTCCTGTCCCGCGGCTGGTTGCTTGGTGGAGAGAGTTCCGGCCACCTCATCGCTCTGGACCGGCAGACCACGGGCGACGGCATCGTCAGTGCCTTGCAGGTGCTGCGCTCGGTGTGCCGCCAGGGGCGCACGGTGGCCGAGCTGCTCAGCGGCTTGACCCTGTTCCCGCAGACGCTGCTCAATGTGCGGCTGGCGCCCGGCGCCGATTGGCGCAGCAACGAACGCCTGACACGCGTGCGTGCCCAGGTCGAGCAGGAGCTGGCGGACCAGGGCAGGGTTCTCATCCGTCCTTCTGGGACCGAGCCTGCGCTGAGGGTGATGGTCGAGGCGCGGGACGAGGTGCTCGCCCGGGACGCTGCCCAGCGACTGGCTGAGGCCGCCAGCGCCTGAAATCCGCGGTCGGCGTCTCAAGGGCTGCGACGGTATACCGACAGCAGTTCTGTGCGCTCACGCGCCCGGCGCTCTGCACCCAGCAAGGTCCAGCCTGCAATGTCGGGCGAGCGCTCCACACGGCCGACAGCCAGAAGTACTTCGCAGCCGGAACGCAAGGCGGCGTCCTCGCGTGCGTCCACGCGGTATCGGCCGAAGACCTCGAGGCCTGCCGCCAACGAAGGCGACACGCCGGGAGCAGCCACGCACTGCGGTGAGCCGATCCAGCGGGCACTTCGCTCCAGCCAGGCCCTCGGGCTCCTGGCGTGGTCCAGCAGGGGCAGCCAGAGCGTCATCAGCAGCAGCCAACACAAGGCCACGCCGCCGGCCGGCAGCACCAGGCTCTTCCACAGGGCCTCGGTGTGGCGGGCCGTGCGCCAGCGCACCAGCCAGCACCAGGCCAGTGTGCCGGCCACAGCGAAGACCAGTGGGACAGCCGAGAAGCTGGGCATGAAGCCCGGCGCAAGCTTGGCGATGTTGGCCGCCCATTGCTCAGGACGGCCGGTCTGCATGGCGATGTACATCCCCCATATCAGGAGCGCGGACAAGGACAGGAAGCTCACCGAGAACCAGTCGATGGCCGCAGAGACAGCGCGCCGCAAGGTGGGCAGCGCGAAGGCGGCCAGAACGGCCAACGCGGGCAGGCACTGCATCAAGGCCCGATCGTCTCCGCCCATGGCCACGCTGGCGGCAGCTGGCACTGCCGCCAGCACGAGAGGCACTGCGACGTGACGGCGCCCACCCTGGCGCCGCCAGGACCATAGGGTCCACGCGGCAAGGGGCCACAGAGGCCAGAGGAACCAGACCCACTGGCGCACGACCTGCAACACCTGCTCCAGATCGGGCTGGAGGCCCAGCTTCCAGGCCCAGACGCCCAATGCCGACGCTGCGGCCGCACCCAGTGCCGCTGAAAGCAGCAGCGGCGTCACGAGGCGGCGAGCCTGATCGAATTGGGAGCGCATGCACAGCACCAGACCGGCCAAGCCCAGAAGCAGTGCGACGACAGGTGCTCCCGCCAGCGAGAGCGCCGGCAGCGCCAGCAGCGCGGCAAGTGGCGCTGCCCTGGGCCGAAAGGGCGCCGCTGCCAGAGCCCACAGGAAGGCCGCAGCCGCGGCCAGCTGCGCCAGTTCGGGGGTGGTTTCGTGGCCCAGTTGCAGCAATCCGAGGGTGGCGATCAGGGCCAGCACGGCGCCGTCTGCAAGGGCGCGGGCATAGTCCACCACCTGGGCCTGGCCTCCAAAGGCCAGCGCCACCGGTTGCGCCGCGTCTGTGCGGGCCAGATGAAAGGTGGCGTACCAGGTGAGCACCAGGGTCACCAGCAGCAAGGCGGCGAAGGGCAACCGGGCCGCCACCGCAGGATCGACCCAGGGCGACAGGGCCATGATGGCCAGCGCACCGATCCAATGCGCCAGGGGCTCGGCCGTCACCGGCACCCCGCCCAGCGTGGGGGTGAACCAGTCGGTGCGCCCCTCGGCCAGGGCGCTCATCACGCCGAAGGCAGCCAGGTCCTCGTTGCGCCAGGGGTCCCGCCCGACGACCCCCGGGGCGGCCCAGGCAGCGCAGAACAGCCACAGCGCCAGGCGCGGCAGGCGTCTTGCCGCGCGCTGGGTCACGAAGGCCGGGCTGGGGCGTGACGTCGACATGCGAGCCCGATGCTAGCGCCCAGCAAAAAGGGCAGCCGAGGCTGCCCTTTGATCACGCTCGCGGCGAGTCACTTCTTGAGGCCGACTCGCGCAAACTTGTTGCGGAACTTCTCGACGCGACCCCCCAGGCTGTCGACGCTCTTCTGCGTGCCCGTGTAGAAGGGATGGGACTCGCTGGTCGTCTCCAGCTTCATCAGCGGGAGCTCGCGGCCGTCGTCCATCTTGATGGATTCCTTCGTCTGCACGCAGGAGCGCGTGACGAACTTGAATCCGTTGGACAGATCCACGAAGCACACTTCGCGGTAGCCGGGGTGGATGCCTTCCTTCATGGGAACCTCTCGTCACCTTGTGTCGATACGGGAGCCACGCCCCAGTGCTGGGCGCACTTTCCGAGTGGAAAACCGCGGATTATACGGGGGACGCGCTCAGCCGCCGCGCCTCATCATGTCGAAGAAGTCGAGGTTGTTCTTGCTCTGCTTCATCTTGTCGAGCATGAACTCCATCGCCTCGATCTCGTCCATCGGGTACAGCAGCTTGCGCAGGATCCAGGTCTTCTGCAGGATCTCCGGCTTGAGTAGCAGCTCCTCGCGCCGCGTGCCGCTCTTGTTGATCAGGATGGAGGGGTAGACGCGCTTTTCGGCCATGCGGCGGTCCAGATGGATCTCGCAGTTGCCGGTGCCCTTGAACTCCTCGTAGATCACCTCGTCCATCTTCGAGCCCGTGTCGATCAGGGCCGTGCCGATGATGGTCAGGGTGCCACCTTCCTCGGTGTTGCGCGCTGCGCCGAAGAAGCGCTTCGGGCGCTGCAGGGCGTTGGCGTCCACGCCGCCGGTCAGCACCTTGCCCGAAGAGGGCAACACGTTGTTGTAGGCCCGGGCCAGGCGGGTGATGGAGTCCAGAAGGATCACCACGTCCTTCTTCAGTTCCACCAGACGCTTGGCGCGCTCGATCACCATCTCGGCGACCTGCACGTGGCGCGCTGCGGGCTCGTCGAAGGTGGAGCTGATGACCTCGCCGCGCACCGTGCGCTGCATCTCGGTCACTTCCTCGGGACGCTCATCCACCAGCAGCACGATGAGGTGGATCTCCGGGTGGTTGGCCACCAGCGCATGGGCGATGTGCTGCATCATCATCGTCTTGCCGGTCTTGGGCTGGGCCACCAGCAGCGCGCGCTGGCCCTTTCCGATCGGCGCCACCAGGTCGATGATGCGGCTGGTGATGTTCTCCTCGGCCTTGATCTCTCGCTCGAGCCTGAACGGTTCCTTCGGGAACAGCGGGGTCAGGTTCTCGAACATGATCTTGTGCTTGTTCTCCTCGGGAGTCAGGCCGTTGACCCGGTCGACCTTGACCAGCGCGAAGTAGCGCTCGCCGTCCTTGGGCACGCGCACCTCGCCCTCGATCATGTCGCCGGTGTGCAGGTTGAAACGGCGGATCTGGCTGGGCGACAGGTAGATGTCGTCCGTGCTCGCCATGAAGCTGGTATCGATCGAGCGCAAGAAGCCGAAGCCGTCGGGCAACACCTCAAGCACCCCGTCGCCGAAAACCTGTTCGCCGGCCTTTGCGCGCTTCTTCATGATCGCGAACATCAGTTCCTGCTTGCGCAGCCGGCTGACGTTCTCGATCTCCAGCGCCTCGCCCATCTTGATGAGCTCGGAGACGTGCTGTGCTTTGAGTTCTGACAGATGCATGGGGGAACACCTCAACGGTGCAGGGGGTTGCCTCGCGTCGACGCTGGCCGTGTTCAACAGGCTGGCGACGCAGCGAGCCCTCGAGGGCGCCGAAGTCCGGGCAGGTCGGGTTGGACTTGGCGAGCCGCTACTTCGCGGTTCGCCGCGGACCGTTCGCCACTGACTGAGAGGGCCGGTCCGCCGGGGAGGGCGCCCGGCACGAACGCCGGACGGGGGTAATTATAGGTGGCCGTCGATGAAGGCCGTCAACTGCGTCTTGGGCAAGTTGCCGACCTTGGTGGCGACCAGTTCGCCACCCTTGAACAGCAGCAGCGTGGGAATCCCGCGTATGCCGAAGCGGGCTGGAACCGCCTGGTTCTCGTCAACATTGACCTTGGCCACCTGCAGCCGCTCACCGTATTCGCGGGAGACGTCATCCAGCAGCGGGGCGATCATCTTGCAGGGACCGCACCACTCCGCCCAGAAGTCCACAAGCACCGGCTTGTCCGACTTCAGAACGTCGGTGTCGAAGGTGGCATCCGTGACGTGCTTGATGGCTTGGCTGCTCATGAGTGACCCCGTGGCCTGGATGGACCCAGTTATCGGAACGATCGGTTCATCCGTCGCTTTAAAGAATTTTGACATAGGCCATCAAATCCGGCTCAGACCGGGCCTCTTTCGCACGCGGCGCGGTTTGCCTCGCCTGGGGTCCCCCGGCCTGGGTTATGGTCGGCGTGCGGTGCTCAGAGCCGCAGTGCGACGCAAGGCCTTATCTGACGTCATGAACGATCCGACGCCCCCCCAAGACGGCTCCCCGGCACCGGGCAGGAGAACCCTTGGCGCGTTCGACCTCATAGAGATCGTGGGTCGTAGCGCCAGGACGATGGCCTGGCGTGCCGTGAGAAGGGACGACGGTCGTCCGGCGCTGGTGATCGCACCCTGCGTACCGCCAGCCAGTGGTGCCGCACTGTCTGCCTGGGCCGAGGGTGTGAAGCGTGCCGCGCGCCTGGACCACCCGCAGTTGCCAAGGCCGATTTCGATGGGAGCCCAGGGCGGTTGGCCCTTTGTCGCCTACGCCGACACTCCGGCGCAGACCCTGGCCAGCAGGATAGGGCCTTCGATGACACCGCGCGAGGCCGCCTACATCGTGGGTCAGGTCGCGGTAGGAATGGCGTTCGCTCACGACGCGGGCGTCGCCCACGGCGACGTCCAGCCCTACCTGGTGCGGATCTCGGACGCCGGCCAGGTCGACTTGCTGGGCCTTGAGGTCTCGTTCGAGGCGGTTCCGGCGCCCTCCGCCCAGTCCTTGGCGGGCCCGCTCGGTTCATCAGACCCGGGACAGGCCCGACGCCTGCTGATGCGCCGAGACGTCACCTCGCTCGGGATGCTCTTGCACCATACGCTGGTCGACAGGCCGGCCCTCGACGAGCCCGACACCACGCAGGCGGCTGTTCGCCTGCCGCCGACCGGGCGCGAGACGGTGCGCCTGCCGTGGGTTCCCGGGCGCGTGATTCCGCAGGCCTTGCGTGTCGTGGCCGACCGTGCCACCGAGCGCCAGGAGTCCGCCCGCTACCTCAGCGCCCGCACGCTGGTGCGTGCGCTGGAAGACTGGCTCCAGGCCGAGTCCCTCTTCGGCGCCGACGTACTGGCCGTCCTGGCAGACCGAATCCGGGCCGCCGGTCTTCTGCCAGCCACGCCCGGCACGGGTGAGCGGGCCGCCCGCATGGCGCTGATGGAGAGCGAACGCACCCAGGATCTGGCGGAGGTGGTCCTGGAGGACCCGGCGCTGGCGTTCGAACTGCTGCGGCAGGTCAATACCGCACAGGAACGCAATGCCTCGGGCTTGGGGTCCGGGCCCGTCCTCACGGTCACGCGCGCAGTTGCCATGCTGGGCATGCAGGGCGTGCGACGGGCGGCGCTGTCCATCCGTCCATGGCCCGGCTCGCTGGACGCGACCGCGGCCACGCGGCTGCGCCGACACCTTGATCGCTGTCGGTTCGCTGCCCGTGTGGCCCAGGCCGTCCGGCCCAAGGGTTTCGAGGGCGAGGTGGTCTATCTGGTGACCTTGATGCAGAGCCTGGGGGGTCTGGCGGTCCGTCACCACTTCCAGAGCGAGGCGGTGCAGATCGAGGCGATCGCCTCACAGAAGGTCAGCGAGGAGTCCCCTGAACTGGTGGGCGATGAGTCGGCCGCGATGGCCGTGCTCGGCGTCGACTTCGAGGCCGTGGCGGCGTCGGTGGTGAAGTCCTGGGGCCTGGGACCAACTACGTTACGCGTGATGCGCCGCATGCCGCTGGGCACCCCTGTGCACACTGGGGGCGAGGACGACGAGATCCTGCGCGCGACGGCCAGCTGCGCACTGGAGGCGGTGGAGGCCATGGACCGCGAGCCTGCGCGGCGCGACAGCGCCATTGCACGCGTGGCGCACCGCTATGCCACCGCGCTGTCGCTCAGCGAGCGCGACTTGCGTTGGGCGCTCGGCGAACTGGCCCCTGGCCCGCAGACCAGCTCCGAACGGGAAGGGGCTTTGTGACGCAGCTCGGCCGGTTCGAACTGCGGCGGGTGCTGGGCAAGGGGGCTCAGGCCACCGTCTGGCTCGCGCACGACAGCCGTCTCGAGCGCGAGGTGGCCCTCAAGCGCCTGGACCCGCAGTCCGAAGCGGTGGACCTCCAGCAGTGGCTGCACGAAGCCCGGGCCGTCAGTCGCCTGACCCACCCCAACATCGTGACCCTGTTCGAGGCCGACGAGATCGACGGCCAGCCCTGCCTGGTCTTCGAGTGGGTGGACGGGCCCACGCTCGCGCAGCGGTTGCGCGAGACGGGTGCCTTGCCGGCCTCCCAGGCGGTTCCCTTGATAGTGGGCATCCTGGACGCACTGGACGTGGCGCATCGGCAGGGCATCGTCCATCGCGATCTCAAGCCCTCCAACGTACTGGTCGGCCCCGACGGGCGAGCCCGGGTCATGGACTTCGGTATCGCGGCGAAGGTGGCGGCCGGCGCCGATGGCCGCATCGTCGGCACGCCGGGCTACATCTCGCCCGAGGCGGCTCGTGGGGAAGCACCTTCGGCTGCCATGGATGTCTTTGCGGCGGGGGTACTGCTCGGGGAGATGCTGTCAGGGCAGGCGATGCTGCGCGAACGTGACCCGTACCGCGCCTTGCAGCGGGTGCAGACCGAGTCGCTCGCGCTGCCTGCCGACTGCCAGGTCGACGACACCCTGCGCTCGATCGTGGCTCGGGCCATCGACCGTGACCCCACACGGCGCTTCGCTGATGCGGCCGCCATGCGGCAGGCCTTGGCTGCCTGGGCCGGCTCTCAGGCGGCGCCGGTGGGGGCCGAAGGCGGAGGGACCCTGGAGTTCCTCTTGCGGCGCATGCGCCATCGCAGCGACTTTCCCGCCATGTCCTCCGCGGTGGCACGTATCCAGCGCATGGCCACCTCGGAGAACGAAAGCGTCCACAGCCTGGCCGACGAGATCCTGAAGGACGTTGCGCTCACCAAGAAGCTGCTGCGCCTGGTCAACAGCGCGCACTTCAGCCAGGCCGGCAGCGGCGGCGTCAGCACGGTGTCGCGGGCCATCATGCTGGTCGGGCTTTCGGGCATCCGCAACATGGCCCTGTCGCTCATCCTGCTCGAGCACATGGGCGACAAGGCGCACGCCCAGCAGTTGCGGGAAGAGTTCGTCAGGTCGCTCATGGCGGGCCATCTGGCCAGTGAGCTCAGCGTGGTGTCGTCCGATGCCGAAGAGGCGTTCATCGGGGCGCTTTTCCAGAATCTGGGGCGGCTGCTCACCGAGTTCTACTTTCCCGAAGAGGCCACTCAGGTGCGCACGCTGGTGGCAGCGGCCGCCTCCGATGCCTCCGGGCAGTCCGCCGGGATGGATGAGCAGGCGGCCTCGCGCCGCGTACTGGGCCTGAGCTTCGAGGAGTTGGGCGCCGGAGTGGCCCAGAGCTGGGGCATGCCCGACAGCCTGCGGCAGGTGATGCGCCGTCCAAGTGGGGCGCCGCCCTCGCAGTTGCTGCCCAGGGGTGCCGAACGCAACCGATGGGTAGTCGCCGTGGCCAATGAGGTGGCCGACACCCTGATCGCCCACGAGAGCGCCGATGCGGCGCGCCGGGTGGAGGCACTGGGGGGCCGGCACGCGAGGGCCCTGGGCTGGAAGGAGGGCGCTCTGCGGCAGGCGACGCAGGCTTCCCGCGAGAAGCTGGTCGCGGCCGTCAGCGCCATGGGCATCGAACTTCCGGCCGCCTCCACCGCGCGACGCCTGCTTGTGGCGACTTCGGCGGCAGCGCCTGAGAAAGATACGGTCTACGGCCTGGAATTGCAGCCCACCAGGTCGCTGGGTCCGGCGGCTGCCGCTGCAGATGCGCCCACCCTGGTGCTCGGTCCGGGGGAGGGCGGTCGGCCACAGGAAGATGCAGCGCAGTTGCTTTCAGCCGGCATCCAGGACATCACGAACTCGCTGGTCGACGACAAGGTCTCGCTCAACCAGGTGCTGCGCATGGTGCTGGAGACGATGTACCGGGCGCTGGGCTTCCGCCGTGTGGTGTTCTGTCTGCGCGATCCACGTCTGGACGCCCTCACAGGCCGATTCGGTCTGGGCGAAGGCGCCCTGGAAGTGGCCAAGGCCTTCAAGGTACCGCTCACGGTCAGGGCCGGCATGAAGCCCGACCTGTTCACCGCGGTGTCTCTCAAGGGGGCCGACACCCTCATCACGGACGTATCGGCCGGCTCCATTGCGGCGCGGCTTCCCGCTTGGTTTATGCAGGATGTGGGCGCACCGACCTTCCTGCTGCTGCCCGTCATGCTCAAGAGCGCGCCTCTCGCGCTCATCTACGCCGACATGGCGCACGCCGGTGATATCGCGGTGGACGAACGGGAGCTGAACCTGCTGCGTACGCTGCGCAATCAGGCCGTGATGGCCTTCCGGCAGGCGTCAAGGTGACGAGCCTTACCCCGGCACTGGTTGCAACGCTTAGGGCTGCTTGGTTCCCCACCTGACCCGGTTGGGCGCGCTTCCATGCGGGGAGGCCCGTCGATTTCGATTGTAGGCGGCGTGCTGCACACGCCAAGGCGTCGGCGCAATTGCGTTCAGCGCAATTGCAGCGACTCTGCGTCGAAGGTCACGCCGATCGGGTGGATGCACACGCGCTTGGGGCCACGCTCGATGCGTCCTGCGACGAGACCCGGCACACCGCACGCTCCAGCGATGTCCACCACCTGCCGAGCCTGCGCAGGGGCGACGAACAAGGCGAAGCCGGCCCCCATGTTGAAGGTCCCGTAAGCCTGCTCATCGTCCAGACCTGCCTGCGCGCAGATGAAGCGCAGCACCTCCGGGACTGGAGGCACGGCATCCAGGTGGTAGGTCCAGTCGGCAGGATGACGCATGAGCTTGCGCCACCCGTGCCCGGTGATGTTGGCGGCATACCGCGGCACGATGCCCGCCTCGTGCAGCGCGCGGACGACGGGCGGGTACAGCACCGTCGGGGCGAGCAGCGCGTCGCCGTAGGCCAACCCCGGCAAGATCTCGGTCAAGTAGCCCCCGGGCAGCCGTTGAGCGAGTTCCCTGGCGAGGGTGAGCCCGTTGGCGTGAATCCCGCTGGAGGCCAGGAGCACGATCGCGTCGCCCGGGGCCAGGTCGTCCCCCAGGGACAGCCTGTCCTTGGGGCTGACGATGCCGGTGCAGCCGGCAGCCAGGTCCACGCGGTCGCTCTCGACCACCCCAGCCAGCGCCGGCGTCTCCCCGCCTCCCCAGGCCACCGCGCAGCGCTCGCAGGCCCGCTGCCACCCATCGACGAGGGCGCGTGCGCGCACCGGGTCGGCGAACCAGTCGCTTCCGCCTGCCGCCCAGTAGGCCTGCACCACCAGCGGCGTGGCGCCGACCGTGACCAGGTCGTTCACCGCCATCGCGATGGTGTCCTGGGCGATGTCGTCGTAGCGGCACCTTCCGGTCAGGCGGTACATCTCGTCGGCCACCAGGGCCTTGCTGCCCAGGCACTCGACGATGCTGGCCAGGTAGAACGGACCCGCGTCCATGACATAGGCCGACTCGCCACGAGAGGCCTCGACCTCGCGCATGCCGTGCCCTGCGAGCTGGGACCCGGTTTGCGCCGCGGCGCGTTGCGCCAGCACCTTCAGGGGGTCGATCAGGTCGTAGCGGACGCCCGCTTGCTCATAGGTCAGAGGGTCTCGGTCGGCGTGGTCCATCGGCACAGATTATCCGTGTCGCACGCCGTCCCGCCGGGGGCCTCACCCTAGAATGGATCGAATGGGTTACGTCGTTCTCGCGCGCAAGTACAGGCCGCGCAACTTTGGCGAGATGGCGGGGCAGGAGCACGTGGTGCGGGCCCTGACCAATGCACTCACCCAGGGCCGTCTTCACCACGCCTACCTGTTCACCGGCACCCGCGGCATCGGCAAGACGACGATTTCGCGCATCCTGGCCAAGAGCCTGAACTGCGTGGGCCCTGACGGCCGCTCTGGCGTGACCGCCGAGCCGTGCGGTGTGTGTGCCGCCTGTACCGAGATCGACGCCGACCGGTACATCGACTACATCGAGCTCGACGCCGCCTCCCACCGCAGCATCGACGAGATCCGTGACCTCATCGAGCGCGCCGCCTACAAGCCCACCGTCGGCCGCTACAAGGTGTTCATGATCGACGAGGCGCACCAGCTGACCAAGGACGCCTTCAACGCCCTGCTCAAGACCCTGGAGGAGCCGCCCGAGTACCTCAAGTTCGTGCTTGCCACCACCGACCCCGAGCGCATGCTGCCCACGGTGCTGAGCCGGTGCCTGCAGTTCAACTTGCGGCCCATGGCGCCTGAGACCATCCGGCAGCACCTGTCCCGCGTTCTGAGCTCCGAAGGTGTGCCATCCGATGACCCGGCGCTGCGTGCGGTGGCCCGCGCCGCCCGGGGCTCGATGCGCGATGCCCTGTCGCTGACCGACCAGGCCCTGGCTTTCGGGGCAGGCCGCCTGGAGGCGGGGACGGTTCGCGAGATGCTGGGCGCCGTCGAGACAGGAGTGCCTGCACGCATCGTGGGCGCTTTGGCCGAACGCAACGCGGCCGATGTGCTGGCCGCGGTGCAGTCGCTGCGCGAGTCGGGCCTGTCGTGCGCCGGCACGCTGGAGCAGATGGTGGAGTTGCTGCAGTCGATGGCCGTGGAACAGGCCGTGCCGGGTGCCTCGGCCCTGGAGGGCGACGAAGGCGAGGCAGTGCGAGATCTGGCCGCGCGGATGCCTGCCGATGAGACGCAGTTCCTGTACAGCCTGGCGCTGCACGGACGGGAAGAGCTCTCTCTGGCCCCGGACCCCTTCGCGGCCTTGACCATGCTGCTGCTGCGTTTCGTGGCCATGACCGCTGCGGAGTTGCCGGCGGCTGAGGCTCCGGCGCGTGCGCAACCGCTGCGCCGCCCTTCGGCACCCGCCGTGGCCAAGGCGGCTGTCCCGGTCCCGGTGCAGGAAGTGCAGGGAGCCGACCCCGACGCCATGGCCCGCTGGGAACCCCTCGTGCGCAGCCTGGTCGAGGCGCAACAGTTGAGTGGCCTGGCGCGGGAACTCGCTCTGCAGGGGCAGGCGCTGAGTTGCCAGGGTGAAGACCCCGTGGTCTGGCAGCTGGCGGTGGAACATGCAGATCTGGTCACCGCCGCGGCCCGGGACAAGCTCGTCGAGGCGCTGGCCCAGCGCATGGGCGTGGCGGTTCGCGTCGAAGTGCTGGCCAGGTCCGTCACCGACTCCGTGGCCCGTCGCGATGCGGCCGAGCGGGAGCGCCGTCAGCAGCAGGCCGAGCAGGCCATACGAGAAGACCCGATGGTCAAGTCCCTGCTCGGACAATTCGCCACGGCGCGCATCGTGGCAGGATCGATCAAGCCGATTTCAGGAACGAGTGAAGGGGAACCGAGATGATGAAGGGCCAGTTGGCCGGCCTCATGAAGCAGGCCCAGGCGATGCAGGACAACCTGCGCAAGGCGCAGGAGGAGTTGGCCTCGCTGGAGGTCGAGGGCCAGTCGGGGGCAGGCCTCGTCAAGGTCGTCATGACCTGCCGAAACGATGTGCGCCGGGTCATCATCGACCCCAGCCTGCTGGCCGATGACAAGGACATGCTCGAGGACCTGGTGGCCGCCGCCTTCAACGACGCGGTGCGCCGTGCCGAGGCATTGAGCAGCGAGAAGATGTCCCGCCTGACGGCCGGCATGCCGCTGCCGCCGGGCATGAAGCTGCCCTTCTGACGCGTGGCCCAGCCCGCCCTCGAGGCCCTGGTCGAGGCCCTGCGGCGTCAGCCCGGCGTGGGGCCGCGCTCCGCGCAGCGCATTGCCCACCACCTGCTGCAGCACGACCGCCCTGGCATGCTGCAGCTGGCCCGGGCGCTGGAGCAGGCGGCGGGCAAGGTGGGGCATTGCGCGCGCTGCCACGCGTTCTCGGAAAGCCCGCTGTGCGCCGTGTGCCAGGACCCGGCCCGCGACGCGCGCATGCTGTGCGTCGTGGAGAGCGAGGCCGACCAGGCGGCCATGGAGCGCACCGGCAGCTACCACGGCCTGTACCACGTGCTGAAAGGGCGCCTCAGCCCCATCGACGGAATGGGGCTGGAGTCTCTGGGTGTCGAGCAGCTGCTTCAGCGGGCCAGCGAGCCGGGGATCGAGGAAGTCATCATGGCCACGGGCTTCACCGCAGAGGGCGAGGCCACGGCCCATGCGCTGGCCACGGCGCTGCGGGCCCGGGGCGTCAAGGTGACCCGTCTGGCCCGGGGAGTGCCCGCGGGCAGCGACATCGAGTTCGTCGACCTGAGCACCATCGCCCACGCCCTTTCAGACCGGAGGTGAGCCCATGAACTGGCCCTTGTGGAGTGTCCTGCTCGCCTGCGTGCTGCCCATCGTGTGCGCGGGCATCGCCAAGTCGGGGACTTTCGGAACGCCGCGGTCGCGGGGCGGCTATGACAACCACGACCCCAGGGCGTGGCTGTCGGCGCAGGCCGGCTGGCGCGCACGGGCCAACGCCGCACAGGCCAACAGCTTCGAGGCCCTGCCGCTGTACATCGCGGGCGTGTTCGCAGCGCTGTACCGTCAGGCGGACCCGGTCTGGGTCAACAGCCTGTGCGCCGCGTTCATCGCGCTGCGCGTGGCCTACATCGCCCTCTACGTGGGCGACCGGGCGGGGGCGCGTTCGGTGGTCTGGGTCCTGGGCTTCGCCTGCGCAGCCGCCTTGTTCTTCGTTCCCCGGGCCTGAGCCGTCGCTCGCGCGGTCGGCGGCTGGGCCTTTTGGCCGCTGCGCGACGCGGCGGCTGCGGGCTTGACCGACACCAGGGTGCCGGCCTTGAAGGTGGCTGAAGGGGATACCCCATTCCAGCGCGCCAGCTGCTCGACGCTGACGCCATGCCGGCGTGCGACCGAGGCTGCAGTCTCTCCCTTGGGACCGATGCGCACGTGGCGCGCAGCCGCAGGCGGTGCGTCCCGCATCAGGGCTATCTGCGCCGAGTCAGCCAGCCGGTCGTCCACATCGCGCGCGACGTTGGCATTGCGCGGCACGAGCAGCGTGGAGCCGGCGCGGATCAGCATGCCGGGCGGTATGCGGTTGGCCTCGCGCAAGGCCGCCTCAGTCATGCCCACGCGGGCGGCCGCTGCAGAAGGCTTGAGCGTGGCCGGGGCCACCCAGGCCGTCCAGGAGGCCAGTGGCCCGTTGTGGCGGGCCAGTTCCCTCACGAAGCGGTTGGCGGCGTCGTAGGGGAGCAGCACGCGCGGGGTGCCTGCGGCCAGGATCACCGGCTTGTTCAGTTGCGGGTTGAGGCTGCGGAAGTCTTCGTCGTCCATGCCGGAGAGCCTGACCACCAGGCCCACGTCGATGTCCCTTTCGATGGGCACGGCGAGGAAGAAGGGATGGTTCTCGAGCGGCGTCAGGGCCAGGCCGTGAGCGGACGGGTTGGCCACGATGTTCTTGATCGCCTGCAGCTTGGGCACGTAGTTGCGCGTCTCATCGGGCATGCGCAGGTCGTCATACCCGGCAGGGCGCCCCGACCGCTCGTTGCGCTGGACAGCCTTCAGCACATTGCCCTGCCCCCAGTTGTACGCCGCCAGGGCCAGATGCCAGTCACCGAACATGCGGTGCAGCATCTGCAGGTAGTCCAGCGCCGCCCGTGTCGACTCCATCACATCGCGCCGGTCATCGCGGAAGACGTTCTGCTTGAGCTCGAAGGCCTTGCCCGTGGCGGGCATGAACTGCCAGATGCCCGAGGCGCGAGCGGTCGACAGAGCCTGGGGGTTGAAGGCGCTCTCGATGAAGGGCAGCAGCGCCAGCTCCATGGGCATGTCGCGGCGCTGCACCTCCTCGACGATGTGGAAGAGGTAGCGTCCGCCGCGCTCCGTCATGCGCCGGACATAGTCGGGTCGACTCGAGTACCAGCGCTCCCATCGGCGCACGAGGTCGTTGTCCAGGTCGTTCATGGCGAAGCCCTGGCGGACACGCTCCCAGAGATCGCGCCTCGACTCGGCGTCGTCCGTCGCAGAGGAATCGAGAGAGCGCAGTGCTGCCGATGAGGTGCTGCCGGGCGCAGGGCTGGCTGATGCTGCTGAAGCCGAGGGGCCGGAAGTCTGGACTGTCGCGGCTGAAGACTCCCGAGTCGGGGAGGGCACCGGGGAGGCTGCTGGTGAGGGAGCCGGTGCAGCGCCTGGTGAAGCCGCACCGCCGCCCGCTCCGGAGGGCACAGAAGATGCGGCCGCCGGAGCCGCCGCCGTCGACACCGCTGCGACCGAGGGTGACGTGGCAGGAGGTTCAAGCGGGGTAAGACCCAGGCTCGCGCATCCACCCAGAAGCACCAGGGCCAGGGTCAGGCTGAAGCCTGCGACACGCGAGGCGATGGCTCGCCGGTCAGGCCCCGTCACCGGAAGACGTCCTTCCAGGCGCGCAGCGCGGCGAACACTGCCACCGGGGCGTCCGCGTCAGCGCCTTTCTGGCGCGCCGCCGCGATCACCGCAGGCTCGCTGCAGCGCAGGAAGGGATTGACCTCGCGCTCCAGCGCAATCGACGAAGGCAAGGTCGGCTCGCCAGCCTCGCGCAGCGCGATGCAATGCGCAGCGTAACGGACCAGGGCCTGGTTGGCAGGGTCAACGGTTTGAGCGAAGCGCAGGTTGGACAGGGTGTACTCGTGCGTGCAGCACACGCGCGTGGTGCCAGGCAGGCTGGCCAGACGCGACAGCGAGGCGTGCATCTGCTGCGGGGTGCCTTCGAAGAGCCGGCCGCAGCCTGCGGAGAACAGGGTGTCACCACAGAACAGCACGGGTTGGCCGTCCATGTCGGGGCAGAAGTAGGCCACGTGGCCTGCCGTGTGGCCGGGCACATCGATGACCTCGAAGCGCAGACCCAGGAGTTCGACCAAGTCGCCGTCCCGCACGGGCGAGACGGCCACCGGCAGGCGCTCGCGGGCAGGTCCGTGAACAGGGCCTTCGAGACGGGAAGACAATTCCGTGACCCCTCCGACGTGATCGCCGTGATGGTGCGTCACTAGAATTCCGCGCAGCCGAAGGCCCAGGGAGTCCAGCGTCCGCAAGACGGGCTGCGCATCGCCGGGGTCCACGACCACAGCGTCGCGGCCGTTGTGCAGCGTCCAGATGTAGTTGTCGGCGAAGGCCGGAACGGCAAGCAGGTCCATGACAGGTGTCGAACAGATTGTAGAGATGGGCCGCTGGTTCGCGACTCCGCTCGGGCGCTATCTGGTGCAGTGGGAGCAGGACTGTCTGGACCATGCCGTGACCGACGCCTTCGGTTACCACGCGTTGCAGCTGGGGCTGCCTGAGATCGACGCTCTGCGCGCCAACCGCATGCTCCACCGCTGGGTGGCCAGCGACTCGCTCGCCGACCACGATCGCATGCAGATGCCGCAGCCCGAGGACCACAGCATCACGACCCGCTCACCGGACGATCCGCTGTCCCTGCGCTGCGAGTTC
>Ga0315902_10001458_pt1 | contig 37986 bp, 39 predicted proteins | sample LakEriMetagenome_9_FD_203523 | JGI IMG/M metagenome (GOLD analysis project Ga0315902, IMG submission 203523) | Freshwater fungal communities from buoy surface, Lake Erie, Ohio, United States - Buoy 12 MA117 | ecosystem: Environmental > Aquatic > Freshwater > Lake > Lake biofilm | place: USA...
GGAGGTGGCCAACTACCTCGCCAGCCTCGAATGGGTCGTGCTCACCGCGCTCGTTTTCCTCGTTTCCATCGCCATCCCCGACCTGCGCATCGTGCCCTACCTCATGTTCGGCGGAACATTCCTCGTGGCACTGTCCTACATGCTCCACGCGCGGCTCGAACCGCAGTTCGATTCGGTGCGCGCGCGGTTGCTCGTTGCTTTCCTCGCCTTCACACAGCCGCTGGTGCGCGGTTGGGCGCGGTATTTCACTTGGCTGAAATACAAACGCACCCCGGAGCGGGTCATCCGCACACCCGAACAGGAATTGGCCTCGAAGCACACAACGGGAAGCAAAACGAATTTCGAATTCTGGAACGAGCAGGGACACGGACGCGAACGTCTGCTCGCCGAGACAACGAAGCTGCTCGAGGACGAGGGATGGAGCTACTCGCTGGACACCGGTTGGAATGATTGGGACGTGCAAATCTACGGGAGTTTCTGGTGGCTTCTGCGTTTGCGCAGCGTGACCGAATACCACGGCGGACCGAAGTGCCTGACCCGCGCCACCCTGCGTCTGCGCATGGGCGGACCCACTTTGATGGCCAACCTGCTCGTCCTCGGGGTGCTGCTCTACCAGCATTTCGCAGGCGGCGGGATTCCGTGGTGGTTGGCCGGCGGCTACGGATTCTTTGTCGTCTTCCTCGGCTACCGCGCACGGCGACTCAAACGCCGTGCCGCGGATCTGCTCTGCGTGGCCGCGCGCCATGCCGGGCTGACAAGGGTCAGCGGCAAGCCGACGTCGTGAGCGCGCGGCTTTCCGACTACGATTTCGAACTGCCGCGGGAGTTGATCGCCTCGCGGCCCCTGCCCGATCGCGCCGCCTCGCGCATGATGGTGGTAGATCGCGCGTCGGGCACCATCACGAACCGCATGTTCCGCGATTTGCCCGAATACATCTGCTCGGGCGACCTTCTCGTGCTGAACAATTCGCGGGTTATTCCTGCACGCTTGCTGACCGAGGACGGGCGCATCGAATTGCTGCTTTTCGAAAAACTCGCACCGGCCCGCTGGAAGGCGTTCGCCCGTCCCGGGAAACGCACGCGCGCCGGCGACACTTTCGCCATTGCCGGAACGACTGCGCGGATCGAATCGGTTGACGGCGAAGACGGCACGCGGATCGTGCAATTCGAGACGGAGCCCGATCTGGAAAAACTCGGACACATGCCGATCCCGCCCTACCTCGGACGCGAGGACGATGCCGAGGACCGCGTGCGTTATCAGACCGTGTATGCGACCGTGGCCGGTTCGGTCGCGGCGCCGACCGCCGGCTTGCATTTCACACCCGAGATCCTTGCCAAATTGCCGCACACTTTTGTCACTTTGCACGTTGGACCGGGGACATTCCTGCCCGTGCGCGGCGACAATCTCGACGAGCACCGCATGCACGGGGAGAACTACGAGATCGGCAATGAGGCCGCCCAAGCTATCAATGCCGCACAACGCGTCATCGCCGTGGGCACGACAAGCATGCGTGTGCTCGAGTCTTTGCCCCCCGGTCCGGTCGCGCCGGGCGCCGGACGCACGGAAATTTTCATCCGTCCGGGTTTCCAATTCCGTCACTCCAACGCACTGCAGACCAACTTCCACCTTCCGAAGTCGACGCTCTTTGTCTTGGTCTGCGCCATGGCCGGACACGGATTGATGCAGCGTGCCTATGCCGAGGCAGTGCGTGAAAAATACAGGTTCTTCAGCTACGGCGATTGCATGTTGATTCTCTGACGAGACTCGACGCCTCCGTGGCGGCGGCTAACATCCGGCCATGAGCAAGATCAAAGCTTATGCCGCCACGTCAGCCGGGGCCGCTCTCGAACCTTTCGAATTCGACCCGGGTCCGCTCGGCGACGAGCAGGTGGAAATCGCGGTGGATTATTGCGGCATCTGCCACTCGGACCTTTCCGTTCTCCACAACCACTGGGGCAACGCGAAATACCCGCTCGTTCCCGGACACGAAGTCTCGGGACGCATCGTCGCGGCCGGCGGCAAAGTGAAAAAAGTCAAAGTCGGCGACCGCGTCGGCCTCGGATGGTTTTCCGGAAGCTGCATAAGCTGCCGGAACTGCTTGTCCGGCGACCACAACCTTTGCACCAACGGCGAGGAAACGATGATCGGACGCCATGGCGGATTTGCCGAACGCGTGCGCGCGCATTGGTTATGGGCCGTGCCGATTCCCGAGGGCGTCGATCCGGCCAAGGCCGGTCCGCTCTTCTGCGGCGGCATCACGGTTTTCAATCCCATCGTGCAATTCGGAGTGCAACCGACCGATCGCGTGGGTGTGGTCGGCGTGGGCGGGCTCGGGCACTTGGCCATCCAGTTTCTCAACAAGTGGGGCTGCGAGGTGGTCGCTTTCACCTCCTCGGAGGACAAAAAAGCCGAACTGAAAAAACTCGGCGCCCACCATGTGGTGAACTCGAGAGATCCGGCGCAACTCAAGCCACTCGCCCGCTCGCTCGACTTCGTCATGGTCACGGCGAATGTCCCGCTCGACTGGAATGCTTACATTGACGCGCTCTCGCCGAGGGGACGCCTCCATTTCGTCGGCGCCGTGCTCGAACCGCTCAACATCGGCGTGTTTCCCCTGCTCCTCGGCCAGCGCTCCGTGTCGGCCTCGCCTCTGGGCAGCCCGGCCACCACGGCACAGATGCTTGATTTCTGCGCCCGTCACGATATTTCCGCGGTTACCGAAAGTTTCCCGATGTCCAAAGTGAACGAAGCCCTCGCACGCCTCGAATCGGGCAAAGCCCGCTACCGCGTCGTCTTGCAAAGCGATTTCTGATGAAACCTTCTTTTCTTCTCACTCTCGCCGCCGTCCTGCTGGCCGGCTGCGCCGGACCGCAGGGCGAACTCGTTTCGCTGGCCGAAAAACGCCTCGCCCTTTCGCCGGACATCGCTTGGTACAAGCACTCGAAAAATCTGCCGGTCTACGACCCGGTGCGCGAAACGACGGTGCTGCAAACGGTCATGGCGGCCGGGCAGCAGCAAGGCCTCCATCCCGACACAGTGCGCCGCTTTTTCGCCGCCGAGATGGAAGCATCTCGACGCGTCCAATGGGAATGGATCGAAGGGTGGCGGAAAAACCGCATCCCGGCCCCCGATCGCCCCGCGCTGGATCTCGGCTCCTACGTGCGACCGCAAATCGACGAGATCAACGCGCGCCAGATCAGCGCTCTGGCCCGCGGCGCGCAACCGCTTTCCATCGCTCAGCTCTCGGAAATCGGCGCGCGCTTTTTGCCGAAGAACTGACGCAACAACGCGGCCGATTCCTCGCCGAGGACACCGCCCGTCACCTCGCAGCGGTGGTTGAGCGGTTCGCTCTGGAGAAGATTGATCCATCCCCCGGCCGCGCCCGCTTTGGGATCGCCGCACCCGAAGACCACCCGGCGCAGGCGGGATAACACGATGGCGCCGGCGCACATCGGGCACGGTTCCTTGGTGACGTAGAGATCGCATTCGTTGAGCCGCCAATCGCCGACGGCGGATTCCGCTTGGGTGATGGCCAGCATTTCCGCGTGCGCCGTGGCATCTTTGAGCATCTCCACTTGGTTCCACGCGCGGCCGATGATTTCACCGTTGCGGACAATGACCGCGCCGATCGGCACTTCGTCGGCCGCCGCCGCCTTTTGCGCACAGCGCAGGGCGGACTGCATGTAGAAGACATCCGGCTGCCAGTCGAAGCCTTGGATTTCCTCCGCGCTCACCATATCCTCCCCGTGTGAAGACCATTGTCGCCCCGTCGATCCTGGCCTGCGACTTCGCCCGACTCGGCGAGGAAGTTGCCGACGTGACGCGCGCGGGGGCGGACTGGATCCATTGCGATGTGATGGACGGTCATTTCGTGGACAACATCTCGTTCGGCTCGGCCTTTGTCGAGGCGGCGTCGCGGCATACCGATTTGCCGCTCGATGTGCATCTCATGATCACCAACCCGGACCGCTATCTCGACCGTTATCTTCCGGTAGCGCACGCGGTGGACATCCATCTCGAAGCGGATGCCGACGTGCCCGAGACACTCAAGCGCATCCGTGCCGCGGGAAAAAAAGCCGGGCTGGCCATCAACCCGCACACGCCGATCGGATCGATCGAACCTTACCTCGGGCAATTCGACATTCTGCTAGTCATGACAGTCGAACCGGGCTTCGGCGGTCAGCCATTCATGGAGGATATGCTGCCGAAAATTCGCGCCGCGGCAGACTTGCGCGCCAAGCATAAGCTCGATTTTCCCATCACCGTCGATGGCGGAATAAACGTCGAGACCGGACGCCGATGCCGCGAGGCGGGCGCCAATATCATGGTGGCCGGCACTTCGGTCTTCCGCGCCAAGGATCGCGCCGCGGAGATTGCCGCGCTGCGATAGCGCGCGTTATTGGGCTGAAGCGGCAGGTTTCGGCGAACCTTGGAGGTGAGCAAGCAACTCGCCCGCGAGGAAAAGCGAGCCCGTGACCAAAACTGGACGCGCTGAAGCCCGTGCGGCAGCGAGGGAAGGAGCAATCTCTCCCTCGTGAATCGATGCAAATCCGGCGGATTCAGCCAACGGACGAAGTTCTTCGGGCGCCACGCCGCGCACATTATCGACCGGCACAAGCCAGACTTCGTCGGCAATGGAGCGAAGACCGCGCAGCAGGTGCGCAGCGTCCTTGTCCCGCAGCGCGGCAAAGACAAGCGACGCCTTCACCTCGCCAAAAACTTCACGCCACGTGGCAACGAGCGTTTCGATTGCTTCGGGATTGTGCGCGCCGTCGATGACAAGATCCTCCGCCACGCGCTGAAAGCGTCCGGGCCAAACCACAGTTCGCAGTCCTCGGATCACCGCGGCGGCATCCGCACCTGTTCCAGCGGCGCGCAGCGCGGCACAGGCCACGGCAGCATTCCAGCGTTGGTGCAATCCGGCCAAGGCGGGAGCTTCGCCGGACCAAGGTTCACCCACGAAAGTGACCGGCACACCGACTTCCTCGGCCTTGGCCGCGAGGACGGCGCGAGCTTCTTCGGTTTGCGGCGCCAAGACCACCGGAACACCCACTTTGACGATGCCGGCTTTCTCGCCGGCAATTTGCGCCAGCGTGTCGCCAAGCCAGTCTTGATGATCCATGCCGATCGGGGTGATGACTGAAACCAGCGGCGTGACCGCATTGGTCGCATCGAGGCGTCCGCCCATGCCTGTTTCCCAAACCACGTAATCCGCTCCCTCACGCGCGAACCACCAAGCAGCCAGCACGGTCGCCAGTTCGAAAAATGTCGGTGCGTGGTCCCAGGATTCCGCAGCCTCGCGCAACAAAGTCAGACCTTCCGCCACGGCATCCTCGGGAATCATGGCACCATCGAGACGGATGCGTTCGCGGAAATCGACCAGATGCGGCGAAGTGTAGAGGCCGGTGCGGTATCCGGCGGCGCGCAGGATGGAATCCATCATGGCGCATGTGCTGCCCTTGCCGTTGGTGCCCGCGACGTGGAGGAACTTCAACCGCTCATGCGGGTCCCCGGCCATGGCGAGCAGCAGACGCGTGTTGTCCAAACCCAGCTTGATGCCGAAGGTCTGCGTCCCGTAAAACCACGCGAGCGCGTCGCTGTAGCTCACTTCTTGCGGTCGAAAAATCCGAGCAACTGCGCGAGCACCTCGCGCATGCGGTGGCGCGGCACAATCATGTCGACCAAGCCGTGGTCCTGCAGAAACTCGGCGGTCTGGAAACCTTTGGGCAATTCCTGGTGGGTGGTCTCGCGGATGACGCGCGGACCGGCGAAGCCGATCATGCACTTGGGTTCGGCGATGATCAGATCACCCAGCGAGGCGTAGCTGGCCATGACTCCCGCCGTGGTGGGGTTGGTCAGGATGGAAATGTAGGGCAGTTTGGCTTCGGCATGGCGAGCCAACGCACCGCTCGTCTTGGCCATTTGCATGAGGCTGAGCATGCCTTCATACATGCGTGCCCCGCCGGAAGCGGAAATAATGATGACCGGCCATTTGTTTTTCGTGGCGCGCTCGATGATGCGGGTGATTTTTTCCCCGACGACCGAGCCCATGGTGGCGGCGATAAAATTAAAATCCATCACGGCAAGCCCGACCGTATGGCCGTCGATCTTGGCATCCCCGGTGATCACCGCGTCCTTCAGTCCGGTCTTCTTGCGGTAGGTTTCGAGACGCTCCTGATAGGTGGCCACGCCGCGGAATTTGAGCGAATCGACCGACAGGAGGTCGGCATCACGTTCCTTGAAGGAACCCTCATCGACCAGGCTCTTGATGCGCTCGGACGCGCCGAGAGTCAGATGGTGGTCGCATTTCGGGCAGACCTGCAGGTTTTGCTCGAACTCGGCTTTGGTCACCACCTCGCCGCAAGCCGGGCATTTGGTCCACAGCCCTTCCGGCACATTGCTCTTGCCGCGCGCGCGGATCTTGAGCGCCGGCTTCTGGAAAATTCCCATACTCCCTTTCTATCCGCGGGCGACCGTGATGACAACCACGGCGGAGGCCCCGGCTTCGCGCAGGACCCGGGCGCAGGCATCGGCCGTCGAGCCCGTGGTCAGGACATCGTCGACCAAGGCCAGCACCTTGCCGTCAACCTGCGCGCCGCGACGCAGGACAAAAGCTCCTTCCAGATTTGCGAACCGCTCTTCGCGGTGAAAATCCGTTTGGGTCAGCGTGTAGCGGGTGCGTTGCAGGCAGCTGTCCACCGGCACCCCGAGGCGCTCTGAGGCCAAATCCGCCAGCACCTCGGCCTGATTGAACTCACGTTCGCGCAGGCGGGTCGGGTGCAGGGGCACCGGCACGATCGCATCCGGGGCAAGCGCCGCCACACGGGGATCGCGGAACCCCTCGGCCAGCATGCGCGCGAGCAGCCGGCGCAGGTGCGTTTTGCGGCTGTATTTGAATTGGTGGATGAGGTCGCGGACCACGCCCCGGCTGCGGAAAGCCGATGTGGCGAACTTGAAGGACAACTCGCGATCGCCGCAATTCATGCAGCGAAAGGTCGAAGTCAGGGCTCCGCCGTAGGGCTGACCGCAGACCGCACAACGCGATCCGACTGTGCGTTCGCGAGCGCGGCGGCAAGCGCGGCACAGGCAGGCCGACGGACGCACGAGGGCGGCGGAGCAGATCGCGCAGTGCGGCGGATAGAGCAACCCCGCAGCCGCCTCAAGCCAACGGCGATGCCACCGGACGGAAAACATGACGAAGATAGAGTCGGACGAGGAGACCGGTGATTACGAGCGCAGCAACCGGAACGAGGCCGGTGGGAACAGCACCGCTGACCAAACTTGGTCCGATCCAAGGCAACCAAGCACCCGGTCCGTCGGATGTGGTTTGCAGCGCGAGGTTCGAAGTCTGCTGAGCGAAGACCCAACCGGCGTGGAGTCCGATCGGCAGCCAAAGCGAACGGGTGCGGAGCGCGGCAGAGGCGAGGATCCATCCGGCAACAAATAAGCTCGCCGCACCGAACATGAGCAGCGTTCCTGAGGGCGCGGTTTCGGTGAAGCGCAGGGCTTCGGCCAATCCGCTCGACCATCGCACGGCCTCCGGAGCGATCTCGGTTTTGGCCGGCTTGATGAAATGCACGACGACGAAAAGCAAAGTCGTTACCGCAATGGCAGCGACGCGCGGCAAAGACCAAAGGCAGAGGCCGAGAACCACGCCGCGCAAGACCGTTTCTTCGACTACGGAGACCGCGGCGGCGGTCGGGATGATGCGCGCGAGTCCCGACCATGCGATGTCGGCACGACATTGCAACCATCCCGCCAGCATGCCCAGGGCGGCGACCGCGGCCACCAGGGCGATGGAAACGATCAAGCCGAAGATCAGATCCGCGAGGGCCAGCGGATTGCGCCGCAGGTAGAGATCGGAAGGCCGACGCAGGCCGATCCACCAAATGGCGGGGACAAGCAAAACAACCGCGCTGACTTGCAGGCAGCGCGAGAGCACGCGGTGAAAAGGAAAACCGGCCAGCCAGTCGGTGATCCCCGCGTAGGCCAGCGCCTGCCCGGCCCAAAACACAGGCGGCGCGACGAGGGCGCCGGCGGTCAGCGCGACGGCAAGGTAGACGAAGATTTTGCCGTAGGGGGGAAATTCGCGGCGTCCGATCATTCCGAAGCGCAAAGCATCCCAAATACCCCCGGCAGGCAAGCCTTTACGGACCCCGAGGGGCGAGGACGCCGGAAGACCGCGGCAGGGTCGAGCAGACTACCGTTGCTGCATTCCTGCCCTGGCGGGGTTCGTCAGTCGGACCTCCACGGCCCCCGGCGCCAGCGTCACTGTAGCCGCAGGGCTGGAGGATACCAACCCCGATTGTGCCGGAAAGACCTCTGTCGATACAAAAATGGCGCTTCCGACAAACAGCTTGTTTCAAGGTATGGGCCATCCTATAGAGAAAGATCCCACTGCGCCGATTGCCGTTCCCATGACGAAACCCCTCCTCATTGCCTGTATCCTTTTGTCCTTGGGAGCCGCAGTGCTGGGGTTCCTTAACCGCGGTAACCTACTTGCCACACGCGATCAACTGGAAGGCACGAAAGGGCAGCTCGCGACGACGAACCAGCAACTGGATTCGACGAAAGGCGAACTCGAACAGAAGAAAGAAGAAATCACCAAACTGGGCAGCGAGAAAGACACGCTGAATTCCCAACTTGGTGAAGCGCGCACCGATCTGGACAAAGCCAAGGAGGAATTGGCAGCTGCGCAGGAGCAGGTCACCACAATCCAGACGGAAATGGACCAGCTCAAGCAAGACTCCGAAGCCAAAGACACGCGCATCGCCGAACTCGAGCAGCAGGCCACCGCCCCCGCAGAGGGCTCGGCCGAACCTTCCGATGTCGACAACGCCGAATTTCAGGCGCGCCTCACCGAACTCGAGACGGTCAACCAGCAACTTCAAGACCAGAACACCGGCTTGAGCACGCAAATCGCCGAACTCCGGCGCAAGGAAGACGGACGCCAGAAGCTGCAAATACGCCAAGGCCTCACCGGAACAATCCTCGCCGTCAATCAGGCATGGAACTTCGTTGTCCTCAGCCTTGGTGACCGCCAAGGCGTCGTGCCCAACGCGGAAATGCTCGTGCAACGCGATGGCAAATTCCTCGGCAAGGTGCGCGTCACTTCGGTCGAACCCTCCACTTCCATCGCCGACATCCTCGTGCGCACCGTGCCGCGCGGACTCTCGGTCATGCCCGGCGACAGGGTTATCTATCAGGCCCTGCGCGATTGATCGCCCCATGAAGCGTTTGCTCCTCCTCGCATTGCTCGCGGCATGCGGAGCCGGACTCACCGCTTGCGCCACCACGGAAGACACCGCGTCCACGCGCTCCGGAGTCAGCACCATCCCGTGGAATCGTCCGGCCAAATGGGAAGGCGGCGGCGTGCTCGGCGGCCAGATGTCCGCCATGCGCGGCTATTGAGTGTCCGACGCGCCGTTCCATCGGGCGCTCGTGGTGCGCGGCGGAGCACTGGGGGATTTTCTTCTCACCCTGCCGGTGCTACACGCCTTGCGCGTCTCGGCACCCACCTCCCGCCTCGAAGTGCTGGCCTATCCGGGCATCGCGGCCGTGGCCCGTGCCTCGGGTCTGGTCGATGGCGTGCGGTCAATCGAATACGGACCGCTGGCCGGATTCTTCACGCGCGGTGCGGTTCTTGATCCGGAACTGGCGGACTATTTCCGTTCGTTCGACCTAGTCCTCAGTTACCTCTACGACCCCGACGGCATTTTCGCCGAGAACCTCCGTGCGGCCGGCGTGCGGCGGTTGGTGCAGGGACCGCCGCGCATCGAAGGCGCGTCGCACGCCATCGACCAACTTGCCTCGCCCATGGCCGCGCTGGGCATTCCGCTGGCCGGTCGGTCGACGCGGCTCTCGTTGGAGACTGCCTCACGGGAACAGGTAGCGATCGTTTTGCACCCGGGCTCGGGTAGCGCATCCAAAAACTGGCCGGCACTGCGCTGGCGCGAGTTGGCCGCGGGCTTGCTCGAGACGCAACCGGATGCGCAACTGGCCATAGTGGGCGGCGAGGCCGATGCCGCCGCCTTGAATGTCCTGCGCGACTTGGAAGCGGATCCCCGCGTGGTTTTTTGGGAAAATCTTCCACTCGAAACTTTGGCCGCGCACCTCGCGGCGAGCACGGTCTACGCGGGCCATGACACGGGCATCAGTCATCTGGCCGCCGCGGCAGGCGCCCCCAGCCTGCTGCTTTTCGGGCCGACCGATCCCGGAGTTTGGGCGCCTCCGCACGAACACGTGCGCGTGCTGCGCGCGCCGGAGGGCAAACTCGAGGCATTGCCTGTTTCCACCGTGATGGCCGCCTTACGTCCCCTGCTCCGCACCGCGCAGCTTGCCAGCAAAGCGGGCGCGCCCGAGAATCCCCCACGATGAACCGATCCATTTATTGCGCTTTGGCTCTGGGACTCTGCGGCACCGTTCTCGCGGCAGACGACGAGAACACCGCTTGGGAGTCCCTGCAGGACGAGGCAGCCAAGCTGACCGAGGGTCTTCCCGCCGAAGAGGAAGCCAGCCGCAAGATGCTATCCGACCGTCTCTCCTCGCAACTGGAACACTTCAAGCAGTTCATCAAAGACTACCCGCAAAGTCCCAACCGCTGGGAGGCGCGCATGGCGATCATGCAGGTCGCCAACTCCATCGCCATGGTGAACCAAACCGAGCCGGATATCACCGGCCAAAGTGACGAGTTGCGTTCGATCGCGGACGATACCAATGCGCCGGAAAACGTGCGCGCCGATGCTGGGCTCGTGCTGTTACAGCTTGCCTCGCTCGATTTCGACCGCAAACGCTCGGAGGAGGCGGCACGCTCCCTCGCCGCGGCGATCCAGAAGTTCATCGAGACGCACCCCGACGACGCGCGGATCCCCGTGCTGCGCATGACCGAGGCGCAGGCCATGGAAGCTTACGAGCCCGAGAGGGCGCGCAAGCTTTACACCGAACTCTCGACCAACGAGGACCCCGAATTGTCGGGCGCGGCCAAGAGCGCACTTGAGATGATGGATATGCGCGGTAAGCCGCTTGATCTGAAGTTCACGGCGCTCGACGGCACCGAGATCGATCTGGCCAAGCTGCGCGGCCAGGTCGTGCTCATTGATTTCTGGGCCACGTGGTGTCCGCCCTGCGTGGAGGAGGTGCCGGAGTTGGTCGCCACCTACGAGAAATTCAAGGACCGCGGATTCGCCATCGTGGGCATCTCCCTCGACGAGGACAAAGCGGCCCTCGAGAAATTCATCGCGGAAAACAAGATGACCTGGCCGCAATTCTTCGACGGCAAGGGCTGGGAAAACGAAATGGCCAAGCGCTTCAAGATCCAGACCGTGCCGACCATGTGGTTGCTCGACCGCGAGGGCAAACTGATCGATGCGAGTCCGCGCGGGCGACTGGAAGAAGCCGTCGAAGCGGCCGTTTCCGCCAAAAGCTAAGCTGCCTTACGGCTTATCCTGCGCTTTTTCCCGCCGCGCTTTGCGGCATGACGCACGCGCCACCGCACCGGTGCTTTGACGATATAACCGGCGCAGTTTTCCGCGCCGCATCGGCAGGGATGCTCGTGGTAATGGTCGTAATCGTAGTAGTAGTCGTAGGACAACTCCTCGCCGGGTTGGATGCTGCGGATGGCTACGATCCACACGCGGCCACGCACAACCTGCGACTCGCAGTTCGGGTCGCACGAGTGATTGATATAGCGCGCCGTGTTCCAGAGAACACTGCCGTCAATATCGACCTTGGTGTTCAGCTCGAAAATGTAGATGCAGCCGTCCTGGCCCCGCTTTGCTCGTTCCTGACGCGCCAACTCGCGGCGCCAACCCTCCGCCTTCGTGATGCGTTCACCCACATATTCAATGACGCGCGTCCCCTTGGGAATGACCTTGGTGGCAAACATGCCGCGGCCGTGGATTTTCGAGCCTTTGACCTTGGCCCATTCGCTGCGTGTCTTCTGCGGTTTTCGGCTGGAATTTTTCGTCATGATCGAACGCTTCGTTTAGCACGGAGAAGGCCGACCACCAAGCTGCATCAAAGGAATCGTCAGTCGTTGCCCGATCGCGCACGATACACCACGGATGCAATCCTACGATGTCATGGTCCTCGGCGGCGGCGCGGCCGGGTTGTTTTGCGCGATGCTTGCCGCTCAAGGCGGACAGCGCGTTCTCGTCCTCGAGCACAGCGACCGCGTGGGCAAAAAGATCGCCATTTCCGGCGGCGGGCGCTGCAACTTCACCAACCTCCGCGCGTCGCCCGGCAACTACCTTTCGTCCAACCCGGAGTTCTGCCGGTCAGCCCTCGCCCGCTTCACGCCCGAAGATTTTCTGCGGTTGGTGGAAGACCGCGGCATCCGGTGGCACGAGAAAAAGCTGGGCCAGCTTTTCTGCAACACCAGCTCGCGGGAAATCATCGGCTTGCTGGCCGATGGTTGCACGCAGGCCGGCGCGGAAGTCCGCTGCGGAGTACGCGTTGAAGAAGCGCACCGGACCGACCGGTTCTGTGTGCGCACATCGGCCGGCGTTTTCGAGAGCCGTGCTTTGGTCGTTGCCACAGGAGGGCTCTCTTTTGCCAAGCTGGGGGCGAGCGACCTGGGTTATCGCTTGGCAAAGCAATTCGGGCATCGCCTTACTGCCATCCGTCCGGGGTTGGTCCCCCTGACTTTCGGCGAGCGTGACAAGTCGGAACTCGGACCGTTGAGCGGCGTGTCTTTGCCGGTGCGGGTGCGCCACAAAAACGCCGTGTTTGAGGAAGCCATGCTGCTGACGCATCGCGGACTGAGCGGCCCGGCCATCCTGCAAGTTTCCAACTACTGGCGTGAGGGCGAGACACTCGCCTTCGATTTGCTACCCGGCGGGGAGGAAGTCCCCGTGCCGGGGCGCGGGACCGCCCTTGCCCAGCTGTCGTCGGTCTGGCCGAAGCGTTTCGCCGAGCAGTGGTGCGAACGCCATGCCCCGACGAAACCGGTTGCGCAGTGGACCGCGGCAGAGCGCGAGCATGTGCAAAAGCTGGTCCACGCATGGCCGGTCGAATTCACCGGCACGGAAGGTTATCCGAAAGCCGAGGTGACTTTGGGCGGGGTCGACACGCGCGATCTTTCGTCGAAGACCATGGAGAGCCGCAGCGTTCCCGGACTTTTCTTCATCGGCGAAGTCGTCGACGTGACCGGCTGGCTCGGTGGTTACAATTTCCAGTGGGCCTGGGCCAGCGCCCATGCGGCTGCCGAGGCGTTGACGGATCAAAAGATCAAGCTAGGGGCCTGAGCTGCGCAGGTAGCTTTCGATCTCGGCGATCTTTTCCGGAGGAACCGTGGCGTTGGGAAGCGTGCGGGACAAGCGAAGCAATCGCGCAGCTTCCTCGTAGCGTTGGCGCAGAATGAAGTAATTCGCCAAAAACTCATAACCTGTCGCTGAGTTGGGATCCAATGCGATGGCCCGCAGGGAGAACGGTAAGGATTGCGGAAGATCACCACGAAAAGCTTGGACGTATCCGAGTCCCCGCAATCCCTCGGCGTTCCAAGGATCGATGGATAGGCATCTCTGCCAATACTCAAGACAGCGATTCCGCCACTTTATCCGGTCAACCAAGTTCGGTGCACGCGTGCTCTCGATCCATGCGGCCTCGGCAGCCAGTGCCAAATAGCGCGGATTATCCGGTGCGGCCTTCGGAAGCTCGGAGGTGAGATCGCTCATAGCACTGAAATCATCCGTCAGAATCGCGTTCTGCAGTTGCAGCGCCTGGTTTTCGGCGGGCCACTGTTGCGCCACCCACCACACGAGGACGATTCCGGGGACAATCGGCATGATCGATAGCACGCGCATCCACAAGGGCGATGGAAGGGAGTAACGCTCATCGGATTCCCTTCGCAAGGCTGCCAACCACCCTGCCGAGACCGCGATGAGAAAGACGACCGGAGGCAAATGGAAGCGATAGTCGAAAAAGGAGTGCACGGACTGAGCGACGACGGCGGCGAGCGAACCGCTCAACAAGCCCAGTCCCATCCCCTGCGGCAACCATCCTGTGCCGAGCGACTCGCGCGCCAAGTGCATGGCGTTTCTCCATCCCGCAGCGAGATGAACAACGAAGCAGGCTACCCCGAGCACCAGACCGATGCGTCCGTATTCAATGAGCAACTGCAACCAATCGTTGTGTGCATGGACGGGACGCCCGTCAGTCCATGAAGTTTGGTAACGCATGGAAAGTTGATCGAACATGTTTGCGCCCGCACCGAACCAGAGATCCAAGGAAAGCATGGGAGGCACCGTGGAAAACCACAGCGACTCGCGGTAGACATCGCCGCCAAGTTCACCGAGACGGAACCGCACGATGAAACTTTCCAAACCGACAGAGGCGGCGAAGCCGAGAGGGACCAAAGCCAAAACAACAATCCCGGCACCGATCCAGAAGCGGTGAACGGCGGTGCCCCGATTGAGAATAAAGAAGCTGACCAGCGCGAAGGTGAGCAGACCTGCGGCGACACCCAGATACGCGGCGCGGGAAAGCGAAAGCACAAGACCGACCAGGCCGGCCGCCGTCACCCACGCCAGCAGCATCTTCGCCGCGGCGCTTCCGCGTCCCCAGACGAGCATTCCGAGAGCGAGGAAAGTTGTGGCCTGAAGCACGGCGGAGAGCGTTCCGCGCGAGGCGAACGTCCCGGAAACAAAGCCGTGGTTCGGAAAATTCTCATCGCCGTGCGGAAGCCGCATAAATGCCGCAAGGTCGGCCAGCGGATGGAACGGCGCCTCGGCCGTGAATTGCGCCACGACGATTCCGACCTGCACAACCATGAGCAGGAAAATTGAGCCGAGCAACAGCCAACGCGGCCCGTCGCCCCGCAGGTGCCATGCGACGGTGAGATAAACGGCGAGACCGCCGAGCAAGAGCCACGAATCGGCGCTCGCGGCGTAAAGATCCGGGCTGTTCGCCTGCCTCCAGAAAAGGTAGCCGGCAAAAAGCAACATGCTCCCGACACACCACGCCCCGGGCGAACCCCGCGGCTTCCAGAAAGTTCCGCCGGCGAGAATGGCGGCCAACCCGGCGAGGAGGTATCCCGGCGCAGCCAAGGCCGGATACCACCATCCGCCGAGAAGAACCTGCGAAGCAACAAGTGCGGCGGCAAGCAGGGCCGCTGATGTCCACGTGAGAAATTGTGCTGCCACAGGACGCTGAATCTACGTCCGCCGCCGCCCCACGCTCAACATCCGTCGCGTGAAAACGGACCGCTTGCCTTGCCGGCGCGGGCATTTTTTGGTCAATAGGTCCACTGCGGATACGCCAAAACTGAACAGGCACGCCGCGGGCCACCAAAACATGGACAAAAAAATCGCACTCATTTTCCCCGGCCAAGGCGCCCAAGCCGTCGGCATGGGCAAAGAACTCGCCGCCGCGCATCCCGCAGCCGCCGATCTTTTCCGCCAGGCGGACGAAATTCTCGGCTGGCCGCTGAGCAAAATCTGTTGGGAGGGCCCGGAGGAGGAGTTGACCAAAACCTCCGTCTGCCAGCCCGCGCTTTATGTCCATGGACTGGCCGCTTTGGCCGCGGTGCGCGAGAAACTCGGCGACTTTCCCGTGAGCGGCACCGCGGGGCTTTCACTCGGCGAGTTCACCGCCCACGCCGCCGCCGGCACGTTTGATTTTGCCACCGGACTCAAACTCGTGGCGCGCCGCGGTCAGTTCATGCAGGAAGCCTGCGAAGCCACGCGCGGTGGTATGGCGGCCATGATCGGCGTCGACGAAAATGTCGTCCGTGACCTCGCCGCCGCCACCGATGTCGACGTGGCCAACATCAATTCGCCCGGACAGATCGTCATCTCCGGAGAAGCGGGCAAGGTTTCCCTCGCCGTCGGCATGGCCAAGGACTACGGCATCCGCAAAGCGGTCGAACTCAAGGTCGCCGGCGCCTTCCACTCGCGCCTCATGCAACCCGCCTACGAACGCCTTGGCGAAGCGTTGGTCGAAACAACTTTGCACGAGCCGCGCTTCCCCGTGGTTTGCAATGTCGATGCCAAGGTCGTGCGCAGCGCGGACGATATCCGCCGCATGCTCGCCGACCAGGTGACCGACAGCGTCCGCTGGGCCGATTGCATCACCACCCTGCTCGATCAACTCGGCTGCGACACTTTTCTCGAACTCGGACCCGGCACCACGCTGGCCGGGATGGTCGCCCGCATCCGCAAAGGCACGGCCGTGCATTCGGTCGGCACTGCGGAGGATGTGGAAAAGCTCGCGCTCTGATTGCGCGCCGCCCCGCGCGGCGCCATAGTTTTCCCATGTTTCTGGCCGACGAAATCAAGCGCCTGAAAAAGGAGCGCAACGCGGTTATTCTCGCGCACAATTACCAAGTCGCCGAGATCCAGGAGTTGGCCGACCACGTCGGCGATTCGCTCGGACTGGCCTACCGCGCGGCGGAAACGGAGGCCGATGTCATCGCGTTTTGCGGCGTCCATTTCATGGGCGAAACCGCCAAAATCGTGAACCCCGGAAAAATCGTGGTCATCCCCGACCTCAACGCGGGATGCTCGCTCAGCGATTCGTGTCCGCCGGAAAAACTTGCCGCTTATCTCAAGGAGCACGCCGACAAAAACTACTACGTCGTCGCTTACATCAATTGCTCGGCCGGGGTAAAAGCTCTCTCAGATGTCATCTGCACGAGCGGCAATGCCGTAAAAATTGTCGAAAGCGTCCCCGCCGACCGCAACATCCTGTTTGTCCCCGACGAGAACCTCGGTTCATGGGTCATGGAGCAGACCGGACGGCCGATGACGCTCTGGAAGGGCAACTGCTACGTGCACGTCGAATTCACGCGCCAGAGCATCGAGCGCATCCGGTCCGAGTATCCCGACGCCCCCGTCGTGGCGCATCCCGAGTGCACCCACGCGGTGCGCATCCTCGCCGACGAGGTGTGCTCGACGGAAAAAATGGTCGGTTACTGCAAGAATTCCCCGGCCAAAGCATTCGTCATCGTCACCGAATCCGGCATGCTCCACCGCTTGCGCCGCGAATTGCCGCAGAAAACCTTCATCCCCGGACCGACCGACCACTGCGCCTGCGCGGATTGCCGTTACATGAAGATGAACACCATCGAAAAGCTCCGCGACTGCCTGCGCGATCTCTCGCCGCAGATCATCATTCCCGAAGACCTCCGCTCCCGCGCCGAACTTCCTATCCGGCGAATGCTCGAACTGAGCAGGAACTAGATTCCGAACCCCGGCAATCCGCCGAGCCCGCCGGTCACTTTCCCCATGGTATCGGCCTGCAGCTTGCGCGCGGCTTCTTGGGCCTCGCGCACGCCGGAAAGGACGAGATCTTCGAGCATTTCGACATCCTGCGGATCGACCACATCGGGGGAAATTTTCAGCGCGGTGATGTCACCCGCCCCGTTGACCGACACGGTCACTTTGCCGCCACCCGCCGAAACTTCGAGGGTCTGATCGGCGAGATCGTTTTGGGCTTTGGCCAGGCGCTCCTGCATTTTCTGCGCCTCTTTCATCATTTTTTGGATGTTCATGATTTGTTCGCCTCTTCGGGTTCGAGGGTGGCACCGAAAAGCTCGATCGCGGCCTCGATGCCGGGGTCGTTTTCGAAATCGTCGGAAACAGGCACAGCCGATCCCGGACGCGGCGGCGCCTCGGTAACCACTTCTCCGGTTGCCTCGGGGCGGAAGGCAACCGCGCGACCGGTGGCTTTCTTCCAAAGATCCTCAATCAGCGCGCCCTGCTCTTTGAGCACAGGCGTTTTCAGCAGTTTTTCCTGATCGGACGGAAGGACGACGCGCAGAACGCCGTTGTCTTCGCTCACTTCCTGCACGCGTTCGAGCCATGCGCTGCGGATGGTGAAACGCTCGGTCACGGCATCGGCGACACCCTGCCAAACTTTCTGCGGATCGGTGGACGTGGACGGAATTGTCGCGGCGGCTTTTTTGTCGGCTGGTTTGGCCACCGGGGCGGCAACCGGTGCCGGTGCCGCGGCGCGGCCCACCGGACGCGCCGGCAGCGCCTCGCCTCCGCGCAAACCCGCCAACGTGTCGAGGACCTCATCCAAGTCGGCGGTATGCAGAAGTTGAATGCCCTTGATCACCGCGAGTTCGAGCGGAAGCTTTTTGTCTGCCGAGTAACGCAGTCCGGCCTCGGCCGAGGAAAGGATTTCCAGCAATTCGGTCAGCTTGCGCGGGGTGAAGCGTCCGCGCAGCGGAGCGAGCAACCCGCCGCGCCGGCCCGGCGTTTCTTTGCCGGTCACTTCGCTGACCAACAGGTCGCGAGCCATGGCTACGAGATCGGAAAGGAGGCGTCCCAGATCCTTGCCGGAGTCGGACTGCGCGGCAACGAGGTCGAGCGCGGCGGCTGCATCGCCCGACAAAATATGCCCGGCCAATGCGGCCACGTCCTCGGCGGAAGCAAAGCCGAAAATGGAAAGCACGTCCTCCTCGGTGACCTTCTCGCCGCAGAAGGATACGACTTGGTCCAGCATCGACTCCGCGTCGCGCATGCCGCCTTCGGCCGCGCGCGCGATCACCTCCGCCGCGGCGGGGTCGAGCTTCACTTTTTCCTGCTTGGCGATGGCCAGCAGGTGACCTGCCGCCACGTCGTCGCGGATGGGCTGGAGATCGAAGCGCTGGCAGCGGCTGATGATGGTGGCCGGAAGTTTGTGGGCCTCGGTCGTGGCGAAGAGGAACTTCACGTGGGCCGGCGGTTCCTCCAGCGTCTTGAGCAGGGCATTGAAAGCCGGGCCGCTCAGCATGTGCACCTCGTCGATAAGATAGATGCGGAATTGGCCGCGCGTCGGCAGAAACCGCACATTCTCGCGCAGTTCCCGCACTTGCTCGACGCCATTGTTGCTCGCCCCGTCGATCTCGAGCACATCGAGGTTGTTGCCGGCGGCGATCTCGCGGCAAGGATCGCATTCGCCGCAGGGCGTCTCGGTCGGACCCTTTATGCAGTTGAGCGCTTTGGCGAAAATGCGCGCCGTCGAGGTTTTGCCGACCCCGCGCGGTCCGACGAAGAGATAAGCATGGGCCAGACGTCCGCTTTTGATCGCGTTGCGCAGCGTGCGCACCACGGCATCCTGGCCGAGAACCTCCTCGAAAACCTGCGGCCGGTATTTGCGGGCGAAAACCTGGTAACTCACGGCGGACAAGTTAGCGCATCCAAGCGCGGGATGCGGAGGAATTAATGCCGGAAGTGGCGTTTTCCGGTGAAAATCATGGACAGGCCGTGCTCGTCGGCCGCGCGGATCACCTCGTCGTCGCGCACCGAACCGCCCGGCTGGATCGCCGCGGTCGCGCCGGCCTCGGCCGCCGAAACCAAACCGTCGGGAAACGGGAAAAATGCGTCGCTGGCCACCGCGCTTCCGGCCAACGGTAGTCCCGCTTCGCCCGCTTTCCACACCGCGATACGCACCGAATCGACGCGCGACATCTGCCCCGCACCGATCCCGAGCGTGCGGTCGGCACCGGCGAAAACAATGGCGTTTGATTTCACGTGCTTGACCACTTTCCAGCCGAACTCCATGGCCCGCGCTTCATCGGCCGTCGGAGCACGGCCGGTCACCACGCGTCCTGTGCCGGAATCCGCCGGGCCCGCGTCGTGGTCTTGCACAAGCACACCGCCGATGACGGAACGCACATCGCGCGGCGCGGGCTCGGCGCAACCACGGAGTTTCATCAGTCGCAGATTTTTTTTCTTTTGCAGGATCTCCAAGGCGGCGGGAGCGAAATCCGGGGCAATGATCACTTCGCTGAAAATCTCCGCGATGGCACGTGCCAGCGGTTCCGTCACGGGCCGGTTGGCGATGATGATCCCGCCGAAGGGCGCCTGACGGTCGGTGGCGAAAGCTTTCTCCCATGCGACCGCAAGGTCCGCATCGCTGCCCACCCCGCAAGGATTGGTGTGCTTGAGGATGGCCACCGTTGGCTCGGAAAACTCGGCGATCAGATCCACAGCCGCGGTGATATCGAGGATGTTGTTGTAGGAAAGTTCCTTGCCGTGCAGTTGCTCGAGGTAATCGGCGAAGTTTCCGTAAAGCTCGGCTTTTTGGTGGGGATTCTCGCCGTAACGCAGGCTTGCCGCCAAAGGGCACGACAGGCGGCACGCGGGCCCGCCGGAATCAGCCACGAGGTAATCGGCAATGGCCCGGTCATAGCGCGCGGTGACGTCGAAAACTTTGGCGGCCAGCCGCTGACGGAATTCGAGCGTGGTATCGCCGCCATTCCCGGACATTTGGCGCAGGACCTCGGCATAGTCCGCGGGGTCGCAAACCACCGTGACAGACTCATGGTTCTTTGCCGCGCTGCGCAGCATGGACGGCCCGCCGATGTCGATGTTTTCGATCGCCTCGGCGCGACTCACGCCCTCGCGCGCCACCGTTTTTTCAAAGGCGTAGAGATTCACCGCGACGAGATCAATCGGTGCGATGCCGTGCGCGGCGGCCTGCTCGACGTGCCCGGGAAGATCGCGCCGGAAAAGCAGTCCGCCGTGGATGAGCGGATGCAAAGTTTTCACCCGGCCATCGAGCATTTCGGGGAATCCGGTATGCGCCGAAACGTCTTTGACCGCAATCCCGGCCTCGCGCAGTGCGGTAGCCGTTCCGCCCGTCGAAAGTATTTCCACACCCTGCGCCGCAAGGCCGCGCGCAAAGTCGACCAGTCCGGTCTTGTCGGTCACGGAGAGAAGGGCGCGGCGAATCATCATAAAAATCAGACTGTATCAGACACCGAACGGGCAGCCAGCCTCGGCGCGCATTGACTCCGCCCCGCGGACGCCGCCATGCTGCCCGACCGATGACCTCCAAGCCTTTTCCCGGTTTCCATCTCGTGCGCCATCCGCTAGCCGACCTCAAGGTTTCCGCCTTGCGGGACAAAACCACCCCGCCGCCCGATTTCCGGAGGTTGCTGCAGGAACTTTCGCAACTCGTCGCCTACGAAGCACTGCGCGATTTCGAAGTTGTCCCGCAAAAAGTCCAGACACCGTTGGGCGAAGCGCCCGGAGCCCGCGCCGCGCGTCCACTCGTTCTCATGCCCGTGCTGCGGGCGGGATTGGCCATGGCCGACGGCATCCTGCGCATGTTCCCCTCGGCCGCCATCGGCCATATCGGCATGTTCCGCAACGAGGAAACGCTCGAGCCGGTCAGTTACTACTTTCGTATGCCGCCCGGAGCCAGCAACGCACACGTCTTGCTGCTTGATCCGATGCTGGCCACGGGCAACAGCCTCGCCGCCGCGGCCGACCGACTGAAGAAGGAAGGCATCGCGCACATCACCTGCGGTTGCATCATCGCCTCGCGTCCCGGCGTCAAACGCATGCGCGAAGCGCATCCCGACATCACCATCTACGGGGCGGCGCTCGACGAGGCGCTCGACTCGCGCGGCTACATCACGCCGGGGCTCGGCGATGCGGGCGACCGCATCTTCGGAACCTGACGCTTACAAACGCGGCGCGCTGCGCAGCTTGTCCTCCCACCGCGTGAGCAGGTGGATGACCATGTTCGTGCCGAATTTGTAGGTATCGAGGAGGCTTTGGATCGGCGCACGCGGGTCGACGTTGTGGATGTAGAGCCCGTTGTTCAGGTAGAGATCCCAGTTGAGCGCGACGCGCTCGCCACGGGCGTTGCGGTCGTTGTTCAGTTCCCATTCGCGCGGACCCTTCTGCTTGATGCCGAACTCCCACATGTCGCCGTAATCGTTCGCCGTGTAGATGACCGCGATCTCGCCGAAATAACGCATCACATAGACCGGCTCGTCGTAGTAATTCAGACCCGCCGGTTGCTGCTTGATCTCGGGAAAATACGGCGCGCGGCGGAACATGGCGTCGTTCGGCGAGAGCGCCTCGAAATCCTTGTCCTTGTCGGGAATGACCCGGCGCATCTCGCGCCGGAAAGCGATGTCGAACGCCGAACCGCGGCCCGGCACCGAGCTGTCGCCCCAGATAGCCCCGCCCAGGCGCACATACTTTTGCAGATTGGCCACTTCCTTGTCGGTGAGGACGAAATCGCGCGACCCGGTGAAGAAAATGAACGGGGGCTTGGCCGCGAAAATACGGTCGCTGTCCAAAGGCACAGCCTCGACCTTGTTGTAGTTCGTCTTGATTTTGTCGCGCGACTCCTTGCTCATGAATTCGAGCAGGTTGGGCAAGGCGCCCTGCGGGATGTTGTCGACAATGCGGAAGACCGAGTCCCAATTGCCACCGTTGTATTTGGCGATGAAGGCGGTGAAGTCGAACTCGCGCTGACGCGTGCCCGTCCCGCTGCCCGAGCCCTTGCCCCAGCCGCCGGTGAACTCGCGGATCTGACCCGCCACCGCCGAACTCATTCCCGCCGCGCTGACCGAGGTCGCGGGGGCCGCACTCGCCGCGGTCGTGGTCGTCGTGGGAGTAACCATGGTGGATGGCGTGATGATCGCATCCATCGAGAAATTCAGCGGGTTCTGCCCAGTGGTGGTGATCGCCGCCACCGTGGTGTTCTGCACGGTCGGGGTGCTTACGGTGAAAGTGGTTTCCTGCGGCTGTGTCTGCGCAGCCGGCGGCACGGCTACCTCTTCGCCGCCCGCAATGAAACCTCCCTCGCCACCTTCGAAATCCGGCGGCTCCTGCATGGCCTCGAAAAGCACCGTGCCGCCGAAAATCACGATGAGGAGGACATGGAGAACGAAGGAAATGGTGAAGAACCGAGAGTTGTTGAACTTCTCGATCAATCGGTCGATGAGCGATGACTTTTCCGGGGACTCCATCGGAACCATCCAATATCCCCGCCGGCGCCCGAAAATCAACGCCCGACTGGACGCTTGGCGGCGCCACGACGCTTTGCGAACCTGTAGGGCGTGCGCACGCAGCCCGTCCGCCCCACTTTCCTGCAACGTGCCGCCGCGCTCGCCGGCGCGGGATTGCTGCGCGCCCTCTTTGCCACGCTGCGGGTGCGCATCCACGACCCGCACGGCTTCCTCGCCGCGCCGCCCGATGGTCCCGCCATCTACGCGTTCTGGCACAACCGCATCCTCGCCATCACCGCCGCCTTCCTGCGCTGCTATCCGCGCGGGCGCCGCGGTGTTCTTGTTCTGACCAGCGCGAGCAAGGACGGTATGTGGCTCGGGCTGATCGCCAAACATCTCGGGATGGGATCGGTGCGCGGCTCAAGCAGTCGGCGCGGGGCCACGGCCATGCGCGAGCTCCTCGATCGCGTCGAGGCGGGATACGACATCGCCATCACGCCGGATGGTCCGCGCGGGCCCGTCTACGAACTCGGCCCCGGTCTTGTTTACCTCGCGCAAAAGGCTCAACTCCCGGTGCTCCCCTGCCATGCGGTTTTTCACGGCGCTTGGCGGCTGCGGACTTGGGACCGTTTCGCCATTCCCAAGCCTTTTTCCCGCGTTGACGTGACTCTCGGGCCGCTTTTGCGCGTGCCGGCATCGGACGACGAATCGGCCTTGCGTGACGAGCAGCGAAAAATCGAATCGGTTTTGCGCGAGCAAGCCGGTTAAATCCGCGAATCATGCCGGTCATCATCGACGGAAAAGCCACCGCCGCCCGCTGCAATGAGGAGACGGCGCGAGACATCGCCGCGCTGAAATCGCGCGGCATCACACCCGGCCTCGCCGTCGTCCTCCTTGGCGAAAACCCCGCCTCGCAGGCCTACGTGCGCAGCAAGGACAAAATCTGCCGCGAGCTCGGCATGCACTCGCGCAAATTGGAACTGGCCGCCGCCACTTCACAGGAAGAGTTGCTCCGGCTCATCACGGAACTGAATGCGGATCCCGCCATCCATGGCATTCTCGTGCAGTCCCCCTGTCCGCCGCAGATCGACGAGTCGGCCATTGTCCGCGCCATCGATCCGCGCAAAGACGTCGATGGATTCCATCCGCTCAACGTCGCCGCGCTGGCCATGGAAGACCCTTCCGCGCTCGTCCCCTGCACGCCGCTCGGTTGTCTCGAACTGCTCCGCGCCCACGGCATCGCCACCGCCGGGGCGCGCGCCGTGGTGGTCGGCCGCAGCCTCATTGTTGGCAAGCCCATGGCCATGCTGCTCTTGGCCAAGGGCGCCGATGCCACCGTCACCGTCGCCCATTCGCGCACGGCCGATCTCGCCGCGGTGACGCGCGAGGCGGACATCGTCATCGCCGCGATCGGACGCCCGAACCTCCTCGGGGCGGAACACGTCCGTGAAGGAGCCGTGGTCATCGATGTGGGCATCAATCGCATCGACGAACCCGCTGATCCGCGCGGCTACCGCTTGGTCGGCGACGTCGATTTCGCCGCCGTGGCGCCGAAGTGCCGCGCCATCACGCCCGTGCCGGGCGGTGTCGGGCCGATGACCATCGCCATGCTCATGCGCAACACGGTGCGCGCCTGCCGAAATCTCACCGGGGAAAAATAGGAATTTTGTGCTAGCCAGCGTCCCCCAGCACGCGCATTGAAAGAGAGTGGCGATGACGGATGCACTCTCCCCGGTGCCGTCGGCGCGGCGCTGGTGGTTGCCGCAGGGTCCGGCGGTGCAACGGGCTTTCTTTGGAACGTGGACGGTCGCGGTGTTCGCCTTCCTCTATATCCCGATCCTGCTGCTCGTCGTTTATTCGTTCAACGACTCGAAACTGAACCTTTACTGGGTCGGCTTCACCACCAAGTGGTATAGCGCTCTCTTCCAGAACGAAGTCCTCCTCCGCGCCTTCCAGAACAGCCTCATCGTGGCCGGCGCAACCACGCTGCTTTCCGTCTTCCTCGGAACCACCGCGGCATGGCTGCTCTACCGTTACAAATTTCCCGCGCAGCAACTCATCGGCCTGCTCATTTTCATCCCCATGGTCATGCCGGAGGTGCTCATGGGCACCAGCTTGCTCGTGCTTTTCGTCACGCTGGGCATTCCGCTCGGCTACGGAACGTTGATCATCGCGCATACCACGTTCTGTTTTCCTTTCGTGCTCGTAGGCGTTCAGGCCCGCCTGCAGGGACTCGATCCTTCACTGGAGGAAGCGGCGCAGGATCTCGGCGCCACGCCGCTGAAGGCGTTCTGGCTGGTCATCGTGCCCTACCTCATGCCGGCCATCGTGGCCGGCGCGCTGATGGCTTTCACCCTGTCGTTCGACGAATACATCGTGACCATCTTCACGAGCGGCGCCGAGTCCCAGACGCTCCCGCTGAAAGTTTACGGCATGGTGCGCGTCGGACTGAACCCGCAGCTCAACGCGCTCAGCACGCTCTTCATCGGCATCACCGCGCTGCTCGTCATCGGCAGCCAATTTTTCACCCGGAAAAAAACCATATGAAAAAACACCAAACCAAACTGCTGGCCGCGGCCTGCGTCGGAGCCCTGCTCCTCGCCGGTTGCGGGAAAAAAGAAGAAGTGCTCAGCCTGTTCTGCTGGACCGAATACGTCCCGCAAGCGGTCATCGACAAATTCACCGAAGAAACGGGCATCAGGGTTGCCGTCGAGAACTACACTTCCAACGAGGAAATGCTGGCCAAGCTGCTCGCCGGCGGCGGGGCCTACGACCTGATTCAACCGAGCGAATACACGGTCGAAGCCCTTATCAAGGACGGCCAACTCCAGGAACTCGACCACGAGAAGATCCCGAATCTCAAGAACCTCGCACCCGAATTCCGCAACCTCTCTTTCGATCCGGGCAACAAATACTCCGTGCCGTGGATGGCCGGCTTTGTCGGCATCGTCTACAACTCCGAAGTCGTTCCGGGGCCGATCGTCGGCTACCGCGACGTCTTCACCGACGGGCACAAGGGACGCATCGTCGTTCTCGACGACGCCCGCGAAATCGTCAGCTGGGGCCTGGCCACCGCCGGCATTCCGATCAATGACGTGAGCGACCAGAACCTCGCCACCATCACCCCGCTGCTCAAGGACTGGCTTTCCAAAGTGAAAGTCTTCGACTCCGACAGCCCGAAGACCTCACTGGGCAACGGTGATGTCGACCTCGGAGTCGTCTGGAGCGGCGAAGCCGCCATCCTCTTCAACGAGAATCCGAAATTCCAATGGGTGCTGCCCGCCGAAGGCTTCCACATGTTCGTCGACAACCTCGCCATTCCGAAGACAGCCCGCCACAAGGAGCTGGCCGAGAAGTTCATCAACTTCATCCTGCGTCCGGACATCAGCCGCATGGTTTCGGCCGACTTCCCCTATTACAACCCGAACGCCGCGGCGCGCGAGTTGCTCTCGGAAGCCGAGCGCAACAACCCGGCCAGCTATCCGCCGGGTCTCGACATCACCAAGGCCCAGCTCTTCAGTGACATCGGCGAGCAGGGATCCAAGGTCGATGAACTGATCACCACCCTCAAAGTCCAGTAACCATGGCCGTCACGGCCGCAACAGCAGCTTTGGCCGCCGGCCCGTCGCAACAGCGGCGGGCCGGACCGGGGCCATGGTTCGCCGTGACCCCGATGATGGGGTGGCTGCTCCTCTTTGTCATCATCCCCACCCTCATGCTGGTGGTGATCAGTTTCTGCGAACGCGACAGCCTCGGACGCGTCGTCTACACCTTCAGCCTAGAAAACTACATCCGCGCCTTCGATTGGAAGTGGCTCAAGATCCTCGGCATCTCCGTCTGGTATGCCCTTCTCACCACGGTCATCTGCCTGGTCCTCGGCTATCCGGTGGCCTACTTCATCGGACGCTCCAGCGAACGCGTGCGCGGCCTGCTCATCATGCTCGTCATGATTCCGTTCTGGACGAGCTTCCTCATCCGCACCTATGCGTGGATCTCCATTTTGTCGCAGGACGGACTGCTCAATGCCGCGCTCATGGGCGTCGGACTAATCGCCTCGCCGATCGGCTTCATGTATACGCCCTTCGCCGTGGTGCTCGGGCTCGTCTACAATTTCCTGCCCTTCATGATCCTGCCTATCTACACGAGCGTGGAAAAACTGGATGGCTCCCTCATCGAGGCGGCTTATGACCTCGGTGCGCGGCCGGCGCGCGTTTTCGCCCAAGTCGTCCTTCCACTCACCCAACCCGGCATCGCCGCCGGCATCCTGCTCGTTTTTGTCCCAGCCATCGCCATGTTCGCCATCACCACGCTCATGGGCGGCGGGACCAACCCAACGATCGGCGAAGTCATCCAGAACCAATTCACCAAAGCCCGCAACCAACCCTTCGGCGCCGCCCTCGGCGTCCTGCTTCTCGCCATATTCATTTTCAGTCTTTGGATCAGCCAGCGCATGCGGCGCGAAGAACCAAGCTGACCACTTTCTCTTTCCGCTCGCGCCATGCCCAAGTGCGAAAAATGCGGCTACACCCGCGCAGTGATCAGCTACTGCACCAGCTGCGGGAGCAATGATCCGTATCCCATCCGCAAATGGACCCTACGTGGTGCCGCTGTCCTGCTTGCGACAAGCTTTCTGTTCGGTTCCTACGTATTCGCCAGCCGAGTGGCCAAGGAACGCTTCGAACGCGAAAAAGCGCAGGCGACTTCCTTTCGAGCACCGCGCGAAGCCAAACCGGCGGTGAACACTGGTAGGCGCTAAAAGCTCCCGAGAAGGCCGGCCATCGCTCCGCTAAGTCTTTCCGTGGCTCCACGAAAGGGAGCCGAAGAGGGGACTCGAACCCCTGACCCGCGCATTACGAATGCGCTGCTCTACCAACTGAGCTACTTCGGCGACGGGAGATGGAAAATATCGGCCTTCCCGCTCGGTTGGCAAGTCCCGCCTCTTGCCAGAGGGCGGTGCCAACCCCATACTCCGCGGTCAATTTCATGGAAACCCTGCTCCGACTCCTGCAACAGGACTCCACCGTGTCCCGCGAGGACCTCGCGCGGCAATTGAACCTCTCTGTCGAGGAGGTCAATACGCGCATCGCCACCTTGGAAAAAGACGGGGTCATCCGGGGTTACCAAGCCATCGTGGACCGCGAGCGGCTGGACAAGAATACCGTCACCGCTTTCATCGAAGTGCGCATCACGCCGGAACGCGGCGGCGGATTCGACCGCATCGCCGAGCGCATCGCCAAATTCGATCAAGTGGTCAGCTGCTACCTGATCAGCGGTGGCTACGACCTCCTTGTCGTGGTGCAGGGTGCCAGCCTGCGCGAAGTGGCCAGTTTCGTTTCGGAAAAACTGAGCACCATCGAATCGGTCATTTCCACTGCCACGCTTTTCCGCCTCAAGACCTACAAGGAAAACGGCGCACTCCTCACCGCCGATACGCCGGAGGACCGCCTCTCGGTCAGCCCGTAACGCCCGCCGGCTATGAATGACAAAATTGCCGCGCACGTGCGCGACATCCCGCGGTCGGGCATCCGTGACTTCTTCGAGATCGTGCAATCGATGCACGATGTCATTTCTTTGGGCATCGGCGAACCGGACTTCGTCACCCCGTGGCATATCCGCGAGGCCGCACTCTTCTCGCTGGAAAAAGGACGCACCGGCTACACCTCGAACCTCGGACTGCCCAAACTGCGCGAAGCAATCGCCAACTACGTGGCGCGCAAATTCCACGTGCAATATCACGCCCCCTCCGAGGTGCTTGTCTCGGTCGGTGTGTCCGAAGCGATCGACATCGCGCTGCGCGCCCTGCTCAACCCCGGCGACGAGGTGCTCTACCACGAGCCCTGCTACGTGAGCTACAATCCGAGTGTAACCCTCGCCCACGGCAAAGCGGTGTCCGTGCCGGTGCACGAGAAAGATCACTTTCAACTGCGCGCCGAGGAACTGGCCAAGCGGATCACCCCAAAGTCGAAAATCCTCCTGCTCAACTTCCCGACCAACCCGACCGGCGCCACCATGCCGCGCGAGGCGCTCGAGCCGATCGCCGAGTTGTGCGTAAAGCATGACCTCATTGTTCTCTCCGACGAGATTTACGCCGAACTGACCTACGACGGGGCGGAGCACGTTTCCATCGCCACGCTGCCCGGCATGCGCGAGCGGACTGTGTTCTTGCACGGCTTGAGCAAAGGCTGGGCCATGACCGGATTCCGCATCGGCTACGCCTGCGCACCGGCGCCGCTCATCGAGGCGATGATGAAGATCCATCAATACGCCATTCTGTGTGCACCGACCATGACTCAGGATGCAGCGATCGAGGCCCTCGAGCACGGCGATGCCGCGGTCGCGCACATGCGCGAGAAATACGAGCTGCGCCGCAACTACATTGTCTCTGCCCTCAACGAGATGGGCCTCCCCTGCCCGACCCCGCGCGGCGCATTCTATGTTTTTGCCGACATCCGTCCGACCGGACTGACCAGCCGCGACTTCTCCATGCGCCTGCTCGAGGAGCAAAAGGTTGCGGTCGTTCCCGGAACGGCCTTCGGCAAGGACGGCGAGGCCTTTGTCCGCTGCAGCTACGCCACCTCACTCGAGCAGATCAAAATCGCCATGGAGCGCATGGCGAAATTCGTCGGCGCTCTGCGCAAGTAGTTGCCGGATTCAGTTCCTTTGACCTCCCGCCCCAGCGGGCGTATCCCATTCATATGACCGGCGAGCTGAATTGGGCCAAAGCGCGGTCTTATCTCCTGCGCGCCATGCGCCTGATGTGCCCGGTCTGCGGCAAATCGCCCATGTTTCCCGCAGTAGCGCGCACGCGTAATCTGCACGACTGGTTCACCCCGCTCGACGGATGTCCGCGCTGCGGCTACGCCTACGACCGCGAGCCGGGATATTTTCTCCTCTCCATCTGGGCCATCAACTACGGCATCGCCGCGCTCTTCGGACTGGTGCTCTATGTCATTTTCGAGGTTTTCTTCGACTGGCCGGTGTGGACGCTGATCGTGGCGGTCGTTGCCCCCGTCATTTTCTTCAATCTGCTTTTCGCGCGTCACTCGAAGGCCATCTTTGTCGCATGGGACCACTTCTTCGACCCGCACGAGCGCGAGGGCGGCGACGGGGATGGCAATGTGCCGCGCGACACGCCGCCTGCGCCGCAACGGCCGCCGCGACGAGCGCGTTTGCCGGTCGATGCCGGCGTTTGAGTTGCTACCGCTCCACAGCTTAGAATGAATTCATGCCGGAACTTCTAAAGGCTCTGCTGGTAAGCGCCTCGCTCGGCGCCCTGGTTGGTCTGGAAAGGCAATGGAGCGGACAGCGCAGCCACCCCAAAGCGGAAACCGTCGCCGGCGCACGGACCTTCGCGCTGTGGGCAGTCTTGGGAACGCTGTGCGCATGGATCGATCGCGGACACCAACCGGGCATTTTCCTCGCCGGCTTCGTCGGCATGGTCCTGCTTGTTTCGCTTTTTCTTTTCCGCCGCGCCGTTCGCGACCGCGACATCGGACTGACCACCGGTGCGGTCAGCCTGGCCACGTATCTGCTTGGCGGCCTGATCTCTTACGGCGAAGTAAAAACTTCCGTGGTCGTCGCTGTTTCGCTCGTCGTGCTGCTCGCCTCGAAAGACTGGCTGCACAAAATGTCGCGAAAATTCACCAGCACCGATGTCTATCAGGCGCTGCAATTTGCCGCGGTCACCGGCATCGTCCTACCGCTGGTTCCGGATCATCCCTACGGGCCCTACGGAGCGTTCAATCCGTTCAACATTTGGATGATGGTCGTGCTCGTTTCGGGCCTTGGTTTCGCCGGATATGTCGCGGTGCGCATTTTCGGCGAGAACCGCGGGTTGGCCATGACCGGATTGCTCGGCGGCCTCGCTTCGAGCACCGCGACTACGCTGGCCATGAGCCGGGAAAGCCGCGACAAGCCCGAGTTGGGGCGGGTCTGCGCACTGGCCGTCATCCTCGCATGCACCGTCATGCTCGGGCGCGTTGCTTTCCTCGTGGGTGCGGTGAGCCCGGCACTTCTCGCCGCCACGTCACCGTGGCTGGCCTTCATGGCAGCGCCCGCGATTGTTTTTGCCGCATGGAGTTGGCGCCACTTCAGCGGAGAGAGCATTCCCGCTTCGACAAGCGCAGCGGAAGTGCACAACCCACTCAACCTGCGCGTGGCCATCCAATTCGCCATCCTTTATGCGCTCATTGTCCTCCTCGTGCGGTGGGCGCAGGACGTTTTCGGCGGTGCTGGTCTTTATGTCGCCAGTTTCTTGTCGGGACTAACCGACCTCGACGCCATCTCACTTTCCCTCGCGCAGTTGCAAAAAACCGGCCACGTCGTGACCGACGTGGGGGCCCGCGCGCTCCTCATCGCCGCGATCGCCAATGCCTTGCTCAAAGCCGGCATGGCTGTGGCATTGGGCAGTGCTTCCATGCGACGCCCTGTCATGCTGGTGCTCGGCGCAACCGCAGTGTGCGCCGGTCTGGCCGCTTGGCTGATCTGATCAGCGCACGACCGTTGCCTGTTCCTGCGCGGCCGGAGACGCCGTGCGCGGCGAGGAAGGATGATCTTGCAGCGCGAGCAGTTGGCTCACCGTGGCAAAACCGTAGCCTTTGGCTTTGAGATCTTTGATTGTGCCCGACATGGCATCGATCGTTCCCGGATGGATGTCGTGCGCCAGCAGGATTCCGCCGGGCGCGGCGCCCTCCACCAAGCGGCGGCGGACCACTTCGGCGCCGGGGCGTTTCCAATCAAGCGGATCGACAGACCAGATGATCACGTCGAGTCCGTGATCGCGATAAATGGCTTGGCGCACGCGTTCGTTGATCGCGCCGTAGGGCGGACGCATGTTCGTCGGGCGACGACCGGTCACCCGCTGGATGACATCTGAGGTTTGGGAAAGTTCGCTCTTCAAACGCGCTGCGCTCAGTGAGGGCAAACGCGGATGACTCCACGAGTGGTTGGCGATTTCATGGCCCTCGGCCACGATGCGCCGGGCGATTTCGGGGTAGGTCTGCACGTTCCGTCCGATGACATAAAAGGTGGCACGGACACCTTCGTGCCGGAGAATGTCGAGCAGGCGCGGGGTGAGTTCCGGATGCGGACCGTCGTCGAAGGTCAGAGCGACATACGGGCGCGTGGTGTTGACCGAATTGTAAGTCGCGGGAGTGCGGGGCGGAGGCGGCTCGAGCGGACCGGATGCTCCGATGCTGATCGAGGGCTGATGGTGCGCGGTCGGCGTGGCAACGGGCAAAGCCCGTGGTGCGGTGTCCTGCGCGCAGGCCGCGACGAGCAAAGCGGCCGCAGTGACCAGAGGGGTGGCGGTTTTCATGAGCGGACGTCCTGTTACCATGATGAAGACTAATTCGCCAGAAGGCGTTTGTTGGCAAGTTCGGGCCGCGGTGCGCTGCTGCGCAGAAGTTCGAGGAAACGCCGCAACGCCGGCGAACCGGCGCGGTTGCGTTTGGTCACCACGCCGACCGGACGCCACATTTCTGTCGAGGCGATTTCCACCGGAATGAGCGAACCGGCGCGACGCTCGTTGGCCAAAGCGGTCTCGGGCAGGATGGAAACAGCACCGTCGATCTCCACGGTGCGCTTGACGGTTTCGATGTTGTCGAACTCGCGCTCGGGACGCATACGGACTCCGGCCGAACGGAACGCACGGTCGAGTGCCTTGCGCGTGGGCAGATCGGCGGCGAAAGCGATGAATTTTTCCGCGGCCAGCTCACTCAGGGGAACCCGCGAACGGCGGGCCAAACGGTGCGACGGACTGCAGACGAGAACCATGCGATCGCGCCAGAGCACTTCGGAATTCAGTCCGCGGCGCGGCGACGGATAGGCAACGAGACCCGCCTCCGCCGCGCCGGAGAGCACTGCGGCGTAGACCTCGGCCGAGCGAAGGTAATCGGTGTGAATCTTGACCTGCGGATAAAGTCGCGCGAATTGCCGGGTGTAAGCCGGCAATTCGTGCAGTCCGACGCTGAGCACGGCAGCGAGGCTCAAATCGCCGGTGACCACCTCGCTCAGTTCGCGCAGGCGCGCATCGAGCCCGTCGATCACGGACAAAACTTCGCGCGCGGCCCCGAGAAAGACTCGGCCTTCCGCGGTGAGAGAAAAACTTTTCTTTCCCCGCTCGATCAAACGCACCCCGTAGCGCTTTTCCAGCGCTTTGACCTGCTGGCTCACCGCGCTCTGCGTGATACCGTTAAGCTGCGCGGCCTGCGAAAAACTGGAGGTTTCGGCCAGATCGCGGAATACTTTGAAAAGCAGGGTCTGCACGGACTTATGAGACCATCTTATACATTCCGCTTAAGCTATAAGCAAATCTGATGGATACCATCGCGGCTAATCTGCAGGAAATCCGTGCGGCCATCGCCGCGACCGCCGGGCGCGCCGGGCGCGATCCAGTCTCTGTCCGACTCGTTGCCGTGAGCAAGACCCACCCCGCCGAGGCGGTGACCGCGGCAACGGAGGCCGGTCAGCGCGTCTTCGGTGAAAGCCGCGTGCAGGAATCTCGCGACAAAATTCCCGCCTGCCCGCCCGGACTGGAGTGGCACTTCATCGGACACCTGCAAAAAAACAAAGTCCGCCAAGCACTGCCGCTTTTTTCTTTTTTCCACAGCATCGACAGCACGGCGCTGGCCCAGGCCATCGACCGTATCGCGGGCGAGACGGGCAAACCGGTCGAAGGTCTGCTCGAGGTGAATGTATCCGGCGAAGAAACCAAACACGGGTTCACTCCGGATGATCTGCGCAGGGAGTTCGCCGCACTGGCCAAACTCTCTCATCTGCGCATCCGTGGACTGATGACGATGGCTCCCTACAGCGACAATCCCGAGGATGCGCGTCCCGTTTTCCGCGCCTTGCGCGAATTGCGCGACGAGTTGCAGTCCGCGCACGGCCATCCCCTGCCCGAGCTTTCCATGGGCATGAGCGGCGATTTCGTCCCGGCTATCGAGGAGGGCGCGACATTGGTGCGCGTCGGCTCGTCCATCTTCGGCGCGCGGCCGTATCCGCAGACATGACCCCGCAGATCTCCAACCTGCAAATCATCGGCAAGGAACTGGCCATCGTCTGGAGCGACGGGCACGAGACATTTTTGTTGCTGGAGGATGTACGCAAAGCCTGCCCGTGCGCCGTCTGCAATGGCGAACCCGATGTTCTCGGACGCGGGGAAAGGCCCGAGGTCAAACATACCCCGGCCAGTTTCGATTTGGCCTCCTACGAGATGGTCGGCGGCTACGGCTGGCAACCCAAGTGGGCCGACGGGCACAACACAGGAATTTTTTCGGTCGGTTACCTGCGTAAGCTCGATTCCTCTGCGCCCTGAGGCCGGATTTGTTTGAACCGCACCCGCTCTTCCATGCAGGATGACGGGTTTTCACCATCATGAGCGACGCAAAGAAACACCAAGTGACCATCATCTACGGCGACGGCATCGGGCCCGAAGTCGTCACCTCGACCCGCACCCTGATCGACGCGGCTTGCCCGAACATCGTCTGGGAAACCGCCGAGGCCGGCGCGGAAGTTTTCAAGAAAGGCATCGCCTCGGGCGTGCCGCAGGAAACGATCGATTCGCTCAGCCGCACGCGCGTCGCCCTCAAAGGCCCGCTCGAAACCCCGGTCGGCTTCGGTGAAAAAAGCGCCAACGTCACCCTGCGCAAACTTTTCGAAACCTTCGCCAACATCCGCCCCGTGCGCGAATTCCCCGGCGTCCCCACCCGCTTCTCCGGCGCGGGCATCGACATGGTCATCGTCCGAGAAAACGTCGAGGACCTCTATGCCGGCATCGAGCACATGCAGACGCCGGACGTCGCGCAGTGCCTCAAACTCATTTCCTCGAAGGGCTGCGAAAAAATCATGCGCACCGCTTTCGAGTTCGCGCGTTCCGAAGGACGCAAGTCCGTCGCCTGCGCGACCAAGGCGAACATCATGAAGAAAACCGAAGGCTTGGTGAAATCCACCTTCGAGCGTATCGCCAAGGAATACCCCGACATCGAGTCCTGGCACATCATCATCGACAACTGCGCGCACCAGTTGGCCAAAAAACCGGAGCAGTTCGACGTCATTGTCACGACGAACATGAACGGTGACATCATTTCCGACCTCGGCTCGGGACTGATCGGCGGACTCGGATTCGCTCCCGGCGCGAACATCGGCCACGACGTGGCTATCTTCGAGGCCGTGCACGGCTCCGCCCCGAAATACGCGGGCAAGGACACGATCAATCCGACGGCCATGATCCTCTCAGGCGTGATGATGCTGCGTTACCTCAAAGAATTTGAAGCGGCCGACAAGATCGAGAACGCGCTGCTTTACACACTGGAATCCGGCGTGCACACCCGCGATGTGGTCACCGACACCCCGCCGGTCGGCACCAAAGCCTTCACCGAAGCCATCCTGAAAAACTTCGGCAAGAAACCGGCGAATTGGAAAACGCGCGAACGCACCGCGATGAAGATCCCGGCGCGCCCCGCCACGACCCGGATCAACAAGGCGGACAAGCGCGAGACCATCGGCATGGATGTGTTCGTCGAATTCGACGGAACCGCGGCGGAACTCGGACCCAAGCTCGAAGCCGCGTGCAAAGACACCGGATTCAAACTCAAAATGATCTCGAACCGCGGCACCGTGGTTTATCCGCTCACCGGCACCGCGCCCGACGTGGTCGACCAGTGGCGTTGCCGCATTTACCTCGAGCAACCGGTGACCGAACCCTCCATGACGCAGGTCAACAAGCTCCTCGAATCCATCGAAGCCCAAGGCCTGCGCTGGATGCACATCGAGAAACTCTGCAAGTTCGACGGCGTCGAAAGCTTCACCAAAGCGCAGGGCGAAAACTGACCGCGCATCGGCGAACGACGCGGAATCCAAGATGCAATTCCGCTTCGAACCGGGAACTTCACCCGCTCTGCTCCTGCTGCACGGAACCGGCGGGGATGAGAACGACCTCATCCCGCTCGGACAACGGATCCGTCCGGGCGCGGCGCTGCTCAGCCCGCGCGGAGAGGTCAACGAAAACGGACAACTCCGTTTCTTCCGGCGATTGGCCCCGGGAGTTTTCGACGAAGCGGATCTGGTCCGCCGCACGCACGAGTTGGCCGACTTCGTCGAGGACCAATGCGAGCGACATCATATGCGGAAAATTGTCGCCGTCGGCTACTCCAACGGCGCCAACATCGCGGCCTCGATGCTGCTGTTGCGTCCCGGGGTTCTCGCGGGGGCCGTTCTTCTGCGCGCCATGGTCCCGCTCGAAATCCCCCACCCGCCGGATTTGAACGGAATTCCCGTCCTCATCCTAGCCGCGCGTCATGATGAGATGATGTCCGCTGACCAACCGCAACGCCTGGCCGCATTGCTGCTTGGCGCCGGAGCGAACGTCACGCTCGATTGGCAGGATGCCGGGCACGGACTCGGCGCGACAGATGTGACAAAAGCGAGGGATTGGCTGAGCACCAACTTCGCCACATAGGTGGATCGCGCCGACCCGGCGCGATATCTTCCCGGAAATCGCGATGGGACATCGCGATCCAGCGGACTACTCCACCGTCACGCTCTTGGCCAGATTGCGCGGCTTGTCTACGTCGCAACCGCGCTGCACCGCGATGTGGTAAGAGAGCAGTTGCAACGGAATGACCGTGAGCACGGGCATGATCCAATCGGGCGCGTCGGGCACCCAGAGCGTGTCGTCGGTGATTTTTTCCAGCGCCTTGTGGCCCTCTGTGCCGACGCCGATGACCGGACCCTTGCGCGCACGCACTTCCTGGATGTTACTCGCATTCTTTTCGAACAGTGCATCGTCCGGGGCGATGAAGACCGACGGCGTCTCGGGATTGACCAGTGCAATGACGCCGTGCTTGAGTTCGGCGCTCGGGTAACCGGAGCAGAACATGTAGCTGATCTCTTTGAGCTTGAGCGCGGCTTCGAGGGCAACGGGGTATTGGAACTGGCGCCCCATGAAAAGCATGCCGTGCGAGTTGGCGTATTTCTCCGCGACCTCGGGAATGTGCGGGTTCATTTCGAGCACGCGCGCCACTTTTTCCGGAAGCTTTTCCAGTTCCTCGATGATGCGCAGACCATCCGAGCTGCTGAGGTTGCGGATGCGCCCCATGAGGAGCGAGAGGAGGGTGAGAATAGTGACCTGCGAAGTGAACGATTTCGTCGCGGCCACGCCGATTTCCGGTCCGGCGTGCATGTAGACGCCACCGTCGCTCTCGCGGGCGATGGTGCTGGCCACGTTGTTGCAGATACCGAGGGTGCGGTGCCCTTTGCGCTGGCTCTCGCGCAAGGCGGCGAGCGTGTCGGCCGTTTCGCCGCTTTGGCTGATGACAAAAGTCAGCGTGTATTTGTCGAGCGGCATGTTCCGATAGCGGAACTCGCTGGCGATTTCCACTTCCGTGGGCAGCGAGGCGAGTGTCTCCATGGCGTATTCGCCGACGATCGCGGCGTGGTATGCGGTGCCGCAGCCGATCAGAACGATACGCTCGACCTCGCGCAATTCGCCGGCCGTCATGTTCAGCCCGCCAAGTTTGGCCGTGGCCTCCTCGGCCGAAAGACGCCCGCGCATGGCATCGCGCACCGTGGAGGACTGCTCGTAAATTTCCTTGAGCATGTAGTGCGCGTAGTCGCCCTTCGAGACTTCCTCCGCGTCGAATTCGACCGTGCTGATTTCGTAATCCCGGCCATCGCCCGCGAGTGACTGGATCTGGAAATTGTCGGGGCGGAGAATGACAATTTCGAAATCCTTGAGGTAAACGACGTCGCGCGTGTGGTTGACCAAAGCCAACGGATCGCTGGCCAGGAAGTTCTCGCCTTTGCCCACACCGAGGACAAGCGGGCTGCCGCGGCGCGCGCCGATAAGCATGTCGGGCACATCGCGGTGCATGACAGCGATGCCGTAAGTCCCGTGCACCTCGCGCAAAGCCATGCGCACCGCTTCGACCAGATGATCGGCCGAAGGCTCCCCGAGTTGGATGGCAAATTTGCCGATGAGATGGGCCAGCACTTCGGTGTCGGTCTGCGATTGGAAAACATGCCCCTCACGCTCCAACTCGGTGCGGAGCTTGGCGTAATTCTCAATCACACCGTTGTGCACGAGCACGATGCGTCCGCTCTGGTCGGTGTGCGGGTGGGCGTTTTCTTTGGTCACCGCCCCGTGCGTGGCCCAGCGCGTGTGGCAGATCCCGCGGTTGCCGTGCACCGGCTCCTCGCTGATCAGTTGCGCCAGATTCTGGATACGGCCGACGGATTTGCGGATTTCCAGAGATCCGTTGTTGCCCAAAGCCACACCGGCGGAGTCATAACCGCGATACTCCAGCCGA
>Ga0315902_10001459_pt1 | contig 37962 bp, 30 predicted proteins | sample LakEriMetagenome_9_FD_203523 | JGI IMG/M metagenome (GOLD analysis project Ga0315902, IMG submission 203523) | Freshwater fungal communities from buoy surface, Lake Erie, Ohio, United States - Buoy 12 MA117 | ecosystem: Environmental > Aquatic > Freshwater > Lake > Lake biofilm | place: USA...
ATGGCTGCGCTCGCGCAGGTGGGCGATGCCTCAGCGCCGGACCTGCTCGAATGGCGGGTCGATGCCTTCGATGGCGCAGTCGATGTGGTCGCCCTAGCGGGCGCCGCAGCTGCGCTGCGCGAGACGATCGGGCCTCTGCCGCTGCTCGTGACGCTGCGTGCCGCCCGTGAGGGCGGGCGTGACCACTTCCTGGATGACGCGGAGCGAGCGGCGCGGCTGATCGCGCTGGTCGATGAGGGTGTCGCCGACCTCGCCGACTTCGAGACGGACGCCGACCCTGCCGCCCTGCATGCGTTGCGCGCGGTCTGCCGCGGCGCGGGTGTGCCGCTCGTGCTGTCGGCGCACCACTTCGACCGCACGCCGCCGGTCGACGAGATGGTGAGGGCGTTCGCCCGCGCGGCGGATCTCGGTGCGGATGTCGCGAAGCTCGCCGTGATGCCGCGGTCGGCGCGTGATGTGGACGCCTTGCTCGCTGCGACGGCGGACGCGGACCGGTCGCTCGCCATCCCGCTCGTCAGCATGGCGATGGGGGAGATGGGCGTGGCGAGCCGCGTCATCGGGTTCCGCTACGGATCGCGCATCACCTGGGCGAGCGCGGGCGCGGCGTCGGCGCCCGGGCAATTACCGCTGACCGAACTGCGTCGCAGGCTGCGTGAGGCGCCCGCGCGCTGAATCCTTCGGACCGCCGGCGCACCCGGTGTGGTCCGCGCGTGCGGCGATCAGCCGGCCGCCCAGCCTCGTGAGCGTTCCACCGCCTTCGCCCACTCGCGCATGCGCGCCGCCGCCGCATCGCGGCCGATGCGCGGCTCGAAGCGGCGTTCGATGCGCCATTGCCGGGTGATCTCCGCCGTGGACTTCCAGTAGCCGACCGCGAGCCCCGCGAGATAGGCCGCGCCGAGCGCCGTGGTCTCGGTGACCGCCGGACGCACCACCGGCACGCCGAGCAGGTCCGCCTGGAACTGCATCAGGAAATCGTTCCGCGAGGCGCCGCCGTCGACGCGCAGCTCGCGCAACGGTCGGCCTGCGTCGAGCTGCATCGCGTTCAGGAGCTCCGCGCTCTGGAAGGCGATGGCCTCGAGCGCGGCGCGCGCGATGTGGCCGCGCGTGGTGCCGCGGGTGATGCCGACGATGGCGCCACGCGCGAACGGATCCCAGTGCGGGCTGCCGAGTCCGGTGAACGCGGGCACCACATAGACACCGCCGTGGTCGGGCACGCTGGTGGCGAGCGCCTCGATCTCGGCGGCGTCTTTCACGAAACCGAGACCGTCGCGCAGCCACTGCACAACGGCGCCGCCGACGAACACGCTGCCTTCGAGGGCGTACTGCAGCGGTCCCTGTGTGCAGGCGATGGTCGTCAACAGCCGATGCTTGGACATCAGCGGCGCGTCGCCCGTGTGCATCAGCATGAAGCAGCCGGTGCCGTAGGTGTTCTTGGCCATGCCGGGCTCGAGACAGGCCTGGCCGAAGAGCGCGGACTGCTGGTCGCCGGCGAGCGCGGTGAGCGGCACTTCGAGTCCGCCGATCCGCGCGCGCAGGCCGTCGTCCGCCGATGAGGGCCGTACCGTCGGCAGGCAGGCGCGCGGGATGCGCAACAGCCCGAGCAGATGCTCATCCCACTGTCCGGTGCCGAGGTTCAACAGAAGCGTACGGCTTGCGTTGCTGACATCGGTGACATGGTGGCGGCCGCCGGAGAGCTTCCAGGCGAGCCAGCAATCGATGGTGCCGAAGCAGAGCTCGCCGCGCTCGGCGCGCGCGCGGGCGCCCGGTACATGATCGAGCAGCCACGCGAGCTTGGTGCCCGAGAAGTACGGGTCGAGCAGGAGCCCGGTGCGCGCCGTGACCTCCGGTTCGTGTCCGGCGGCGCGCAGCTGCGCGCAGACATCGGCGGTGCGTCGGTCCTGCCAGACGATGGCGCGCGCTACGGGCGCGCCGGTGCTGCGGTCCCACAGCACCGTGGTCTCGCGTTGGTTGGTGATGCCGACGGCGGCGATGTCGGCGGGCGCGACCCCGGCGGTCTGCAGCACCTCGTCGATGGTCGCCGACTGCGTCGCCCAGATCTCGTCGGCGTCGTGCTCGACCTGACCGGGCGCGGGGAAGTGCTGCGTGAACTCGCGCTGCGCGACGGCGACGATGCGGCCCGCGGCGTCGAACAGGATGGAGCGCGAACTCGTGGTGCCTTGGTCGAGGGCGAGGATGTAGCGGCTCATGCGCGCGTCTCCTTGAGCGGTGCGTTCAGGCGGTGCGTGAGGCGAACCAGTCTGCCACGGCCCGCGCGGCATCGGGCGGCAGGTGCAGGCCGAGTTTGCTGCGGCGCCAGAGCACATCCTCGGCGCTGCGCGCCCACTCGACCTCGGCGAGGTAGGCGAGCTCGCGCGCGTACAGGCCGGGCGCGACCTCGGCACCGAGGTCGGCGAGGGCACGGGCGTCGCCCAGCAGGCGCTGAACGCGGCTGCCGTAGGCGCGGGCGTAGCGCAGCGCGAGCGGCGCCGGCAGCCAAGCCCGCTCGGCGCCGAGGCGCGCGACGAAGGCCGCGAATTCGTCCTCGGCCCGACCGGTGCAGAGGCGTCCGCCGCCCGCCAGATCGCCCCCGGGCAGCGGCGCGCCGCCGGTCCAGGACGGCGCGCGACAGCCGAGCAGCGGGGCGAGCTTCGTCACGGCCTCCTGCGCCAGCGTGCGGTAGGTGGTGATCTTGCCGCCGAACACGCTCAACAGCGGCGCGGGCGCCGTGTCCATGACGAGCGCATAGTCGCGCGATACGGCGCGCGCGTCGCTGGTCTCGTCCTCGAGCAGCGGTCGTACGCCGGAATAGGTCCACACGACATCAGCCGGCGCCAAGGCCTTCCGGAAGTAGCGCCCGGCCTCACGGCAAAGATATGCGACCTCATCGGCGTCGATGCGCGGCGCGGCGGGGTCGGCGTGGTGCTCCACATCCGTGGTGCCGATCAGCGTGAAGTCCGTCTCGTAGGGGATCGCGAACACGATCCGGCGGTCGCTGGCCTGGAAGATGTAGGCGTACGGGTGGTCGAAGAGCTTGGGGACGACGATGTGGCTGCCCTTGACGAGCCGCAGGCCGTGGCGCGCCGGACCCGGCGTCGCGAGATCGTGCAGCTGCGCGGCCCACGGCCCTGCGGCGTTGACGACGGCGCGGGCGCGCAGTGTCGTCGCCGTGGTGCCATCGATGGCCGTCGCGCCCGTCGTCGATGTCGCCGTCGGCTGCAGCGTGGCGCGCCAGCCGCCGGCGCCGTCCGCCTCGAGCGCGCTGCAGCACATGCGGGTGGCGATGGTGGCGCCGCGTTCGGCGGCGTCGAGGGCGTTGAGCACCACGAGCCTTGCATCGTCGACCCAGCCGTCCGAGTACTCGAAGCCGCGCGGGATCCCTTCGCGCAGCGGCGCGCCGGCCGGATGCCGTCGCAGGTCGATGCCCTGCGAGCCCGGCAGATGCCGCCGGCGGGCGAGGTGGTCGTACAGGAAGAGGCCGGCACGGATCATCCAGGCCGGGCGCAGCGAGGCGTCATGCGGCATCACGAAGCGCAGCGGCCACATGATGTGGGGCGCGATGCCGAGCAGCGTCTCGCGCTCGGCGAGCGCCTTGCGCACCAGTCCGAACTGCATGAACTCGAGGTAGCGCAGGCCGCCGTGGATCAGCTTGGTGCTGGCCGAAGAGGTGTGCGAGGCGAGGTCGTGCTGCTCGACGAGCACTACGCGCAGGCCGCGGCCGGCGGCGTCACGCGCGATACCAGCGCCGTTGACGCCGCCGCCGACGACCAGCAGATCGCAGTCGGCGGGCAGCGCGGTGCTTGCGCGCTGCGCAGGTGCTGCGCTCTGGGGCCCGGGGTCGGTGCCGCTCATCGCGACCTCAATCCTTGAGGTGCCGCAGCACGGCCTCGAGCGTGACGCGGCTGACGCGGACGTTGGACTCGTCGGTGACACCGGCGATGTGCGGCGTCAGCAGCAGGTTCGGCACGCCGGCGAACAGTGCGCCCTGCGCGGCGTCGAGCGGCTCCTGCGCGAACACATCGAGCGCGGCGCCGCCGAGGTGGCCGCTGCGCAGCGCGGCGGCGAGCGCGGCCTCGTCCACCACACCGCCGCGGGCCGCATTGAGAAGGATGCTGCCGCGGCGCATCGCGGCGATGCGCGCGGCGTCGAAGAGGCCGCGGGTCTCGGCCGTCAGCGGCACATGCAGGCTGATGACATCGCTGCGCTGCACGAGCTCGTCCAGGGTGACGCGCTCGGCGAGCTTCCACGCCGGATGGTCGGCGGGCAACAGCGGGTCGGCGGCGCAGATGCGCAGGCCGAGCGCCGCGGCACGGGTGGCGGTCTCGCGTGCGATACCGCCCAAACCAACGAGGCCGAGCGTCTTTCCCGAGGCCTCGCGGCCGATGGTGCTCATGCGCGGCCACGCGCCGGCGATGACCTGCGGTGTCGCGGACCACGCGCCGCGCAGCAGCACCAGCATCGCGGTGATCGCCCACTCGGCGACCGCGACATCGTTGGCGCCGGTGGCGGGGCAGACGGCGATGCCGCGCGCCTTGCAGGCCTCCACATCGATGTTGTCGAGGCCGACGCCGAGGCGTCCGACCACGCGCAGCTTGGGGGCGGCCTCGAGCAGCGCGCCGCGCACCTGTGTGCGGTTGCGGACGACGAGCGCGCGCGCATCGGCGAGCGCGGCGATGAGATCGGCCGGACGGTCGACGAGCTTGGCGTCGTAGAGCACATCACGCCCGGGCAGCAGCTCGCGGATCGCGGCCTCGTCCATGAATTCGCTGATGACGATGTCGGCCATGGCGGTCCCTCAGGCGATGAGCGCGCGGATCTCGGTGAGCAGCGCCGGCGGTACGGTGAGGCCCTCGCTGCGCGCGCGGGCGCGGGCGGCGAGACGCCGCGAACCCGGCAGGCGCACCTCTGGCTCCTCGGCCATCGCGGCGGCGAGCGTCGCCATGCGCGCGCCGAACGCGCCGCCCGCGACCGGGCCGGGATCGATGGCGATGAAGAGATGGCCCATGTCCGGGGGCGCACCCTCGGCGTCGAAGAACGAGCTCGCTTCCCAGCCGAAAGCGCCGGCGGTGAGCGCGGCGCCGAGGATCTCCACCATCAGCGCGAGCGCACCGCCTTTGGCGCCGCCGATGGGCGAGAGCGTGCCGGCGAGCGCGGCGCTGGGGTCGGTGGTCGGGTGGCCGTCGCGGTCGACGGCCCAGTCGGACGGGATCGACTTGCCGGCTTTCTGCGCGGCGACGATCTTGCCGCGCGCCGCCACCGACAACGCGAGGTCGACCACGAGCGGCGCACCGCCCGCGACGGGCGCGGCGAAGGCGAGCGGGTTGGTGCCGAGCATCGCGCGCTTGCCGCCGTAGAACGCCATCGCCTTCGGCGTGTTGCCGAAGACGAGTGCGACGAGGCCGGCTTCGGCGAGGCGCTCCGTATGCGCACCCACCTGACCGAAGTGGTGCGAGCGATGGATGGCTGCGGCAGCGATGCCCTGCGAGCGGGCGAGCGGGACCAGACCCTCCAGCGCGAGGTCGATGGCGGGGTAGGCGAAGCCTAGCCCTGCATCGACGCGCAGCACGCCCGGAGCGACGCGCGTCGACACCGGCACGGCATCGCCTTTGACCTTGCCGGAGCGCGCCTGCGCGGCATAGGCCGGCACGCGCGCGAGGCCGTGCGCCGACTGGCCGTCGGCTTCCGCCGCGACCAGCGCGCGCGCCGTGGCGTCCGCCGCCGCGGCCGAGGCGCCGCAGGCGGCGAGCGCCGCTGCAGCGAGCGTCGTCGCCTCGGCGAGCGCAAGCCGCGGCGTCCCGGGCGTGGAGGTGGTCACGACGCGGTCCCCGGTCTGCCCAGCGCCGTCAGGCGCTGCGGTAGAGCTTGGTCATGACGAACTCGACATGACCCAGCGCCTCGGCGGCGGTGAGCCGGCCGTTCGCCGTCTGCTCGATGCAGTCGATGAGAGCGTCGCCCGCCTGGTCGATGGTCATCTCGCGGCGCACCACACCCGATACGTCGACATCGACATGCTCGGGCATCAGGCGCACGGTGCGCGGATTACCGGTGACCTTGATCACCGGCATGATCGGGTTGCCGATGACGTTGCCCTGGCCGGTCGGGAAGATGTGCACCACATAGCCCGCGGCGGCCTGCAGCGTGCAGCACTCGGCGGCGGCCGAGGAGGTGTCCATGAAGTAGAGGCCCTGGCCGCGCGCCGGCGCCTCGGCGGGCTCCAGCACATCGATGAACTTCACCTTCTTGCCGATCTTCTCGAGGTTGCCGAGCGCCTTCTCTTCGATGGTGGTGAGGCCGCCGGCGATGTTGCCCTTGGTGGGCTGGCTCTCGGAGAGGTCGGAGGTCTTGTTCGCCTCGATGACATCGTCCTGATAAGCCTGCCAGGTCTTCATGAACTTCTCGCGCACCTCGGGCGTCGCGGCGCGTGCCGCGGCCAGATGCTCGGCGCCCGTGAGCTCGGAGGTCTCGCCGAAGCAGCCGTAGAGACCGTGCGGGATCAGCTTGTCGTACATGTTGCCGACGGTGGGACAGGAGGCGAGACCGGTGGTGGTGTCGCTCTCGCCGCACTTGGCCGCGACCCACAGCTCGCTGATGTCGCACTCGACGCGCACCTGGCCCGAGGTCTGGTGGACGAATTCCTTGGCCTTGCGCGATGCGGCGGCCACGGTGGCGATGTCGCCGTTGCCCTCGATCCAGAAGCCGGCGACCGGCTTGCCGGTCTTGGCGATGCCGTCCACGATGCGCTGCGTCCAGCCCGGCTCGATGCCGATCACGATGCAGGCGGCGACGTTCGGGTTGGAGCCGGTGCCGATCATCGTGCGGAAGTGCAGGTCGAGGTCGGCACCGAACTGCAGGCGCCCGTAGGCGTGCGGCAGCGCGATCGTGCCCTTGATGTTGTTGGCGACGGCCTCGCAGGCGGCGTTCGAGATGTCGTCCACCGGCAGGATGGCGACATAGTTGCGGACGCCCACGCGGCCGTTCTCGCGGCGGAAGGCCCAGATCTTGCGGTTGTGATGGCTCATGTGCGGCTTACCAACGCTTGGTCTTGAGGTTGTGGACATGGACATGCTCGCCCTTGGCGACCGGCGCGACGATGCGGCCGATGTCCTGTCCGTACTTGGTCACCGTGTCGCCGACCGCGAGGTCGACGAGCGCCACCTTGTGGCCGATCGGCACATCATGGCGGGCGGTGAGGCGGAAATCGGAATTGTCCTCGGTCACGACGCAGAGCATGTCGGTGCCGGCCTTGAGGCCTTCGACCACGACCACGCCGACGTTGTCCTTGCGATCGTGCACGAGCAGTTGGGGAACGCTCACGGAATCGACTCCTGGGGTTCGCTTGCGGACTGCAAGTCTTATATAAGATACTAAACACATGAGTACCCCCGCGGCAAGCCTCCCTGAGCTGCCTGCGGGCGGGGAGCCGCTGCGCTTCCGCCCGTTGTACGGCCAGGTCTACGAGTCGCTGCTCAAGCGCATCGCCGGCGGCGAGTGGCGCGCCGGCGAGGCGCTGCCGAGCGAGCAGGCGCTCGCCGCCCAGCTCGGGGTCAGCCAAGGCACCGTGCGCAAGGCGCTCGACGCGCTCGCGCTCGACAAGATGATCGACCGGCGGCAGGGCAAGGGCACCTTCGTGGCCGAGCTCACGCAGGAGCAGGCGCTGTTCCGCTTCTTCCGCCTCACCCGCGCCGACGGCGAACGCGCCGTGCCCTCGAGCGCCGACGAGACCCTGAAGCTGCGCCCGGCCCGCGCCGTCGAGCAGCGTGCGCTCGGGCTGGCGCCGGACGAGGAGGTCATCGAGATCCTCCGCACCCGCGTGCTCGACGGCCGTCCGACCATGGTGGAGCGCGTGGTGGTGCCCGCCGCGGTGTTCCCGGGGCTCGAGCGCCTCGCGCCGCTGCCGAACGCGCTCTATGCGCTCTACCAGCGGGAATACCGGATCAACATCGCCGCGGTCGACGAGCGGCTGCGAGCCGATGCCGCGCGCCGCGAGGATGTGCGGCGGCTCGGTGTGGTGCTCGGCGCGCCCTTGCTGCAGATAGAGCGCGTGGCGCGCACCGTCGAAGGGCGGGTGGTCGAATGGCGCCTCAGCCGCTGCGACACCACGCATCTCTCCTATGCGGTGACGCTGTCGTGACGGCGACCGTCGATATCGGCGTCGCCGCCAAGACGGTGCTGTGTGTCGGTCATGCCGTGCAGGACCATGTCTACCGGCTGTCGCGACTGCCGGTCGGCGGCTCGAAGAACCGCGCCACGGGTTTCACCAGCGTCGGCGGCGGCCCGGCGGCGACGGCCGCGGTGGCCATCGCGCGCCTCGGCGGCCGCGCGCGGCTCGCGGCTCGCGTCGGCGATGACGCGGTCGCCGACGAGATCGAGCGCGAGCTCCGCGGCCACGGTATCGACTGCGCGCAGCTGCGCCGCTTCGCGGGGCGTGCGTCCTCGCGTTCGGCGGTGGTGGTCGACGATCCCGGCGAGCGCATGATCGTCAACCACACCGACCCCGCGATGCCCGCCGACCCGGCCTGGCTCGCGCAGATCGATCTCGCGGGCGTCGATGCGGTGCTCGCCGATGTGCGCTGGCCCGAAGGCGCGGCGCTGATGCTTGTGCGCGCCAAGGCGGCCGGTCTGCCCGCCGTGCTCGACGCCGATGTGCCGCTGCCGCCCGGCTCGCCGTTGCCGCACGCGGCGACGCATGTCGCGTTCTCGCTGCCGGGGCTGCGCGACCATCTCGGGCTCGCGGCGGACACGCCGCTCGATGCGGACGCCTGTGCGGCGGCTCTGCAGCGCATCGCGCGCGAGACCGGCGCATGGTGCGCGGTGACCATGGGCGCGGAGGGCGTGCTGCACGGCCGCGCCGGCGCGATCGTGCATTCGCCCGCGTTCCGCGTGACGGCGGTCGACACGCTCGGCGCCGGCGATGTCTGGCACGGCGCGTTCGCGCTGGCGCTGGCGGAAGGCCTCGACGAGGCCGCCGCGGTGCGCGCGGCCTCGGCGGCCGCCGCGATCAAGGTGACGCGCCCGGGTGGGCGTGCGGGCGCGCCGACGCGCGCGGAACGCGATGCGCTGCTGTCGTCGACGGCAGGCGGCGCCTGAAGGAGGACGAGGCTTGGACCTTTCAGCTGGGAAATACTGGGGCATGCGTCGCATGGCGGACGCCGCCGGGCGCTTCAAGATGACGGCGGTCGACCAAAGGCCGCCGATCAAGAACCCGATCCGCGAGAAGCGCGGCACCGCGGAGGCGCCGTGGGAGGATGTCGCGGGGTTCAAGGAGATGCTCATCCGCGAGCTGCAGTCGGAGTCGTCGGCGATGCTGCTCGACCCGCACTACGCGTATCCGCGCGGCGTCACGATGCTCGACGCCTCGCGCGGCATGATCCTCACGCTCGAGGACTCGATCTTCAAAGAAACCCCGGGCGGCCGCCTGTCGTCCGAGATCGACGATTGGTCGGTGGAGAAGATCAAGCGCGCGGGCGGCGATGCCGTGAAGGTGCTGGCCTGGTACCGGCCCGACGCCGACCCCGCGGTGTGCCGCGCCCAGCAGGATTTCACGCAGCGCATCGGCGAGGCCTGCAAGCGCTACGACATCCCGTTCGTGTTCGAGCTGCTGGTCTACCCGCTCGCTTCGGATGCGGCGCAGACCCGCGACTACATCGAGATGCAGGGCAAGCATCCGGAGTTCGTCGTCGAGAGCGTGCGCACCTTCGCCGACCCGCGTTTCGGCGTCGACCTCTTCAAGCTCGAGAGCCCCGTACCGGCCGCCCAGGTGCCGGGTGTCGGCGAGCCCGGCTGGGAGGACGCGCAGCGCTGGTTCGACGCCGTCGGTGCGGCCGCCGGTCGGCCGTGGGTGATGCTGTCGGCGGGCGCCGGCATGACCGAGTTCCGTCGCGTGCTCACGCACGCCTACCGCGCAGGGGCTTCGGGCTATCTCGCGGGCCGCGCCATCTGGGCGCGGGCGTTCACGCAGTTCCCCGATTGGGATGCGGTCCGTGACGGTCTGCGGGGCGAGGCGCGGGAATACATGCGCGGGCTGAACGCGCTCACCGATGCCTCGGCGACGCCCTGGCACACCCACGCCTGCTACGGTGCGCACGGTGCGCGCGTGACGCCGGCGGACGCGACCTTCCGCCATGTTTACCCCGGGTTCGGGTCTTGAGGAGGACGATGACATGCTGACCTATGGCGTGGCGGTGCTCGCCCGACCGACCTTCGATGTGCCCTTCGCGGAAGCGACCAAGGAGCGTGCGTTCGCGGCGCTCGAGGCGGCCGGCATCCGCACGGTGGGGCCGCGCGGTCTGCTGTTCGACCGTGCTGCCGCCGAGCAGGCGGTCGCGGAGATCGCCGCCGCCGGACCCATCGACCTGCTGCTGATCCTGCAGGTCACCTTCACGGATGCCACCATGACGGTGAAGCTCGCGCGCGAGGCCAAGGTGCCGCTCGCGGTCTGGGCGCTGCCCGAGCCGCGCATCGGCGGTCGTCTGCGCCTGAACGCCTACTGCGGACTCAACCTCGCGGCGCATGCGCTCGGTCGCGCGGCTGTGCCGCACGGCTCGCTGTACGCGGACCCGGACGCGCCCGGCATCGGCGAGAGCCTGCGCGCGCTCGCGCGGGTGCACGCGATCCCGGCGTCGGTGGCGCAGCCGCCGGCCGCGGCGGTCGCCGCGGCGGACGCCGCCGCCGCCCGCGTGCTCGGCACGCTGGCCGATTCAAAGATCACGGTCGTGGGCCGTCATCCGGACGGCTTCGACACCTGCGAATACGACCCGGCGCTGCTCGCGCGGCTCACCGGCATGAGCGTCGAGCAGGTGGAGCTGCCCGATCTCTTCGCGCGGGCGCGCGCCACCGACCCGGCACGGGTCGCCGCGGTGCGCGAGCGCGTCGAGGCGCAGGTGGCGGGCGTCGCGGAGGTCGATGCCGAGCAGCTCGACCGTTCCTTCCGCGTGTTCTGCGCGTTGGAAGATGTGCAGCGCGACACCGGCGCGAAGGGCCTCGCGGTGCGCTGCTGGCCCGAGATGTTCACCGAATACGGCTGCGCGGCCTGCGGGCCGATGGCCATGATGAACCAGAAGAAGGTGCCCTCGGCCTGCGAGGCCGATGTCAACGGCTCGATGACGCAGCTCATCCTGCAGGAGCTCGCCGGTGAGCCCGCATGGATGGCCGATCTCGTCGACATCACCGCCGCCGACGACACGGCAGTGCTGTGGCACTGCGGGCTCGCGCCGCTCTCCATGTGCGACCCCGAGTTCAAGCCCGAGGCCACCATCCACACCAACCGCCGCATGCCGCTGCTGCACCAGTTCCCGATCAAGCCGGGCCGCATCACGCTGGCGCGCATCTCGCGCTCGCGCAACGCGCTCAAGCTCGTGATCGCGGGCGCGGAGGTGCTGCGTGCGCCGATGGCCTTCACCGGCTGCTCGGGCACGGTGCGCTTCGACCGCTCGGCGGGCGAGGTGAGCCAGCGCATCCTCGACGAGGCGTTGGAGCACCACTTCGCGCTCGCCTACGGCGACCACCGCGAGGCGCTGCGCGCGTTGGCGCAGCGCTGGCAGATCCCGGTGCTCGAGCTCGCGTGATGGATCCCGGCGTCCCGAACTGGGGCCGCATCCCGGCGCTCGCCGTCACGGGCGCGCCGGCGCTCGTCGCCGTGGGCGCCGGCCACGAGCTGCGTCTGCCGACTTCGGCGGGCGAGATCGTGCTGACGCTGCACGATCACGGGCTGCGGCTGCGTGTCGGACCGCCGGTGCGCGACTACGGCATCCTGGTCGCGGCGCCCGTGCCGTTGCAGCTGCAGTTGGAGGCGATCGACGGCGGCTCGCGCGTCACCGCGCGCACCGCGTCCGGTGGCGCGCTCGAACTGCGCGTCGGCCATGCGCCGTTCCACTTCGAGCTGCTGCTGGATGGTCGCCGGGTGCAGGCCTCGTCGACCGACGGCCATTTCGTGCGCCGTTTCCGGCTGCCGCCATTGGCGCGCCACGAAGGACGCTGGCTCTTCACCGTCGATCTCGGCGCCGACACGCCGGTGTACGGGCTCGGCGAGAAGTCCGGCAAGCTCGACAAGCGTGGGCAGTGGCTGCGCTCCTACAACCACGATGCGCTGGGTCTCAACGCCGAGCGCAGCTACAAGAACGCCCCGTTCGCCTGGAGTCCGGAGGGTTGGGGCGTGTTCGTGCACGGCCCTGATCCGGTGACCCACGGCGTCGGCTTCGGGCCCTGGTCGCAGCGCGCGTACCTGCTGGCGGTCGAGGGCGAGGGGCTCGATGTCTTCGTGCTGACCGGCGCCGACGGCGCGGCGCAGCTGCGCCAGTACACCGACCTCACGGGCCGTGCCCCGGAGCCGCCGCCGTGGAGCCTCGGCACCATCCTCTCGAAGGCGTACTACAAGGACGCCGACGAGATCCTGTCGGTGGCGCGCGAGGTGCGCGCACGCGGGCTGCCCTGCGAGGTCATCACCTTCGATGGCCGCGCCTGGCAGGACACCGACACGCGCTTCGCGTTCGAGTGGTGCCCGAAGCGCTACCCCGACCCGAAGCCGGTCATCGACGAGCTCAAGTCCATGGGCTTCCGCATCTGCGTGTGGGAGTACCCGCTGGTGTCGGTGCGGCATCCGCTGTTCGCCGAGATGGCCGCCAAGGGTTGGCTGCTGCGCGACGCGCGCACCGGCGAGCCGTACCGCTACGCCTGGGACCCGGAACCCTTCGGCGCGGTGCTCACGCAGCTGCCGGAGTCCGGCGTGGTGGATTTCACCCACCCCGAGGCGTACGCGTTCTGGCGCGACAAGCACCGCGACCTCTTCGAGCTCGGCGTCGACATGATCAAGGCCGATTTCGGCGAGCAGATCGAGCCGCACATGCTCGCGCACGACGGCTCGCAGGGCGACGCCCTGCACAACATCTACGCGCTGCTCTACAACCGTTGCGTGTACGAGGCGGCGCAGCGGTTCGGCCGCGACGGCGCCTTCCTCTTCAGCCGTGCCGGGTGGTCCGGCTCCCAAAGATATCCCTCGCAGTGGGGCGGCGATCCGCAGGCCGACTGGGGCGGGCTGGCCGGCAACCTGCGCAGCGGCATCTCCTGGGGGCTCACCGGCGCGCCGTACTACGCGACCGATGTGGGCGGCTTCTACGGCGACACCCGCGACCCCGTGCTCTATGTCCGCTGGTTGCAGGCGGCGGTGTTCTCGGCGCACCTGCGGCTGCACGGCATCGGTCCGCGCGAACCCTGGTCCTACGGACCCGAGGCCGAGCGCGTCGCGGGCGCGGCGCTGGCGCTGCGGCAGCGGCTGCTGCCTTATCTGTGGCAGGCGGTGCGCGGGTCGGCGGCCACGGGCCTGCCGGTGCAGCGCCCGATGGTCATCGCCTGCCCCGAGGACCGCGCGTCCTGGGCCTTCGAGGACCAGTTCTTCCTCGGCGACGACCTGTTGGTCGCGCCCTGTCTGCGCCCGGACGGCGAAGTGACGGTCTATCTGCCGGCGGGGGAGTGGGTGCGGTTCCCGGACCGTCGGCCGATCGAGGGCGGCAGGGCGCATCGCCTGCGCCTCGCTCTCGATGAGATCGCGGTGTTCGCGCGCCGCGGCGCGCGCATCCCGTTGGGCGGCCCCGCCGGACCGCTGCGCGGTGCCTTCGTCGCCACGGAGCATTGGCAGGCATGAACACTCCGTCGCAGACACGCCGCGGTGTCTTGTCTGATGGGAACATCTTTGTTAGCGTGCCGGCAGTCTTATGCCGGCCACGCTCGTTGCGTCGGTACAACACAGGGGAAACATGATGTCGACTCGAAACAAGTTGGTTGCGGGTGCGGTCGCAGGGATCTGCGCGATGCTCGCGGCGCCGGGGGCCTACGCCCAGGACGGCGTCGAGCGTCTCGACGAGATCGTCATCACCGCGCAGAAGCGCGAACAGAAACTGCAGGATGTGCCCATCGCGGTCAGCGTGGTCAGCGGCGCGCTCGCCGAGTCCACCGGCAGCTACAACATCGAGTCGCTGCGCGCGCTCGTGCCGTCGCTCAACATCCGCAAGACCAACACCTCGCTGAACCAGTCGGTGTTCCTGCGCGGCGTCGGCACCATCAACTTCGCGATCGCCGCGCAGCCGAGCGTCGCCACGGTGCTCGACGGCGTGGTGCTGTCGTCGGCCGGTGAGGCTTTCGGCGATCTCTACGATATCGAGCGCGTCGAGGTGCTGCGCGGTCCGCAGGGCACGCTGTTCGGCAAGAACGCCTCGGCGGGCGTGGTGAACATCGTCACCAAGCGTCCGGGCGACGAGTTCGGCGGCTATGTCGACTTCGGCTACTACGAGGACGACGAGGTCCGCGTGAAGGCGGCGGTCGACCTGCCGATCTCCGAGAACGTCCGTTCGCGCACCACGGTCACCTGGGGCGATTTCAACGGCTATCTCTACAACGTCTCCGCCACCGCCGGCGGCGGCAAGATGAACGGCTACGACCGCAAGGGCGTACGCAGTTCCTGGGACTTCGACGCCGAGACCAGCAAGTGGCAGCTGAACCTCGATTACCGGCAGTCGGACGACAACTGCTGCGTCGAAGTGATCGGCACGGCGCCCACCGGCGCCAACGGTCCTGCGCTGCAGTCGCTCATGACCGGCGTCACCTTCCTCGGCGACAAGACGCGCACCGTGCGTCAGGACCTGCAGATGCGCTCCTTCGAGCGCGCCTGGGGCTTCTCGCTGCAGGGCGACATCGACTGGGACGACAAGACCGTCACCTCGATCACCGCCTACCGCACCTGGGACGCCACCGAGATCCGCGAAGGCGACTGGTTGGACACGGCCGCCGCTTATGTCGGCAACACCTTCGCGCAGCTGCACGATTTCGGTCCGCAGGAGACCAAGACGCTGTCGCAGGAACTGCGCATCGCCTCGGCGGGCGGTGAGACGGTCGACTATGTCGCCGGTCTCTACTTCTCGAAGACGGACGCGGAGCGTTACTTCCGGCGCGACACCATCGTCTGCCGCTCGACCACCCTCCCGGTGAACGCGACGGGCCTCGCGCCCTGCCGTCCGGGCGCCTCGGTGATCGACACCACGCCGACCGCCAACGCCACCTTCGGCGCCAAGTTCCAGAACATGGCCGCGTTCGTCGACGGCACCTGGAACCTGTCCGACCGCTTCCGCGTCATCGGCGGTCTGCGTGCCACGCGCGACGAGCTGAGCTACTACCACACCTACAACTTCTCGCCCTCGGCGGGTCCCGGCATCCGCACGGCTCCGGCCGGTTCGGGTCCGACGGCCACGCTGGGCGGCAGCGACACCTCGAGCAACGTCTCGGGGCGTCTGGGTGCGCAGCTCGACTTCACCGACGATGTGATGCTCTACGCGACCTATTCGCGCGGCTACAAGGGCCCGGCCTACAACGTGTTCTTCAACATGGGCGTCAACAACACGCCGGTGATCGACGCCGAGACCGTGGACTCCTACGAGGCGGGCCTCAAGTCGTCGGTCCTCGACGGTCGGATGCTCTTCAACCTGGCGGCGTTCCGCGCCGACTACGCGGACTTCCAGGCCAACAACTTCACCTTCCTGAACGGTGCGCTCATCACGACGCTCACCAATGCGGGCGAGGTGTCGTCGCAGGGCGTGGAGTTCGACTTCCAGTACAAGCCCTCGTCCTACTTCGCGATCGGCGGCGGCATCGCCTACACGGATGCGCAGGTGGACAAGTTCTTCACCCCGCCGGGCTCCACGCCGACGGTGCGTGACGGCACGCAGCTGCCGCTCGCCCCGGAGCTGAAGGGCTCGCTGGTGGTCGAAGGCGCGTTCCCGATCGGCTCGTGGACGCTGGCGCCGAACGTCGTCGTGTCGTACACGGAGGACCAGTTCTCGGACCTCAACGAGCCGGCGGCGCTCAAGATCCCGAGCTACACCACGGTCGATGTCGCGCTGGCGCTCACCGATGCGGACGACCGCATCCGCCTCAGCCTGATCGGTCGCAACGTCACGGACGAGGCCTACACCGTCCTCAAGACGGCGGGTGGCCCGGGCGGCGTGCCGCGTCTGCAGATCCCGCGTGACGCCGACCGCTACTTCGGCATCCAGGCGCGCTTCCGCTTCGGCGGCAACTGATCCGGCGCAGGGCGGTCCGAGCGTCGTGAAGCGCGCGCTCGCGGCCGCCCTGAGGCTGCTCGGTGCAGTGAACGCCCCCATCGCGAGATGGGGGCTTTCTTTTTCTGCGGCGCTGCTCGCGCTGATGCTGGCGGTGGCGCTGGCGCAGATCGCCTCCCGCGGCCTCTTCAACCATACGCTCGATTGGGCCGAGGAGATCGCGCGTTGGGCGCTGGTGTGGGGCGCGCTGCTCGCAGCGCCGATGGGCTACCGTGCGGCGGGACATGTCGCCATCACGATGCTCGTCGAGGCTTTGCCGCCGCGGCTGCTGTACGCGCTCGCCATCGCGATCAACCTGCTCATCGGCTGGATCTGCCTGATGTTCCTCATCGAGGGCATCGCCTTCGTGGGCCGCGGCTCGACGCTGGTGGCGACGGCGCTGCCCTTGAGCATGGGCTGGGTGTACGCGATCGTGCCGTTGTCGCTGGCGGCGCTGCTGTCGGTCTCGGTCGAAGCGGTGCTGCGCCTGCTGCATGACCTGGCCTCGGGCGAGGCGGGCCGCGAGCCGCTGGTCGGGGTGGTGCCGTTGCTCGAGCGCGAGCCGCAGGACTGACGGTCATGTCCATCGCGTTCTTCTGGATCTTCATCCTGCTGCTGGCGCTCGGCGCACCGGTGGTGTTCGCGCTGCTGCTCGGACCGGGCCTGAGCCTCGTCCTCGACGGCGAGACGCGCTACTTCGCGGCATTGCTGGCGCGCTTCTACAACGGGATCGACAGCTTCCCGCTGCTTGCCGTGCCGTTCTTCATCCTCGCCGGTGAGTTGATGAACTCCGGCGGCATCACCGCCGCCATCGTGCGCTTCGCGCAGACCCTGGTCGGGCATGTGCGCGGCGGCCTCGCGCAGGTCAATGTGCTCTCGTCCATGATGTTCGCCGGCATCTCCGGGTCCGCGGTCGCCGACGCCTCGGCCATCGGCAAGATGCTGATCCCTGAGATGGAGAAGCAGGGTTACTCGCGGCCTTTCGCGTCGGCGGTCACCGCCGCCGCGGCGGTGATCGGGCCCATCATCCCGCCGTCGGGGATCATGGTGCTCTACGGCTTCGTGATGAACGTCTCCATCGGCGCGCTGTTCGCGGCCGGTGTCGTGCCGGGCATCCTCATCGGTCTCGGACTGATGGGCCTCATCCGCGTGCTCGCGGGCCGGTACAAGCTGCCGCCGGCCACGCCGCGCGCGAGCTGGGCCGAGCGTGGCCAGGCGTTCCGTGGCGCGTGGCTCGCGTTGCTGCTGCCCGTGATCCTGCTCGGCGGCATGCTGAGCGGCGTCTTCACGGCCACCGAGGCCGCGGCCGTCGCCGTCGCCTACGCGCTCTTCGTCACCGTCTTCGTGCTGCGCAACACGGGTTGGCGGGACCTCAAGCGCATCTTCCGCGCCACCGCGCTGCAGTCGGGCGTGATCCTGCTGCTGGTGGGCGCAGCGGTGACCCTCGGTTGGCTGGTCACCGTTTCCGGGCTCGCCACCCGGATCGCCGAGACCATCCTCGCCATCACCGATAACCCGCTGCTGCTGCTGTTCCTGGTCAACATCCTGCTGCTGATCGTCGGCATGTTCCTCGACGCCGGCCCCGCGATCCTCATCCTGGGTCCGGTGTTGTCGCCGGTGTTCACGGCCCTCGGCGTCGACCCGGTGCATTTCGCGCTGGTGATGTGCGTGAACCTCACCATCGGCCTCGCCACGCCGCCGATGGGGCTCGTCCTGTTCGTCACCGCCTCGGTCGCGCGCGAGCGGCTGGAGAACATCGTGCGCGCCATCCTGCCGTTCCTCGCGGTCGAGATCGCGGTGCTGTTCCTCATCACCTTCTTCCCGGCGCTGGTGCTGACGCTGCCGCGTTGGCTGGGGCTGCTCTGATGGCGGTGTCCCTGTGACCGTGACCTTGCGCCGTTGGCTGCTCGCCGTCGTGGTGCTGGCCTGCGTCGCCGGCATCGTCGGCTCGCGTGCGCAGCAGGCCGAGATCACCATCCGCATCGCTTTCCTCGCTTCGCAGGACGACGAGGACTACATCGGCGCGGTGGCGTTCCGCGAGGCGCTGCGGCAGCGGCTCGGCGACCGCGTGGCCGTACAGATCTATCCGTCCGGGCAGTTCTGCGGCAACGAGCGCGAGTGCATGGAGGCGCTGCAGAGCGGCATCCTCGAGATGCACCAGACCACCATCGGCGGCCTCGCAGGGCTCTACGGTCCGGCGCAGGTGTTCGATCTGCCGTACACCTTCGCCGACGACGCCGTGGCCGAGTGCGTGTTCGACGGCGAGGTGCCGCGGGCGATGGGCGAGGCGATCCTGCAGCAGGGTCTCGGGCTGCGCCTGATGGCGGTCGGCAACACCGGCGGCTGGCGCAGCTTCGCGATGACCGACCGACGCATCACGGGCGTCGCCGACCTCGCGGGGCTGCGCATCCGCACGCTGCCGTCGGCGCTCGAGCAGGAGATGGTGCGCGAGCTCGGCGCGAGCCCGATGGCGCTCCCGTTCTCGGAGATCTACACCGCGCTCGGCGCCGGCATGCTCGCGGGCACCAAGAACAGCATCCAGGACGTGATGGGGATGAAGTTCGACGAGCACATCCGGCACCTCTTCGTGGACCGCCATGCCTACATGGCGTCCTTCTGGTGGTATTCGGAGCAGGGTTGGCAGCGCTTGCCGCCCGATGTGCAGCAGGCGGTGCGCGAGGCGTTCGTGGCGCTCGCCGCGGCGACGCGCCGCGCGGCCAAGGACCGCGAGGCTCCGGCGCTCGCCGCGTTCGAGATCGGCGGCGGCACCATCGACTACATCACGGATGCGCAGCGCGCCGAGTTCCGTGCCGCGACCGCACCGTTGCGAGAGTGGTATGCGTCGCGCTACCCCGGCGACTGGCTGCGCCGCGTCGATGACGCGGTCGCCGCTTGCGGCCCGCGTGCCGCGCCCACCGATCCATCGACCTGAAGGAGACGACCGTCGTGAGAGTGCTGTTCGTGGATGCAGGGAACTATTGCCGCTCACCGGTGGCCGAGATCGTGGCGCGTGCGATGGCCGTGCGCAGCGGGGCGGCGGGCTGGTCCTTCTCCTCGGGCGGCCTCAAGGACAAGCACGCCGGCGACTCGGCGGATCCGCGCTCGATCGCCGCCTGCGCGGCGCGCGGCTACGACCTCACCGCGTTCCGCTGCCGTGAGATCACCGCAGCGGACTTCGCGGCCCATGACCTCATCCTCGCCATGGACCGCGACAACGCCGCGCAGCTCGAGGCGCGTCGGCCCGCGGGCAGCGCCGTGCCCGTCCGTCTCTTCCTGGGCGACCGTGAGGTGCCGGACCCGTACTACGGCGGCGATGACGGGTTCGGGACGATGATGTCGCAGATCGAGGAAGGCGTAAGGCAGCTCCTGGGCGGCGCCGGTCCGGGGGGCTGAGCACGGCCGACGGCGGCGCTCCACGCGGCCGCCCGGGGGAGGGCACGCGATTGTCCCCCGCCATATGCGCTATATTTGATTCCATGGGAGACATCACGGTACTGCTGGGCCGGGCCCGCGACGGCGACCGGGGGGCGTTCGACGGCCTCTTCGATGCCCTGTACCCGGATCTGCGGCGCATCGCCCATGCGCGGCTCGCCTCGCACCAGCGCAACACCATGCTCAACACCACGGTGCTGGTGCACGAGTGCTTCCTCAAGTTCACGGCTGCCGATCGGCTGACGCCGAAGGACCGCTCGCACTTCCTGGCCTACGGTTCGCAGATGATGCGGTCCATCATCGTCGATGTCGCGCGGGCCCGTCAGGCGGAGCGGCGGGGCGGCGACGCCGCGCACACCACGCTCAACACCGATGTGCGCGACGGCGTGCCCGCGGGCGAAGACGAGATCATGGATGTGCACGAGGCGCTCGAGCAGCTCGCCGGACTCGATGCGCGCCTCGCGAAGGTCGTCGAGATGCGCTACTTCGGCGGCCTCAAGGAGGCCGAGATCGCCGAAGCGCTCGGCGTCACCGAGCGCACCGTGCGCCGCGATTGGGAGAAGGCGCGGCTGCTGCTCGCGGCGGCGCTGCGCACGCGCTGAGCGCCGTCCTCCGCCGTCCGGCGTCCGATCGATCGACGGCGCCGCATCGCGCGAGCGCCGTTTTTTTACAGTCCGATGTCCGGTCGTGCCTTGCCGTTCCGTATTCACTGGCAAGCAGGCGTTGTGCAGCGGTCGATTGAGCCGCGACGCCGGGCGATCCGTCGCCATCATTCAAAGATATCGGAGGTCCGTGATGCCCCTTCTACCGCGCTTGATGCCCCAGTGGTCCGTGCTCAACCGTCTGCTCGATCAGGCCCTCGACCTCGCCCCCGAGGCGCGCGAGCGCTGGTTGGAGAGCCTCGTGGCCGAGGATCTCGCCGTGCGCACCACGCTGCGCCAGCTGCTCGATGTGCAGTGCGGCATCGAATCCGGTCTCTATCTCGAGCGTCTGCCGAAGGTCGCTTGATGCGCGGAGCGGCGGATCGGACCTGGATGTCCGCTTCCGCCGCCGTTTTCCGTACTTGTAGTTGAACGGCCGACGAACGGCTTCGCCGAGGTGACCCTTCCGGGGAGATGATGTCCCGCATCACGAGACGATCCATCGCACTCGCTTCCCTCCATCCGCACCTCCGCAGCGGAGCCGTCCTCCTCTCCCTGATGCTCGCCTTGGCCGCTGCCAGCCTCTTCGCCGCCGGCCCGGACTCTCCGACGACCAAGTCCGACGGCGTCACCATCCCCTACGGCGACCTCGACCTCAGCACCGTCAACGGCGCGGTCGAGCTCGAGCGCCGTCTCGTCGAAGCGGCGAGCATCGTCTGCATCGATCTCGACTCGCCCGCGGTGCCGCGCGAGACCTACGACCGCTGTCGCATGGACGCGGTCTCGGGGGCTATACTCATCCTGCGTCGACCGCCTTCGGCGGTCGCCGCGGTGACCAGTTGACCGGCGGGGCGGTCTTTCGCGGGTGATCGACCGCGCCGTCATCGCTCCGCGACGGACGGCTAACCTTGAAACTGCTCTCCGACCTTTCTTCGCAATGGGCGGTCATCAACCGGCTCCTCGACGAGGCGCTGGCCCTCGATCCGTCCGAGCGTGAGGCCTGGCTCGACCGCCTCGCCCCCGAGCACCATGGCCTGAAGGGCACGCTGCGCGGGCTGCTGGCGGCGCAGGCGGGCATCGAGACGGAGTCCTTCCTCGACACCCTGCCGCGGATGTCCGAGCCGGCCCCCGACCTGAAGGCGGGCGACGAGATCGGTCCCTACCGGATCCTCGATCGCATCGGCAGCGGCGGCCAAGGCACGGTCTGGCTGGCGCAGCGCGCCGACGGACAGCTCAAGCGCAAGCTGGCCCTGAAGCTGCCGAAGCTCGCCTGGGCGGAGGGCCTGGCGGCGCGCATGGAGCGCGAGCGGGACATCCTCGGTGCGCTCGACCATCCCTACATCGCGCGGCTCTACGACGCCGGCGTCGACCAGCGAGGTCGACCGTTCCTCGCCATCGAGTATGTCGAGGGCATCAACCTCGACCGGTACTGCGACGAGCAGCGTCTCGACACGCGGGCGCGGGTGGCGCTTTTCATGAAGATCCTGGAGGCGGTGCAGTACGCGCACACCGCGCTCGTCGTGCACCGCGACCTCAAGCCCGCCAATGTGCTGGTCAACACCAAGGGCGAGCCGAAGCTGCTCGATTTCGGCGTCTCCTCGCTGGTCGCCCAGTCCCTGATCGACGGCGAGGATCCCGCGACGCAGACCTCGATCCGCGCCATGACGCCGCGTTATGCGAGCCCGGAGCAGATGGAGGGCAAGCGGCTCGGCGTCGGTTCCGACGTCTACTCGCTCGGGGTGATGCTGCATGAGCTGCTGACCGGCGGCTCACCCTACGCGGTCAAGCGCGGTTCGGTCGCCGAGTACGAGCACGCCATCCTCGAAGGGGAGGTGCGTGCGCCGAGCCGTATGCAGATGAGCGAGGTGATCGCCTTCGCCCGGGACTCGACGCCGCGGCGGCTCGCGCGACAGCTGCAGGGCGACCTCGATGCGATCGTGCTGCGTGCGCTGGCCCGTGACCCGCGTGAACGCTATGGCTCCGCGCTCGCCCTGCACGACGACCTGCGTCGCTGGTCGACCGGCCGTTCCGTGCAGGCCCGGCCGCCATCGGCCTGGATCAGTTTCCGCAAGTTCCTGGTCCGCAACCGCGTGATCGTAGGCGCCATCACGGCCGGCGTGGTGGCGGTGATGGCGGCGGCCTTGGTCGCGGTGCAGCAGGCCGGCGTCGCCCGCGAGGAGGCGCGGCGCGCCAACGCCACGCGCGACTTCGTGATGGGCATCTTCAACGACGCCAACCCCACCTTGCATGCCGGACGCGATGTCACGGTGCGCGAACTGCTGTCGGCGAACGAACAGAAGCTCATCGACCGGCTGTCCGGCGACCCGATGCTGCAGGCCGATGTGCTGTACTCGGTCGCGCAGGTCTGGGACCGCTTCGGCGACCTCGGCCGCGTCGTCGACATCCATGAGAAGCGCGCCTCGCTGCTCGGCAGCAACGGCGCGTCGCACGAGGCGGTGGCGCTCGCCCTGCTCGAGCAGGGGAAGGCGTTGGCGGTGGTCGAGCGCGCGCAGGACATGACGCCGCTGCTCGACCGGGTGCGCGACGAGCTGCCGGTGGAGGACATGTCGCCGCAGGTGCGCGAGCGCTACGAGTGGCAGCGCGGCTGGGTGGCGCTGTACCTCGGGGACCGCCGCGAAGCCAAGGAGCATTTCACGCGCGCGCTCGAGGCGGCGCGGCGGTCGGGCGACCTCGCCTCGCAGGTCCGCGCGCTGTTCGGGCGCAGCGCGAGCGAGACCTGGGTGAACCGTGTCGCACCCGACCGCGACCGGGCTGCGGCGCTGCGCGACCATCGCGAGGCGGCGCAGCTGCTCGAGCGGTCGCAGCTCGACCGCCTGCAGCGTTTCGATGTCCGGCTGCAGCTGCTCTCCAACCTGTTCTGGCTCGGCGAGTACCGCGAGGGTTGGCCCTTGGTGCGTCAACAGATGGCGGAGTCGGATCAGCTCTACGGCGAGCAGCCGCCGGTCGCGTCGGCGCTGCCGTTCTTCTACACGGCCTATCTGTGGCGGCTCGGTCGTCCGCAGGAGGCGCTCGACTGGATGGCCGCGCGCACGCGCCATCAGCGCGCTTCGGGGACCTTGCCGCCTGGACCGCCCCCCTCGCGTGAGGTCGCGCTGCAGGCGCGATTGTTGCTCGCGGTGGGCCAGCCCGCAGAAGCCCGCGACCTGATCGACGGGTGGCGTCGGACGAACCTCGACCCGCCGATGTCCGACCAGCTGCGCATCGGCGTGACCGAGCTCGAGTGGGCGCAGGCCCATTCGACGCCCGACGAGGTGCTTCGGCTGTTGGCCGTCAAACCATGGTCCGCGCTCACCGACGACGACGACAGCGAGTGGCCGCTCTATCCGCTTTGGCACCGAGGGCTTGCTCTGGAGCGTCAGGGTGACAGCGCGACGGCCATCCCGATCCTCGAGACGGCCGTACGCAAGGCCCATGACGTGTTCGGGGAGGGGCACCCGCGGGTGGCGTTGGTCCGGCTGTCGCTGGCTTTCGTCCGTTGGCGCGCGGGCGCCGCGAGCAGTCCGGAGGGGCGCAACATCCTTGCCGCTGCTTTGGGAGGGATCGTCTCGGATCTCGAACGCGCCATGCCGCCTGAACACCCCGCTTTGGAGGAGGCTCGCGTCTTTTTGGCGCATATCCGTGGCGCGTCCGCCACAGAAAACGACATCCGACGCTGGAGGGACCCCACCGCCACCTTCTACCCCTAAAAAACCGACAGATTGTCGGGGCGTCGATGTCCGGTTCTGGCAGGTCAGTCCGTATCCTACGAGGAAGATTGACTAAATCCGTGATTACCGTCACATCATCGACTCGGAGACGCCCCATGAACACCCGCCGCACCGCCTCCCGCCTCGCCACTTTCGCTGCCCTTGCCGTCGCCTCGTTCAGCGGCGCCTCGGCCGATGCCGCCACCCTGACCATCGCGGGTCCCGGCAACTCAGGCGTCTCTTTCGTCATCGTTCTGGGCGGTAAAGCCTTCGCGATCTCGCTGACGGGTGCCACGCAGTCGGGCGGTGCAGGCAGCATGAGGCTCACGGGCGCCACGCAGTCGGGCGGCGCGGGCTGATCAGACCCTGAACCGCGCGGCCCGTCGTCGTCTCCGACGGGTCGAGCGCTCTTCCGGTATCCTCCGCGCGCCGGCATCGTCCGGCGCGCGGAGTGTCTACCGACCGACATGAGCACCGAGACGCCTCCTTCCGAGCCGACCGCCTCCGATCGATCCTCGCCCGTCAGGGCGGTCATCGCGGCCCGTCGCTCCACCAAACGATTCTCCGATCTACAGCCGTCGCGGGCCGACATCGAGGCTTTGCTGCAGGCGGCGGTCTGCGCGCCCGACCATGGGCAGCTCGCGCCCTGGCGGTTCACGGTGCTGCAGGGCGAGGCGCGCGGCGTGTTCGCCGATGCGCTGGCCGAGGCGCTGCGCCGGCGCATGCCGGAGGTCGCCGATGACGCGGTGGCGCGCGAACGCGAGAAGGCTTTCCGCTCACCGGTGCTGATCGTGGTGTCGGCGCATGCCGAGCCGCACCCGAAGGTCCCCGCGGTCGAGCAGTGGGTGGCGGTCGGCGCCGCGATCCAGAATCTTTGGTTGGCGGCCGTCGAGATGGGGTTAGGTCTCGCCTGGAAGACCGGCAACCCCGCCTACGATCCGGTGGTGAAAGAGGCGCTCGGTGTGCCCGAGGGCGATGCGATCATCGGGTTCCTGCATGTCGGCACGCCGCTCGCGACTGCGCCGCCGCGCACGCCGGACGCCGCGAGCCGTACGCGCTGGCTGTAGCGCCGGTCCGCCGTCTCAGGCGAGCGCTTCGGCGCTCACGATGATCCCGTTCTCGTCGGCGTAGAGCCATTCGCCGGGACGGAACACCGTACCCGCGAAATCGACGACGACATCGCGCTCGCCCGTGCCTTCCTGGCCAGGCCGGGTCGGGCAGGTGCCGAGCGCGCGCACCGCCACCGGCATGTCGCGCAGGTTCTCGACATCGCGCGCGGCGCCGTTCACCACGATGCCCGCCCAACCATGCTGCAGCAGCAGTGCGCCCAGCTTGTCGCCGATCAGCGCGCGGCGCAGCGAGCCGCCGCCGTCGACCACCATGACGCGGCCCTCGCCGGGCGTCGAGAGCGTGCGCCGCAGCAGCATGTTGTCCTCGTGGCAACGCAGCGTGGTGATGCGACCGTGGAACACGCGGATGCCGCCGAAGTCACGGAACACGGGATCGACGGCGCGCACGAGCGCAGGGTGGTCATCGGAGAGGTCGCAGATGCTGCGGATCATGGCGGCTGCCTCGGGTTCTGTGGTATCCAGACGCCCTGATTATGCGCCGACCGGCGCCAGGGGGGGGATGATGATCCTGATCACGGGAGCGACCGGCCGCACGGGTGGCCAGGCGGCGCGGGACCTCGCGGCGCGCGGTCTGCCGGTGCGCGCCTTGGTGCGCGATGCCGCGAAAGCGGCGCCGCTGGCGGCGGCGGGCGTGGAGCTCGCAGTGGGTGATGCGGGCGACGCGGCGAGCGTGCGTGCGGCGCTGCGCGGTGTCAGCAAGGTCGCGGTGATCTTCCCGAACGGCGAGCGGCAGCTCGAGTTCGAGAAGCAGGTCGTCGACCTCGCGGCGGAGGCGCGCGTCGTGCACATCGTCAAGATCTCTTCGATGGAGTCGCTGCCGACCGCGCACAACCCCACGCACCGCATGCATTGGGACTCGGAGCAGCACATCCGCGCGACGGGCATCCCCTGGACGATGGTGCGTCCGAGCTTCTACATGCAGAACTTCCTCGCCAACGCCTACACCATCAAGACCGAGGGCAGGTTCCACTATCCGTTCGGCGACACGGGTGCGGCGACCTTCTCGGACTCGCGCGATGCGGGCGCGTTCGCGGCGCATTGCCTTGCGACGGAGGGCCACGAGGGCCGGAGCTACGATGTGACGAGCCCCGACAAGCTGAGTTTCCACGAGGTCGCCGCGACCTTCAGCCGTGAGCTCGACCGCAAGGTCGAGTATGTGCCGCAGGACCCCGCCGCCTACAAGGCGCATCTCGGCAAGTTCCTGGCGAGCCGTTGGCACCTCGATGCGGTCTGCGACATCTTCGCCGAGATCGCCGCGGGCTATGTGGTCGACCCCACCGACACCTTCCAGCGCGTCATGGGGCGGCCCGCGACCACGCTGGCGCAGTTCATCCGCGAGCACCGTGCCGTCTTCACGCCCTGAAGCGGTCGCTCTGCTGCTGCGCGCCACGCGCTTCGCCGCCTGGAAGCACCGCGACCAGCGCCGCAAGGGGCAGCGCGCCGAGCCGTACATCAACCACCCGCTCGAGCTCGCGCATGTGCTGTGGTTCGAGGGCGGCGTGCGCGATGAGGCGACGCTCGCCGCGGCGCTGCTGCACGACACGCTCGAGGACACGCAGACCACGGTGCAGGAGCTGCAGGGCGAGTTCGGCGAGGAGATCGCGTCCATCGTGCTCGAGGTGACCGACGAACCGTCGCTCGATTGGCGGGTGCGCAAGAAGCTGCAGATCACCCGCGCCAAGATCGCCTCGCCGCGCGCGCGGCTCGTCAAGCTCGCCGACAAGATCTGCAACCTGCGCAGCATGATCTCGAGCCCGCCGCAGCGCTGGTCGGTCGAGCGGCGGCGCGCCTATTTCGACTGGGCCCGCGAGGTCGTCGACCAGTTGCGCGGCACGAACCCGTCGCTCGAAGAGCGCTTCGACCATGTCTTCCGGCAGCGGCCCTGAGGACCGGCCGCGCGATATACTCGCGCCGCTCCGTCAGGGCCGCGACGGCGGAAGTCCGTTGCGACACGACCGTACAACCAGAGGGCCGCTCATGACCCGTCACGCCGCCGATCGCGTTTCCATCGCTGCCGTCCTGCTGCCTGCCTTCGCGCTGCTCGGCGCGTGTGGCGGTGGGGGCGGTGGAGGCGGCGGTGGTTCGGTCGTCGGGACCGCGCCCGGCGCGCCGACCATCGGCACGGCCACGGCCGGCGATGCCAGCATCACGGTGTCCTTCACGCCGCCGTCGTCGAGCGGCAGCGCGCCCATCGTCGATTATGTGGCGACCTGCACCGGCGGCGGCGCGAGCCGTTCGACCAGCGGCACCGCGAGCCCGCTCACGGTCACGAGCCTCACCAACGGCACCGCCTACAGCTGTTCCGTGGTGGCGACCAATGCGGTCGGCGCGGGTGCCTCATCGGCCAGCGTCAGCGCCACGCCGCGCGGCGTGCCCGGCGCACCGACCATCGGTACCGCCACCGCCGGCAACGGCAGCGCGACGATCGCGTTCACGGCGCCGGCCTCCAACGGCGGCGCGACGATCACCTCCTACACGGCCAGCTGCACCGGCGGCGGCACGACCCGCACCGCGACCGGCGCCGCGAGCCCGCTCACGGTCACAGGCCTCGCCAACGGCACCTCGTACAACTGCTCCGTGACGGCCACCAACGCGGTCGGCACCTCGGCGGCATCGGGGCAGGTGCAGGTGCGTCCGCTCACCCCGGGCACGAGCTACAACACCGACGGCGTGCTCTGCACCTACGCCGTGGCCGAGTTCAACAGCTCGCCCTCGGTCAACGCCAACGCCAGTGCGTTCTGGAGCTGCAACCCGACCCGCGCCGTGATCGCCAACGCGATCCCGAACCATGCGGTCGGCACCTTCCCGAACCCCGCCAACCCGAACTCCATCCGGCCGCAGCAGGTGCAGGCGACCTTCACGCTGACGCCGACGGTGACCAGCGCCACCGGCAACAATGTGATGATCGCGGGCTATGCCCTCAACGGCGTGAAGTTCGAGCCGGGCACCAACGGTACCTGCGATGGTGCGAGCCCCCCGAACTGCAACTTCGCGGGCGGCGGCGGTCAGTGGCGCATGGAGGCGTTGCCGCCCTCGGGCTTCAACTTCGGCACCGACAGCAACAACGCGCATGTGCAGCCGACCGGCGAGTACCACTACCACGGGTTGCCCACCGGTCTCATCACCAAACTCAACAAGGGCACGGCGATGACGCTCGTCGGCTGGGCGGCGGACGGCTTCCCCATCTACGCGCGCTGGGGCTACACCACCGCCGACGACGCGACCTCGGCCATCAAAGAATTGGTACCGAGCTGGCGCCTCAAGGCCGCGCCGGACGCGGGCCGTCCGGCCACCTCGCTGTACCCGATGGGCTCGTTCACGCAGGACTACGAGTATGTCGCCGGCCTCGGCGACCTCGACCAGTGCAACGGCCGCACCGGCGTGACGCCCGAGTTCCCGGGCGGCATCTACTACTATGTGGCGACCAGCGCGTTCCCGTACGTGCATCGCTGCGTGCGCGGCAACCTGCCGAACTGAACGGCAGCCCCATGCAGCGGACGAACCGGGCGGGCCGTGCGCGCATGTGGGCCGTGCTGCTCGGGTCCGCCGTGCTGGCGTCCGCGCACGCGCATCTCATGGAGGACCAGCAGGGCACGCTGAACATCGTCGGCGCGCGCGGCTACCTCGTGCTGTCGCTGCCGGTGAGCGCGCTCTCCGGGGTCGATGACGACCGCGACGGCCGGCTCGACGCCGCCGAGCTCGCGCGCCATTCGGCGGCCATCGAGCGCGACCTGCGCGCTCGGGTGCGTGTGTCCGACGGCGGCGTCGCCGCGCCGCTCGACGGTGTGCTGCTGAACCTGTCGCCTGACGAGCATCACCGTGAGGTCGCGGCCACCCATGTGGTGCTGCTCGCCGTGGCGATGTTCCCGAAGCCGCCGCTGCGCCCGGAGCTCGAGGTCCGTGTCTTCGGTCGCGCGGCAGCCGAGCGTTCGATCCGCGTGGTCGGCACGCGGCGTGACGCCGCGGGCCGGATGCAGGAGCAGGTGGTGCGCTTCACCCCGGAGATCCCTCGGCACGGATTCTTCGCACCGGCGGCTGCGACCAAGGCCGCCCCGAAGCCCGCGTCGAGACCGCCGAAGCACTGAGCGTTCCCGCATCGGCGGGTGCTAATCTCCCGGTCCGGGCTGCCGATACAGTGGCCATAGGGGGAACCGTGCTCATCACCCATCGTCTCGCAGTCCGTCGCCCGCAGCGGGTGAGGAAGTTCGCCCTTTGTTGGGCGCTTGTCCTGGTGGTCGGCAGCTTCGCTGCGGCGGGGTCGTCCGTCGCCGCTGTTCCCGCAGCGATGCCCAAGGTCGGCGGCCGTGCGCTGGCGACCCGACCGGCGCCGCCCGTGACGCAGTTGATCGTCCGCTTCCGCGACGAGACCGTGAGCGGTGAGCGCGTCGCGATGACGGTGCCCCGTGTCGACGGACTCTCGAAGGCGGCCGGTGCGCAGCTGGTGTACCGGCGGCCGATGGCCGAACTCGCGCACGTGTTCAGCCTGCGTGCCCCCTTGTCGCAGGCGGAGGCCGAGGTCCTCGCCTCCCGGTTACGCAGGGAGTCCGGTATCGCGTCGGTGGAGATAGACGACCACCTCTTCCCGCAGTTGGAGCCGAACGACCCCTTCTTCGTCGAGAACACGGTCGAGCGCATGTGGACCCTCAAGGCGCCGGCAGGGCCGCGACTCGGGGGCATCAATGCGCCGCTGGCCTGGGACATCACGCGCGGACAAGGCGCCGTGGTCGCGGTGATCGACACGGGCATCTATACGCACGATGACCTCGAGGCCAACACCCTGCGCGGCCATGACTTCGTCGGTGCGGACGACCGGGCCACGGGCACGGGGTTCCTCGTCGCCAACGACGGTGACGGGCGCGACGCCGACCCTTCGGACCCGGGCGACTGGATCAGCGCCGAGGACAAAGCCAAGCCGATCTTCGAGACCTGCTCGGAACGCAACAGCTCTTGGCACGGCACGCATGTCGCCGGAACGATCGCCGCCGTCGGCAACAACGCGGTCGGCATCCCGGGGGTCGCGTACGAGGCCAAGATGTTGGCGGTGCGTGCGCTCGGCAAGTGTTTCGGCTTCGGATCGGACATCACCGATGCGATCCGGTGGTCGTCGGGCGCCGCGCCTGCGAGCGGCACCTGGGCATCGCTCGGATTGCCCGTCAACGCGAACCCTGCGAAGGTGATCAATCTCAGCCTCGGCTCGAGCAGTGCGCCGTGTTCGTCGACCCGGCAGTCCGCCATCGATGCCGCGCGCAACGCGGGCGCGGTGGTGGTGGTCGCCACCGGCAACGACGGCGTGGTGGGCATCAGTTCGCCCGCCAACTGCCAGGGCGTGATCGCCGTGACCTCGCACACCGTCGAGGGCGACAACTCGGACTTCGCGAACGTCGGACCCGGTACCACCATCAGCGCACCGGGCGGGGGCAACTGCACCGTGTCGGCGCTCAACTGCCTGCCGCAGGGCAGCGCGGGCGCCGCCGGTACGCTCTACCGTTCGGTGTTCTCGCCGATCGGTGACGGCGCGCAGGGCCCGGGGGCTCTGCGCACCGTCTTCGGCGGCAAGATCGGCACCAGCATGGCCACTCCGCATGTGTCCGGTGTCGCGGCGCTGCTGTTCGCGCGCATGCCGACGCTCAAGCCCGACACGGTCAAAAATATCCTCACCGCGTCGGCACGGCCGTTCCCGGTCGGCACCTACTGCGCGGCGTTCGCCGACGGTCGCTGCGGCGCGGGCATGCTCGATGCGAAGCGGGCCTTCGACCGGCTCGCCGACCTCACGCCCACGGTCACCGCGTCGGCGCCCGCCGCGATCGTCCGCAACGCCTCCGCCGTGACGCTGACCGCCACGGCGACGCCGAAGCCCGCCGGTCTCGCGACGCTGACCTACGCGTGGCAGCAGCTGAGCGGTCCTGCGGTGACGCTGACGGATCCGACGACGCTGCAGCCGTCGTTCACCGCGCCGTCGCCCGGCGGCCCTTTGAGCTTCCGGTTCTCGGCGAGCGATGCGGACGGCATCGTCGGCTCCACGGTGCTGAACCTGCGCGCCAACGGCTTGCCGGTGATCGCGCCGCCTGCGCCCGTGACCGTGACCACCAACACGCCGGCGACCTTCCGCGTCACCGCGACCGACCCCGAGAACGATACGGTCAGCTTCTCGGCCACCGGCCTGCCCACCGGCGCCACCTTCAACAGCGCGACGGGCGAGTTCTCATGGCCGACGGCGACCCCCGCCGGCAGCTACACCGTGTCGATCACGCCGAGCGACGGCTACGAGAACGGCGCCGTCACCACGGTGACGGTCACGGTCAACGATCCGCCCGGCGGCGGCGGTGCGATGGACCTGTTGGGGCTCGGTCTGCTCGGTGCCTGGTGGCTCGCGCGGCGTAGCCGCAGACCGCGGAATGCACCCGATTCCGACCGACATTGTGGTGTATAGTTTGTCGGGGGATATGGACTCGGACGGGGGCTAGTGCCTTGAAATCTCAGCAGTTCCGGAAGCTGTTCATGCTGTTTTCGGGCGTGTCCGCCCTGGCCGTCGCCGGTGGTCTGTACCTCGGCCGTGCCGCGCCGGAGCGCCCGGCGGTAGCCGCATCGACCGTGGGCGAGTCCGTGGTCGCCTCCCGCCTCGTCATCCGTTTCGCCGCTGAGGCCGATTCTGGCCGGCTCGCCACCCGTGCGCAGGCGGAGACGGCCCTGCGAGCCATCGGTCGGTCGATGGGCGAGGTGTTCGCCTACATCCACCCCACCGCGGGGCTCTCGCATGTCGTCCGTTGGACCGCCCCGACCAAGGGTCGTGACCTCGACGGCGTGCTGCGCGCTCTGCGCGCCGATCCGCGGGTGGCGCAGGTCGAGGTGGACGGGGTCGCGCACCGCGCGCTGAACCCCAACGACGAACTCTTCGCCGACGGCCGCGAGATCCTCTGGAACCTCAAGGCGCCGAGCGGTGCGCGCGCGGGCGGCATGAACCTCCCGACCGCCTGGAACCGCACGCGTGGCGCAGGGGTCACGGTCGCGGTGCTCGACACCGGCATCGTCAAGCACGCCGATCTCGACGCGAACATCCTCACGACCGGCTACGACTTCGTCCGCGCCGATCTGGTCGACGGCGCATTCCGCGTGGCCAACGACGGCGACGGTCTCGACCCGGACCCGACGGACCCCGGCGACTGGGTCGCCGCCGGCGATCTGGCATTCCCGGTCTTCGCCGGCTGTACGGTGGCTTCGAGTTCGTGGCACGGCACCGCCATGGCCGGCCTGATCGCGGCGGTGGGGGACAACAACATCGGTCTGCCCGGTGTCGCGTACGAGGCCAAGATCCTGCCGGTGCGCGTGCTCGGCAAGTGCGGGGGCAATCTGACCAACATCGCGGACGCCATCCGTTGGGCGTCGGGTGCGCAACCGGAGAGCGGGACTTGGGCCTCGCTCAACATCCCCACCAACACCACGCCCGCGCGGGTCATCAACCTCAGCCTCAGCGCTTCAGGCGCCTGTCCGGCCTTCATGCAATCCGCCATCAACGCCGCGCGCGCTGCGGGTGCGGTGGTGGTGGCGGCGACCGGCAACGACGGCGCTGCGCCGGCGATCGGCGCATCGACCATCGGCACGCCGGCCAACTGCGACGGCGTCGTCGCCGTGACCTCCCACACCATCGAAGGCGATCGCATGACGATCGCCAACTGGGGACCGGGGACCGACCTCAGCGCTCCGGGCGGCGGCACCTGCACGCAGCTGCTCGGCTGTCTGCCGCACGGCACGCTGGGCGACGCCGGCACCATCTGGCGTCAACTCTGGTCGACGCGCAATACCGGCACCACGGGCTACGTCGATCCGGTGACGAACGGTCTACCGCTGTCGTTCGGCTCCGCCGGCACCAGCGCGTCGGCCGCGCACACTTCGGGTGCGGCGGCGCTGCTGATCTCCACCATGCCGAGCCTGACGCCCGATGGCGTCGAGTCCATCCTCAAGTCGTCGACGCGCAGCTTCCCCGTCGACACATACTGCTGGGTGTTCGAGGTCGGCACGCTCAACTGCGGTCTGGGTCTCCTCGATGCCACGCAGGCGATGACGCGCCTCACCGCGCTCACGCCGAGCGTCTCCGCGAGCGCCAGCGCTGCGGTCGCTGCGGGTGGCAGCACCGTGACGCTCACCGGCACGGCATCCCCCGGCACTTCCGGTTCAGACGCCGCGCTCAGCTATGCGTGGCAGCAGCTGTCGGGTCCGGTGGTGACGCTGACCGGTGCGGCCACCCGGGTCGCCACCTTCACCGCGCCCTCGCCGGGAGGCGTGTTGAGCTTCCGTTTCACCGCCTCGGACGCCACGGGCGCCTCGGCCTCGACCACCGTGAACCTGCGCGCCAACACCGCGCCGGTGGTCGACGCCATCCCCAATGTTTCGGTGCGGGCGGGGCAGCCGGTGACATTCACGGCCACCGGCACCGATGCCGAGGGCGACGCTCTGACCTTCGCGGCGACCGGTCTGCCGACCGGCGCCACCTTCTCGGCGGCGGGCGTGTTCAACTGGTCCGCCGCGGCGGCCGGCACCTACACCGTGTCGGTCACCGCCTCCGACGGTACGCAGACGAGCGCTGCGCGCACGATGACCATCGCCGTCGTCGCCAACAACGCGCCTACGGTCGGCAGCATCCCCAACCAGACCGTCCGCGTGGGTCAGACCGTGGCCTTCACGGCGACGGCGACCGATCTCGACAACGATCCGGTGACCTTCGCTGCTACGGGCTTGCCGGTCGGCGCCAGCTTCTCGAGCGCAGGCGTCTTCTCGTGGCCGAACGCGTCGCCCGTCGGTACCTACACGGTTTCGATCACGGCGTCGGACGGCTTCCTCACCAGCGCGGCGCGTACGGTGACCATAAACGTATCGGCGAACACCGCGCCGACCATCGCAGCGATCCCGAACCAGACGGTGCGCGCCGGCGCGCTGCTCACCTTCACGGTCACGGCCACCGACGCCGAGAACGACCGGATCAATATGTCGGCGACCGGACTGCCGAGCAACGCCAGCTTCAGCGCGGCGGCCGGTGAGGGAAGCGGCGTCTTCTCGTGGCCCGCACCGGTCGCGGGCACCTACACGGTCACCTTCACGGCGACCGAGCAGGGCGGCGGCTTGAGCAGCAGCCGGCAGGTCACCATCACCGTCACCCCGAACACCGCGCCGTCGGTCAACGCCGTGCCGGCGCAGACGGTGCGTGCGGGTGGGTCGCTCACCTTCACGGCGACCGGCACCGATGCCGAGAACGACGCGCTGACCTACTCGGCGACCGGGCTGCCGACGGGCGCCACCTTCAGCACCGCGGGCGTGTTCAGCTGGTCGAACGCGACGCCGGTCGGCAGCTACAACATCTCGATCTCGGCTTCCGACGGTCTGTTGACCAGCGCGGTGCGCACGGTCGCGATCACGGTGCGCGCCAACACGGCGCCCACGGTGACCCCGGTGCGCAACTTCACGGTGCGCCTGACGGAGACGGTCAACCTGACGATCGCGGGCACGGACCCCGAGAACGATGCGCTCACCTTCACCGCGACGGGTCTGCCGGCCGGTGCGACCTTGAGCGCCTCCGGTGCGCTGACCTGGGGTTCGGCATCGCCGGGCGGCGATTACCCGATCACGGTCACGGCCTCGGACGGGCTGCTGACCAGCGCGCCGATGACGTTCACGATCACGGTGACCAACCGCGCGAGCGACCCGGGCGGCGGCGGCGGTTCGATGGACCTGCTGGGGCTCGGTCTGCTCGGGCTTTGGGGCCTGGCGCGCCTGCGCCGGCGGCGCAGCGACGACCCGGAAGGCCGGAACGGCTAGAACGCGACGGTGACGAAGGCCTGCGGTCCGCGGTAGACCCAGTCGACCTTGCCGCGGAAGTCGTCCTGCCTGAGATCGACGTCGACCCCGAACGCGTCGTAGCCGAGACCCACGCCGACGCGTCGGGTCGGCTGCCACACCAGCGCCGCGCGGTAGTTGTAGAGGCTGCCCTTGATGTCGTCGATGGCGAGCGAGAAATACTGCGCCTGCGCATCGAGATAGACCTTCTCGCCGAGCCGCCACATCCCGCGCACGCCGACCACCGGCAGCGGAGCCTCGACCGAGCGCGGACCACCGATGGTGCGTGCGCCCGTGGTGGGTGAGGTCACGGTGGCCGCCAAGCGCGCCTCGAGCGTGGTGTAGTGCAGTCCGATCGAGCCGGCCACTTCGGCGCGCTCGCTCGCCACGAAGGCGTATTCGTAGGCGGCCTCGATGACCTCGAAGCCCAATGTGCCGGTCACCTGTGCGTTGACCGGGAAGATGTCGTCGCCCCATTGCACCTCGGTATCGAGGGTGGCGCGGTCGGTCTGCGAGTAGTCGGTGTAGAGCAGGCGCAGGTGGTGCTTGGGCGAGAAGCGCCACACCGCGTCCATGCGGAAACGCTTCGAGTTCTGGAGATCGAAGCGCTGGTCCCAGTCGATCTCGGTGCCGGGCAGGTTGGTCGAGGGGTCGAGGCGGATGTCGAGCGCCGTGCTGTTGGCGAAGGTGCCGACCGAGACGAAGCCGCGGCCGGTGATCAGGTCGATGGGCGCGGTCCCGGACGACCCGTCGGCCTGCGCGACCGGCGCGAGCATGACCGGGGAGGCGATCGACATCGCCACTGCGACGACGACGGAGCCGCGCCGCATCATCGGGCGCTCAATCCTCGATGAGGAAGGAGCGCAGCTGCTCGCTGCGGCTCGGGTGGCGCAGCTTGCGCAGCGCCTTCGCCTCGATCTGGCGGATGCGCTCGCGCGTCACATCGAACTGCTTGCCGACCTCCTCGAGGGTGTGGTCGGTGTTGAGGTCGATGCCGAAGCGCATGCGCAGCACCTTGGCCTCGCGCGGCGTCAGCTGGGCGAGCACGGCGTGCGTCGTCTCGCGCAGCGACTCGGCGGTCGCCTGCTCGATCGGCGAGGCCACCGAGGTGTCCTCGATGAAATCGCCGAGGTGCGAATCCTCGTCGTCGCCGATCGGCGTCTCCATGGAGATCGGTTCCTTGGCGATCTTCAGAACCTTGCGGACCTTGTCCTCGGGCATGTCCATGCGCGCGGCCAGCTCGTCCGGCGTCGGTTCGCGTCCCATCTCCTGCAGCATCTGCCGCGAGATGCGGTTCAGCTTGTTGATGGTCTCGATCATGTGGACCGGGATGCGGATGGTGCGCGCCTGGTCGGCGATCGAGCGGGTGATGGCCTGGCGGATCCACCAGGTCGCGTAGGTCGAGAACTTGTAGCCGCGGCGGTACTCGAACTTGTCGACCGCCTTCATCAGGCCGATGTTGCCTTCCTGGATGAGGTCGAGGAACTGCAGGCCGCGGTTCGTGTACTTCTTGGCGATGGAGATCACGAGGCGCAGGTTGGCCTCGACCATCTCCTTCTTGGCGCGGCGCGCCTTGGCCTCGCCGATCGAGACCTCGCGGTTGATGTCCTTGATGTCGCCGATGCTGAGGCGGCTGCGGAGCTCGATGGCGGCGAGCTGCACCTGGCGCGCGCGGATGCCGTCGGCTACGCGGCCGATGCCGGCCGACCACTTCTTGCCGGCCTTGGCGTGCTTGGCGGCCCAGCGCTCGTTGGTCTCGTTGCGCGGGAAGCTCGAGATGAACTCCTTGCGCGGCATGCCGGCGTCGCGCACGGCGAGCAGCATGACCTCCCTCTCGAGCTGCCGGATCTCGTTGACCTGCACGCGCAGGTTGCCGATCAGCGCCTCGAACATCTTGGGCGCGAGCTTGAGCTCCATGAACTCGGCAGCGAGCTTCTTGCGCAGCTTCTGCGCCTTGGGGTCGGCGAGCCCGATCTTGGTGATCGCGGTCTGCAGCTGGTTGTGGATCTTGGCGAGCGAGGCGAAGCGCTTCGCGGCCTCGGCCGGATCCGGACCCGTGTCCGCAGCCTCTTCGTCGCTGTCGCCGTCGTCGGCGGCTTCCTCGGTCTCGGCGACCGCGGGCGCGGCGGCCTCGGCCTTGGCCGGGTTCTGCGGCTGCGCGATGACATCGGGCGCGTTCGGATCGATGAAACCGACGATGATGTCGGCGAGGCGGCCCTGCCCGGACTTCAGCGGCTCGTAGGCCTTGAAGATGTACTCGTAGGTGGGCAGGTACAGCGAGATCTGGTTGCGGACGGCCTCGAGGCCTTCCTCGATGCGCTTGGCGATGCTGATCTCGCCCTCGCGCGTCAGCAGTTCGACGGTGCCCATCTCGCGCATGTACATGCGCACCGGGTCGGTGGTGCGGCCGAGCTCCGCGTCGAGCGCGGCCAGCGCGGCGGCGGCCTCCTCGATCGCTTCATCGGAGGCGGCATTGGTCTCAGGCGCGAGCAGCGACTCGTTCTCGGGCGCCTTCTCGTAGACCGTGATGCCCATGTCGTTGATGGTGCTGACGATCTCCTCGATCTGTTCGGGATCGACGATCTCGGAGGGCAGGTAGTCGTTGACCTGGGCGTAGGTCAGGTAGCCGCGCTCCTTGCCGAGCGCGATCAGCTGCTTGAGCTGCGACTGGCGCTCCTCGGGCAGCGCGAGCGGGCGACGATCCGGCAGCGCGATCGGCTTGTTGCCGTCGCCGGTGCCGCCGCCCTTGGACTTTTTGGACTTGGCGGCGGGCGCGGCGGCTACGGCTTCAGCGGCCACAGGCGCGGCGGGCTTGGCGGGTGCAGCGGGCTTCGCGGTCGTGGCCGGCTTGGCGGCGGGCGTCGGCTTCGCGGCAGCGACAGGCTTTGCGGCAGCGACAGGCTTCGCGGCGGCGGCCGGCTTGCTCGAGCCCTTGGCAGCGGCCGGCTTGGCCGCGGACTTCGCAACAGGCTTCGCAGCGGGCTTCGCAGCGGGCTTGCTGGGGGACTTGGCAGCCGCCGTCTTCACCGGCGCCTTGGCGGCGGCAGCGGGCTTCTGCTTGGGCGTCGAGGGCTTGCGGTTCTTGAGTTGCTTGGCCATGTCTCGGGGGCCCGGGGGCAGGAAATCCGGGCGGTCGCGGAGGGGGAAG
>Ga0315902_10001460_pt1 | contig 37950 bp, 29 predicted proteins | sample LakEriMetagenome_9_FD_203523 | JGI IMG/M metagenome (GOLD analysis project Ga0315902, IMG submission 203523) | Freshwater fungal communities from buoy surface, Lake Erie, Ohio, United States - Buoy 12 MA117 | ecosystem: Environmental > Aquatic > Freshwater > Lake > Lake biofilm | place: USA...
GAGATTCGCGAGGCGGTGCGCAAGTTGTGCGCGCGGTTTCCGGGGCCGTACTGGCGGGCGCTGGATCGCGAGCGGGCGTATCCGACGGAGTTCGTGACGGCGCTGACCGAGGCGGGGTGGCTGTCGGTGCTGATACCGGAGCAATATGGCGGCGCGGGGCTGGGGCTGTCGGCGGCGTGTGCGGTGCTGGAGGAAATCCATCGGTCGGGGGCCAATGGCGCGGCGTGTCATGCGCAGATGTACACGATGGGGACGCTGCTGCGGCATGGCAGCGAGGCGCAGAAAGAGCGCTGGCTGCCGAAGGTGGCGAGCGGCGAGATCAGGCTACAGGCGTTTGGCGTGACCGAGCCGACGAGCGGTACGGACACGACGCGGATACAGACGTTCGCGAAGCGTGTGGGCGACAAGTATGTGGTCAACGGGTCGAAGATCTGGATCAGCAGGGCTGAGCATTCGGACCTGATGGTGCTGCTGTGCCGGACGTCTCCGCGCGATGATGCGGGAAAGACGTCGGACGGGATGAGCGTCCTGCTGGTCGACATGCGGGAGGCGAAGAGCACCCCAGACAAGAAGGGGGGGCTGACGATCAAGCCGGTGCGCACGATGTTGAACCATGCGACGACGGAGCTGTTCTTCGACGACATGGAAGTGCCGGCTGACAACCTGATCGGACGTGAGGGGGCGGGGTTCAAGTACATCATCGACGGGATGAATGCGGAGCGCATTCTCATCGCGGCGGAGTGTATCGGCGACGGGAAGTTCTTCGTTGATCGCGCCTCGGCTTATGCGAAGGAGCGGTCCGTGTTCGGCGGGCCGATCGGTGCGAACCAGGGCGTGCAGTTCCCGATCGCGCGGGCGCATGTGCAGGTGACGGCAGCGGGGCTGATGGTGGATCATGCGGCCCAGCTGTTTGAGGCTGGCGAGCCGTGCGGTTCGGAGGCCAACATGGCGAAAATGACGGCGTCGGAAGCCAGCTGGTATGCCGCCGACGTCTGCGTGCAGACGCATGGCGGGTTCGGCTTTGCGGAAGAGTACGACATCGAGCGGAAGTTCCGCGAGACGCGGCTCTACCAGGTGGCGCCGATCTCGACCAATCTGATCCTCAGCCATGTGGCGACGCATGTGCTGGGCATGCCGAAATCGTTCTAGAGCGAGGGGACGAGATGAACTGGCGTTCGATGCTGTTTGTGCCGGCGGCTGCGCCGCAGCGGTGGCAGAAGGCGCATACACGGGGGGCTGACGCGCTGATTGTCGATCTTGAGGATTCGACACAGGCGGATGCGAAGGCGGGCGCGCGCGCGCAGGCGACGGAGGCGGTGGCCTTTCTCGCGGCGCAGGGCGCGGCCGTGACGGTGCGGGTCAACAACGACGAGGCCTATCTCGCGGAGGATCTTGAGGCGGTGGTGACGCCGGGGCTGCGGGCGATCGTGATGCCCAAGGTGGAGCAGGCATCGGAGCTGGACAGCCTGTCGGCAATGATGGATGCGCTCGAGTATGAGGCGGGGCTGGATCGATTTTCGGTGGGGGTGGTTGCGGTAATCGAGAGCCCGCGGGCGCTCGAGCGGGTGGTTCAGATTGCGGATGGGCCGCGGCTGATCGGGCTGGCGCTGGGGAGCGAGGATTTCTCGCTGACGCTTGGGCGGAAGCCGGGGCCGTTGTCGCTGGATCTTGCGGCGCAGACCATTGCGTATGCGGCGGCGGCGCGCGGGATCATGGGCATCGGCATGGCGTCGAGCATCGCGAACTTCACTGATCTCGATGCGTTCGCGGCGGATGCGCGGCGAGCGCATGCGATGGGGCTGACGGGCGCGATGTGCGTGCACCCGAACCAGATCGCGGCGCTGAATGCGGGCTTCGGCGCGAGTGAATCGGATGTGGCGGAGGCGCGCGCCATTCTTGCGGCGTGGGAGGGCCGCGTGGATGGCGTGGTGAACCACAATGGCAAGATGATTGACCTGCCCGTGGTCGAGCGCGCCCGGCGCTTACTGGCGTCCGCAGGACTCGCGTGATCACGGGGTATCCCGATGATGTGGTGCGCGCCCTGCGACCGGGGCAGCGCGTGTACTTTCAGGGCGGGCCGGGCGAGTGCGCGGCGTTCTACAACGCGTTGTACGACAATCCGCGGCTGTCGAATGGCGTTGAGCTATGGTCGTGCCTGATTCCGGGCATCAACACGCGCGACTATGGCGCGCTGCCGGGCAACGTGCAGCTTGTGACGTTCATGGCCTCGCCTGCGCTGGAGCCGTCGATTGCTTCGGGGCGGACGACGCTGAGGGCCATGCCGTATTCGGAGATCGGCGAGCTGATGGCGGCGACGGAGTTCGACGTCGCCATTCTGCATGTCGCGCCGCCGGACCGCGATGGGCGGTGCTCGTTCGGCGTGGCTTGCGACATGCCGGGGCTGGTGTGGCCGAATGCAGGGCGATCCGTGGCGTTCGTCAATGATCGCATGCCGTCCATTCCCGGCGCGGATTTCATTCCTGCTGACGCGATCAGCCTTGGTGTTCCGATCGACGAACCGCTGATGACGCCGGTCGTCTCGGCGCGTCCCCCAAATGCAGCACTGAATGAAATCGCACGGCTGTCTGCGGAGCTCGTGCCCGATGGGGCGACGATCCAGTCGGGTATTGGAGAGGCGCCAGGTGCTGTCGTAGCGGCGCTGAAGCTGCATCGCGGACTGCGGGTGCATTCGGGGATCATAACGCCGGACTATGTGCAGCTGGCCGAGGCGGGTGCGCTGGATGCAGGCGCGGAGCATTTGACGGGCGTGGCGTGGGGCGATGCGGCGTTTCAGGCGTGGCTGCCGCAATCGGCATTTGCGTTCCGGTCAGCTCTCGAGACACACGGGCATGCGGCGCTGGCTGCTGTGGAGGGGTTCGTGTCGATCGGGTCGGCGCTGGAAGTGGACCTTGAAGGCAATCTGAATCTTGAATGGCGCGCGGGGCGACGGATCAGCAGCGTGGGCGGCGCACCCGACTATATGCGCGGGGCGAAGGCTTCGGGGGGCGGCATGTCGATCATCGCCCTGCCCTCAATGGCGAGCGGGGCGTCGCGCATCGTGCCGCGGCTGGCGGCGCCTTCCATTACGGGCGATCTGGCAGATGTGGTGGTGACGGAGCACGGCGTGGCGCGGCTGAAGAGTTTGTCCGGCCGGGCGCGCGCGGCTGCGCTGATCGCTATTGCTGCGCCCGAGCACCGGGGATTTCTGGAGCGTTCGCTCGGGTGAAGCGTCAGGGCGCAACGGGCATGCCGGCGCGGCGGAGCAGCTTGCGCGCGAACACGTCGATCACGCTGAAGGGCGCGAAGAGAACGGTTATGCGGTCGAGCGACCAGACAAGCTGGAGCGAAGACACGTCCGGCCCACGCTTTGACAGGACGCGGCGCATCAAGAGGTAACCGACCATGCGGCGGCCGCTTGCCATCGCTGTCGCGAGATCGCTGCGGACGGGCTTTGGCCAGCGCGTGCGGTATCGGACACTGCGGACAGAGACAATGTTGAAAGCGCGGCGGCGGAGATCCTTCGCGGTGCCCCACTCGTGCGAGCTTTCGTAGATGCTGACGCCGCGGCCGAGCGCGACTTCGGATTGCATCGAGACGCAGACGCGGCGCGCCTTGAGCGCGAGGTCGATGAAGAAATTGTGGTCCTCGCCAGCCCAGCGGAGTTTTTCAGGCATGCGGAGCCCTTTGAGCAGGCCCGCACGGATGACGATGGACGAGGTGTGCGCGAGGTATTCGCGGGCGGAGTAGGCGGCCATTTGTTGGCCGCTGCAGGCGAAGAAGCGGTCACCGGGAAGTTGCGTGAGTTCGCCCTCGCCGCCGAGCGGGTCGGAGAAGAGCCGCGTGCCTTCGAGATAGTTGGCGTGGTGGTGGCTGGCGTGGTCGGAGAAGTAGAGATCGGCGCCGGCGCGCGCGAAGCCTTCGATGGCGCGTGCGATGTGATTGGGCGTCCAGGTGTCGTCGGAGTCGAGCATGGCGACGTAGTCCGCGTCGGCTGGCACCGCGTCAAAGCCGGTATTGCGCGCGGCGGCGGGGCCGCCATTGGGACGCGTGATCATGCGGACGCCGACATGCGCCGGTGGAACACCGGCAGCCTGGACATCGATGATGGGGTCGATGGGCGAGGCGTCATTAACGATGATCACGTCGAGCAGGGTCGCGCCGTCGGTCTCTTGCGCATAGAGCGATTGCAGGGCGCGGACGAGGATGCCGGGCTGTTCCTGATAGTACGGAATGACCACGGAAATCTTCATGAGGTCGCGATCCCTGTTCCGGAATGGGCCAGCCGGGCGCCCAGCACACGGGATGGCGTGCGGGGCGGTGGTTTGGGGATAAGCATGCATCGGGCGCGCCAGTCTGAGCGCACGCCGATCGGCTGGTGAGACAGCCCTCGTCCTTCGAGACGCGCCTTTCAGGCGCTCCTCAGGATGAGGGCTCAACTCTCACTACTTGCACGTACCCTTGATCCTGAGGAGCCGCGGAGCGGCGTCTCGAAGAACGAGGCCGGGCTCCCCGGTATCAACTCGCCGGGGTCAGCTTGATCACACGCTCGGCGACGCGATCGACGGCTTCGCGTGAGAAGGCCAGCGGTACGTAGGCGCCTTCGGCCCAGAGGGGGAAGAGGTCGCGGTAGTGCGCGCTGTAGGGGTCGGCCGACTGCCCCGGCGTGTTCATCACCATGGAGTTGTCCCAGGCGCCCGCGTCCATCACCATGCGGACGGAGGCCCCGGCGGTGACGTTGAAGTCGGAGGCGCGATAGGTCTGCGCGCGCGGCGTGGAGGCGGAGCCGGGTGTGGCGAGCGGGCCGAGGGTCATCTGGGCGCGCAGTTGCGGGTCGGCCAGAACGGCGACCGCGGGTTCCCACTTTGCGACGTGGAGGCGGCCCCACGCCCAGCTGTGCGGATCGGGACCGAGGAGGCCGGCGAGTTCATCCGTCGCCGCTTTCAACGTTTCGAGGATGATCGCGGTGCGGGCCTCACGTGGATTGGGCCCGAGCCGCGTGTCTGGATTTTCGAGATAGGTGAGGATGGCTTCGAGATGGCCACTGCCCACAAGCTCGCGCGCGGCTGCAGGCGTCACCTTCGCGACGACTGCCTTGCCGAGATGCTTGTTGGCCCAGACCTCGTAGATGGCAGCAGCGGGGCTATCGATAGACAGGTGGCCGTCCCAGCTGGTGAGCAGCTTGATGGCGTGATCGACATTGATGTTCACCGTGCCGCCGGGAACGTCGCGCAGCAGTTTGATGAACCGGCGGGCCTGCGGGCTGACGGCGTCGCCCTGCAACTTCATCGAGTCGAGCAAGCTGACCTTGCCGTCGGCGGCGAGCACTTCCTTGATGCGACTGACGCGCGAGGGATCAGTCCATTCGAAAGCCACTTTGCGTTCTTCAGCGGGATAGCCTGCGGGGAGATTGTATTCGTTGGCGGTGGCGAAGAAGCCTTCGGGCGGGTTGTAGCTGGAGGGCAGCATGTCCTTGGCGAAGAAGCCGTTCCATTCGTAGCGGCCATCGCCGGGTACTGGCATCAGGCCGTCCCAGTTCTTGCGGACTGGCGTGCGACCAGAAGCGGCCCAGCCGATGTTTCCCTTGGTGTCTGCGTAGACGAGGTTCAGAGGGGGCGCTCCCCACGCATGACTGGCAGCCTTGAAGTCGTTCCAGTCCTTGGCGTGGGTGAGGCGCGAGGATCCGAAATAGCCGGCGAGGCCGGGCTCGGACCAGATGGTGCGCATGGCGAAAGCGCGGCGTGATGCGCCGTCGGATTTCAGGACGGGGCCATGGCGCGTGTAGCGGAGTTCGACTTCGCGCGGGGTTTCGCCCTTCACTTCAATGGTCTGCTTCTCGACCGTCATTTTTTCCCAGCCGCCCATGTAGCGGTAGGCGTTATGGTCGTTTGCGCGCGTCTCGTAGACGTAGAGATCTTCCTGATCCATCGCGAAGATGGTGATGCCGAAGGCGATATCGTTGTTGTGGCCGATAGACACGCCGGGCAGTGCGGGTTCGCCCGCACCGATGATTGCCATGCCGGGGGCGTTGAGGCCGACGACATAGCGGAGCGAGGGCACGCCAAGCTGGCGGTGCGGATCGTTGGCGAGGATGGCGCGGCCGGTTTCGGACTTCGAGGGCGCGACAACCCAGTTGTTGGAGCCTTCGTACTGCTGCTTGTGCATCAGCTCGGCCAGCTGCATTGCGGGATCGCCTTCGGCGCGCTGGCGATTGGTGAGCGGCGCGAAGTCGACCTGCTGGGTGGCGAGAACATAGTCGTCGAGGACGTTGGCAGGAACGTCGCACGGGTTGAGGCCGGCGGGGACGACGCGCTTGTGGCCGTCGGGGTCGAGCTTGCGTCGGAGTTCGTCGGCGTCGACGCCGGCGGCGCAGGCGACGCGGGCGCGGGCGACTTCCGATGTGACGTTCGAGACGAGCGCATGGCTGCGGATGCGGAGGATGTCTTCGGGCTTCCATTCATCCGGCGTGGAACTGGTGAGCCTGAACTCGACGGGCGTGGGCTTGCCGCCTGCCCTCACCTCGGCGACGTAGGCGTTGATGCCGGCGGCGAAGGCCTCGACGCTGGCGCGGGCGTCAGGGGCGTAGGCGTTCCATTCGGCCTGCATGTCGCCGCGATAGAGGAAGAGGCGGGCCGCCCTGTCCTGCTCCACATAGGCTGGGCCGAAGGATTTGGAGAGCAGGCCGAGGCCGCGCTTGCGCCATAGGTCAATCTGCCAGAGGCGGTCGCGCGCGGCGTTGTAGCCCTGCAGGAAGAACGCATCGCGCTGCGAGGCGGCGAAGATATGCGGGATGCCCCAGTGATCGACGATCAGCTCGGCTGGGGCGGACAGGCCTTTGACCTGCCACTCATCGCGCGCAACGGCGGTAGACATGGGGTTCTCGGCGATGGCCACGACAGACGCCGCGCCAATGGCGGCAGCGACGGCCACTCCAAGCATCCACTTTTTCATCGCAGAACCCTCCACCCGTTCGGTCTCGCGGTGAGGATCAGGGCGTGCAGGCGTCTTGTCAAAGCATTGCTTGGATTCCAAAGCTGGATGCATGGCAGGCTGGCATTTCTGGATCGATCGGGGCGGCACGTTCACCGACGTGGTAGCGCGTGGCCCCGATGGGCGTGAGGTGGTGCGCAAGCTGCTGTCGGAGAATGCGGGGCGGTATGCGGATGCAGCTGTCGAGGCCATTCGCACGATCCTGGCTGAGCATGGTGCGACGGAGATCGAATCCATCCGGATGGGCACGACGGTGGCGACGAATGCGCTGCTGGAGCGGAAGGGCGCGCCGACTGTTCTCGTGGTGACAGAAGGGTTCGGCGACCTGCTGGAGATCGGGAACCAGGCGCGGCCGGATATCTTTGCGTTGAGCATTTTGAAGCCGGATCAGTTGCAGGCGCGCGTGATCGAGGCCCGGGAGCGAGTGACGGCGGAGGGCGGGGTTCTGACGCCTCTGGATGAGGCGCGGGTCCGGGCAGATCTACTGGCGGCGCGTGAGGCGGGGATCACGAGTTGCGCGATTGCTTGCCTGCATGGCTGGGCATACCCGGCGCATGAGCAGCGGATTGCAGAGATAGCCCGGGAGGTGGGGTTTACGCATGTATCAGAGAGTTCGGATGTGTCCGGGCTGACGCGTTTTGTGCCGCGGACGGACACGACGGTGGCGGATGCGTACCTGACGCCGGTGCTGGATGCGTATGTGCAGCGGGTCGCGGGTGCGTTCGATGCAGCGACCCGGCTCTACTTCATGCAGTCGAATGGCGGGCTGACGCCGGCGAGCGCGTTTCGTGGGCGGGATGCGGTGTTGTCGGGTCCGGCGGGCGGCATCATCGGGATGGCGGCGGCGGCGCGGCGGGCAGGGTTCGACAAGGCGCTGGGCTTCGACATGGGGGGCACATCGACGGATGTCTCGCATCATGCGGGCGTGTTCGAGCGGACGAACGACACGGTGGTGGCTGGCGTACGGTTGACGACACCGATGCTGCAGATCCACACGGTGGCGGCGGGCGGCGGATCGATCTGCTATTTCGATGGGGCGCGGCTGCGGGTGGGGCCGCAGTCGGCGGGGGCTGATCCTGGGCCGGCGTGTTACCGGCGCGGCGGACCGTTGACCATCACGGACTGCAACGTGTTGCTGGGGCGCGTGCGGCCGGAGTTCTTCCCGGCGATCTTCGGACCGAAGGGCGACCGGCCGCTGGATGCGAAGATCGTGGCGCAGCGGTTTGACGATCTCTGCTGGCAGGTGAAGCAGGCGACGGGGGCGGATCTCACTCCAGAGGCGGCGGCGGAGGGTTTCATCGCTATCGCGAACCAGCACATGGCGGAAGCGATCCGGAAGATCTCCATCCAGCGCGGGTATGATCCGCGTGAGTATGTGATTTGTGCGTTTGGCGGCGCGGGCGGGCAGCATGCGTGTGCGGTGGCGGATGCGGTGGGCTCGCGGAGTGTTTTGCTGCATCCGCTGGCTGGCGTGCTGTCGGCGTGGGGAATGGGGCTGGCGGATGTTCGAGCGGTGCGGGAGCTGTCCGTCGAGCAGGCGCTGGGTGTTGATCTGTCAGAGCAGCGGGACGCGCTGACGACGCAGTCGAGTGAGGCCTTGGCGGCGCGTGGGGTCGCGGTGCGGGCAACCGAGCTGACAGCATATCTGCGTTATGACGGCGCGGAGGCTTCGCTGCCGGTTGCTCTGGCGGCAGAAGAAAGAATGCGCGAAGCGTTCGAGACGGCGCATCGTTCACGGTTCGGGTTTCTTGATGCATCGCGGGCAATCATCGTGGCGAAGCTTTCGGCGGAGGCGGTCGGAGAGGACGAGACGCCGCCGAAGGCCAGTGTGACGATGGCTGTGCGCGAGCCTTCGCCGCTGGCTGTGGTCGACATGCGGCTAGCGGGCGAGACGTTCAAGGCGCCCGTGTTGCGTCGCGGAGACATCCCTGCAGGGTTCAGAGTCGACGGTCCGGCGCTGGTTCTGGAGAATGGGGCGACGACGTTCATCGAACCCGGTTGGCGCGGGGCGATGACGACGGATGGCGATCTTGTGCTGACGCGCCTCGCTCCGGCGCAGGCGGGCGCGGCGATCGGAACACGTGTGGATCCGGTTCTGCTTGAAGTTTTCAACAATCGCTTCATGGGCGTGGCGGAGGAGATGGGCCTTGCGCTGCAGACGAGCGCCTCGTCGGTGAACATCCGCGAGCGGCTGGATTTCTCGTGTGCGGTGTTCGACGCAGCGGGCGGGTTGGTGGCGAATGCGCCGCATATTCCGGTACATCTCGGATCGATGAGCGAGTCGATCCGGACGGTGATCCGCGAACGCGGAGCCACGATGAAGCCCGGCGACATCTACATGCTGAACGCGCCGCATGCGGGGGGCACGCATCTTCCCGACATCACTGTGATTGCGCCAGTGATCCTGATGGGCGACACCGCGCCGGCTTTCTTCACCTCGGCGCGCGGGCACCATGCAGACATTGGCGGGATCACGCCGGGCTCTATGCCGCCGGACAGCAGGACGATCGAGGACGAGGGCGTCCTGATCGACAACTTCCTGCTGGTGGAGGCGGGCCGGTTGCGCGAGGCGGAGGCGCGGGCGCTGTTTGCATCCGGGCCGCACCCTGCCCGCAACATCGACAACAATCTGGCGGACCTGAAAGCTCAGATTGCGGCGTGCCGGCGGGGCGAGGAGGAGTTGCGGCGGCTGGTCTCGCACTACGGGCGTGAAGGCGTCGCCGCGTACATGCGGCATGTGCAGGACAATGCCGAGGAGCATGTGCGGCGCGTGATCGACACGCTGGAGGCCGGCAGTTTCGAAGCGCCGATGGACAATGGCGCCGTGATCCGCGTCACCGTGCGGCCGGACAAGGTCGCGCGGCGCGTTGCAATTGATTTTTCCGGTACGAGCGCGCAGGACGCGGGCAACTTCAACGCACCGCTGTCGATCACGCGCGCGGCTGTGCTGTATGTCTTCCGCACGCTGGTGGATGATGCGATCCCGCTGAATGAGGGATGCCTAACGCCGATCGATATCATCACGCCTGAGGGCTGCTTGCTGAATCCGCGGAAGGGCGCGGCTGTGGTTGCGGGCAATGTCGAGACGAGCATGGTTGTTGTCGATGCGCTGTATGGCGCGATGGGGCGGCTGGGGGCGTCGCAGGGGACGATGAACAACTTCACATTCGGCAACGAGCGATACCAGTACTACGAAACAATCTGCGGTGGCTCGGGCGCGGGGCCGGGGTTTGGCGGCGCGTCGGTCGTGCAGACCCACATGACGAATTCGCGACTTACGGATCCAGAGATTCTCGAGAGCCGCTATCCTATCCTGATCGAACGGTTCGGCGTGCGGCGCGGATCGGGCGGCGAGGGCGAATGGCGCGGAGGCGATGGGGCTGTGCGCGTGGTGCGGTTTCGTGAGGCGATGACGGCGGCGATGCTGTCGAACCGGCGGTCGACGGCGCCGTTCGGCGTATCCGGCGGCGGCGAGGCGAAGCCGGGCGTCAACGCGGTGCGGCGCGCGAACGGCGATTTGGAGATGCTGCCGGCGACGGCCCGGGTGCAAATGGCGCCTGGCGATGCGTTCTTGATCGAGACGCCTGGCGGTGGCGGGTTTGGGGAGAAGCCATGACAGTTCTGACGCGCGAGATGGCGGAGACGTTTGCGGGGCTGGCGTTAAGCCACATCAGCCGCGAATTTCCGTACAAGATGGATCATGTGCTGACGGGGCTGGAGGATGCGGTGGCTCCGCGATCCGTGCATCCGATCTTCTTCGGGTCGTTCGACTGGCACAGCTGCGTTCATGGCTTCTGGACGATGGCGCGGCTCGTGCGGCGACAGCCGGAGATTGCCGCGGCGGCGCGCATCCGCGATCTCTTTGCGGAGCGGATCACCGAGCCGAATGTCGCCGGCGAGGTTGCGTATCTGGCGCGACCCTTGTCGCGCGGGTTCGAGCGGCCGTATGGATGGGGCTGGCTGCTGGCGCTTCAGGCTGAGCTTGAACTGCATGAGGGCGATACGATTGCCGAGGCTGGATTGAAGCTTCGGCCGTTGACGGAAGCGTTCGCGCAGCGTTTTCGCGATTTCCTGCCGCTGGCGGATTATCCGGTGCGCACGGGCGTGCATTCATCGACTGCGTTCGCAATCCGCATGGCGGCGGACTGGGCGGAGGCGTTTGATCCGAAACTGTTCGACCTGATGCGCGCTAAATGCATCGCCTGGTATGGCGGGGATCGCGACTGCCAGGCGTGGGAGCCTTCGCAGGATGATTTCCTGTCGCCTGCTCTGATGGAAATGGAATGCATGCGCCGCGTGCTGGAGCCGCGCGAGTTTCGTGAGTGGCTCGGGCGGTTCATGCCGCGTCTGGCGCAGGGACATCCGGCAGCGCTGTTGGCGCCGGCGAAGGTGAGCGATCGCACGGATGGCAAGATCGCGCATCTTGACGGCCTGAACTTTTCGCGGGCGTGGTGCTGGCGATCGCTGGCGGCGATGCTTGGAGATCATCCAGTAGCGCAGCGCGGGCGCGAGGCGGCGGAGCGGCATATCGATGCGAGCCTGCCGCATGTGAGCGGCGACTATATGGGCGAGCACTGGCTGGCGACGTTTGCGCTGCTGGCGGTGGATTTCTGAAGCGCAGAGCCTGTTCGACGCCTAGGGCGTTGCGCGCCGCGGTGCGGCTGCGGCGAACTCACCCGACGCTGCGGCTTCGAGACGAACCAGCAGCTCGGCGGAGGTCGGTACGGCGATGGCTGCGGGGAGCTTTGATTTGATCAGGCCGACGCCGATTGGGCAGGTGAGGCCCGATGCATCGACGCCAACCTTGACAAAGTGAGTCGGGCGCACGAATCGCAACCGGCTCCCCGTTCATGATGAATCTGAGGAATTCTCTCATCGCCTGATGGTGGCGCTGGCGGTTGATTTAGCCAATCGCAGGGGCTCATGCGCGCAAGATTCACCGAACGCCGCCTGAAAGTTCGGCTAGGCGCCTCAAGCATACAAACTATTTTCTACACGCAGAAGGCGAACTCTCTTTATATTCAATACTTTGAGTTTGCTAACAACGCGGCGCGTTGCAGTTTGCGATCATTATCTTGTTTTGGATCAAGTGTAACTCGTGTTACCTTTGTAATTGGTAATGCTTACAACAAGCAGGGTGACGGGGGTCACACATGTCGACATTCGGCAATTGCGCACGCGTGCTTCTGGCGGGCGGCGCTGCATTATGGGTGGGGTCTGCCGCGCTTGCGCAGACGTCACTTGAAGCCAGGAAATACAACATCCCGACCGGGATGGATGGAAGCCCGCTGTTTGCGGCTCAGCCTTTCACGCAAAAGATGTTGATGTTCGAGGAGTTCGGAACGAAGCCTGTTCCGACCGAGGAATGCACCAACTGCAAGGTTGTCGTCGCACCAGCTGACTGCAACAAGTCGATGAGCCCGGACAAGATAGATACCGCGATCAAGCAGCGCCTGTTCCCGCTGCCCACACGCGAGGCCAATCTAAGCCGTCCCAATCCGTGGCAGACGAAGATCGGCGAGTGCCTCGGCTGGCAACTGAAGACTAGCTATATCGAGGGTCGTCCCCCTGGGGAAATGTACGCACACCAGCGCTACGACGAGTTTGCACCGAAGGTCTATTTCCAGAGCGTCCAGTCCGGCGCCCGCACGAACACCGGCCTGCGCGATTCGATGCAGCTGCACGGCTACAAGGTCGGCGAGTTCGCGCCAGGCGGTCTGTATCACAACACAGCCAGCGGCTCTGGCTTTGGCGGTTCGACCAATGGCATCGCAATTCGCATGCACCCCAAGATGCCGGTGCAGGACGCCAATTCCGTCTGGACGTTCGATGGCACGCTACCGCCCAAACTCCTGATGGCGCGCGTCGGCGAACCGATCCTGTTCCGCCACTTTAACGGGCTTCCGATCAACGTCGCCGCCAACAACGGCTTTGGCCACCACCTGATCACGACCCACGAACACAACGGCCACAACCCCGCCGAGAGCGACGGGTTCACTGGCGCCTATTTTTATCCCGGCCAGTACTACGACTATCGCTGGCCCATGCAGTTGGCTGGTCGCGACAGTGAGAACGTCAACGCTACCGACCCACGCGCCGGCATGCCTGATGGCGCGGGCGGCGTGATCAAGATCCGCGGCGACTGGCGCGAGACCGAGAGCACGCACTGGTTCCACGATCACATGATCGATTACACGGCCCAGAACGTGTACAAGGGCAACGCCGCGATGATGAACTATTACAGTGCGGTGGACCGTGGGCGCGAAGGTCTCAAGTGCCACTACGCGGATCCCGCGAACGCCAATCTCTGCCTGCCGAGCGGCACGGGCCTCGACTGGGGCAACCGCGACTATGACGTGAACCTTCTGATCGCGGACAAGGCCTGGGACTCCAAGGGGCAGCTCGCCTTCAACATCTTCAACAAGGACGGTTTCCTCGGCGACCAGATGACGGTCAACTGGGCCTGGAAACCCTATATGGACGTGCGGGCGCGCAAGTATCGCCTGCGCCTGCTCAATGGCTCGGTCTCGCGCTACTTCAAGATCGCGATCGTGACGGACAAGGGCGTGCGCGTGCCGTTCCACATGATCGCCAACGACGGCAACATCATGGAGCATGCCGTTCCCTTCCCGAACGCCGAGTCGAAAGACCTGCCAACGCAGGCGATTGCTGAGCGCTTCGACATCATCGTCGACTTCAGCAAGTATCCCGTGGGGACGAAGCTCTACTTCGTGAACACGCTGGAGCACCGCGACGGCGCCGGCCCCAAGGAAGAGATCCCGCTCAACGAAATTCTCTCCGGCAAGTACAAGGGCGACCCCGCCGTCGGCAAATTCATGGAGTTCCGCGTCCAGGCCTACACGGGCCAGGACCTGAGCATGAACCCGGCTGACTATGTCGAGGGCAAGAAGAAGATGATCCCGCTGCCGAAGATTCCGGCAGCTGACCTTGCCAAGGCCAAGCGGCGGACGTTCGAGTTCGGCCGCAGTGGCGGCACGGACGAAACGCCTTGGACGATCAAGACCGATGGCGGCGATGGCCTCTCCGCCGACATCCAACGCGTTTCCGCTGCCCCGCAGATGGGCGCGTGGGAAATCTGGCGCATCGAGAGCAACAGCGGAGGCTGGAGCCACCCTGTTCATATCCACTTCGAGGAAGGGCAGATTCTCACCCGCGACGGCAGGCCGCCGCCGATCTGGGAACGCTACGCCCGCAAGGACGTCTATCGCGTCGGCCCTGAGCCCAACAGCAGCGCGGTGGTGGAGGTGGCAATTCGCTTCCGCGAGTTCGCAGGTTCCTATGTCGAGCACTGCCACAACACGCAGCACGAGGATCATGCAATGTTGCTGCGGTGGGATATTCTCAACCCCGGCCAGACGGTTGCCATCCCGACGCCGGAAGGCGGTTGGGAGGGTATGTTCTACGAGCCCAGCTACGTCCTGCCGACCTGGCGGACAGGTCGCGGCACGGGACCGACGCCGGCGTCGACAACGACCAACGCGACAACGACAACAACAACGACAACGACAACGACAACGCGATGAAGTGGGCTTGGCCGTCCTGTTCGACGCATTTGGCGGGCGCGTTGCTGGCCGCGATCGGCGTTTGGCTGCTTTGGCCCGTCGTAGCTGTGGCGCAATCCCCGTGGGGACGTGACTACTGGCCGAATGTCACGCTCACGACGCACGACGACAGGCAGGTGAAGTTCTACGACGACGTACTGCGCGGCAAGATCGTCGTCGTGAATTTCATCTTCACGAACTGCGGCGACGTCTGCCCGCTGGATACGGCTCAGCTAAAGCGCGTGCAGGAGTTGATCGGCGATCATGCCGGGCGTGACGTGACGTTCTACTCGATCTCGGTCGACCCCGAGAACGACACGCCCAAAGCCATGCGCGCCTTCATGAAGAAGTTCGACATCAAGGTCGGCTGGACCTTCCTGACTGGCCGACCGGACGATATCACGCTTATCCAGCGCAAGTTCGGGCTCGAGCCGGCGGGCGACAAGCCGACCGCACATTCGACGACGATCATCCTGGCCAACGAGGCGACTGGTCAGTATGTGAAGCGGTCGCCGTATGACAATCCGCAAATGCTGGCGAACGTGCTGACTGGCCAGCTGAACCCGAAAGGGCGCGGCTCGGGCAGCCGCCTGAGCTATGCCGACGCCGTCGCGGTCGCCACCGATGAGTCTGCACAAATGTTCCGTACGCGCTGCGCGACGTGCCACACGATCGGCAGCGGCGACGGCCTTGGCCCTGACCTTTTGATGGTGAGCTCACGGCGATCGCCGGAATGGCTGGCGCGCTTCATCCGTGAGCCGGACAAGATGCTGGCGGAAAAGGACGAAACCGCCATGGCCATGTTGCCGAACTTCCGCAACCTGGCGATGCCGAACCTGAAGCTCAGCGAGCAGAATGTCGTCGACCTGATAGCTTTCATCGACGTCGAAAGCCGCAAGGCCATGGAAGCGCGCGCGGCTGCGCAGCATGGCGAACATCATCATCGATGACGACGATCAGCGGCCGGGTTTGGCCGACACGATGAAGTCTCCGAACAGGCTTCGCGTTTCGGCGAGGCTTGCCTGGCCCGGGTCGTGGTAGATGTAGGCGCCGCGCGCGGGGGCTTCGAACTGCAAGGTTGTCCTCGCGCCTGCGGCGACCGGCGGCGCCGACGCGCTTTTCACGCCCATGATGGCGAATGACCGCGAGGTCTGCGTGCGGTTGACCAACCGTATCATGACGCGTTCGCCTTCGATCACCCTGAGCGTTGGGTTGAGCTCACGCGTCAGCGGATCGCGGAAGGCGACTGAGAATTCGATCTCTCCACCGCGTCGCTTGTTGTAGACTTCGTCGATGTAGAGTTCGAACGAGGCAACAGGCGAGGCCGCCGTCTGCGCGTGGCCGATATGTGCGGCGCCGGCCACGACCGGAAGCGTCGCAACAATCCCCGCAAGCATGAACCTTAACCACATGGCCGCGCCCCGCTCGAGGTCTAACCATACCATGTCCTGGGCGTTTCCGAACGTTCCGGCGGCCGCAAAACTCATGCAGGCCGACCGCGCCGCTGCGGTTTGCCCGGTGACGGCAGATCATCGCACGCGATTTCAGGAGCTTGCGGCCTTTCGCCTTGCGCCTGCCCCAAATCCCGGTAGGAAAGCCGCTCGCTTACCGCCAGCGCGGTGCGGAGAGGTGGCCGAGTGGTCGAAGGCGCACCCCTGCTAAGGGTGTATACCGGTAACGGTATCGAGGGTTCGAATCCCTTCCTCTTCGCCAGCGCTGCGATAACCTGGCGTATCCCCAGCCGGATTGGCCGCCTGTTTCCCTGACCCAGCTGTAGCGCGGCGCCTGAAATCTAAGCATTTTTCGAATGATTAAAAACAATCCGGCCAGCCGGTATTGATGATCTCAGCCGACCCGGGCAACGTTGCGGCGTGGATTTGCAGCACGCATGAAGGATTGCTTCGTGGGGGCGTACTGCATTGATCTCAACCCGGAAACTTGGCCTCGCGGCGCGTCCGCGAGGCCGTTTGTTTGCGTCAGTTCTGCCAGCTCTTGATCAGCGTGTCGTAGTCGACAGTCTCCGGGGCCGGGTCTTCGTTGGCCAGTTTCGCCTTGGGAGCGCCAGGGCGGTCGAACCAGGCTTGCGCCGGTTCTTCCGGGTTCAGCTTCGGTCCCTTGTCGCCCTGGACGTTGAGCTGTTCGAGGCGGGCGAGCACGTCTTCCTGAGCCTTGCAAAGCGCGTCCATCGCCTGCTGCGGCGTCTTCGTGCCGGCGGCGGCGTCACCGATGTTCTGCCACCAGAGCTGGGACAGTTTCGGATAGTCGGGGACGTTAGTGCCGGTCGGCGACCACTGGGTGCGCGCGGGCGAGCGGTAGAACTCGATCAGGCCGCCGAGTTTCGGCGCGCGTTCTGTGAAGGACGGGTGCTGGATCGTGCTCTCGCGAATGAAGGTGAGGCCGGTGTGGCTCTTCTTCACGTCCACCGTCTTCGACGTGACGAACTGCGCATAGAGCCAGGCGGCCTGTGCGCGATCGGTCGGAGTCGTTGTCATCAGCGTCCACGAGCCGGCGTCCTGATAGCCGAGCTTCTGACCCTCTTCCCAGTAGGCGCCGTGAGGCGACGGGGCCATCCGCCATTTCGGAGAACCGTCGGCATTGAGGACAGGGAGACCTTCCTTGACCATGTCGGCGGTGAAGGTGGTGTACCAGAACATCTGCTGGGCGATCTCGCCTTGCGACGGGATCGGACCGGACTCCGAGAAGGTCATGCCCTGGGCTGCGGGCGGCGCGAACTTCTTGAGCCAGTCGATGTATTTGGTGACGGCATAGACCGAGGCGGGGCCGTTGGTGTCGCCACCGCGCGCAACGCAGGAGCCGACGGGACGCGAAGCGTCGTCAACGCGGATGCCCCATTCATCGACGGGGAAGCCGTTGGGATGGCCGTTTGTCTTGTCGCCATTGCCGGCCATTGAGAGCCACGAGTCGGTGAAGCGCCAGCCGAGCGACGGGTCCTTCTTGCCGTAGTCCATGTGGCCGTAGACGGGCTTGCCGTCGATCATGCGGCCGGTGAAGAATTCGGCGATGTCTTCGTAGGCGGACCAGTTGACCGGGACGCCGAGGTCGTAGCCGTACTTCGCCTTGAAGTCGGCCTTGTTCTTCGCGTCGGTGAACCAGTCATAGCGGAACCAGTAGAGGTTTGCGAACTGCTGGTCGGGCAGCTGGTAGAGCTTGCCGTCGGGCGCGGTGGTGAAGCTAGAGCCGACGAAATCCGCGATGTCGAGCGTCGGGCTGGTGACGGCCTTGCCCTCGCCGGCCATCCAGTCGGTGAGGTTGCGGACTTGCTGGTAGCGCCAGTGCGTGCCGATCAGGTCGCTGTCGTTGATGTAGGCGTCGTAGATGTTCTGGCCTGACTGCATCTGCTGTTCGAGCTTCGCGACGACATCGCCCTCCCCGATCAGCTCGTGCGTGACCTTGATGCCGGTGATGGCGCTGAAGGCGGGCGCGAGGACGCGGGATTCATATTCGTGCGTTGAGATGTTCTCGGACACGACGGTGATTTCCATGCCCTGATAGGGGGCGGCGGCGGTGGCGAACCAGTTGAGCTCAGCCTCCTGCGCGGCGCGGTCAAGCGTGGACAGGTCCTTGATCTCGGCGTCGAGGAACTTTGCGATCTCCGCGCCAGCATTGGGGTTGGGGTCTTTGGCTGCAACCGGTTGCTGGGGGCCGCAGGCGGCCAGTGCAATCGCAGACACCATGGCGAGCAGAAGCCCGCGCGGGCGCGTGACAGACATGAGTTCCTCCCTGACGAAGCTCTTGCGGCTTCGGACCTGTTTCGGCTCAAACAAACCGGAAAACGAGACCTGCGTAAACCACGGACGCCGCTGTGGCAAACCAGAGGGGCACGTCCTTGGGGACAAGTCCGATCCAGGCGAGGTGGATGAAGGCGGCGCCGAGCAAGGTGAGGAAGAACCGGTCGCCGCGCTGGGTGGCGACGCCGAGGACGCCCATGCGCGGCTGGTTGTTGGGTGCGAGCTTCGTCAGGACGCCGAGCGTGACGAGGGACAGCGCGATGAAGGCGAAGAACAGCGCGGTCGGCAGGGTCCAGCCCATCCAGGCGAAGGTCATGACGACTTGCTCCGCAGGATCTTCGCAGCGGATGCCTGCATCAGAATGCCGAGCAGGATTGCGCCGACGCCGATGACGGCGGAGACGATCGCGCCGGGGCGCTGGCCGAGGAAGTAGAAGACCATGGCGAGCCCGCCGCCAAACACCATCCCGCCCATCACCAGCGCGAGGCCGGTCATGAACTGACGCTGGCCGCGTTTCAGGCGGTCAGCGTCAGGCGTGGTGGCGGCAGGCTCAGCCGTCATTCGTCAGCGCCGGTTCGCGCGCGCATCGCGGATGTTGGTGAAGCCCCACCAGAACACGCCCGCGCCGACCAGCAGCGCAAGCCAGGACAGCGCGCCGATCGGGCCGCCGAGAATTCCAAGCCACACGGCTTTGAGAACTGTTGAGAGGATGATGCCGATGCCGCCGAAGCCGACGAGGACGGCGCCGATCAGCGTCATCTGGCGTCCCTGGGCTTCCTTGCGGGCATTCGTGGCTTCGGGAGGGGTGTAACCGTATCTGGCCATGTTGTTCTCCTGGCTCTGATTTTTTGCGTTTCTACTCGTATCTGCCCTGCGCCCTCTTGTGCCGATCGGGGCGTTTGACAGGGGAACGATAACAGATTTGCAAGGGAGTCACAGGGGGCGAAACGGCCTAGGGCTGGGCGCAGCCGGACGGACCATTGACCGGGTTGCACCGCGCTGCAGCATTGCCCGGAAGGCGCGCCGCGTAACCTGTTCCGAAGCGCGCGTCGGGCCAGATGTAGTCGGTCGAGATGTATTGGGCGCCGGAGGCGAGTGCGGCGTCGCGGCGTTTGGTGTCGCCGGAGCGGGCTTCGCGGGTGTCGGCGTCGGCCCGGGTGCGGACGAGGAAGCCCTGGGCGACGCGTTCGCGGATGAGGGCTTCGTCTTCGTGCGGTTCGTTCATGACCAGTATGGCGGCTTCGGGCGCCTCAAAGGCCGCGCCTGCGCCGACAAAGGCGATGCGGTTTTTCAAGGAGGGGTGGCCATCGACATAGGCGGCCCAGCGGGCGGGCGCGTCGTCGATCACGAAGATCACCTTGCCCCGCGACTCGCCGAGTGTCGGCCAGCCCCCCGCGAGGACGCCTTCGCGCAGCGTGGCATGGGGGCCGCGTACCTCATCCGGCGTAACGATGCTATCGCGCGGAAAGACGGACAGGATCTCCGCTTCGATACGGTTGAACCCATCCTTGCCGAATGCGCGCACGGGCGTCGCGCCTTCCCACGATATGGGCGTGTGCTTCGGGTTGATCATGATCAGGATCGGGGTGTGCGTACGGTGTGCATCGGACCAGGCTTTCACCTGGCTGAGGCAATTCACGAAAGTCGGGCAGCTGGTTCGGAAGTCGATATCGGTGGCGTGGATGACCTTGATGCCGGGCTTTGCGAGTGCGGCGCGGTCGGGCGGCGGGATGGACACGCCTTGCTGCGCGAGGAGACGGGCGCCCAGCGGATCGGCGAAAGCGCCGCCTTCGGGATCGTCGACAGGATCGATCTCGACCTGTCGCGCGCCGGCATCGAGCTGTTCGGCGATGGGGCGATGCCAGTAGTCGAGCGTGAGGGCGGTGTTGGCGTTGCGCTGCTTGATGAGCTCCATCAGGGGCGGGTCGATCTGGAGCTTGTAGGAGTTGTGGGTGCCGATGGCCTGTATCTGGTTGAGGCGGAGGGAATTGTTCAGACCGTCTACTGGCGCAGGCTGCATGCTGGCGCAGGCGGCGAGTGCGAGGCTTCCAAGGAGAACAAGACCGCGCTTCATTGCCGACTCCATTTTCATGCGTATGCAGCTTCCGCTGGAGACGTGACAATCGGGTGACGTGCTGCTGCTGTCACGCCCTGCCCGACAGATACGCTCGTGAGACCTTCTTCGGTACGATGGTTGTCCATGCGTCGCTTACCAGGTCGGCGACTTCGGCGCGCGTTAGCCGCGATATGTCGACATAGCTCCAGAGCATGGCGCCCGCCCGGTAGGGCTGGAACACGTCGGGGCGGGCTTCGAAGAGGAGTTCCTGGCGTGGCTTGGGAAGCTTGAAGATCCAACGCCCGCTTGGGAAACCGTAGAGCACGAAGCTCTTCGTTCCGACGTTGAACCAGCTGCCGCCGTGGTCGTTCAGCTCGACGGCGCCCGGCAGGGCGAGCGCGACTTTGCGGACGTCAGCGAGTGTCGCCATCAGACCCTTCCCAGCGCAAATCCCTTCGCGATGTAGTTGCGGACGAACCAGATCACGATGGCGCCGGGGATCAGGGTGAGTGATCCGGCGGCGGCGAGGACGCCCCAGTCCGTGCCGGAGGCCTGTGAGAGCGCCTGCAGGCGTGTGGTGATCGGCAGGACGGCCGAGCGGGCCAGCGAATCAGCGATCAGGTATTCGACCCAGGAGAACATGAAGCAGAAGAAGGCGGCGACGCCGATGCCGCTTGCGATGAGCGGCATGAAGATCTTCACGAAGAAGCTGGGGAAGGAGTGGCCGTCGACATAGGCGGTCTCGTCGATCTCGCGCGGGACGCCCGACATGAAGCCTTCGAGAATCCAGACTGCGAGGGGCACGTTAAAGAGGCAGTGGGCGAGCGCGACGGCGATGTGCGTGTCGAACAGGCCGAAGGCGGAATAGAGCTGGAAGAATGGCAGGGTGAACACGGCGGCGGGCGCCATGCGGTTGGTGAGCAGCCAGAAGAACAGGTGCTTGTCGCCGAAGAAGCGGTAGCGCGAGAAGGCGTAGGCGGCGGGCAAGGCTACGGCGATGGAGATGACGGTGTTGAGACCGACATAGATCAGCGAGTTGCTGAACACGGCGCGCCAGCGTTCATCCGAGAAGACCTTCACGTAATTGTCGAGGTTGAACGTCTCAGGGAAGAGCGTGAAGCGCGTGGTGATTTCGAGGTTCGTCTTGAAACTCATCGCGACGAGCCAATAGATCGGCGTCATCAGGAAGAGAATGTAGAGCGCCGGGACGAGCCAGGCGAAGCGGCCCTGTTTCATGGCTTGGCTCCCGACTGGGTCGGTTCGCCATCGTCGCGCGTCATCACCGTGTAGAACACCCAGCTGAGCAACAGGATGATCAGGAAGTAGATGATCGACATGGCCGCCCTCTGGCCAAGCTCGACCGTCTGGCTGAGCTCGGTGGAGAGGAAGACCGGATCACCGCCGGCAATGACGGCGAACGGCTCGGTGAAGATCATGAACGAGTCCATGAAGCGCAGCAGGACTGCGATGGTGAGCACGCGGGCCATGCGCGGCAACTGGACATGCAGGAAGACCTGCCAGCCGGACGCGCCGTCGATGCGCGCGGCCTGATAGTAAGCGTTCGGGATCGAGACGAGGCCCGCGTACGCCAGCAAGGCGACTAGGCTGGTCCAGTGCCAGACATCCATGATGATCAGTGTGAACCATGCATCCAGCGGATCGCCTTCGTAATTGTAGCCGAAGTCGCGGAGCATGACTCCCATCAGGCCGATGTCGACGCGACCGAACATCTGCCAGATCATGCCGACGACATACCATGGGATGAGCAGCGGCAGGGACATCAGCACCAGGCAGGCGGGCACGCCCCATCCTTTGCGTGGCATGTTCAGCGCGATGAGGACGCCGAGCGGGATCTGGATGGCGAGGATGATGCCGGAGAAGACGAGGTTTCGCCAAAGCGCGTTCCAGAATTTCTCCGAGTGCAGCACTTCGCGATACCAGAGATCGCCGACCCAGTGGAATTGCGCGTTGGTGGCGACGTACTGCACCGAGTAGTTCACGACGGTCATCAGCGGGATGATGGCGGTGAACGCCACGAGCAGGAGCACGGGCGCGACGAGGAACCAGGCTTTCTGGTTGACGGGCTTCATTGGGCGGCTCCGCCAAGATCAACGCGCCAGCTGTCGGCGTAGAGATGCACGCCGGCCGGATCGAAGCTGATATGTGGGGCGGCGGGGGCGGCCTCGCCTTCCCGCAGCATGGCGGCGACAGGCATGCCCAGCATGTCGAGGTGGGCGACCCGGTAGCGACCGGCGTCTTCCATACGGACGATGGTGGCGGGAATGCCGGTCGCGGAGAGACGGACGAATTCGGGGCGGACGCCGAGCTGCAGCTTCTGTGATGCACCGAGACGCGGGGCGGAGGCCAGCGGGACGCTGTGCTGGCCGAGGCGGACGGCGGCGCCGTCGACGCTGGCGGGCATGATGTTCATGCCGGGCGAGCCGATGAAGTGGCCGACGAAGGTGTGCTGGGGGCGATCGAAGAGATCAGCAGGTGAGCCGACCTGCACGATCTCGCCATCGTACATCACCACAACCTTGTCGGCGAAGGTGAGCGCTTCGGTCTGGTCGTGAGTGACGTAGACCATGGTGGTGCGCGTGCGGCGGTGCACGTCGCGCAGGCTGGCGCGCAGCTCCCACTTCACCTGCGGATCGACGACCGTGAGCGGCTCGTCGAACAGGATGGCGTTGACGTCGGAGCGGACGAGACCGCGGCCGAGGGAGATCTTCTGCTTCTCGTCCGCGGTCAGGCCGCGGGCGCGGCGGTCTGCGAGCGCGGTGAGGCTGACGAGATCGAGCACTTCGTTGACGCGGCGGGCGATGTCGTCAGGCTTCATCCGGCGGTTGCGGAGGGGGAAAGCGAGGTTTTCGCGGACCGTCATGGAGTCGTAGACGACGGGGAACTGGAAGACCTGGGCAATGTTGCGCTTCTCGGTGGGACGCGCCGTCACGTCGTCACCGTTGAACAGGACGCGGCCTTCGGTCGGCGCGACGAGGCCGGACATGATGTTCAGCAAGGAGGTCTTGCCGCAGCCGGAAGGTCCGAGCAGCGCGTAGGCGCCGCCATCGTCGAAGGACTGGTCGACGCGCTTGAGCGCGTAGTCGGCGTCTGACTTCGGATCAGGCGCGTAGGCGTGACGGATGTTCTGCAGGTCAATGCGGGCCATGGCTCAGGCTGCCCTTGCGGTGAGCGCGAGCGCGCGGCCAGCTGAGTCAAAACTCATCACGTCGCCGGATTCGACATGCACGGTGAGCGCCGAGCCGATCTCGAAGGCGTGGACGCCGTGGGTCAGCATCACCCAGCGTGCGTCGCCGACGCGGAGGTGGACGAAGGTTTCGGAGCCGTTGGTCTCCATTGAGAGAACCTTGGCGGCGTAGGCGTCGGCCTCTCCCGACTTTGGCGAGAGACGGACATGGTGGGGACGCACGGCGAGCATTGCAGCGCCGGGGAAGCGGGCCGGTCGGGCGGCTGCTGCGACAGGAAAGACGTTCAGCGGCGGGTCGGAATAGGTCTCGGCGGTGATGAGATCGGCTGGCGCGCGATAGACCTGGTGGCTGGGGCCGAATTGCGTGACGCGGCCCTCGCTCATGGTCGCGGTCATGCCGCCGAGCAGGAGGGCTTCGAGGGGTTCGGTGGTGGCGTAGACAACGACAGCACCGGAATCGGCGAAAAGTCTTGGAAGCTCGGCGCGCAGTTCCTCCCGCAGCTTGTAGTCGAGGTTGGCGAGCGGCTCATCGAGCAGGACGAGGCCGGCTTTCTTGACGATGGCCCGTGCCATGGCGACGCGCTGCTGCTGGCCGCCGGAGAGTTCGAGCGGCTTGCGGTCGAGATAGGGCGTCAGGCGGAGCAGTTCGGCGACGCGTTGCACGTCGCGTTCGATTTCGGCGGCGGGCGTACGTTTGACCTTCAGTGGCGAGGCGATGTTCTCGCGCACGGTCCAGCCGGGGTAGTTGATGAATTGCTGGTAGACCATCGCGACGTTGCGCCTGGCGACAGGCGTGCCGGTGACATTGACGCCGTTGAACCAGATCTCGCCGCTGCCGGGCCGGTCGAGGCCAGCCATGGCGCGCATCAGGCTGGTCTTGCCCGCGCGCGCGGGGCCGAGCAGCACGTTCATCACGCCGCTCTCGATCCGCATTGAAATTCCAGCGAGATGATCGACGCCATTGATGCGGCGCGACACCTCCTTCAGTTCGAGCATGCCCGCCGACCCATCACTACGATCATTGCCGCACATAAGTCTGCGATTGCCGTGATCGTCAAACCTCAAACGCAAGAACGCGTTCTGCTGCACTGCAGCACGCCTCAGACACGGTCAGCGTCACAGACCACAGCGCATAGTCCGCTTCTGCTTTGCTTGATTGCCATCGATTGCGACTTTCGCGCCACGCAAGCGCCGTCCGTCGCCGAATGCCGCAAACACGATACGCACAAAAGGTCTCATGACGTTACGTCATCAGGTTGGCGCAGATCCGGACCGCAGCATCGATCCGGATCACGCAAAAACCCAGGCGCCCCGCAGAGGCGTGAGAAATTCAAATCGACGGCAGGCCGGTCGGTTGACCTCACGTCGCAATACAGTCATCAAAGGCGTCAAGAGTCGCCAACAGACTCAGCACGGGGAGGTTATTGCTATGAAATTCACGCTCCGCGGCGCGTCCAGCGCTGCGCTTTTGCTGGGTTTGGCCGGATCGATTCCGGCCTGGGCTCAGGACACGGTTTCGGGACCACAGCCGCCGGCTGAAGAAAGCGGCGACAGCGACCGCGTCGTCGTTACGGGATCCTTTATCCAGGGCACGCCGGAAGATGCGGCTCTGCCGGTCGAAGTCTTCACGCAGGAAGAGCTCGAGCAGCAAGGCGCTCCGACCGCGCTCGAATTCGCCAAGAGCCTGACAATTTCGGGTCCAACCACTGGTGAAGCGTACTACTTCTCCGGAGCGGCGCTGACCGGCTCGGTCAACTACAACCTGCGCGGCCTCGGCTCCGACAAGACACTTGTCCTGCTGAACGGCCGCAGGATGAGCCAGAATACCTCGAACATTCCTTCGGCAGCGATCGCCCGCACCGAGGTCCTCAAGGACGGCGCGGCGGTCATCTACGGAGCTGATGCGACCGGCGGCGTCGTGAACTTCATCACGCGCGACGATTTCGTCGGCCTCGAAGTTGGCGGCCAGTACAAATACATCGACGGCTCCGATGGTGATTATGGACTAAGCATCCTCGGCGGCATCGGCGATGGCGACGTGAACTTCCTGTGGTCCGCGGAGTGGGAACACCGCTCGCGTCTGGAATCCGAAGAGCGTGACTGGGCGGCAGGCGAATACGGCGTCAACCCCGCTCCGTGGTCGACGCTCACGAACGTCGCAACCTGGCTTCCCCGCGGGGCGCGCCCGGCATTCTATACAACGGGCCCGCTCGGCACAGCGCAGGATCGCGAGTTCGGCGGCGCGGTCGCCGGCTTGCAGCGCGACTTCACGCAGTCGAGCTGCGAGGCGGTCGGCGGCGTCTACAATCCCAACGGCGTTGCCGCCGGCATCCCGGCCTGCTCATACAACTACATTTCCTACTACAACCTCGTCGAAAAGAACGACATTTTCCGCGGATTTGCGCAGCTGAATGCGTCGGTCACCGAGAACATGGACTTCCATTTCGACGCCTCCTACGGTCAGGTGAAATCGCCGCAGGTTTTTGGTTCGCCTGGCCAGCCCGTCATTCGGGGACCGGGGATTTCGACAGGCGCGACGTGGCAGTTCTACGCACCCGCGACCAACCCCTATGTGCAGAACTTCCTTAACCAGCGGGTCGCACTCGGTGCCGCAAACGGCGGTATGTCGGCAGCAGCTGCAGCAGCAGCCGGCGGCGTGAGCGCATTGACCTACCGGGCGTTTGGCCACGGCGGCAATCCTTTCCTCGGCGAAGGCAACGGATACGGCGTTCCCTCGAAGATCGACAACCAGATCTGGCGCATCACGTCCGGCATCAACGGCAACCTTGGCGACTGGGCCGGCATGGCGAAGGATATCGGTTACGACTTCGCCGTTACCTACAATCAGACCATCGCCTATGCGGACTCCCCGGATCTCATCGGCTATCGTCTGCAGGACGCGCTGGCTGGCTTCGGCGGCCCGAACTGCACGGTGGGTGATGATAACCCGAACCAGTTCGGCATCCAGAACTCTTCCGTCGGAACGTCGGCCGCCGCACGCGCGGCACTGGGCTGCTACTACTGGAACCCGTTTTCCTCGAACTTCGCGAACCAGCCGGAACTGGGCCTTAGTAACCCTGTATATGTGCCGGGCTCCGAGAACCGTGAGGATGTGACGCGCTGGTTGTTCGACGATCGAGCAACCGAGACGATCAACTCCAGCCTGACGGCAGATCTCGTCTTCAACGGCATGTCCGGCATACAACTTCCTGGCGGCGAGATCGGTTGGGCGCTCGGCGGGCAGATCCGCCAGCTCGAATTCCGCGAGATTGTCAGCAGCCCGCTCTACAACGGCAACCAGGCCTGCGATCAGCCGAACAATCAGACCGTCGGCATCGCCCCGCCGGGTGGAACGCCTCAGGTCACGGCAGCCACTCCCCGTTCCACCACGGACCCGCTGTTCGCGGGCTGCACGCCGGATTCGCCCGGACCGTTCGTGTTCTTCGGCACGAATATTCCGGACTATGCCGACCAGCAGCAGTACTCCTTCTTCGGCGAGGTGCAGGTACCGCTGCTGGACAACGTGAACCTTCAGGCGGCGGTTCGCCGCGAGGAGTTCTCGGGCGGCCTTGGCGCGACGGTCTACAAGGTCTCTGGCAAATGGGACGTCTGGGGACCGCTTTCGGTCCGCGGCTCATATGGCACCAATTATCAGGCGCCGCCGGCGGGCCTTATCCCGGGTGAAGTCAACAATGGCGTCAACAGCTACACCCGCGTCGGCGGCAACTGGCTGGGTGCGCAGACCGTCACGCGCAACGACGTCGTGCCGGAAACGGCTCTTGCATGGAATGTCGGGGCCATCTGGCAGTCGGAAGGGTTCGCGCCTGACCACGACCTGTCGATCATCGTCGATTACTTCGACATCGAGACGGAGGACGAACTCGGTCTGCTGGCTGCGGCGAACCAGATCGCGGATGGTGTGTTCCGTTATGGAGCCTCCGCAGCCGGCGTGGCCAACCCGACGGATTCGAATGCCTTTGCAACCCGGAGCGGCGTCGCGACCGGCACAGTGGTCAACAATGGCACGGCTTACGCCGATTGCTCGCATCCGCTGATCAGCCGCGTCTCCTTCAACGGTGGCAGCTGCACTCAGGGCGTCACGCAGGCCAGCGCGCTGAACTCGATCCGCACCGACTTCGGAAACGGACCTGGTCAGCACATCACCGGCTATGACGTGCAGATCAACTACACGATGCCGGTTGGCCCCGGCGACCTTACGACGTCACTGACGGCGACGGTCGTCACATCGGACGAGAACTCGGCCACAAGCCTCGACGGTTTCCAGATCGCGCCGATCGATGATCGTCTCGGTTTCCTTAACTTCCTTGTGGTCGGCAACGCATCGCCGGAAATGCGGATCAACGGCAGCTTCAACTATGCGCTGGACCAGCACAACTTCCGCCTCGGCGCCCAGTACATCTCGGGCGTTACGGATGAACGCGGTCCGACGACGCCGGGCGGCTTCCAGCCCGGCACGACGACCCCCTACGGCCTCACCAGGTACGGCGTTGAAAGCGGCGACTGGCTGGCCTTCGACTTCACCTATCTCTTCCGCGTAACGGAAGACCTGCGCCTGACAGCGTCGGTCCAGAACATCACGGACGAGGCCCCGCCGCAGTCCCGCCAGGAACTCGGCTACGATCCGCGCATGGGCAGCCCCCTTGGCCGCACGTTCGAACTCGGGATCAAGTCGAGCTTCTAGGTCTTCGGCAATCCAGACAGCCAGGGAACAGGCGGCTTCGGCCGCCTGTTTTCGTTTCTGGGCGGCCCAGGGCGGCTAATCGCCTCTCTGCAGGCTCAAGCTGCAACACAAGGCGGTGTGCGGCGGCCAGACCCGTTTGACGCTGTCAGGGGCTTGACCGATATTGCGGCAGCCCAATGTATCAGAGGCAAGAGGAGCGCTCCCCCATGCTCAACCGGATGCTGACGACCACAGCCATTGCCGCTCTGGCCGCGTCGCTAGCCGCCTGTTCAGGCGGCGAGACGGCTTCCACGGATACTCCGGCGCAGACCGCGGCCGCGGCGCCCGCCGCGATCGACGCGCCGATCGCGACGACCTCCGCCGAACCAACGTCGGCCCCGGCGCCTGCTGCTGGCACAGTTGATTCCGCTGCGATGGACCACGCCGGGATGGATCATTCGGCCATGGACATGTCGACGGACGCCAAGCCGGCCCCAGCGCCCGTCGCAATGGAAGAGGAGCAGCAATCGGCGACCGCGCACGCGCCGGGCATCACCAACCACACGCTGCCGATCGCCAGGATCGCCAACTTCAAGCTCAAGGATCAGAGCGGGAAGGCCTACGAGCTCTACAAGATGACCGACGCCAAGGCGATCGTACTGACCATGCACACCAAGGGCTGCCCCATCGGCCAGCAGCTGACGCCTGACTTTAAGGAACTGCAGGCGAAGTATGAGGCGAAGGGCGTGAAGTTCCTGATGCTGAACTCGAACCTCTACGACACGCCGGCGGCGATCGCCGAGGAGATGAAGAGCTTCGGGTCGACCATCCCTGTCCTCAAGGACGCCGACCAGAAGGTGGGCGAGCCGCTGGGGGTGGAGCGCGCGACCGAGACGCTGGTGATCCAGCCGGGCACCTGGAAGGTGCTCTATCAGGGGCCGATCAACGATCGCGTCACCTATGGCCGCGCCCGCGCCAAGGCGGACATGCACTATGTCGGCGGCGTCGTCGATGCGATGCTGGCGGGACAAGCGGTGACGCCGTCCTTCGTGGCGCCCGAGGGCTGCATCCTGGTGTTCGACAACCGCAAGGGCTGACCTCCGACGCACACAACCCCGGCCTATCCCTGATATGCGGCGCGGCTGCGCCGTTGTTCGCATGCGTCTGAGCGAAGCCGGCGTCGCGCCTGATGTCCGGCGCTCCGGCGGGTCAATGGATGGTGCGCGTCGCAGGCAGGATCGGCGTGACACTTGCCCTTCTGTCCGCGCTGTCCGTGGCGCCGCTGTGGATTGTCGATCAGGCGACTTTCGTGACGACCACGGACGCGCGCGGACGGGCGCACATGGTGACCGCGTCTGCGGATGCTGCGGGCCGGCTTGTCGAGGTGCTGGCGCGACTGGATGACAGGCGGGCGAGTCTGTGATGCTGGCCGAGGCATCGCTGGAACTGAAGGCGGTCGAGATCGAGATTGCGCACGAGAAGCTTAACGCCAAAGTCTCGCGCGAGCGCGGCGGGCAGCACGTGGCGGCGCTCCGGGCTCGACTTGGCGGCCACGTTTCTCAGCCAGAAGGGCGGCGCGCTGCTGTCAGCGCCGCTGTCGGCGCTACTGACCCAGCGGACGGCGTTTCATGGCGATGCGCTGCTGCCGCTCGTTAAAGTCGCGGTCACGGATGGAAACCTTGCGCTGCAGGACGTGTCGCGCACGGTGTGGTCGACGGCGCTGCTACTCGGATTTCGCGACCGTTTCCTGGTTACCGGCTTGGCAGGACTCGCGCTCATTCCCGTCCGGTGATTCGTGGGGGATCCATCAAATTTCACCGATCGGCTGAAGCGGGTCTTGACCCTGTTTCGCTAGGGTTTGCGCATCGCGAGAGCCCTCTCGTAACCGCGGTGAGTGATGCGCGCTGAACGGCTAGCCTGGATTGATCGCCCGAAAAGTGTGGAGGCGGCGCGGCGCGAAAGCGATGGCCGGCCTGCGCATGTGGGGTCGATGACGCGGCGGCGGCGGCTGATCCATCGCAGCGGCGTGCGGCTGCTTGCGCGTGCAATCGATGGCGTTGGCGTGCTTGTTGTCACGCTGTGCCTCTGCGTTGGCGCGGGCATCGACCTGTGGCGATTGCCGCTGGGCATGGCGCTTCCCTTCGTACTTCTGGCGCCGGCGAGTGTGGCGGGCGCATGGCTCGCAGGCGCGTATCGCTTTCGCTATGCAGGATCGGTGGCGATGCATCTGCTGCGCGCGGCTGCAGGCAGTGCGGCGGGACTTGGTGCAGTGTTCCTTCTGGCTCTCGCGACCGGATTTCCGATGCCTGCGCTGTTCGCGAACATCTGTGCGTTGAATGCGCTGGCGGTCATCGCGCTCCACGCCAACTATCTCGGCGTCGTGCGCGCCGCTACGCGCAAGGGGTTGCTTTCAGACAATGTGGTCATCGTGGGCGCGACGCCGGCCGCGGCGCGGATCGTCTCGCGCAATGTGCAGGAGCGCGAGCTCAACATTGTCGGCTATTTCGATGACCGGACGCTACGGGCGAACGCCACGATGATGGGCGACACGCCACATCTTGGCGCTGTCGAGGACCTGCTGAACTGGGATGGGCTGCCGGAGATCGACAGGATCGTCGTGACGGTCACGTCGACGGCGCAGGCGCGCGTGCGCGAGCTGATCAATCGCATCCGCAACCTGCCGCACGAGATCATTCTTGTGCTCGACCTAGACGGGTTCAATCCCGAGCACACATCGCTGGCGCGGGTGGTTGATGCGCCGGCCGCCTATGTTTCGGGCGCGCCGAAGGATGTTCGCCGTGCGGGTGTGAAGCGTGTTTTCGATCTTGTCGTGTCGGCGACGGCTGCCGTGGTGCTGGCCATTCCGATGGCGATCATCGCGGTGATGATCCGGCTCGACAGCAACGGGCCTGTTCTGTTCCGGCAGAAGCGCCACGGGTTCAACAACGAGATCATCCGTGTGTGGAAGTTCCGCACCATGCGCCCGGACAAGGCTGCGGAGAACGGGATCATCACACAGACGGTGGCAGACGATCCGCGCGTGACGCGCATCGGCCGATCCCTGCGCATGTCGAGCCTTGATGAGCTGCCGCAGATTTTCAACGTACTGAAGGGCGAGATGTCGCTCGTCGGCCCGCGTCCGCACGCCGTTGGCATGACCGCAGGGTCGATCGAAGTGACGCGCACGGTCGGCGACTACGCTCACCGCCACCGCATGAAGCCCGGCATGACCGGCTGGGCGCAGGTGAACGGATCGCGCGGACCCTGCCACACGCCGGACGAAGTGCGCGAGCGCGTTCGCCTCGACATGGAATACGTCAACCGCGCCTCGGTGTGGCTCGACCTATGGATCGTTCTGAAGACCCTGCCCTGCCTCCTGGGTGATCGCGAGAAAAGCCGGTGAGCACGATGCACGCGACCAAGCTTGTCCATGACCAGATGAAGCCTGCCCTTTCGGGTGAGCGGATACACGACAATGTCTATTGGCGCGGAGCCGCACCGCGGCTTTCCGTCTGTGTGCCAGTCTATCGCTATGACGCGACGAAGCTGCTGGATGCGCTGGCGGCATGCGCCTCGTCATCGCTGGTCGAGATCATCCTGTTTGACGACGGCAGCGGCGACCACGAGCTGGTTGCGAAACTGGAGTCGCATGCCGGGCGGACGGCGGCAGCCGTACGCATCGTCTCCGCGGCGGCCAATCGCGGGCGCTCGGCGGCGCGAAACGCAGCCATTCGTCATGCGCGCACGGACTGGTACCTGTTGCTAGACGCCGACATGATCCCGGACGACGTGCAGTTTCTCGAACACTATCTCGACGCCGTAGACACGACGTGGGAGCCGGCGCTGGTCGTCGGCGGGTGTTCGCTGAAGACAGCGCCGAAGGACCGGAAGTTCGCGCTTCACCGGTGGCAGGCGGAGGCTTCGGAATGTCTTCCGGCCGATGTGCGCAACGCAACACCGGGGCGCTATGTATTCTCCTCCAACGTGCTGGTTCACAGGCTGGTGCTCGATGCCTGCCCGTTCGACGAGCGCTTTGCGGCGTGGGGTTGGGAAGACACGGACTGGGGCCTGCGGGCGCAGCAGTGGTTTTCGGTCCGGCATATCGACAACACCGCGACGCATATGGGGCTCGACACTGATCGGGACCTTGTCACGAAGTATGCGCGATCGGGCGAAAACTTCGCGCTGATGACGACGCGCCATCGCGATGAAGCGGAAAAGATGCCGCTCTATCGGCTGGCCACGCGGCTTCGCCGCCTGCCGATGCGCAAGCAGGCGACGGCTCTTGCGCGCGGCGTTGCCTTGTTTCGCGGCCTGCCGCTGGCGCTGCGCGGTCGCGCGCTGAAGGCGTGGCGGGCGCTGGTCTATGCGGAGGCGCTGGGATGACGCAGTGGAACTACGTTCCTTCGCGCGCCCTGCCCGCGAAGGTGCAGCGGCGGGTGACGATGTGGCGGCGCGCAAACCAGGCGTTCGTTGCGCCGGACCGTCCCGTTGTCACGTTCACATTCGACGACTTTCCGAAGTCGGCGCTGAATGGCGCTGACATCGTTGAGAAGCATGGCGGGCGCGCCGGGTTCTATGCCTGCACGTCATTCATGGGACAGCGGAGCCCTGTGATGGGCGAGATGTTCGATGCGGCGACGCTGGTCGAGCTTCGTGCGCGTGGGCACGAGATCGGCGCGCATACGCATGCACATCTGGATTGCGCACGGGTGCGCTTGTCGCGTGTCGAACGCGATGTCGGTGAGAACCTTGTCGCCTTGGCCGAGGCGGGGCATGACGCGACGGTTTCAGCGTTCGCCTTTCCGTACGGCGAGACGACCTATGCGGCCAAGCAATGGGTGGGCGATCTGTTTGCGACCGGACGTGGCATCCTGCCAGGTCTGAACATCGACGAGGTCGATCGCAGCCAGTTGCACGCGGTGGAGCTGGGCGCATCGGCGGTGCATCGCAGGCGCGCGCTTGCGGCGCTGGAGGCTTGTATCGAGAAGAAGGCGTGGCTGTTCTTCTTCACGCATGATGTCGGCGAAACGCCGACCAGCTACGGCGCCCCGGCTGACCTGATCGAGGAGCTGGCGGTGCGTGCGGTTGAGGCGGGCGCAGTCCTTGCCGCGCCGACGCTGGGGGCGGTGCTGAGCGGCGTGATCGACTGAGACGTCCGTGCGCCGAGCGCAAGCTTGGCGCCGACGAAGGCGTAGGTTGCCCAGAGAATGCTGTTCTGGGCGGCGATGATGCTCTCCGACGTCGCGAACAGAAGAAACTGCGCCAGGAAGCCGAGCGCGAAGACGCCGGCCGGTGAGGCCATTGACAGGCGGCTGGCGCGCCAGAGCGTGATTGCCAGATCGATCGTGTAGATCGCAATGCCGACGACGCCGAGCGAGATGGCGAGATCGAGCCAGCTATTGTGACCGGAGGGCGCGTTCCAGTCGACGGCGCGTTCTAGCCAGTAGCGCGGTTCTGAATCGAGACCCCAGAAGGCGAGATAGCCATAGCCCAGCATGGGCTTCTTCTCGATGGCTTCCCCGAGCGAGGCCCAGATGTCGGTGCGGCCGGTGAGCGTCTCGTCCTTGCCGAGCAGGCCCAGGACCACATCAGGCATGGTGATGTAGGCGAGCACTGCGAGGCCGCCGATACTGAGGCCGGACCAGACGAGCGCCAGCGACCAGCGCTTGCCCTTCAGCATCCACCACGCAGCGAAGAGTGTGCCGAGGCCGAGGCCTGCGCCGAGCAGCGCGGTGGCGGAGCGGGAGAAGATCACCAGGGCTAGCGCCAGTAACGCGCCGCCAATCCACCAGCGACGGTGGGCAGGATCGCGCCAGGCGAGGAAGGCCAGCAGGAAGGATGCGCGGGCAGCGTGGCCGCCGAGCGCATTCTTCTCACTCCATCCGCCCATCCATGCGCCGACATGGACTTCGCTCATCCGGGCGAAGCCGGGAGCGACGAGACCAGCGATGAAGCTCGCCGCCATCAGGAAGAACCAGACGGCGCCGAGAAGGCGCAGCGCCGTAAGCCAGTCGAAGCGCGCGGCGAGATAGACGCCCATCATGGTGGTGGCGAGGAGCGCGTTACCGCGCCGGAAGCTGAGCTCCGGATCGATCGACCAGAGGGCGGAGGCCATGGCGACGAGCGCAAGCAAGATGAGCCAAGGCGCACGAATAGCGGCTCGCCATGCCTGGCCCATGGCGAAGAAAAGGCCGACGGCGATGAGGCCGTAGAAGGGAAGCCAGAGATAGCGGAGCATCGTGCTCTCAGGCACTTCGCCGGTCACGTCGGCGGGGCCAGGCGCCAGGAGGCGCGGCAGGAAGGCTTCGGCAAACATGAACAGCGTCAGGCCGGCGAGCGCGAACTCAACACGGGTGATGCGCGGCTGCGCGATCATCTGGCGAAGCGGTCGGCGACGCGGGCGTCGCCCTTCTGCCGGTTGAGCACGACGCCGGCGACCTTGCCGCCGTGCGCCTCGATCTCGCGGCGGAGCGTTTCGACGTCGGACGGCGTGGCGGCATCCTCGCGGACAACGATGACGGTGCGGTCGATCTGCGACGTGATGGCGAGACCAGCGCTGGCGAGTTCGAGCGCGGGAGCGTCGACGATGGCCCAGTCGGTAACCGACCGCACGGTCTGCCAGTAGGCGGGTTGCGTACGGATGCGGATGGCGTGGTTCGGCTTCAGGCGCGCGGCGTCGAACTGCGTGACCATCAGGCGCGTGTCGCCGACTCGATGGGCAGTAAACAGGCCGAGGCCGGACATGGCTTCCGGATCGGCGGGTTCGATCGAGAAGAAGGGCTGGGTCTTGAGCGCAGCCGAGTAAGGCGGGCCGACGCCGCCCATTGCGTCGGCGAAGGGGCCGACGGCGAAGCTGTTGAACAGATGGTTGCGCTTGAGATCGAGGTCGACGAGCCAGACGGCGCGATGAGCCTGCTCGGCGGCAATCAGCGCAAAGGAAGCGGCGACGCTGGAGACGCCCTCGCCTGCCCGCGCGGCGATGAACATCACGCTGCGCCCGCCATCGGGGCTGGGGGATTGGGACAGCGAGCGGTGGAGGTCGCGGAGGTCCGCGCGCAGGTCCTTCATTCAGCGCTCCCGCACCGTGGCGAGGACAGGCAGACCGAGCGTACGTTCGATGCCATTGGCGGTCGCGAAGCTTGAGACGGACCATGCGCGCAGGAGGCCGAGCGCGAGGGCGGAGATGAGACCGAAGATGGCGACGGCGATCAGGATTGTGCGGCGGCCGGCGTCGCCGCGCGTGGGCGCGCGCGCGGCTTCGTAGACGGAGATGTTGTCGACATTGCGCGAGGCAAGCTCGGCGCGGGCGCGTTCGGCCTGTTCGCGCGTGGCGAAGGCGCCCGCGGAGGATTCGAGCGCGTCGCGGTCGCGCTTGAGGCGAAGGTATTCCGGTTCGAGGCTGGCCAGGCGGGCGATGCGGTCGGCAGCCTGTTGTCGCTGTGCTGCGAGGGCGGCGGCGCGGCCGGTAAGCGCGCTGATGTTGGCGGTCTGTACGGCGCGGTCGGCCTCGAGCACCTGCCAGGTCGGGTTCGGTCCGATGCGGCGCAGGCCCTGTGCGGGCGCGGTGGCGAGGAAGCCCTGAAGCTGGGTGATCCTGCGGTCGATGTCCTTCACGGCGCGGCTGTCGGGCAGATAGCGGGTGAGCAGGTCTTCGCGCTCGAGGCGGAGCTTAACCAGCTCCTGCTCGGACGTGGTCTCGACATAAAGATCGACTTCGCGCGGCGTGGACGCCATCTGGCGGGCGAGGCCGGCGGATTTGGCTTCAGCTTCGCGCAGTGAGGCTTCGACCTTTGACTGTTCGTCGGTGATGTCGCTGAAGAGCTTGGTGGCGGATGCGGTTTCAGCTTCGTAGTCGCTGAGGGCGTGGCGCACGAGATAGTCGCGGAGCGCCTTGTCGGCGGCGGAGAGACGGTCCTCGATCAGGCCGCGCTGTTCGGACAGGCCTTCGGCGCCGCGGCCGGAGAGAACCTGCTGGCGGTAGGACATGTACTCAGTGACGAAGCGATTGAGCGTTTCGGCTGCCAGCTCGGGATCCTCGTGTGCGAACGTCATGTGCAGGATCGAGGATTTCGGCGCTGACGAGATGTCGAGATTTTCGGCGAAGACTTCGAGCGCATCCTGATCGACGACATAGCCATCGCCATTGCGCGAGCGGAGTTTCGCTTCGGCCAGTTGCGGATAGAGGCGCGAGAGACCGACGTTCTTGATCACCCGCTCGGCGATCGCCGGTGAGCGCGCGAGTTCGCCTTCGGCCTGGAGAACTTCTTCCTGCTGCGGGAACGCACCCTTGGCGGCATCGCCAACCACGGGGTCGAACACATACTCGGCGCCAAGGCGCACGAGCAGGCGGGTGCTGGCGGTGTACTTCGCTGGCGTCAGCAGGGTGAAGGCGACGCCGATCAACAGGATCGGCACGAAGACCAGCAGCATCAGCCATTTGGCGCGCCACAGGTGAAGCAGCGTGTCAGCGACGCCGAGACGCGGACGCAGCCGGCCGACGCGCGGCGGCGCGGCAGGGCGTTCCGGTGCGCCCGAAGGCGCGCGCTCGGTCCAGGTTTCGACGCTCACGGCTCTCTACTCAGGGGACATGTCACGTTGTTAACGGATCAGCCTTCGCCCGCGCCGATTAAGAACCGGTTAGCCATTCCGGGCGACACCGGCGTTATGTCGGGCCGTATATCGGGATTGGGTCCTTTCGCACTGGCTGCCATCGCCGGGCTTGCAGCGCTTTCGGGCTGCATGGGCGATCCTGTGCCCGTACAATCCCCCGACTTTCCAATAGCTTCGTATCCGTCCTGGCGCGCCGATGACGCGGCCTACCGGTTTTACCCCGGCGACAAGTTCCGGATGGACGTGCGCACGGCGCCGGAGCTTTCGGCGGAACTGACGATTGCGCCGGATGGCCGGATCGCCCTGCCCTCCGTGGGCCCGGTGATGGCGAGCGGCCAGACCGTGCGGCAATTGCAGGCGGCGCTGGAGGAAATCTACGCCAACGAATTGCGCGATCCGGCGATGGTTATCACGCCGACCGAGTTCGGATCGCAGAAGGTATTCGTCGGCGGCGAGGTGAAGGAGCCGGGCGTCTTTGAGCTGCCCGGCGAGATCGACGTGCTGCAGGCCATCGTAATGGCGGGCGGCTGGACGCTGGAGAGCGAGCCGACGAAAGTGATCGTCATGCGTCGTCAGCCGGGCGGGCAGATGATGACGCGCATGGTCGATGCACGGGGCGGCCTGGCGCGTCAGGCGCTGTATGACATTGGCCCGCTTCGGCGCTTCGACGTTGTGTATGTGACGCGCAGTGCGATCGCGGACGAGAACCAGTTCGTGCGGCAGTATGTGCGTGACGCCCTGCCGATCGATTTCTCCCTGTTTTATGATGTGGCGCGTTTCTAGGGCGCACTGCACTTCCAACTTACAGTGACGCGTCCTAGAAAAGACCCATGAAAATAGAAGCCCTGCCCCGCCGGCGCTACACGCCGAACCCCACTCCGATCCAGAAACTGGAGCGGTTGTCGAAGCATCTCGGCGGGCCGGAGATATGGATCAAGCGGGACGACCTGACGGGGCTGGCGGGGGGCGGCAACAAGACGCGCAAGCTGGAATTCCTGGTGGCGGACGCGCTCGCCCAGGGCGCGGATACCCTGATCACGGTGGGCGCCGTGCAATCCAACCATTGCAGGCTGACGCTCGCCGCCGCCACAAATGAA